>Ga0157369_10000868_pt1 | contig 38582 bp, 31 predicted proteins | sample C25metaG_FD_113461 | JGI IMG/M metagenome (GOLD analysis project Ga0157369, IMG submission 113461) | Corn rhizosphere microbial communities from Kellogg Biological Station, Michigan, USA - C2-5 metaG | ecosystem: Host-associated > Plants > Roots > Rhizosphere > Soil | place: USA: Michigan... | reverse complement strand
TGCTCGGTGCCGTTGTCGGCGACCGGGTTATTCGGACCGTACCCGGATGCCGCCAGACGGTTCGGCGCCACGCCGTGCTGACTGAGGTAGCTCGCCACGCTTTGTGCTCGGTTCTGCGAAAGCGTCTGGTTGTACTGCTGCGACCCCGTGCTGTCGGTGTAGCCACGAACTTCGGCAACGAGTTCAGGATTTTGTGCCATCTGGCTCGCGACTTCATTGAGCGTCGTGTAGAGCGCCGGGTTGATCTGATAGCTGTCGGTCGCGAACGTCACGTTGCTTGGAATGTTGACCTTGAGCGAGCCGTCGGGCTGCTCGTTGACGGTCGTGCCGGTTCCGCGCGACGCACCCGAGATCCGATTGCGAATATTGTTCCAGTTGTAGCCGGTGATGCCGCCCACCAGCCCGCCGACACCCGCGCCGATGGCCGCGCCCTTGCCGCCGCCGAAGATGGCGCCGAGGCCGGCGCCCGCGGCCGCACCGGCGCCCGTGCCATAGGCCGCGTTCGTTTGCTGCTCCGTGGCGCAGCCGGCGAGCAGTGCGCCGGCCAGCGTGAATACCGTCAAGCGGGTCATGATTTTCGAGTTCATTTTTCGAGTCCTCTCAAGAAAACGTGTCGGAACGACGCCGGCGCGGCCCGAACCGGGGCGGAAAACCGCTAAGCCTTGCCGCGCGCAGTGTCTTCCAGCCACGACGACGCAAGCCACTACAATAGCGCGTACGGGGTCCGCACGCGGCCCCGTGGCGGTCGCCGAGGGCGAAAGTGCCCGGCAGCCCGCTATTTGGCAATGGCGAGCAACACTTTCTTTCAATTTTTCTGCCTTGCGGCGTGAGTCGCCCTCGAGCCGCATACGCCGCGGCCCGTCGGTGCGCCTCGCCGCGAGCCGTTTCGCTTCGGAGTCTTTTCGATGAGCATTGATCGGGCCTTGGTCGACGCCGCACTCGCGGCCGTGACGGATCCCAACACCGGCCGACCGTTCGCGGCAGCCAAGGGCGTGAAGTCGGTCGCCGTCGACGGTACGACCGTACGGGCGGAGATCGTCCTCGGCTATCCCGCGAAAAGCCAACTCGACGCGCTGCGTGCGTTGATCGTTGCGGCGCTGCGGCAGGTGCCCGGCGTGGAGCGCGCCGAGGTCGCGCTCTCGCAATCGATCGTCGCGCACGCCGTGCAGCGTGGAGTCAAACTGCTTCCCAACGTGAAGAATATCGTCGCCGTGGCGTCGGGCAAGGGCGGGGTCGGCAAGAGCACGACCGCCGTCAATCTCGCGCTGGCGCTGGCAAGCGAAGGGGCGTCGGTCGGCGTGCTCGATGCCGATATCTATGGACCGTCGATCCCGATGATGCTCGGCATCGAGGGGCGGCCGGATTCGCCCGACGGGCAAACGATGAATCCGCTCGAGGGGCACGGCGTGCAGGCGAATTCGATCGGCTTTCTCGTCGAGCAGGACAATCCGATGGTCTGGCGCGGCCCGATGGTCACGTCCGCACTCGAGCAACTGCTCAGGCAAACCAATTGGCGCGAGCTCGACTACCTCGTCGTCGACATGCCGCCCGGTACGGGCGACATCCAGCTGACGCTCGCGCAGCGCGTCCCGGTGACGGGAGCGGTCATCGTCACGACGCCGCAGGACATCGCCCTCATCGACGCCAAGAAGGGCCTGAAGATGTTCGAGAAGGTCGGCGTGCCGATCCTTGGCATCGTCGAGAACATGAGCATCCATGTCTGCTCGAACTGCGGCCATGCCGAGCATATCTTCGGCGCCGGCGGCGCCGAGCGCATGGCCGGCGAATACGGTGTCCAGGTGCTCGGCAGCTTGCCGCTCGACATCTCGATTCGCGAGCAGGCCGACAGCGGGCACCCGTCCGTCGTCGCCGATCCGAGCGGACGCATCGCCGAGACATACCGCGCCATTGCCCGCAAAGTGGCCATCCAGATTGCGGAGCGCGCGCGCGACATGACCGGCAAATTCCCGAGCATCGTCGTTCAGAACACCTGAGCGGGGCCTGCTTCAAGCGGCATGCGAGGCTTTCGCGCGAGGGCCTGGCATGCCCTTGCGCCGCGCCGGCCGCGCGGCGCGGTATCATGTCGCCTTCGCTTGAGTCCGGGACGGCAGCGCAGGGGCGCTGCGGCCGGCATGAGGATCGCATGAGACAACGAACCGACGGGCGGCACGCGCGTGCGTTGAGCGTCGTCGCCTGCGTCGCCCTGTTGGGCCTGGCGGGCGCGCCGCTTGCGGGCTGCACCGCGTTTTTGGGCCACCACGAAAAGCGCGCCGATGCGCAATTGCGGCCGACGGTCGGCAGCGCGGTGCAAGGTGCCGTCACGTTCATAGAACGGGCGGACGGCGTGCAGGTCACATACAACCTCGCGGGCTTGCCGCCCAACACCGACCATGCGCTGCAGGTGCACGAGCGTGGCGATTGCAATGCCGTCGACGGCGCGAGCGCCGGCCCCGTCTTCGCGCCGGCCGCGTCGAGGCTGCGCGCCGGGGTGCGGCTCGAGGGCGATCTCGGCAATCTTCATGCGGACGCGAACGGCGGCGCGACCGGATTCATCGTCGCGCCCGACGTCTCGCTCGACGGCGTGCGCTCGGTCATCGGGCGTTCGGTGCTGATCTATCGCGAGCCGGTCGACCCGGCATTTCCCGATCACAGCGTCGGGCCCGCGCTCGGGTGCGGCGTGATTCACGGACAATGAGCAGGACCGAGAGACCTCGATATTTATGAGCATCAAATCCGACAAGTGGATTCGGCGAATGGCCGCCGAGCACAACATGATCGAGCCGTTCGTGGGCGATCAGGTCCGCACGGCCGAGGACGGCCGCAAGATCGTGAGCTACGGCACGTCGAGCTACGGTTACGATATCCGCTGCGCCGACGAATTCAAGATCTTCACGAACATCAACTCGACGATCGTCGACCCGAAGAACTTCGACGAGAAATCATTCGTCGATTTCAAGGGCGACGTCTGTATCATTCCGCCGAATTCGTTCGCGCTCGCGCGCACGGTCGAGTACTTCCGCATTCCGCGCAACGTTCTGACGGTCTGCCTTGGCAAGTCGACCTATGCGCGCTGCGGCATCATCGTGAACGTGACGCCGTTCGAGCCCGAATGGGAAGGCTACGTGACGCTCGAGTTCTCGAACACGACGCCGTTGCCGGCGAAGATCTATGCGAACGAGGGTGTGGCGCAGGTGCTCTTTTTCGAGAGCGACGAAGTCTGCGACGTGTCCTACGCGGACCGGGGCGGCAAGTATCAGGGCCAGCACGGCGTCACGCTGCCGAAGACCTGAATGCCGTCGGCGTGCCGCCGTCACGACACTGACGCAAAGCGCAAAGAGACTGACAGGTTTTCGAGCGACCGCTCGGCACGGAGAACATGACCCGCGCCAGCGGTCCTTGTTTTTGGAGAATCGTTCATGAAGTTCCGTTTCCCCGTCGTCATCATCGATGAGGACTTCCGTTCCGAGAACATCTCGGGTTCCGGCATTCGGGCGCTCGCCGAGGCGATCGAAGGGGAGGGCGTCGAGGTCCTCGGCCTGACGAGCTACGGGGACCTGACCTCGTTCGCGCAGCAATCGAGCCGCGCGTCGTGCTTCATTCTGTCGCTCGACGACGACGAACTGATGCTCGGCGAGACCGGTCCCGATGGCGAGCTGCCCGAGTTCGCGACGGCGATTCTCGAGTTGCGTGCGTTCGTCAACGAGGTGCGCCGGCGCAACGCGGACATTCCGATTTTCCTGTACGGCGAGACGCGCACGTCGCGCCACCTGCCGAACGACATCCTGCGCGAGCTGCACGGGTTCATCCACATGTTCGAGGACACGCCCGAGTTCGTCGCGCGCCATATCGTGCGCGAAGCGAAGGTCTATCTCGATTCGCTCTCGCCGCCGTTTTTCAAGGAACTCGTCAAGTACGCCGACGAAGGCTCGTATTCGTGGCATTGTCCGGGCCATTCGGGGGGCGTGGCCTTCCTCAAGAGCCCGCTCGGCCAGATGTTCCACCAGTTCTTCGGCGAGAACATGCTGCGCGCCGACGTCTGCAACGCCGTCGACGAACTCGGGCAACTGCTCGATCACATCGGCCCCGTCGCGGCGTCCGAGCGCAACGCGGCCCGCATCTTCAGCGCCGATCATCTGTTCTTCGTCACGAACGGTACGTCGACTTCGAACAAGATCGTCTGGCATGCGACGGTGGCGCCGGGCGACATCGTCGTCGTCGATCGCAACTGCCACAAGTCGATCCTCCATGCGATCACGATGACGGGCGCCATTCCGGTGTTCCTGACGCCGACGCGCAACAATTTCGGCATCATCGGCCCGATCCCGCTCGACGAGTTCAAGCCGGAGAACATCCGCAAGAAGATCGAGGCCAATCCGTTTGCGCGCGAAGCGCTCGAGCGCAACCCGAATCTGAAGCCGCGCATCCTGACGATCACGCAGAGCACGTACGACGGCGTCATCTACAACGTCGAAACGATCAAGTCGCTGCTCGGCGACTTCCTCGATACGCTGCATTTCGACGAAGCGTGGCTGCCGCATGCCGAGTTCCATTCGTTCTATCAGGACATGCATGCGATCGGTGCCGGCCGTCCGCGCACCGGTGCGCTCGTGTTTGCAACGCATTCGACGCATAAGCTGCTCGCGGGCATTTCGCAGGCTTCGCAGATCGTCGTGCAGGATTCCGCCGACGGTGCGTTCGACCGGCATCGCTTCAACGAGGCCTACTTGATGCACACGTCGACGAGCCCGCAGTACGCGATCATCGCCTCGTGCGACGTCGCGGCGGCGATGATGGAGCCGCCGGGCGGTACGGCGCTCGTCGAGGAATCGATTGCCGAGGCGCTCGACTTCAGACGCGCGATGCGCAAGGTCGACGCCGAATACGGCGAGGATTGGTTCTTCCAGGTCTGGGGCCCGGAGGCGCTTGCCGACGAGGGCATCGGCTCGCGCGAGGACTGGATACTGCGCGCGAACGATCCGTGGCACGGCTTCGGCCCGCTTGCCGAAGGCTTCAACATGCTGGACCCGATCAAGGCGACGATCGTCACGCCTGGGCTCGACCTCGCCGGCGAGTTCGCCGAGTCGGGCATCCCGGCCGCCATCGTCACCCGGTATCTGGCCGAGCACGGCATCATCGTCGAAAAGACGGGGCTCTACTCGTTTTTCATCATGTTCACGATCGGCATCACGAAGGGCCGTTGGAACTCGATGGTGACGGAGCTTCAGCAGTTCAAGGACGACTACGACAGCAATCAGCCGCTGTGGCGTGTCCTGCCCGAGTTCGTGGCCCAGCATCCCGCTTACGAGCGCATGGGGCTGCGCGATCTGTGCCAGGCGATCCACAGCGTTTATCGCGCCAACGACATCGCCCGGCTCACGACGGAGATGTACCTGTCGAACATGGAACCCGCGATGAAGCCTTCCGATGCGTTCGCGAAGCTCGCACACCGCGAGATCGATCGCGTGCCCATCGACGAGCTGGAGGGCCGCGTGACGAGCGTGTTGTTGACGCCTTATCCGCCCGGTATCCCGCTGCTCATTCCAGGCGAGCGGTTCAATCGGACGATCGTCAACTATCTGAAGTTCGCGCGCGAGTTCAACGAGCGCTTCCCCGGTTTCTCGACCGATATTCATGGCCTCGTCGCCGAGCGGGTGGACGGGCGCATGGAATATTTCGTCGATTGCGTGCGTGTCTGATCATGAAGTGCGCTGCAAGAACGCTGCTCCCTACGAGGCTCGCGCTTGGCGCGTTGGTCCTGGTCGGCGCCTCGTTCGTCGTACCCGTCGCCGCCCATGCCGAAGCGGCCCCCGCGGATCCGATCGATACGGCGATGCGCACCTGTCTCGCGCGCGCGGACCGCTCGTCGCCTGCCGGGCAGGCGCAATGCATGGATGCCGCACGCGATTCATGGCAGGCCGCCATCGACGCCGCTTATCGGTCGCTGACGGCAGCCGCGCCCGACAAGATGCGGCGTGGCTGGGAGGAGAGCCAGCGGCGCTGGCAGACATGGCGGGACAAGGAAGTGCCGCTCGTGCATGCCGTGTTCCAGACGACGCACGGTTCGGCTTATGTCATCACCGAAGCTAACGTTTTGTTGCAGCCGGTGCGCGACCGCGCGCTGCAGCTGCGTCATGCGGCCGCGCAGTTCGACGCCACCGCGAACTCGGCAAGCGATGCCGATCCGGCTCCGCCCAAACGTCCGGCGCGTTTGCGCCCGTGCACCGTCGATGCGGCTTGCGAGCATGCGCAATTCGATCTGAACCGTTATGCACGCAAGCTGCGCGCGAAATTGGCGGCGCGCTCGCGCGTCGTTCTTTCGCATGCGCAGCGCGCCTGGCTTGCCTACTTCGAGGCGACCTCGGGGCTGGGCACGGAGGCCGAGCGCGTCGATCTCGTCGGCGCGCGCGTGGCGACGCTCAAGCGGCTGGCCGAGACGGCCGGCAACGATTAGCCGGCGCTCTCCCGCGAAGCGCCGCCCCGCCGGGCATCCCGGCCGGCTTAGTCGTGCCGAGACTGGGCTTGCAGTGCCTGGCGCGCGGCCTGCGCCGCGGCGCGGACCTGCTCGGGGGCCGTGCCGCCCGGATGATTGCGGCTCGCCACCGAGCCTTCGAGCGTGAGGTAATCGAATACGTCTTCACCGATCAGGTGTGCGACGTTGGGAAGCTCGGCGCGCATCTCATCGAGCGTCAGATCGGCGAGATCGCACTGCCGGTCCACGCATACCCGCACCGCGTGCGCGACGGCCTCGTGCGCATCGCGAAACGGCAGGCCGCGCTTGACGAGATAGTCGGCCAGATCCGTTGCCGTCGAAAAGCCTTGTAGCGCTGCGGCCCGCATTGCATCCGGCTTGACCGTGATGCCGGCCACCATTTCCGCGAAGATCCGCAGCGTATCCGCCACGGTATCGACCGTGTCGAAAAGCGGCTCCTTGTCTTCCTGGTTGTCCTTGTTGTAGGCGAGCGGCTGGCCCTTCATCAACGTGAGCAGCGCCATGAGATGGCCGTTGACCCGCCCGGTTTTGCCGCGCGCGAGTTCGGGCACATCGGGGTTTTTCTTTTGCGGCATGATCGACGAGCCCGTGCAAAAGCGATCGGCCAGATCGATGAAGCCGACTCGCGGGCTCATCCAGAGGACGAGCTCTTCGGAGAATCGCGAGACGTGCGTCATCACGAGCGCCGCGGCCGCGGTAAATTCGATGGCGAAGTCGCGGTCCGAAACGGCGTCGAGCGAATTGGCGCAGATGCCGTCGAAGCCGAGCGTTTTGGCGACGGCGTGCCGATCGATCGGATAGCTCGTGCCGGCCAGTGCGGCCGCGCCGAGCGGCAGGCGGTTCACGCGCGTGCGACAGTCGCGCAGGCGCTCGGCGTCACGCCCGAACATCTCGACGTACGCGAGCAGGTGATGGCCGAACGTGACGGGCTGCGCGACCTGCAGGTGCGTGAAGCCCGGCATGATCGTTCCGGCGTGCTGCTCGGCCAATTCGACTAGCGCAAGACGCAAATCGCCGAGCAAGCCGCCGATGCGGTCGATTTCGCCGCGCAGCCAGAGGCGAATGTCGGTGGCGACCTGATCGTTGCGCGAGCGGCCGGTATGCAGGCGCTTGCCGGCATCGCCGATCAGCGCCGTCAAACGCGCCTCGATATTCAGATGGACGTCTTCGAGATCGAGTTGCCAGACGAATTCGCCGCGCTCGATTTCACCGCGGATCTGCGCCATGCCGCGCTCGATGGCCGCGAGGTCTTCGGCGGCGATGATTTTTTGCGCCGCGAGCATCTTCGCGTGCGCGAGCGAGCCTTCGATGTCGACGAGCGCCATGCGCTTGTCGAAAAAGACCGACGACGTGTAGCGCTTGACGAGCTCGGACATCGGCTCCGAGAAGCGAGCCGACCAGGCTTCGCCTTTTTTATGCAGTTGAGACGTCATGATGATGGGCTGAGAAGTGGTCCGTCGTGAGAGCGCCGGGCGTGCGCCGAGAGTACGTCTGGCCGCGGCACGGCTCGCGCGGCGCATGCCGGGAAACGCTCGATTTTATCACCGCGCCAACGACCGGCCCGGTGCGGCCGTCGTGCGCTCGCCTACGCGGTCGCCATCAGCTTGCCCGCGCAGACCACCGGGCCGCTCGGCCCGCTTGCGCTCGTGGAGCCGCCGGGCGGCTCAACCGATACGGCGAGCCTTACGTAGGCGTTCATATCGCGCACCTTCATATGCACGACCTTGCCCGGCGGCAACATGCCGAGCGAGACTGGCGCGCCGTGCTCGGGGATTCCCCAGAGCTGCTCCGAATGGCCCGGCGGTGCCGCATCGCCGCCGCTCATGCGGTGTGCGCTCATCATCGCGCTTTTGTCGTCCCACATGACGAAGACCATCGTCTTGCTCGTCTTCACATCGGCCAGCGCCGCCACGTAGGACACGCGCTCGATCGCGTTCTCGTGGGCAACCGTGTCGCCCGCGCCGCCGCTTGCGGCGGATTGGACGGCGAGCGGCGCCGGCCGCAGAGCGATGGCAAAGCCGATTGCGGCGGCCAATGCCGCTCCGGTGGCCGCAAACGACCAACCGCGCCAGAACGCGAGACTGTCGAACCAGCGACGATGGCGCTCGCGCGCGGCCACGGTGCGAGCGAGCACCCGATTGCCAGGCGCTTCGCCGGCCGCGCGGCGTGTCGAATCGGCCCATCCGAGCGCTCGTTCGATTGCCTGCCAGGTGCCTGTCGGAGGCGCGACGGCGGGGACCAGCTCGGGCAGCGCGCCAAGGCGAGTCTGCCACGCCGCGATAGCCGTGCGAATGGCGGTATCGTGCGCGGCGAGCGCTTCCAGCCGGCGTCGCGCGCCGCCGCGCAAGACGCCGAGTGCGTACTCGCCGGCCAGGCGATCGACGAGGCCCGGGTACCGGTGCAAATTCATTGCGTGGCCCCCATGCAGGTGCGCAGTTTCTCCAGGCCACGGCGCACCCACGATTTCACGGTGCCGAGCGGCACCGCAAGCGTTTCGGCGATCTCACCGTGGCTCGCATCGCGCAGGTAAGCGAGCGCCACCGCCTGCCGCTGATGGGCGTCGAGCCGCTGCATGCAGTACGCGAGCCGCCGCGCCGACTGGCTTACGAGCGCCACGTCGACGGGGTCGCGCCCTTCATCGGAAAGGGTCTCGTCGAATGCATCGCTCCATTCCGCGAAACCGGCGAAACCGGCGCCCGCGTCCGTTCGGCCAATATGCTGCCGGCGCAGGCAATCGAGCGAACGGTTGCGCACGATCGCGCTCATCCACGTCAGCGGCGCCGCGAGGTTTTCCTGATAGTCGCCCGCGTGGCGCCAGATATTCACGAACGATTCCTGCAAGGCTTCCTCCGCCCATTCCGGCTTCACCAATATACGCAGCGCGACGCCAAACAGTTTCGCTGCCGTCAGCTCGTAGAGCGCGCGCATTGCCGCGGTATCTTCGCGGGCGACACGCGCGATCAGTGCGGCGAGCACGGAGGGCGTCGGTTCGGCGGGGGTCGAGGTGGTCATGGAGAGCAGGAGCCGTCGCGGGCGTTGCGCGCTATCTTACGCGCTTCGTTCGCGGCGAAACGGGTGCATACATCAGTCGCGAACCAACACCACAAGCAGCAAATCCTCCCGATGCGCGGGCTTGAACGTGATTTGTTCGTAGACGACGCGACCCGCATCGGGATGATTGAATTCACGCCTGCCGACTTCGCGCTCGCCGACGTCCTGCGACGCCCAAAACCGCGCGAAGTCCTCGCTTTCGGCAACGAGCCCATCGATGAGGGCCCGTGTCGGCGCGTCGTTCAGATGCCGGATCGAATCGGCGCGGAACTGGGCGACGAGGCGCCGCGCGCGCGTTTCCCAATCGACGATGAACGTGCGCGCCGCAGGCACAGTGAACGTGAAACGCAGCAAGTTGCGCTCGCGCGCCGCGTCCTGCGGCGCGCCATCGAGCCAGCCGACGAACAGCGCGGCCGCCGGCGCGTTCCACGCCAGCGCATTCCATTGCCGATCGAGCACATAAGCGGGCGTATCGAGATGGCGTACCGTCGCGAGCAGTGCGGTGGGGGCGTCCGCCGCGGCCGGCGCGGGTTCCGACGGGTCGCGTTCCCCCGCCAACTCGAAAAGGTAGGCACGCTCCGCCCGCGTGAGCTGCAAGGCTGCCGCTATGCGTGCGAGCGCATCGGGGGATGCCGAGACTGACCGTCCTTGCTCGATCCAGGTGTACCAAGTGGGACTCACGCCGCACAGTTGCGCAACTTCCTCGCGCCGCAGCCCCGGTGTGCGGCGACGCGGGCCCGGTGGCAGCCCCACGGCCTGAGGAGAAAGACGCTCCCGATGGGCGCGGATGAAATCTCCGAGCGCGCGTGCGGGTGTTTCGCCGAGCGGCCCCGCATCGCCAGCGGCCGACGATGCCGGTGTCGGGATGGCGCGCGAAGCCGGCGGTCGATCGTTCGTATTGGCCATCTTCGATTCATGTACAAGATTGGGCGCGAGGCCGGCTGCCGGGCCAGCTCGTGATGCATGTAGAGCCTCGCGGACAGTCCCCGAGCGGGCAGCCTGGGCCCAGCCGGGTGGATCGGATACCAGGATAATCGCTTGCCTTGTACCGGTACCGAGGCAACCGTATTGTAGCGTCAGATGTGACGCCTCGGGGCCATGCGCGTGATGTTGCCGGCCGTGCGGGCGTCGTCGCCGGATTCGTCCGATCCGTCTTTTACTCTTCGAAGGAGTTGCCGCAATGAAACACCGCGAACAGGTTGCCGATGCATTCGGCTCGACAGCTGCCGCCTATCTCGTCAGTCAATCTCACGCGAGTGGCGCCGATCTGCGGACACTGGCCGGCGAGCTTGCCGCGGCCCCGGGCGGCAGCGTGCTCGATCTGGGCTGCGGTGCGGGCCATGTAAGCTTTGCGGTGGCGCCCCATGCGGCCACGGTGACCGCCTACGATCTTTCGGCCCAGATGCTCGAGACGGTCGCCGCAGCCGCTCACGAGCGCGGATTCGACAATATCCGGACCCAGCAAGGCGCCGCCGAAGCGCTGCCGTTCGCCGATGCGTCGTTCGATTGGGTCTTGAGCCGGTTCAGTGCCCATCATTGGCACGACGTGCCGGCCGCCCTCGCCGAAGTGCGCCGCGTTTTGAAGCCGGGCGCGCGGGCGATCTTCGTCGACGTGGCCGGTGCCGACCATCCGTTGCTCGACACTTACGTGCAGAGTGTCGAGCTCCTGCGCGACACGTCCCACATCCGCGATTACCGTGCCGACGAATGGTTGGCCTTTTTCGAACGGGCGGGCTTCGAAGCGCATGTGCGCGAGCGCTGGAGGCTGCCCATGCAGTTCGACGAATGGGTGGCGCGCATGCGCACACCCGCGGAGCGCGTGGCGGGGATCCGCTCGCTTTGGCGCGCGGCACCCGACGAAGTGCGCGAGTACTTCGCCGTTGCCGAGGACGACTCGTTCGAGATCGATGTCCTCATGATCGACGCGCGATGAACGAGGCTCACGGGACTGCGCATTCGGCCTAAAGCGGGAGGCCTACATCATCGACGCATAACGTTGCGTCCACGCCTCGTGCCAGCCGGCCAGTTGCGCCGCTGGCATCGGCGCACCGACGAACGCGCCCTGTGCGACCTCGCAGCCCATGTCGCGCATCGCCTTCCAGTCCTCGAGGTCGTCGATACCTTGCGCCACGGTGCGCATGTTGAGCTGGCGCGCGAGTGAAAGCGTGGCCTTGACGATCGCGCCGAGCGACGAATCGCGGCTCGCGCCATGCACGAAACTGCGCTCGAGCTTCAGTTCGTCGAACGGAATGTCGCGCAGATGGGCGAGCGCCGCGTCGCCGGTGCCGAAATCGTCGATCAGCAGACTGATGCGCTTCAAGCGCAAACGCGTGAGGACATCGAGCGAGATGAGGCGGTTGCGCTGGATGCGCGTTTCGGTGATCTCGAGCACGAGCCGCGAAAGCGGGAAGTCTGCAGCACGGGCGGCGTCGACGATGAAATCGGGAAAATCGAGCGAGGCGAGATCGTCCATCGACAGGTTGATCCCGAGCCGGAAATCGGGGCCGAGCGCGTGCCATTGCCGTGCTTGTTCTAACAGAGCTGGGAGCAGGCCCCGCGTGACATCGTCCACGATGCCATGCTGCTCGGCCATCTTGAGAAAGCGTCCGACGAGCACGAGGCCATCGCGCGGGTGCTGCCATGCGACGAGTGCCTCGACGCCGGCCACTTCTCCCGTTGCGAACGCGGCCTGCGGTTGATAGCACATCACGATCTGCCCCGCTGCAATGGCCGCGCGCAATTCATCGGGCGAGTAGCTGGGCGCATCGCTCGCGTTGGCCGCGGTATCCGGCGCATCGGTCGCGAGGCGCTGCTGCAATTGCTCGCGCGTGGCCGGCTTCGCGAGGGAGCCCAGTACGCGCAGCCCGCGCGAGTAAGCCAGCTTTTCCGCACTCTTCAGCACGCGCAGATCTTCGCCGCTCACGAGCACGACCTGTCCATCGTAGCCGCGCGCCACGAGCTGGCGCAGGAACTCGACGCCATCCATCTCGGGCATCTGCAAGTCCGTGAAGACGACGTCGATCTCATGGTCCTCGGCTTCGAGCGCGGCCAGCGCGTCTTGCGCGTGCTCGTACGGCAGTATCGCCTCGTAGCCGAGCTGCGTGAGCTGGCGCACGAGCACCTTCAGGACGAAAGGCTCGTCGTCGACCACCAGGATCTTGCGTTGCTGGGTGGGTTGAGTCATGCAGCTCACCGTTATCAATGAATCAATGAATGAGTGAGGCAGGCGGCGCGTGAACCGCGCCGCGCGCCGCTGTCATGACATTGCCGTTACGGACAGGAAAAGGCGCAGCTTGTCGACCAGCGTATTGCGATCGAAAGGCTTCACGAGGAAGTCGACGGCGCCTGCTTTCAGGCTTTCGACGACGATGGCGCGTTCGCTGTGACCGGTCACCATGACGATCGGCACGTGCGCGAATTGCGCGATCGCTTTGATCGCGCGCGTCGCCTCGACACCGCTCGTATCGGGCAGGCCGACGTCCATCAGCACGAGATCGGGTTTCATCTCCCACATCAGCGATTGCGCTTCGCCGCCCGTGCCCGCGAACGCCAGCTGCAGGTTCTGCCCGGAGAGCAGCCGTGCGAGCAGCTTTTGCTGGAATTCGTCGTCTTCGACGATGAGGACTTTGGGCCGATCCGGTTGCGGCGCGGGGCTCGCGTCGGGCTTCGCAGGCACTGCCTCGGGGGCGGCGCCGGCGGCGATAGGGCTTGCGCGCTGCGCCTCCTCGAAGAACCCGCCCGCGCGCGGTGCGGCGGCAGCCGGTTGGGCACTGGCCTCACGCGCTGGCGCGACAGCGGCGCGAGCCGTCGCCCGCACAGAGCGGGCAGTGGCGGGCTGGCCGGGCGCCGCGCGCAGCCACGACTCGCCGGCGCGGTTTTCCGTGCGCATGAGCCGCAGCACCTGATGCACGGACATGCGAATGCGCGGCGCATCGTTCGTGGCCGGCCAGAACAGCACGTAATCGTCGAAGTGTTCCTTGCGGCACAGCTCGTAAGCGGTGTGGAGATCGCGGGAATTGCAGAGCAGCACGGTGCGATGCGGCACCGTGTGCACCGTCGTGCCGAGCCGGTAGAGCCCGAGGTAATAACGCTGCGCGGCTTCGATCGTATCGAACGCGAGGACGAGCACGGCCGGGCGGTGCGTTTCGAAGTCGGCAACGGCGGATTCCGGTTTGACGGACAAACGCACGGTGCCGAAGTCGTCGGCAAGCAGTTTTCCGACCAGCTCCGCGTCGGCGACGGCTTCGGACGCCACGAGAATCGAGGCGTGTTCGCAAGAGAGATCGGCTTCGTTGAACATCGTTGAGCCCCTATCGATTCATTTATTTCAGTTCTGCCGCGAGCAAGTGCTCGAGCGTGTCTTCCACGGCCGCGAGTGCCGTATCGAATTGATTCGCCCAGTTGGCAAGCGTCGCGAGATCGCCCGCCTTGCCGGCGTTTTCGAGTTCCGCGCACAGATCGCCGAGCGCCATCGCGCCTACCGAGCGCGACGACGATTTGAGCTTGTGGGCGATCGCGCCGGCTTCGCGTCCGCGTCCGGCGTCGCAGTGCGTGCGCAACTCGGCGGCCAGCTTGCCGACGGATTGCTGATAGTCCGACAGCAATTCACGCACGATGTCCGGATCGTCGCCCACGATGCCCTTCAGTATCTCGACATCGACGGCCGCCGCTGTTTGCGCGGTCGTATGCGTTTGAGACTCCGCAATGGGTGCGGTCATCGGCACCATGGCGTCGGGTGCGCGAAAGTGCGCTTCGAGGACGGCCTGCAGCCGGTTGAGCTGAAGCGGCTTGGTGAGATACCCGTCCATCCCGACCGCCTGGACGCGCGCCGCTTCGCCCTGCACGGCGTTGGCCGTCAAGGCGACGATCGCGAGCCGTGTGCCGGGCGGCTCTTCGCGGCGGATCGTCTCGACGAGCTCGTAGCCGTCCATTTCGGGCATGTGCAGATCGGTCAGCAGCAGCGCGTAGCGATGCGCCCGCCACAGCGCGAGGGCTTCCTGGCCATCGCTCGCGATCTCGGCCACATGTCCCAGCAAGCCGAGCTGGCGCAGGATCACTTTCTGATTGATCGCATCGTCCTCGGCGACGAGGATCAGCCGGCCTTGCTCGCGCGCCTGTGCGACCGATAACACCGGGCCCGAACGCTCGATGCGGGCCGGGTCGCGCCCCTGTGCCGTGGCGTGCACGCCAAAGCGGCTGACGGAGACGGCCTCCGTTTCGACGTCGAAGGGCAGCCGTACCGTGAATGTGGAGCCCGCGCCGACGGTACTGTCGACGGTCACGGTCCCGCCCATGAGATCGACGAGCCGGCGGCAGATCGCGAGGCCGAGCCCCGTGCCGCCGAAGCGGCGCGTAGTCGACGCTTCGGCTTGCGTGAACGGCTTGAACAGCTTCGGCAACGTCTCCGGGGAGATGCCGATGCCGTTGTCGGCGATCGCGAACGCCACTTCGACGCGTCCCGATGCGAGCGGCGCGGCGGTGACGCGCACCGATACGCTGCCCGGGGTATCGGGCCGTCCTCCCGAGAACTTGATCGCGTTGCCGACGAGGTTGTTGAGCACTTGCCGCAGCCGCGTGTCGTCCGACAGGACGGCGCGCGGGAGGTCGGGCGCGACGAACTTCGAGAGCTTGACGCCCGCGCGCTCGGCCACCGGCGTGAGCGACTGGCACAGCCCGTCGGTCAGATGGCTCAGGCAAACCGGCACGCACTCGATATGCAAACGTCCCGCCTCGATCTTCGAGAAGTCGAGAATATCGTCGATGAGCGTCAGAAGCGCGTTCGCCGATTCGCGAATCGTCGTGATCATGTCGCCCTGATCGGCCGTGAGCCCCGTCTGCGCGAGCACTTCGGTCATCCCGATCACGCCGTTCATCGGCGTACGGATCTCATGGCTCATCGCGGCGAGGAAGGCGCTCTTCGCACGCGAGGCGGCTTCGGCCTCGGCGCGCGCCTGTTCCAGTTGCTGCGTGGCCAGCCGGCTTTCGGTGACGTCGCGCGCAGTCGCATAGATGAGCCCGTCGAGTTGGATGGCTTTCCACGCGAGCCAGCGCACGCTGCCGTCCTGGCACAGGTAGCGGTTTTCGACGTTCTCGATCGGCTCGCCCGGCGCGCGGCGCTCGATTTCGGCGACCGTCGCCGCACGATCATCGGGATGCACGAATTCAATGAACGGCCGCGACAGCAGCTCCTCGCTCGACCAGCCGAGCACCTTCGTGAAGGCTGGATTGACCCGTTTGAAGTAGCCCGCCGGGTTGGCGTCGGTGAGGCAGATGAGGTCGAGTGAGAGATCGAAGAAACGGTCGCGCTGCGTTTCGGCTTCCTTGCGGCTCGTGATGTCCTGCAGCATGACCAGCGCGCCCCAGGCGCCGTCCACTTCGTACGGTACCGCCGTCATTTCGCCGATGAACGTGCTGCCGTCGAGTCGCAGCCAATTGGCTTCGCGCGCGGGCGAAGCGATGCGCGAGCGCGACAAACGCAGGATGCGTTCCTCGATCGTCGCGCGGCTGTCGGGACGCAGGAACTCCATCAGCGAGAGCCCGCGTATTTGCGCGGCGGAATAGGCGCCGAGCGTCTGAAGCGCCTTCGGATTGGCGAACGCAATCGTTTGCTCTTGAATGAGCAAGACAGCGTAGGGCGAGAGTTCGATCAACTGCCGATAGCGCGCTTCGCTGTTCTTGAGCGCTTCCTCGCTGGCCCGCTCGCGGCTTACGTCGCGAATCAGCGCGACCACCCCCGCCGATGCCGTACCGCGTTTTTCGACGCGCACTTCGAAGACGGCCGGCACCGGCGTTTCGAGCCGGAAGATCGCGCTTTGCGCACTGCCGAGCGTCGCATCGCCGGCCAGCACGGCCGCCAGGCGCTCAGCCTCGGCGGCGCCCTCCTGCTCGCGGTCGTCGCGGAAAAATGCGCGGGCGACATCGGCCGGCGTGGCGTTGACCGCCTCGTCGCCCGTCCAGCCGACGAGCGCGAGAAAGTGAGGATTGTGGCCATCGATGCGGCCTTCGGCGGAAAAGCCGACCGCTGCATCGGGGATCGCCTTGAAGAGCGCTTCGGCGCGCTCGACTTCGTCGCGCGTGCGCGCGAGCGCTTCGCTCTCGCGTGCCGACGACGCTTCGAGGCGCTTCGCGAGCCGCCCCTGAACGAGCGCTGCGCCGAGGATCAGCAGCGTCAGCACGATGCCCGCGGCGACGAGCGCTGTCGTGCGCTGCCGAAACGCTTGCAGATATTCGGCGTTCGAGAACCCGACCATCGCCACGACGGGATAGTCCGCGAGACGCTCGTAGCTGATCGTGCGCTGCACGCCATCGTAGAAGCTGGCCGCTTCGAACGTGCCGCGCAACGCGCGCGCGAGCGCGATGCGCAACGGCGAGCGCGGCGGGATCGGCCAGCTCGTGTCGAAGTTGTAGTGCGTGCCTGTGCGGCGGGCGCGCAGCACATAATCGTTCGTGCCGATGACCGCAAAGAGGCCGTCGCGCCCGATGCGCGCCGATTCGAGCAGCTCCGTGAAGACCGACGGCGGCACGGACACCACGACCACGCCGACGAATCGTCCCTGCGGATCGTTGATGCGGCGTGACAGCTGGACCGAACGTTCGCCGCTCACGCGATCGATGACGGGCTTGCTGATGAACAGGCGTGCGCTGGGGTCGTCCATGTGGACGCGGTAGTAGTCGCGATCCGTGTGGTCCATCGGCACGAAGCCGTGAAACGTCGAAGCGCGCAGAATGCCGTGCTTGTCGATGACGGCCACCTGGGTGAACACGTCGAGATCGACGAGGCCCGAATGGACGTAGTCTTCCAGCGCAAGTTCGGGTCCGTCGCGCTTCACGAGCCATGTGACGACATCGGCGACCTGATTCGCCTCGCGCAACACCCGGGTCGTATGCGAGGCCAGCGCGCTCGCGAGCGCCTCGGTCTGCAAGCGCTCGTTATGGCGCTCGGCATTGAGGTTCCAGGCCGAGAACGCACCTAGCGCGAGCCACAGCGCGAAGACGAGTCCCAGCGCCGCCGCGCGATTGACGCGCGACGTGCGACTCGTTTGCGCGCTCGGCGATGGAATCCGGGGGGCGTGGCTCATGGTGGCGATCAGTTGGCTTCGACATTTTTATCGGCCGAAACCGGGGCGAACTTTAATGCGCCGAGCCTTGTAAATCGGGGCCTGAGAGGTAGACCGGTCCGTCAACCGAGGGCGCCGTTGGCAATGAAAAAGGGCCGTGGCTTGCGCGCACGGCCCCGCCGGACGGTGAAGAACGATTTTCGCCCGGGCACTCAGCCCGTATTGCGCAAGCCTGCGGCGATTCCGTTGATGGTCAGGTGAATGCCGCGCCGCAACCGCGCATTGGTATCGCCGGCGCGATGGCGCTTGAGCAGCTCGACTTGCAGGTGGTTGAGCGGATCGAGATAAGGGAAGCGGTTCTTGATCGAGCGCGCAAGCAGCGGATTATCGGAAAGGCGTTGTTCTTTCCCGGTGATCTGCGCGAGCGCCTCGGCGGTGCGCTCCCACTCGGCGACGATCCGTGAAAATACCTGCTGGCGCAGCTTCTTGTCTTCGACGAGCTGCGCATAGCGCGACGCAACGGCGAGGTCCGTCTTGGCCAGCACCATGTCCATGTTCGAGATCAGCGTCGAGAAAAAGGGCCAGCTCTTGTACATTTTCTGGAGCGTCGAGAGGCGCTGCGCTCGCTCCGCTTCGCTTGCCGCGCCGGCGATATGGGCCTGTACGGCGCTGCCGAAGCCGTACCAGCCCGTGAGCAGCAGCCGGCACTGGCCCCAGGAGAAGCCCCAGGGGATGGCGCGCAAGTCCTCGATGCGGCGGTGCTGCGGATCTTGCAGCTTGCGCGAGGCCGGGCGGCTGCCGATGTTCAGCTCGGCGATCTCGACGATGGGCGTGGCCTGGAAGAAATAGTCGGTGAAGCCGGGCGTCTCGTAGACGAGCGCGCGGTACGCGGCCATCGCCGCATCGGAGAGGGCCTGCATCGTCTGTTCGCTCTCGGGCAGACTCGCGGGCGCATCGCCGTGCGGCAGCAGCGAGGCCTCGAGCGTCGCCGCGACGACCGTTTCGAGATTGCGGCGGCCGATCTCGGGGTTCGCGAATTTGCTGCCGATCACCTCGCCTTGCTCGGTCAGGCGGATTTGGCCGTCGACCGTGCCGGGCGGCTGCGAAAGAATCGCCTGGTAGGTCGGCCCGCCCCCGCGGCCCACGGTGCCGCCGCGGCCGTGAAAGAGCCGCAGCCTGACGCCGCGTTCCTTGAACAGCGCGACGAGCGCGAGCTCGGCACGATAAAGTTCCCAGTTCGAGGTCAAGAACCCGCCGTCCTTGTTGCTGTCCGAATAGCCCAGCATGACCTCCTGCTCGCTGCCTTGATGCGCGATGAGCGCATCGAGTCCCGGAAGCGCGAAGTACTCGCGCATGATGACGGGCGCGTTGCGCAAATCGGCGATCGTCTCGAACAGCGGAATGACCATGAGCCCGTTACGCGCGCTCGCGTGCGTGGCCGCGAGCGTGCCCTCGAGCAGTCCGGTCTCCTTCTGGAGCAGCAGCACCTCGACGAGGTCGCTGACGGTCTCGGTATGCGAAATGATGTAGTTGCGCACGGCGCGCTTGCCGAACCGCTCGCGCATGACACGCGCCGTTTCGAGCACGCCCAGTTCGCTGCGCACGAGCTGCGAATACTCGAGATACGGAGAGCGCAACAGGCGCGGCTGCTCGAGCTCGGTCAGCAGGAGCCGCAGCTTGTCGGCTTCGGGCAGCGCGGCATAGTCGTCGTGTACGCCCGCTCGTTTGAACAGCTCGGCAATGACTGCTTCGTGCACATCGGAGCTCTGGCGCAAGTCGATGCTCGCCAGGTGAAAGCCGAATACTTCGGCCGAGCGCACGAGCGGCGCGAGCCTCGGCGCGATCAGCGTGCCGCCGTGATGCGCTTCGAGCGATTCGACGAGTACGTTCAGATCGCGTACGAACTCGGTGGCACCGGCATAGGGGGTCGCACGCACGGGCGGCGCGCCGTGGCCGGCGCTGCGCAGCGGCACCGTGCCTTCGCCGAGCCGCACGCGCACACTTGCGGCAAGCCGCGTATAAACGCCGATCAACGCGCGGCGATACGGTTCGTCCACGCGATGCGGCGATTGATCCGGTGAAGCCTGGGCGAGCGTCTTCAGTGCCTCGCTGCAACCGGAGAGCATATTGGACACCGAGAGCTCGGCACCGAGCGCATGCACTTCCTCGAGATAGTGCTCGAAGATGACCGTGGCCTGGCGCGCGAGGGCATGCTCGAGCGTTTCGGCCGTGACATTCGGGTTGCCGTCGCGATCGCCGCCGATCCAGCTGCCCATCTGGAAAAAGGCGGGTAGTCGCTTGTCGAGCGCGTATCGGTCGCCGATCGCCTCCTCGATATCGGTGTAGAGCGCCGGTATTTCTCGCAGGAACGTCGCGCGGTAATACGACAGCGCGTTTTCGATTTCATCGGCGACGGTGAGTCGCGAATCGCGCAGCATGCGCGTTTGCCAGAGCGCCGAGACGCGGGCCCGCAGCAGCGCTTCGTTTTGCGCGCGCTCGCGCTCGGTGAGCGGTTGATCGCGCTCGGCCAGCAGCCGCGCGATATCGTGCTGGGCATCGAGAATGCTCTTGCGCTGGACTTCGGTCGGGTGTGCCGTGAGCACGGGTACGATCAGCGCGTCATCGAAAAAACGCTTGAGCATGTCGGCGTCGATGTTGCCCGAGCGCGTGAAACGCTCCAGCGCGTAGGCGACGGTGCCGGCCTGCGGAGCCGATCCGGCGAGCGCGTGAATGCGGCGGCGCCGGTTGTGATGGCGGTCTTCGGCGATGTTCGCCAGATGCGAGAAGTAGCTGAATGCCCGCACGACACTCACGGTCTGTTCGGGCGTGAGCGCGCGCAACTGCTTTTCGAGCGCCAGTGCGGCGCCGTGATCGTCCTCGCGCCGGAACTTGACGGCGTTCTGGCGAATCGTTTCGACGACGTCGAACACAGCGTCGCCCTCCTGTTCGCGCACGACGTCGCCGAGCAGGCGGCCGAGGTAGCGAATGTCCTGGAAGAGCGGCTGGTCCTTGTCGTCGCGCCCGCCGGGGGCGCCGGACGCGGGCGGCGTGGCGGCGCCTGGGGCGTCCGCGGATGTGGGATGCAATGCCTCGTTGGGGCGGGCGGCGTGTGCCGGTCCGTTAGACGTCACGGTGATGTCCTCAGTGAAGCCAGAGTCGATGGAGTGGCGGTCTCGTCATACCAAACGAGACCCATGACAGCAAAACTGATAAAACGGCGCCCGAGCCTTCGCGGCGTGCGCTTGTGGCGCAACGCACATCCCGATGCCGGGCGCCGCGCCGTGGAGCGCGGCCGCTTCCCGGCCGGCGCGAAAAATGGGGCAAGGCGTGCGTGCTACCATTCTTCGATGTTCGATCCCGTCATTCGAAATACCGATCAATGAATTCCGAGACGCATTTCCCCGCATCGCCCGCCACACTCGTCATTGCCTCACGCGAGAGCCGTCTCGCGATGTGGCAGGCCGAGCATGTGCGCGATGCGCTGCACAAATTATATCCATCTTGCGAGCTACGAATTCTCGGAATGACGACCCAAGGCGATCGGATTCTCGATCGCACGCTCTCCAAGATCGGCGGTAAAGGGCTTTTCGTGAAGGAGCTGGAGACCGCGCTGGCCGACGGCCGGGCCGATCTGGCGGTCCATTCGCTCAAGGACGTGCCGATGGATCTGCCCGAGGGCTTTGCGTTGGCTGCCGTCATGGAGCGCGAGGATGCGCGCGATGCGTTCGTTTCCAACGACTACGCTAGCCTGGCCGCGCTGCCGCCGGCAGCGTGGTCGGCACCGCGAGTCTGCGGCGCGAAGCCATGCTGCGTCTGCGCTATCCCCATCTGGTGGTCGAGCCGTTGCGCGGCAATCTCGACACGCGGCTCGCGAAGCTCGACCGCGGCCAGTATGCAGCCATCATTCTGGCCGCGGCCGGTTTGAAGCGGCTCGGGCTCGGTGCGCGTATCCGCGCACTGATCGAGACGGACGAGAGCCTGCCGTTGGCGGGGCAGGGCGCGCTGGCCATCGAGGTGCGTGCCGACCGGGCCGACCTCGCCGCTTGGCTCGCGCCGCTCGATCACCGGCCGACGGCGCTCGCCGTGCAGGCTGAGCGGGCCGTATCGCGCAACCTGGGCGGCAGTTGCGACGTGCCGCTTGCGGCGCATGGCCACTGGGGCGGCGCCGGCAATCTGCATCTCGCGGGCCGCGTGTCGATGCCGGATGGCTCACGCACAGCCTCGGCCGAGGTCGTCGCGCCGGTCGCGAGCGATGCCGAGGCACTGGCGCTCGGACGCCGGCTCGCTGACGCGCTCGCCTTACAAGGTGCGCATGAGATCATCGCGGCGCTGGCGGCGCAAAGCGGCGGCGAGTCTGCCGTTTGAGCCCGCGCGCCGCTCCGATGGCCGACTCCGTTTCCGATCCGCAGGGCGGTGGCCGCCCGGCCGGCGGCGATCGTGCCCGTGAAGCTCGCTCGTTTACTGCCGTTCTCACGCGCCCGGCCGGGCAGTCGGCCGCGCTTGCTGCGCGGCTGGCGCGAGACGGCATGGACGTATTCGAATTTCCGCTGATCGAAATTGCACCCGTCGAGGACCCCCTGCCGCTGCGCGATGCGCTGGCAACGCTCGAGCGCTATGCGCTGGTCGTCTTCGTTTCGCCGAATGCGATCGACCACGGGCTTGCCGAGCTGAGCCTGCCGTGGCCGAAGGCCGTGCCTGCCGCGGCCATTGGGCCGGGTAGCGTCGCCGCGCTGGCGCGGCACGGTCTCGCGCCACCCGCTATCGAAGTGATCTGTCCCGCGGGCGCCGATGCAGGCGAGGCGCGCGTCAAGGGGGCCGGCAACGGCAACGGCGATGACGCCGCGAGCCAGCGGTTCGACTCCGAATCGCTCTGGGCCGCGCTCGAGGCGAGGTTCGGCGAAGGCGGCCTGGCTGCCAAGGATGTGCTGATCGTGCGCGGCGATGGTGGCCGCGAATGGCTCGCCGAGCGTTTGCGCGAGGCGGGCGCGAACGTTCAGGCCGTGGCCGCCTACCGACGCCGCGTGCCGCAAGCGAGCCCCGATGCATGGTCGCGCGCGCGAGCATTGTTGGCCGGCGTGCCGCATGCCTGGCTCGTGACGAGTTCCGAAGGCTTGCGCAACCTCGAGACGATGGCCCGAGCGCAATTACCGGCTGCGGAGTTCAGCGCGCTCAGGCATGCTCCGCTCGTCGCTCCCCATCCGCGCATCGCCGAGACGGCGCGGGCATTGGGTTTTGATAGGATTACGCAATCCGGCCCCGGCGATGAACGCATCGCTGCGGCCTTGCGCGCCATTTCGGCATCGTCTCGCGCATCCTTCGATCAACCGGCTTCGGCCTCTTTTTCGGCTCCATTGCGCATGACTGACTCGAACCAGGATTCCTCGAACCCCGCCGAGCATGCGGCCTTCAACCAGCCGCAGTCCGGCGCGTTCGTCTATGACGAGCCGAAGCGCCGCCGGGGCGGCGGGGTGTTGCTTCTCTTGATCGTCGTGTTGGCGGTGGCCTGCGCGACCGGCATCGGCGCATACGCGCTCAATCGCAAGGTGGACCGGCTCGACGCGCGCGTCGCGGCACGGCAGCAGGCGATCGACGCGCAAGCGGCCGAGCTGCGCGTGAAGATCGATCAGGCGCTCGCCACCGTTCATCAGGTCGATGCGCAGTTCGCGCAACTGCAAGGCAAGCTCGCCGATGCACAGACGGCTCAGCAGGCGCTGCAAAAGCAGTACGAGGATCTGGCGCGCAACCGCGACGACTGGACCTTCGCCGAAGTGGAGCAGATGCTCTCGAGCGCGAGCGAACAACTGCAACTGACCGGCAACACGCAGCTCGCCCTCTTTGCGCTGCAAAGCGCGGACACGCGGCTGGCAGCGCTCGCGAGCCCGCAGGCGATGCTGATGCGCCGCGCGATCGCGCAGGACATCGACAAGCTGAAGGCGACCCCTTCGGTCGATTTGACGGGCCTGGCGATCAAACTCGATGACGCGATCTCGCAGGTCGACTCGTTGCCGCTGCTGGGCGAGGCGCGCGTGCCCCGTCCCGCACCGGCGAGCGGCGTACCGGCCGCGGCTGGCGCAAGCGCGGCCGCGGCCGGCGAGCCTCGCTGGAAGGTCTGGTGGCGCGAGGTGTCTTCGGCCGTCGGCGTGGAACTCAAGGGGCTCGTGCAGGTCCGCCGTATCGACAATGCCGACGCGATGCTCAATACGCCCGAACAGGGCGAATACATTCGCGAAAACGTGAAGCTGCGGCTGTTGTCGGCGCGGCTCGCGCTGCTCTCGCGCAACCAGACGACGCTGAAGTCCGACCTGCAGGCCGCCGATGCCGCGCTCGCCCGCTACTTCGATGGCGGCGCAAGACGCGTGCAGTCCGTGCGCGCGCTCCTCAAGGAGGTGGGTGCCGGTGCGGCATCGGTCGAGACGCCGAACATCAACACGAGCTTGCAAGCCGTGCACAACACCAAGAGCCGGGGGTAACCATGGCACTCAGGGGACTCTTGTGGCTCGCACTGCTTTTCGCGCTCGCGGCCGCGCTTGCGACAGTGGGGCACTTCGATGCGGGGCAGGTGCTGCTCGTTTATCCACCGTATCGCGTCGACATTTCGCTGAATCTCTTCGTGGTCGGCATCGTGGTGCTGTTCGCGCTGCTCTACGCGCTCACGCGCATGGTGCGCAACATCTGGCAAATGCCGCGCCGCGTCGCCGCTTACCGGGCGCGCGCGCGAGAGGCCAAGGCGCATTCGGCGCTGCGCGAAGCCATCGGCAATCTGTACGCGGGGCGCTTCTCGCGAGCCGAGAAGGCAGCGCGCGAGGCGCTTGCGAGCCAGTCGAACAAGGGCGCGGCAGGACTCGTCGCGGCGGTGGCAGCGCATCGCATGCGCGAGTACATGCGGCGCGACGAGTGGCTCGGGGCCATCGATGCGCCGGATTGGCAGGACGCCCGGCTCATGGCCAGCGCGGACATGCGCGCCGATGGCCGCGATCCCGAAGGCGCGCTGGCGGCGCTGACGGAGATGCAATCGCAAGGAGCCCGGCGTATTCATGCGCAGCAGATTGCACTGCGCGCGCAGCAGCAGCTCAAGAATTGGGGCGAGGTCCTCAAGCTCGTGAAGACGCTCGAAAAGCGCGAGGCCATCCATCCGGCCGTCGCGGTCAGGCTGCGTCAGCAGGCCGCGGAAAACCTGCTACGCGATCGGCGGCACGATGCTGAAGCACTGTTGACGCTTTGGCACTCGCTGGCACCTGTCGAACGGCACTCGCCGCGGCTCGCCGATCTCGCGGCTGAGCTGCTGATCGCACTGAGTCGGCACGACGAGGCTCGCCGGATCGTCGAGGAGGCGTTGCAGCACAACTGGGATGCCCGGCTGCTGCGCCGCTATCCGGAGACGGCATTACCCGGCGAAGCGCTGCCGCTGATCCAAAAGGCCGAGGCTTGGCGCAAAACGCGCCCCGAGGATCCGGATCTGCTGTTCGCGCTGGGGCGCCTGTGCCTGCACCAGCAATTGTGGGGCAAGGCGCAGTCGTTCCTGGAGTCGGCGCTCAGGCTCGCCGACGATAACGACGCCCTCGTGATCCGCACCCATCGTGCGCTTGCACGGTTATTCGAACAGCTCGGCGATACAAGCCGGGCCGGCGAACACTATCGTGCGAGTGCACTGGCGATGAAGGTCGTCTGACGGCCGTCGCGGGGCACGCCTCGAAAGCGTGCTCCGGGGGGCGACTCAAGACACTCTGAAGGCGAAGTCCGCGATGTTGTCGGCATCGAGCTTCGCGTTGGTCATCGGATGTTTGGGATTGCTGACGAGATACTTGGCCAGTTCCTTCATGTCCATGAACTCGACTTTCTTGTTGACCCTTGTGTCGAAGCCGCGCGACGGGTCCGATGCGACTGTGGCCAATCCGATCACTTTCTGAGCCGGGTTGTTCAAGGACAGCTCTTCGCCGAAAAGACAGACCGACGCGTTGTCCTTGCTGAACTCCCCGTTGCCTTCCTGGTTGTAGATGGCCGCATCCTTGAAATCCAGGCGCTCGGCATCGGCCTTCGAAATGGGCCGTAACCGATCGAACGTCGCCATGATCTTTTCATAGCTCTCGATGTGCGCTTTGAGGCCCGCGACCGTGGCTCGCCGAGATCCGCCTGCCGCACGGACAACGGCCGACGCGATGTCTTCGGCCGATGCCCCCGGGTTCCGTGTATGGACTCGCCAGGCATATTGACCATTGTCCTCGGCGTCGCTCCGGGCCGGCATCTCCAATGAGACGTTGGGTGCGGCACGCCGTGTGCGATCGGCCTCGATATGGCGGAGTGCCCGGCTCACTTGCATCAAGGGGTGATCGACGAGCGAGACGCCCCGCTCGATGCGGGTATCGATCCCGGCGCGTTCCAGTGCATGCCTGACATCGGCGGGCAAGTCCTGCTGCCAAAGCAGAGTGTTATCTATCGCGTCGCGCATTTGCTGCATGTCGATACCCGATCGGGCCAGTCGCTCCAATGCCGCACCGGCCGGCCGTAGATCCGCCCGGTGGGACCGGGTCCGTCCTGTCGGCGCGTTCGCCCCGCCTGCACGAGGCGAGGCGGGCGTTCTTCGCAATCCGCCGCCCATCGTTCCCTGTCGCGATTCTGTCGTCACACGGGGGGGTGAAAGGCCCGCCCGCGGCGACGAGGCCGCCGCTCTGCCAAGCGCGTCGCGAAGCGCAACCGCAAGCGGATCGCGTCCATCGAGGCCAAGCATCGCCATATCGGGAAAGTGTGGCGCCAAAACGCGCATCGTTTGGCCGTCGACGCGCAGCGGCTCCATGTTCATCAAACCGGATATGGTTTCATGGGCGTGACGAAGGTCGACACCGGCACTCCGAAGTTGTTCGACGATGCCATCCGCGTTTGGCGCGCCCGTGCGTCGTTCCGACCGCGGCGGCATGGCGGCGTTTGGGGCCGCGGAGGTCGGACGCGAGCCGCTCGGCACCCGCGCGCCCGCGCGGGACGGCGTTTGCTGCGCCATCACCTGTTCCCCGTGGCCGCGCGGCAGCGCCTCCAACCTCCGAAGCGCCGCGGCCGCGCCTCGCGGCGGCGTCGCCGGCGTGGAGCGCGCTTCACGACCCGCCGACGGTTCGGCGCCGACGCTGCCTTGCGCTTGCGGCGGCGCGTTCGTTGTCCGGAACGGGCGCGTGAGGAAGCCTAATACGCCATGACGTCGGCGCTCGCCGGACGCTCGGCCGCTATCGTTGGACCCGTTGGGGCTTCGCGTCGGCGTTTCATTGCCGAGTCGCTCCGCTGACGGGGAGCGGGTGGGGCTCGTTCTACTGATTCCGGGCATGGTGCGTTTTCCTTCGGCCGACCGTTCTGGGTACGGTTCCAGCCTATGGCGCGATGCCCGAATGTCTGCGTAATACCGGCGAAAAGCATAGGCCGCCAGCGAACGGCGCTGGCGGCGAGCATCGTCGACCCTACTTGTTCACGAGCCGAGCCGGCACGCTCAACGCGAGCAGGGCGCCGAGCACCATGAAGGCGGCGAGTAGATACATGCCCATATCGTTGACGCCCGTGGCCTGTTTGAGCCAGCCCATCGCATAAGGACCGAGAAAACCGGCCAGATTGCCGATCGAATTGACCATCGCGATGCCGGCTGCGGCACCCGCGCCGGCGAGAAACGCCGTCGGCAAGCTCCAAAAAAGCGGCAGCGACGTAATGATGCCGGCCGTTGCCAGCGTGAGCGCCGCCATCGCCAGGGCCGTCTGGTGGGCCCAGGTCACCGAGAGGACGAGCCCGACCGCGCCGGCGAGCGCGGGCAATGCGACATGCCAACGCCGCTCGCGCCGCTTGTCCGCGCTCCGCGCGACGAGCAGCATCGCCACGACGGCGGCAGCGAACGGAATCGCCGAAAGCAACCCGATGATGAACGCATCCGTCACGCCCGTTGCCTTGATGATCGTCGGCAGCCAGAAGCTCACGCCGTAGAGTCCCACCACGAAAGAGAAATAAATGAAGCTCATGAGCCACACGCGCGGGCTCGTCAGCACGGCGCCGAGTTTCAGATCTTCCTTGCCTGTGTCCTCCGCTTCGATGTTGCGTGCGAGCAATCGTTTCTCGTCGTCCGTCAGCCAGCGCGCGTGAACGATGCGATCGTCGAGCGCAGCCAGTACGACGAGGCCCGCAACGATGGACGGTATGCCTTCGAGCAGAAACAGCCATTGCCATCCGTGCCAGCCGTTCGCACCGTGAAAAGCCTTGAGGATGTAGCCCGAGATCGGACCGCCGACCACACCCGAGAGTGCCACGGCCGTCATGAACCAGGTCGTCATGCGCCCGCGCCGGTTGGCCGGGTACCAGTAGGTGAGGTAGAGGATGATGCCGGGGAAGAATCCCGCTTCGGCGAGCCCCAACAAGAAGCGCATGACATAGAACATGGCGGGCGTGGTGACGAACATCGTCAACACGGACACGAGCCCCCAGGTAATCATGATCCGCGCAATCCATACCCGCGCGCCGACACGGTGCAGGATCAGATTGCTCGGAACTTCGAAAATGAAGTAGCCGAGAAAGAAGATTCCTGCGCCGAGCCCGTAGACCGCGTCGCTCAGATGCAGATCGGTCGCCATCTGCAGCTTGGCGAAGCCGACGTTGACCCGATCGAGATACGCGACGAGGTAGCAGATCAGCAGTAGCGGCAAAATGCGCAGCGAGACTTTGCGGTAAGTCGCTTCTTCGAAGCTCGACGATTGCGCGTCACCGGGTGTCGAGAGCGGGTCCAGGCCCGCGCGAGGTTGATTCATGATGTGTCTCCTCCAATGGAGTGGGCGTTGGCAGCAGGCGGGCGTGCGTACGCCCGTCCCGTGCAAGGCACTTGTTGTATGGAATGAGCGGCGATACGAGAGCGAAACGTGAAAAATGCAACCCAGCGGCCGGAGCGGGCGAAACCGCTCCGGGGCACATCAAACGCAGCGTCCGCCATCGACTTCGAGGCACACGCCGGTAATGAATTCGGCTTCGTCGGATGCGAGAAAGAGCGCGGCGTTCGCGACATCCTGCGGCGTCGAAAACCGGCCCAGCGGAATGCCGGCCAAAAAACGTTGGCGGTTGGCGGGCGTGTCTTCCATGCCCATGAACTCGGAGAGCAACGCGGTCTCGCCAATCACGGGATTCACGCAGTTCACGCGGATGCGGTCGCTGCCGAGTTCGGCCGCCAGCGACTTGCTGGCGACGATGACGGCGCCCTTGCTCCCGTTGTACCAGACGAGTCCGGGGCGCGGACGCACGCCGGCGGTCGAGGCGATGTTGACGAAAACGCCGCCGCCTTGCTGACGGAAGTACGGCACGAACGCTTGCACGCTCCAGAAGATGCTCTTCACGTTGACCGCATGCACGCGGTCGAACTCTGCTTCCGTCACATCGAGGACAGGCTTGTTGCGGTGGGTGGTCCCCGCGTTGTTGACGACGATCTGCACGCTCTTGAAATCTTCGAGCGCCGCCTCGCGCAGCGTTTGCCAATCGGCGAGCCGGGCGACGTCGCCCGCCACCGCGATCGCGCGGCCGCCCGCGAGCGCGATCTCGCTGGCGACACGCTCCGCGGCCGCACCGTTCAGATCGTTGACGACGACATTCGCGCCTTCGCGCGCGAATGTCCTGGCGATTCCTTCGCCGAAGCCCGAGCCGCCGCCCGTGACGATAGCCGTTTTGCCGGTCAGTCGCATCGTGTCTCCTGATTTTGTGCTTTGAGCGATAGTGCTCCGGCGGCGCACGGCAGGCAAGAGGCAAATACGAGGAGCGTCAGGCACGTCGGGCGAAGGCACGGCACGGCACGAAAGCCGTTGCGTGCCGTGCCGCCGGACAAACGATGAAACGCGGCCTTTGATTCAGCCGTGACGAATCGCGATCGTCTTGAGCGTCGTAAAGCCGTGCAGCGCTTCCAAGCCTTTTTCCCGCCCGAATCCCGAATGCCCCGTGCCGCCGAACGGCAGTTCGACCCCGCCGCCCGCGCCGTAGTTGTTGATGAAGACCTGACCCGCGCGAATGCTGCGCGCGAGCCTGAATTGCCGCGCGCCGTCGCGCGTCCATATGCCCGCGACGAGGCCGTACGGCGTGCTGTTGGCAAGGGCAACGGCATCGGCTTCGTCCTCGAAAGGCATGGCGGCGAGCACGGGCCCGAAGATTTCCTCGCGCGCGATGCGATGCGTGCGAGGCACGTCGGCGAGCAGCGTCGGCGGCTGATAAAAGCCGCTCGGATGGGCTCCCGAGAGGATCGAGCCTTGTCCCGCGACGCGGATGCCGTCGCGCCTGGCAAGCGCGACGAATTCCGCGACGCGCTGCTGTTGCTTCGCGTTGATGAGCGGGCCGCAATCGGCTTCGGTCTGGCCCGGGCCCGCGCGCAGCGCATCGAATGCGCAGGCGAGGCGGTCCACGAGCGGCGCGTAGATCGCGCGCTCGATCAGCACGCGCGAACCCGCGGAACAGGTCTGGCCCGCGTTCTGGAGAATGGCCGACATGAGCGTCGGCATGGCCGCGTCGAGATCGGCGTCGGCAAATACGATCTGCGGCGATTTACCGCCGAGCTCGAGCGTCACCGGCGCGTAGTGCTCGGCCGCCATTTGCGCGACGAGCGCGCCGGTCCCGGGAGAGCCGGTGAACGAAATATGGTCGACGCCCGGGTGGCGCGCAAGCGCCGCGCCGGCCTCGTCGCCATAACCGGTGACCACGTTCAGCGCGCCGGCGGGCAGACCGGCTTCGGCGGCAAGCGAAGCCATGCGCAAGACAGACAGACAGGCGTCCTCCGCCGGCTTCACGACGCAGGCATTGCCGGCTGCGAGCGACGCGGCGATGCTGCGTCCGAAAATCTGCATCGGATAGTTCCACGGCACGATGTGCCCGGTCACGCCGTGCGGTTCGCGCACGGTAAGCACCGTATAGCCGTTTTGATAGGGCAGCGTCTCGCCGTGCAGTTTGTCCGCGGCGCCGGCATAGAATTCGAAATACCGCGCGAGCGCGGCGGCATCGGCGCAGGCCTCTCTGAGCGGCTTGCCCGTGTCGCGGGCCTCGAGCTCGGCAAGCTCGTCGCGGTGGGTCGTGACGAGCGCCGAGAGGCGGTACAACAGGCGCCCCTTTTCGGCGGCGCTCAACAAGCCCCAGGGCCCCTCGAACGCCGTGCGCGCACAGCTCACTGCCGCGTCGATATCGGCGGCGTTGCCACGCGCAATGCGCGTGAAGACCTGCCCCGTCGACGGGTTGACGACATCGATGGTTTCTCGGCTCGACGGCGTAATCCATTCACCGCCGACGAAGTGTTTCGCTTCCTCCATGCAAGGCTCCCAAGTTAAGTCCGAACCGTCAGTCGAAACGCAGCGAGCGTCGATTATCGCGCCGATCGCCGAGGCGCAGCCGCCAAAGTGCGCGTTTGCCGCTCGGCTATAATGGCGCGCAGCGCTTATGCCGGGGCCGCCGCAATACGCTTGATTCGGCCGCCCGACGCTTTCCTTTCACTTCCCTCACGAGAACGTCATGAGCTTCAATCACGTCCCCCCGGGCAAGGATCTTCCGCAAGACTTCAACGTCATCATCGAAATCCCGGCGCAGAGCGATCCGGTGAAATACGAAGCGGACAAGGAACTGGGTCTGCTCGTCGTCGACCGCTTCATTGGCACGGGCATGCGCTACCCCGTGAACTACGGCTATATTCCTCAGACGCTTTCGGGCGACGGTGACCCCGTCGACGTCCTCGTCATCACGCCGTTCCCTCTGATTCCCGGATGCGTCGTACGTTCACGCGCACTCGGAATGTTGCAAATGACGGACGAGTCCGGCGTCGATGCGAAGCTCGTTGCGGTGCCGCACGACAAACTGTGCCCGATGACGGCACACATGAAATCGATCGACGACGTTCCGGCGTACCTGAAGGACCAGATCAAGCACTTCTTCGAGCAATACAAGGCGCTCGAAAAGGGCAAGTGGGTCAAGGTCGAAGGCTGGGCCGGCATCGACGCGGCCCACAAGGAAATCGTGGACGGCGTGGCCAACTACAAGAAGTGATCCGTCGTGCCGCGCGCGGCACGTTCCAACACCGACGCGAGCGTGAGTTCGCCCGCGGCCAGCGCGCGCTTTTGCGTCGGTGACAGACGCTTGACCCGATATTCGGCGCGCAACGCGCTCGAACGATCGTCGAGCTCGAATTTCGCCAGCACGCATATCGGTTTGCGCGCACGCGTATATCGCGCGCCGGTGCCGTTCGCGTGCTTGGCGAAGCGCGCGTCGACATCCGTGGCGATGCCGGTATAGACGCTGCCGTCGGCGCATTCGATCAAATATAGAAACCAGGCCATCGTGGGTCGTCGTCGAATCGAAGTTCGCTATTTTTTGAACGGATCGTGCTCGCGCAATTCGTCGACATGCGCTTCGATCAGATTGGCCTCGTTATCCAGAAAACGTCCGACGGCGTCGGCGAACGCGGGATGGCCGAGCCAATGCGCCGAGTGCGTGACCTTCGGCATGAAGCCGCGCGCCATTTTGTGTTCGCCTTGCGCACCGCCTTCGAATACGGCGAGCTTCTCTTCGATGCAAAATTCGAGCGGCTGATAATAGGCCGTTTCGAAGTGCAGGCATGGTACGTGCTGGACGGCGCCCCAATAACGGCCGTAGAGCGTGCCGCCCGTTCGGTCGTCGCGCTGATAGACGACGAGCGAACTCGCGATCGGCCGGCCTTCGCGCTCGGCGATGACGAGCAGCAGGTTCTCGGGCATCGAAGCGCCGATCATGCGAAAAAACTCGAGATTCAGGTACGGCGACGAGAAGTGCTCCCGGTACGTTTGCCGATAGCAGCGCGTGAAAAAACGCCAGTCGTCGTCGGTCGCCTGTTCGCCGCGCACGCGGCGCAGCGTCACACCGGCGTCATGGACCTTGCGCCGCTCGGCGCGGATATTCTTGCGTTTTTTCTGCTCGAGCGTCGCGAGAAAATCGTCGAAATCGCGGTAACCCGGGTTCACCCAGTGGAACTGGATGCCTTCGCGCAGCATCATCCCGAGCGCCGCTAGCGTATCGGCTTCGTCCGCCGTCGGGAAGAGTACGTGCAGCGACGACACGTCCGATTGCTCGGCAAGCGTGATGATCGAAGCCGCGAGCTGACGCCGCGCCGCGTCATCGACCGCGATGAGCCGGGTGCCTTGTACGGGTGTGAACGGCACTGCGCAGACGAGCTTCGGGTAGTACTCGAGTCCGTTGCGCTGATACGCGTCGGCCCAGGCCCAATCGAACACGTACTCGCCGTACGAGTGGCTCTTGACGTAAAGCGGCGCCGCTGCCGCGAGCGCGCCGCTCGTGGCATCGACGAGTGTGACGAAGCGCATCGCCCACCCGGTACGCTCGGTCGTGCAATGTGTTGCAGTGAGTGCGCTCAGAAATTCGTGACGTAAAAACGGCGTCGGTTGCGGCTGCCGTGCGAGCAGCGCATTCCACTGGCGCGCGTCGACCTCGTCCAAGGACGAGAGTATGCCCATGCGATAATCGATGCGTTCGTGTTTCACTTGTGTAGACCGTGTTCGTCGCCTGTTCGTCGCAGCATGCGAGCGGTCATGGTAATGCAATCCGCCACGTCGCGATGCTGCGCATCGAATGAAGCTTGCCTCGGACGCGGCGTAAAATTGTGCCATTCCATCGAAAGACCGAAACGAGGCTCAGCCATGAAACGCATTACCGCAATCATCAAACCGTTCAAGCTCGACGAAGTGCGCGAGGCGCTCGCCGAAGTGGGGTTGACGGGCCTGACGGTGACCGAGGTCAAGGGTTTCGGCCGGCAAAAAGGGCACACCGAACTTTATCGCGGTGCCGAATATGTCGTCGATTTCCTGCCGAAAGTGAAGATCGAAGTCGTGGTGGCCGACCGGCAGTGCGATCAAGTGATCGACGCCATCATCGGTGCCGCGCGCACAGGCAAGATCGGCGACGGCAAGATCTTCGTGACCGATGTCGAACGCGTGATCCGTATCCGCACGGGCGAAGAAAACGAAGCGGCCGTTTGATGCCGCGGCCGGGCCTGCCAATGAGCGCATGCCCGCAAACATAAAAAAAACGGTGCGATGCCCTGACGGACACCGCACCGATACGCGCCTCTCGCAGCAGCGTTAAAACTGATGAAGTAAAACTTTTCTGACTACCCCGTTCGATTAGAACGTGTGCTGGATACCAGCGTAGACGCCGGTCTGGCTGTGGCCATGCAGCGGGTTCTCGTTGTAGCCGGCCGCGGTGTTGCCGCCGTTGCCGAACGCGTTGGCATCGAGGCCGAAGTTAGCCGACTTGCTGTTGCGCACGGTCGCGACCTGGAAGTCGAGCAGCGTGCGCTTGGACAGGTTGTACGTGCCACCGACGGTGTAGATCGTCGCGTTGCCGAAGCCGTGGTTCGTGTTCACGTGGTACACCGCACCGATCAACGCTGCAGCCGGCGTAGCTTGCCACGTCACGCCGCCCCATTCGTGATCGATCGAGCTCGGAGCGCTGAGGCCGCCCGTGAAGCCCGACGTACGCAGAGCTTGATAGACGCCTTGAATCTTGACCGGTCCGAGGAACACGTTCACGCCCGCCGTGTACTCGCGCGAGAACGAGAATGCACCGTCGGCGCCGCTCAGGACACCGTTCGCCGGATTGCGGATCTCGTCATAGATACCGCGCACCTGGAAGATCGGGCTCGTGTACGTCACTTGCAAGCCCGCTTCGCGGCCTTGTGCCGTCGTGCCGTTGCCGTTCCAGCTCGTCGCGTTCGACAGCGCGTACTGGCCGTAGACGTCGAAGCCGCCCCAGTTCGGCGATTGGTACGCGACGTTGTTGCTAGATTGCGGCCAGTTGCGGCCACGCACGAGCGATGCCGACGACCAGTTCGATTGACCGAACGGATCGAAGTCCCACACGCCGTTGGCGATGTAGAGCATGCGGCCCATCGTGAACGTACCGTAGTTGGCGTTAGACAGGCCGACGGTTGCCCAACGATTGAAGAGACCGCCGCCGCCGGGGCCCGCGCCGGTCATCGTGTTGAAGCTGCCTTCCAACTTGAACACGACCTTATTGCCGCCGCCGATGTCTTCCGTACCCTTCATGCCCCACAGGCTCGTGCCCCAGTCGCCGCTTTCCGCGCGCCAACGCGAGGTCGATCCGGTGTAGCTGGCGTTCGGCAAGCCGCTGATGTACTCGATACCCGCATCGAGGCGACCATACAACGTCACGCTGCTTTGAGCGTGAGCGATGACGCCTGCCGACATGAGTGCCGCGGCGAGCAATGCTTTCTTCATCTTCTCCTCCATACCCTGTCAAAAAGTGAAGCCATACTGCGAATAGCGCCCGGGCGGCGTGAGACGCCCGGGCGGGAATCCGACTTCAGGGAGATCGCTCGCGGAAAGGGCGCGACCGGCGCGCTCTGGTGGCCGTTCCGGTCCGCTCCGATGGCGGAACGGCGTCTCCTTCTTTGAAGTAAAACTACATTTGTGGCGTTGCGTTTTGCTACTTTGGTTACTAATTTAGCAAAAATAGACAGGGGTGGGTATAGAAATCCGGCTAGCGGACGGACCTGTCGCCAAATTGCCATATGGTTGTGTCCCGTTATGCAACACCGGTGGGGGATGCACCGCGCTAACCCTTGTGCCATAAGGGGCGGCCGATGGCTCGCAGGTTGAGTCCAGGAATTTCGCTATTGACGCGGGAAATTGGCGGGGGTAATGCGCCGCGCCAATGAAAAAGGCGCCGAGGCGCCTTTGAAGTTCGGGAGGGAGGCCCGCCACCCCGTGGGCGGCACCGGCGCGCGAAACGGCTACTTGAGGCTGCCGGACAGGAATTGCCGGAGCCGTTCGCTTTTGGTATGGCCGAAGACGTCGTTGGGCGCGCCTTCTTCTTCGATGCGCCCCTGATGCAAAAAGACGACATGGTTCGAGACGTTGCGCGCGAAACTCATCTCGTGCGTCACGACAACCATCGTGCGTCCTTCTTCGGCGAGTTTCTGCATGACCTTCAGCACTTCGCCGACGAGCTCCGGATCGAGCGCCGAAGTCGGCTCGTCGAAGAGCATGACGTCGGGATGCACGGCCAGTGCCCGCGCGATCGCCACGCGTTGCTGCTGTCCGCCCGACAGGTGCGACGGATATTGTTTTTCGAGCCGCGGCGCGAGCCCGACCTTCTCGAGATACGTACGCGCGCGTTCCTCGGCTTCGCGCCGTGGCAGCCCGAGCACGTGAATCGGTGCCTCGACGATGTTTTCGAGCACCGTCATGTGCGCCCACAAATTGAAGTGCTGAAACACCATCGCCAGCTTCGTGCGCATGCGTTGGAGTTGCTTGGGATCAGCCGCGCGCAGCGCGCCGGTCCGGTCTTTCCTGGTCAGGATCTCCTCGCCGTCGACCAGGATGCGCCCGGCGCTCGGCTGCTCGAGAAAGTTGATGCAGCGAAGCATGGTGCTCTTGCCCGAGCCCGACGAGCCGATGACGCTGATGACGTCTCCCGCATTGGCCTTGAGCGAGACGCCTTTGAGGACCTCGTGGTCTCCGTAGTACTTGTGCAGTTCGTCGATGAAAAGCTTTTGCATCGGGTGAGATCCGGGTTACTTGCCAAGCGGGCGCAAATAGGCGAGCCAATGCTGTTCCGCGCGGCGAAAGAGGCCGACGAGCGCGAACGAGATCGCCAGATAAAGCAGGGCGGCGATGCCGAACGCGTGAAACGACATGTAGGTGGCCGAATTGACGTCGCGTGCGATCTTGAGAATGTCGGGCACGGTCGCGGTGAAGGCGACGGTCGTCGCGTGCAGCATCAGAATGACTTCGTTGCTGTAAAGCGGCAGGGCGCGGCGCAGCGCGGACGGCAGGATGATGCGCCGATAGACCGTGAAGCGTGACATGCCGTAGGCGCGCGCGGCTTCGATCTCGCCATACGCGGTGGCCTTGATCGAGCCCGCGAAGATTTCGGTCGTGTAGGCGCAGGTGTTCAGCGTGAACGCAAGCAATGTGCAGTGCATGCCGTCGCGGAAGAACTCGTTGAGCAGCGCGTGCGAGCGTACGACTTCGAGGCTATAGAGGCCGGTATAGCAAAGCAGCAGCTGCACGTACAGCGGCGTGCCGCGGAAGATGTACGTATAGAGCCAGACCGGGCCCGAGATCAGCCGATTCTTCGATACGCGCGCCACTGCCAGCGGCACCGACAGACAAAAGCCGATGCCGATCGATACGACGAGCAGCCACATCGTGATTGCCAGCCCGGTGATGCGAAACCCATCGGTGAAAAGATAATTGCGCCAGTACTCGTGAATCAGCTCGATCATGGCTTATAGCTCGGCACGGCGCACGCCGATCGAATAGCGCTTCTCGAGCCACAGCAGCACGAGATTCGAAACGGTCGTGATCGCCAGATAGATCGCGCCCGCGATCAGCGTGAAAAAGAAAAAACGCAGCGTGCCCTTGCCGGCGTCCTGCGCGGCTTTGACGACATCGGCGAGCCCGATGATGGAGACGAGCGCCGTCGCCTTGACCATGACTTGCCAGTTATTGCCGATGCCGGGCAATGCGAAGCGCATCATTTGAGGGAACATGATGCGGGCGAAGACCTGCCAGCCGGACATGCCGAATGCGCTTCCCGCTTCGAGCTGCCCGCGCGGCACCGAAAGGAACGCGCCGCGGAAGGTCTCGGTGAAGTAGGCGCCGTAGATGAAGCCCAGGACGATGACGCCTGCCACGAACGGATCGATGTCGATCTGGTCCCAGCCGATGAAGTCGGTCAGGTCGTTGAGCCAGATCTGAATGCTGTAAAAGAGCAGCAGCATCAGCACGAGATCGGGCACACCGCGCACGAGAGTCGTGTAGCCGGTCGCCAGCACGCGAGACGGACGATTTTTGGAAAGCTTGGCCGCGGCGCCGACGAGGCCGAGCGCGAATGCGAACGCGAGCGAAAGCACCGCCAGCTTGACGGTTTGCCAAGTGCCGGCGAGGATCAGCGGGCCGTAGCCTTCAAGAAACATGTTGGAGTTGCAATCCTTGACGGTGTGCGAAACAACGCGCGACCCGAGATTCTAGGTGGCCAAAAATGGCGTGCCCGGCCGCAGTGCGCGACTTTTCGTCCGGCGTGGCCGGCTCAACGGCGAGCAGTCCCCATCGCACTACCGGCTGCCGGAGCTCGCCCCCGCGAAAAGCGCGGTATTTTACCTCAACCCGGATAGGGCGCTACTGCGGGGGAACCCGCGGGTGTCACCCGCACGCCCGATTCGGCGGTTGCGGGTGCAACCGGGTAGTGCATGAAAAAAAAGCGCCGCGGCCATTCGGCGCGCGGCGGCTCGAGGGGGCGTCAGGCGTTGCGGGCGCAATGCGGGGCGCCGGGGACCCGTTGCGGTACGGCCTTTAGCTGCGCTTCGGAGCTGGAGACGGGGCGCGGTTCAAGGCGCCGTCGGCTGGCCGCCGGCGCTGCCGGCGCCGTGATGCTGCCGCCAGGATTCACGCATCTTCTCGTGGCGCGACTCCATCTTCGCGAAATGTTGTTTCAGCTCGGTACTGACGGTCGTCTTTTGCTGATCGTTCAGGCTGTCGTAGAAAGCCAGCCATGCCGTGGCCGTCTGCTCGTGAAGCGCGTCGCTTTGTTGGCGAATCTGCTGATGCGTAGCGTGCAGGGCATCGAGATCGAGGATCGGCTGCTGCTGCGCCGCCTTGAACTGCTCGCGCATCTTCTCGTGATTGGCGCGCTCGGCTTCATGGTTTCGTTTCATCGTCGCGAGCGCCATCTGCCATTTCTGCTCCTGTTCAGGCGTCAGCGCGAGCCGGGCGTGCAGCGCGTTCAAGCGCTCCATCATGAATGGACCGTGGCCATGCCAGCCCCCCGGGCCACCTTGCATCGCGGCCCCGTCGGGGCCGGCCGGCGACACATTGCCGCCGGCGGCATAGGCAGTGCCGAACGTGACGGCGAGCGCGGCGGCTGCGGTAGCGAGATAGCGGGACGATCCGCGCAAGATCGGGTTCATCGAATACTCCTTCATGGAAAGTGAAGCGATGCGAGGA
>Ga0157369_10000867_pt1 | contig 38585 bp, 29 predicted proteins | sample C25metaG_FD_113461 | JGI IMG/M metagenome (GOLD analysis project Ga0157369, IMG submission 113461) | Corn rhizosphere microbial communities from Kellogg Biological Station, Michigan, USA - C2-5 metaG | ecosystem: Host-associated > Plants > Roots > Rhizosphere > Soil | place: USA: Michigan... | reverse complement strand
GGGCCAGAACCATTGGATGGCTGTCAGGCCTATCGATCGGCAGCGCGAGCAGGTCGGCACCCGTCCCGGGGTTGATCTGCGCATATATAAGGTAGCGCCCATCCGGCGACCAGCTCTTTGGAACCGCCAAAGTATCCGATCGAAGCAGAAGTTCCTGGGGTGCCCCTCCGCTGGTGGCTTTTCGATAGATTCCTTGCGATCCGTTGTACGCCACGTACCGGCCATCGGGCGACCATGCAGGATTCATCCCTCCTGACGACCCAAAGGTCAATCGAGTGGTCACCCCTCGCCCTAACTCAAGCATCGTGATCGCCTGGCCCGGATCTCCCACCAACCGCTTCCCATCGGGAGAGATCATCACGACCCCGCCCGCATCACCGAGAACGCCCAATTTCTTGCCCTGACGGTCCCGCCAGACGTACTGCCATTGGCTGTGCTTTCCGGAAACATAGGCAAGCACTCCATTAAATGAGGATGCGGCCAGCCAATTGGAATTCGTGCCCACGGCCATGTCCTGTGCCACCAGGAACGGCTCGCCCGCCGCTTCCAGCCGCTTCATGTCAAACGGTAACGCCATCAATTTACCGGCGCGGATAAACAGTATTGCTCCGACGCGACTACCTGCCGCCGGCGCCACGATTTCGGCCCTGCTGATATCGGGCAGAATTCGCCGCGCCTCCGGCCCATTCATCGAATCAAGCCACAGCCCCGACGCAGCAGTGTCACCAATGCGACTACGCGTGCCTATGTAATGACGACCGTCCGGCAGGAAAGCCGGAAAAAGTTCCGTAATAGCGGAATGCCCCGGAAGCTTCGATACCGCCCCGCCGTCGGCCGAAACTCGCTGCACCTGATCCAAGGCGCCCATCAAAATGTCACCGCTGCGATTCCACGTCCCTCCCACCACGGCCAGCGCTTCACAAAGCGTCTGAACCGGGCCCCCGGAACGATCGATCTTCTTCAGCTTGGCGTCGGCAAAGAACGCAATAAAGCTGCCGTCAGCCGACCAGAATGGATCGGACGCACCATCAGTCCCAGCCAGCGGAGTCAGTTCCGCCGCATCGAGAGCACGAACCCATATCTGCTGCTTCCCGCCTTCCACCAGAACCATCGCGATGAAGCGCCCATCCGGAGACACCGCAAGCGATCGCACCAGGGCCTTCTCAGGAAGCAAAACGTTGACCCACGTCACCGGCTGCGGCGCTGTCGGCGCCCTAAAATACAAGAACAGAATCCCTCCCAGCAGAAGCACCACCGCACCCAGCAATCCGGCGAGCAGCGCTTTCCTCGGACGCCCCTCGACAGCGCCAGGAGTACGCCCGATCGACTCCAACTCCCATTTCAAGTCGCGTGCACACTGCCATCGCTCATCCGGATCGACCTCCAGACACCTGTTCACGACACGAGCAAATTCCGGAGGTAAGTTCCCTGCGCTGTTCGAACGTTTTCCGGTCGTCATCTCCGCCAGGATCAGCCCCAGCGCGTAGATATCCGACCGTTGATCCGCCTCCTTGCCTTCTATCCGCTCCGGGGCCATGTACACAGGAGTGCCCATCACTCCTCCCGCCTCCGTGCGCGATGGATCCACCGCTGACTTCGCCAACCCAAAATCCAGCACCTTCACGCCGGACTTCGTCAGCATAATGTTCGCCGGCTTAAGGTCGCGGTGAACAATGCCCTTCCCATGAGCGACCGCAAGCGCCTCCGCAATCTGCGCTCCGAAACGAATCGTCTCGCTGACCGACAGTTTCCCGCGCTTCAGCCGCGCAGCCAGCGTTTCGCCCTCCACCAGTTCCATCACCAGGTAGTTCGGGCCGACATCGTACAGAGTGCAGACGTGGGGGTGGCTGATCGCCGCAATCGAGCGCGACTCCTGCTCGAATCGGTCGATAAACGCTTCCTTGCAGATCTTGATGGCTACCGGCCGATTCAAACGCGTATCCGTAGCCCGGAACACGTGTCCCATGCCGCCCTCTCCGAGCAGCCCGTCGATTCTGTAGGGTCCCAACCGGGCCCCCGGTGTAATCGGCTCGTCGATAAGACCCGAGATCAGATCCCCTGCACGCTGATCCAGCAGTTTGCCGCCGCTCTGCGAATTATGCGACAGCAGCTTTTCCACCTCTCTGCGAATCTCAGGTTCGGCGCCGTCGAGAACCGCGGCTCCGTGCTCGCACGCGGAGTGGTACAGTTCCTCGATCTGCCGCCAGCGCTGCGAAGACAAGGATTTACCTCACTGGGGATAGATGGTGGATGGTATTATGACGCCGACGGCGACGGCTTGTACACGCCCTTGTCGCCTCTCCTCAACCTGCGCCGAGATCCCGGAGGTCTGCACCGGTGCCCGATCGGTACCAACCCAGTTCCGAAGATGACCAGACATCGGAAACAACCCAGCTTCTTCGTGCGTGGGCTGACGGCGATTCGGGAGCGCTCGAGCAGCTAACCCCCCGCGTCTATCGAACCCTCCGACGCATCGCCGGATACCAGATGCAGAACGAGCGCGCTGGAAACTCCATGCAGGCGACTGCCCTCGTGCACGAGGCCTACCTCCAACTCATCGACGTCAATAACGTGAGTTGGCAACACCGCGCCCATTTCTTTGCCGTTTCGGCGCAGATCATGCGCCACATCCTGCTTGATCGCGCACGACGCCGCATCGCGGCCAAACGAGGCGGGACCGCCGAGCGAGTCAACCTCGATGAGCTGCCCGATCTCAGCGGAAACAGGGCGCGGGAATTGATCGCCCTAGAAGATGCCTTGAACGCGCTTGCCAAGAACGACCCGCGCAAGGCTCGCGTCGTCGAATTGCGCTTTTTCGGCGGACTGAGCGTCGACGAGACTGCCGAAGTGCTGTCTATCTCGCCCGAAACCGTGATGCGCGACTGGAAGTTTGCACGCTCCTGGCTCCATGCCCAACTCAGCAGCAATTAAACAGCCACAAAATAATCGAACCCCATGCCAATCTTCTCTTCGATCTGCACCTATTGGGACAGGCGATCAGAAACGGTCCGGAACATACCAGCCCACTGCTTCGCTCCCCAATGCACACTGAACAAAGGAGATCGAAATCAAAACCAGTATGTTCCGGATCTGCGCAATGGCAACCTGATCTCGATGGGTTGCGTCATCCACACCGCTTACCGGCTGGCCGATTCGAGCAGTAATCCAGGTGCGAGCCATGAACCTGACGCAACTTTGAATTCCTACCAAAGCGCGCTGGCACGCCTGTTGGTCAACCCTGGCGCGCTCCACCAACTCAAAGCAGAACACCCCAAAGTCACAAGGAGAGTTCGGCTTAGATCGCCCTGGCTTCCGGCGGAATCGCTGTTGGCATGGCCGGTGCGGTCCTGGTCGTCGCAATGACTGCTGCAGATCGGCCCCGATTTCTGCGACGAGCACTTGACGTGCCGGGAGCAGCCGCTGCGAAACGAGCAGATATTGAATGGCGCTCAAGCCACTCCAGCATGATCCGGTTCGACTCTTCCGGTGACTCCTCGAATACCGAGTGACCACCCTGGAGTACGATAAGCTCCGACGCTCGCAGCTTGCGGTGCAATCGGATGCCGGAAGCAAGGCTGACTGTGCAGTCATTCTCACCCCATACGAGAAGAGTCGGGATTCGCGCGACGCGGCGAAGCACCGCCTCCAGCCTGGACATCTCGGCAAACCAGCAGTGAACGATCGCGAGCACGTGCCGCAGCGTGCCGGGGCACCGCAGCCCATCCACAATTTGCTGCAAGCATCTGTCCACAACGCGCTCCCTGCCGCCATACATCTGCCCCAGCGCGATGCGCTGAATCGGCGCGGGAAGATATGGCAGCATCCGAGCGACAGATCTGCCCCACTTCGTGCTATAGATGCGCAGAATAGCATCGCTTGAGCGGCTGTACGGGTTGGCAGGCGCAAAGAGGATTAGTCTGCGCACACGCCTGGAATGCCGCGCGGCAAGCATCAGAGCAATGGCTCCTCCATACGAGTGGCCAACGATGTCAGCCTCGGAGATACCGAGTGAGTCCATCAATGCGACGATACTCTTGGCGGTCGTCCTGAGACTGGCATTCAATCCCTCCACTCGTTGGGACTTACCCATATTTGGCAGGTCCACGGCATAGACGCTGGCGTGCCGAGCGAGGGACTCGATGTTGTTATGCCAGTCTGCGCAGGTTCCGATCAGTCCGTGGATAAGGAACATTGGTGTGCCGGTTCCCGCATGCACATAATGCAGGCGAACGCCGTCAACATCGGCGAACGCCTCTTCGTATTCCGGTTCAGTGGACTCCTGCTGCACGGCAAGAAATCCTTTCTCGCCAGACCTCTGGCATAGCCCATGCGAGATTGCCTCGTTCTGCGAGCACGGCCTATCCGCAATCTCCGTTCCATCTACTTAGATGTCACGGGACTGCAAAAGCGTAACCTGATGATTGCGGGTTGATAGAAACTAAAGCAGTTGCCGCGCCCTGATCACGCTGGAACTTTTGGCATCTGTTGTAAGTGTTAGGAGGAGTATTCAGCTGTGACAGGCAGCCAGAACCAAGAAGATAGCCGCATTCTCCGAATCGGCCATCGCGGAGCCGCAGCTCATGCGCCGGAGAATACGATCGCGGCCATCCGCGCTGGCATCTCGCTGGGCGTCGACTTTGTCGAACTGGATGTCCAACGCACCCGCGATGGGCGCCTGGTGTTAATGCACGACGAGACCTTGGACCGCACCACAAGCGGCGTCGGTTCACTGTCTCAGATGACCTGGGATGAGTTGCAGTCGCTCGACGCAGGCGATGGCGAACGGATTCCTTCTGTGGAAGCGGCGCTGGGAACGGCTAGCGGTCGCGCCGGAGTCATTCTTGAAGCCAAAGCATCTGGTATTGGGCCAGACCTTTACAGCGCGGTACAAACATCGGATTTTTCTGGTCCGGTGATCTATGCGTCCTTTCTGCACGCGGAAATTCTTGCAATTCGCGACATCGACCAGCGTGCGAGAACCATGGCGCTGACCGACTGCATTCCACTAGCGGGAGCAGCGTTCGCCCACGATGCCAACGCCACGCTGGTTGGCCTCGCTTTTGATTCCGCAACCGCCAAGTTTACTTCGGCACTTCATGAAGTCGGGTTGGAGGTGTTCTTTTATACCGTCAATGAGCCAAACCTGATCGCCCTCGCGATCCATCTCGGCGCAGATGGGGTGATATCCGACTACCCAGAGCGCGTTCCGAAATGCAGCCGAGATGAACTCCGCGCTTGATAAGCTCGGCTGCTCTCAGATCGCCCGCGATTTGGACGGGCCAAAATACACCAGTACTTCCGCACGATCTTTTCGTTCGGCTCTTTGGCCTCAATCTGGCTCTGAAGCCCTTGATTTCTGCCGGTCAAATCACAAGTGCAACTCGTCACTTCCTTCTTGCCAAGACCATCTCCAGGGCGTATTTCTCTCCCATAGATGATCTTCCTGAAGTCTCGGTCGATCATCTACCGGAGTCGTGAACAATGCCGAAACGCGGAGCGCCGCCCCTTGACGCCGATCTCCTGCAGGGAACGCTCGATCTGCTCGTTCTCCAGACCCTTCTTCTAGGGCCTGCTCACGGCCACACCATCGCCCATGTCATCGAACATCGCTCTGACGCAGTACTCCAGGTCGAGCACGGCTCGCTTTATCCCGCCCTCCATCGCCTGCAGAACCGCGGCTGGATCAAGTCGGACTGGGGTCCTTCTGAGAACAATCGCAAGGCACGCTTTTACCGCCTGACCGCCGCGGGGCGAAAACAACTGTTGCGGCAGACCAGCCGATGGGAGCAACTCGTGGCTGCAGTAAACCGCGTTTTACAACCCGTCCGGGAGTAGACCATGAATCTCAAGCGTTTTTTTCAGCGCGGCCTCCGCCGCGAAGAGTTCGCCGCCGAATTGCAAGCCTACCTGGAAAAAGAAACCGAGGAGAACATGGAGCGCGGCATGTCCGCAGAAGAAGCGCGCCGGGCCGCGCACCTCAAGCTGGGCAACCGCGGCAACATCCTCGGTGAAATTTCCAAACAGGATAGTTTCGGGCTGCTGGAGACACTCTGGCACGACATGCGCTACGGCCTGCGGATGATCTCTAAGCACCGTGGATTTGCTCTCGTCTCCCTGCTGACTCTCGCCATCGGCATCGGCGCAAACACCGCGATCTTCACCGTTGTCGACGCCACATTGATCCGCCCGCTTCCCTATCCCAATGCCAACAGAGCCGTAATGGTTTGGGAGCATCACCTCACCGACGACGAGCGCCAGAACGTAACCTCTCCCGCAACCTTTCTCAATTGGCAGCAAGACAACACCGTGTTCGACCAGATGGCGGCCATCTTCAACGACTCCTCCATCCTCTCCGGCGGCAGCACGCCCGAGCAGATCGCAACCGCATCTGTTTCCCCGAACTTCTTCTCGATCCTCGGCGTCAACGCCGCCATTGGCCGCGTCTTTGTACCCGCACAGGACGGCAATGCCAATTCGAACCGCGCAGCAGTCCTCAGCTTCGAAGTCTGGCAGCGTCACTTCGCCTCCGATCCGAATGTCCTCGGAACCCAGATCACTCTCGACGACAAACCCTACACCGTCGTCGGCATAATGCCGCGCGGATTTGAATTTTTTGTGAAACAACAATCGTTCTCGTCGAAGAAGCCCGAGATCTGGGTCACGATGAACTTCGCGCCCGCCGACCACGCGCGTCACGGTCGCTACCTTCAGGCCATCGGACTCCTGCGTCCCAACGTCACGCTCCCGCAGGCGCGGGAAGCAATGCTCAGTCTCTCGTCTCGCCTCGTCGCCCAGGACCCCGCCTCCATGAAGAACTGGAGCGTGAACCTTGTTCCGCTTCGCTCGCAGCTCACCGGCGACGTCGCACAGGGGCTTCAACTTCTGCTCGCGGCCGTCGGCATGGTCCTGCTCATCGCATGTGGCAATGTTGCTACGCTGAATCTCGCTCGCGCATCCACCCGCCGTCACGAAATCGCCATCCGCATGGCCCTGGGTGCCAGCGCAAAGCGCGTCGTCCGTCAGGTTCTCACCGAAAGCTGCCTTCTCGCCGTTGTAGGCGGGTTCGCGGGCTTTGGTCTGGGCTATCTCTGCCTCAACACACTCAAGTCCATCGCTCCCGCCAATCTCATCCCGCTCGAAGCACTGCGGCTGGATTTCCGCGTCTTTGCATTTGCCTTCGCGGTTTCCCTGCTCTCCGGCCTTCTCTTCGGCGTCATTCCGGCAATCGACGCTGCGCGCACCGCTCCTCGCGAGCCCCTCCAGGAAGGCGCAACGGCCGCCCGCACCGGCGACAGCCGCGGGTTCGTACGCCGGATCCTCGTCGTCGGTGAGGTCGCAATCGCTCTCGTTCTGCTCATAGGTGCGGGCCTCCTCATCCGCAGCTTTCAGCGACTCGTCGCAGTCGATCCGGGATTCCGGGCTGACCACATCCTCACCGCATGGATTCAGTTTCCAAATGCCCGATACGAAAAGGACGAACAGAAGAGTCAGTTCTTCGCTCAGTTGCTCGATTCAATCCGCGCCATTCCCGGCGTGCGTTCCGCCAGTGCCGACGGCTTCCTTCCCTTCGCCGGCATCATTGCAGGAACAGGCGTCCAGGTTGAAGGACGGCCAATCCTCCCTGTCTCGCAACAACCCGGCGTGAACGTCTCACTGGTCGAGCCCGACTTTTTCGAGACCCTTGGGATTCCGCTGATCAGCGGCCGAACCTTCAATCGCAGCGAAGCCTTTCAGGCAACCGGGAACGTCATCATCAGCCAATCTATGGCGCAAATGCTCTGGCCCGGCGAAAATCCGCTTGGCAAACGCGTGACAATCTACATGAAGCGCAACAACACGCCAAGCACTGTGATCGGCGTAGTCGGCGACGTAAAGCATGCGGGGCTTTCCTCTGCGGTGAAGCCCACCGCCTACTGGTCCTATCCCGAACTTGGCTTCCAATTCATGACACTTGTTATCCGCACCGATGGCGATCCACGCTCGCTGATCCCTAACCTTCGTCAAACCGTACTGCGGATGGACAAGAACCAGCCCATCGCCGATGTCGTCCCGATGGAAACGCTACTGTCTACATCGGTCGCGCGCACCCGCTTCGCAACGCAGGTGATGGCGGCTTTTGCCTGCGTCGCGATCCTTCTCGCCATCGTCGGGATCTACGGAATCATCTCTTACGATGTCGAACTGCGCACCCGGGAAATCGGATTGCGCATGGCACTCGGCGCACAACGCGGAAGTGTCATTCGCCTTGTCTTAAACCGGGGAATGATGCTCGCCGGAGTGGGCATTGTTTTGGGTATACTCGCATCGCTCGGGCTCACACGCTTGCTCACCACGGTTCTCTTCCAGACGCCTCCCAACGATCCAATCATCTTTGCCCTCGATGCTTTAACCCTCGCGACCGTAGCGCTCTGTGCCGGCTACTTCGCCGTACGCCGCGTCAGCAACATCGAACCCATGACGGTATTGCGCCGCGAGTAGCTCCCGTCAAACCGAACTAACCGAATATGGATCCTCTTCTGGTCAGCGCGTGCATACACCACAGCTTGTGGTGGAACTTCAAAACTCAATCCCAGGCAGCACCTCACTTCCCTACAATTGAAGCAGCGTGACTCAGGACCAGCCCGCAATCACCGAAGCCACGACGGCAATCGTCGATACCATCGCCGCCATCTCCACACCTCCCGGCCGGGGCGGTATAGGGATTGTGCGCCTCAGCGGCCCCGATTCCGCCTCCATTGCCGCCCAACTCGTGCGGCTTCATCAGCCGCTCGATCCCGGCCGCGCCCGCCTCGCCGAAGTCCTCGACGAGTCAACAGACCAACAAATCGACGAGGCGATGGTCACCCTCTTCGCCGCTCCCCACTCCTACACCGGCGACGACCTCATCGAGGTCGCCGCCCACGGCTCCCCCGTCGTCCTCGACCTCCTGCTCCGTCGCTGCCTCGCCCTTGGCGCGCGCCTCGCCGAGCCGGGCGAATTCACGCAGCGCGCCTTCCTCGCCGGTAAACTCGACCTCACCCAGGCCGAAGCCGTTCGCGACCTCATCGAAGCCCAGACGCTCACTCAGGCCCGCCAGGCTGCTAGCCAGATGGGCGGCGCGCTCAGCCGCCGCGTCGCTCCCATCAAGCAATCCCTGGTCGAACTGATCGCTCTCCTCGAAGCTGGCATCGACTTCGGAGAAGACGACGTGGACGTAACTCCGCAAGCCGAGATCGCCCGCCGCATCAACGAACTTCTTCCGCCTGTTCTCGCACTAGAATCCTCCTTCGCCCGAGGACGCATCGTCCACGACGGCCTCACCATGGCCATCGTCGGCCGCCCCAACGCCGGCAAAAGTTCCCTGTTTAACCGCCTCGTTGAACGCGATCGCGCTATCGTCACCGCAATCCCAGGCACCACCCGCGACCTCGTCACCGAGCGCATTTCCCTCGACGGCATCCCCCTCGAACTCGTCGACACTGCCGGCCTCCGCGACGCACTCGAAGAGATAGAACAGCTCGGCATCGAGCGCAGCCGCCAGGCTCTCGCCGACGCCGCCATCGTTCTCATCGTCCTCGATGCCACCCAGCCCCTGAATCATGAAGAGCGCAATCTCCTCGCCGCAGTCCAGGACCGTAGCGCTCTCCTAGCCATCAACAAGAGCGACCTGGCCGCTGATCCCCAGGGCCAGAAAATCCTGCACACGGACAAATCAGCGGCGAACGAGTTTCACCTCCCCATCATTCCAACCTCTGCCCTGACTGGCGAGGGCATTGCTACCCTCCGCGAGAAAATACTCGAACTCGCCACTGGCGGAGCCGCCGCTGAACCAGGCCTCCTCACCAACCTACGCCAGCAGCAGGCAATCATCGCCGCTCGCACCGCACTACTCGACAGCCTCCGCGCCAATGAAACAGGCATCCCCCACGAAATGATCCTGCTTGATCTCTACCGCGCACTCTGGGCCCTCGACTCCCTAACCGGCCAAACCACTCCCGACGACATCCTGAATCTGATCTTCTCCACCTTCTGCATCGGAAAATAGGTAATAAGTCTCTGATCAATCCTTTACAGGATCATCCCCGGTGTCCCATATGCACAGATCGTGATGATTGCAAGCTCTCGGTCACGCGCGAACAGCTGAGGCAGGGCGGTCCGTCAGCGTCATGGGAATCGCAAGCTGGCGCAAAAAGAGTCGGCCCAAATCCTCCATTCAGTGGGCTGTATTGGGAATTGTCACTTTCCTGATCCCAGAAGAGGACTGCTCACCTGTTCTCCTCTCGTTTCTTGGCCACACGTGTGGAATTCCGTGAAATAAGAGAGAAAGAAACCATTCAGAATTGCTGATCGACGTAAACGAATAATCGGAATCCGATGCAATCGTTCAGTTCCAGATTGGCAATCCTCTTGATCGCGATTGCCAGTTGTGGAAAAGAGGCTGCTACAGTCGCAAGGGCGAAGCCATATCCGATGTCTGCACATATTTGCAATTCGATGGTTGGCGCATTCAGATGTTCTTCTCAAGTCGCTTTGGCGCCGACGATGCTGATGACTCGCGCGGGCGAACACCGAATGTGGTTTGCAGTGTATACAAGATCGCATCACGAGAAGAGTATTGCGAAGCAACTTGCGTATAAGGGTATCGATTTTTACCTACCGCTCTACAGAACCCAGCACGCGTGGACGCACCGCCGTCGCGTGACTCTTGACCTGCCGCTGTTTCCCAACTATCTCTTCGTGCAGATCCTGCAATCTGAGCGCTCCCGCGTGCTCGCGACCGAAGGCGTCGTGATGCTCGTCGACCGCGGAGATGTCATCTCTCCTGTTCCGGATTCGGAGATCGAGCGACTACGAGCCGAACTCCCTCTGCGCGCATCAGAGCCGCATTCTGAAGTCGCGGTCGGCCAGAAAGGTCGTATCATCGCCGGGGCCTTAGCCGGAATGGAAGGTATCGTTCTGCGCCACAAGGGCGCTCTACGGCTGATCCTCACCATCCCACTCATCAACAGATCTGTGGCTGTAGAGGTAAACGCCGACGAGGTGATCTGCTGCTAGCTTCACGTATCCTCTGCGGAACAAAACCCAAGAGAACTGACCGACACCCCCGCTCACGCTAAGCGGATTACATAGCATTTCATCTACTCTTCCTCCTCAACTCGAACACTGCGCCACTTGCTCCGGCTCTGGGCCACGCCGCATTCGACTAATGACCACCTCGCCGTTATCGCTCCCTCAAATCTTCGGTTCTCGGTCGGAGTTCGCCACCGTTCGCGTTGTAGTGCGGATGATGAACGATCTCCTGCTGATCCTGGTCGCGTTCGGCCTCGCCCTGGCTTCGAAGGCGCCTATCATTCGGTCCTACAACAGCTATCTCTACGGCCTCGGCGATATACGATCCGCTGAGCTCTGTATTCTCTTTCTCTTGTTTGCCTCCTGCTACCTTTGGATTGCATATAGCTACGGCCTGTATTCGCCCACGCCCCTCAATCGCATCGTCCGTGAACTCCGGCTCATCGTCCAAGCCTGCGTGACTGCGGGCCTGGCACTCTGCGGAGCACTGTACATGTGTCACATGGTCAGCATGTCTCGTCCGGTACTGCTTCTTCTTGATGCAGTCTCGGCCCTGGCTCTCTGTCTGCATCGCTGCGCGCGTCCGTCGCTCCGCTCAGATGCCGATCGGACGAGCAACGCGCGAACCATTGCGATCCTCGGAACCAATCAGTTCAGCTTCGTAATGAGCGAACACCTTAGAAGCCATCCGCAGCTCTCCTACCACTTCCTCGGCTTCATCCGCTTCCCCGGCTCACATCAAGGATTGGGAGTATCAGCAGACTCGATCCTCGGAGATCTCGCCGACATAGGAAATCTCAAGAAGAAGCATTTCATCAACGACATTCTTGTCTCCGAGTATTGTCCCGACGAGCAAATCATCGATCTCATCAACCGGGCAAGTGTTCTGGGTCTTGACGTCCGCGCAGTCTCCGGATTCTACCCGCAACTGACCATCAACGCACCACTTGAGTTCCTCGGCGATTTCCCTGTCACCTCGCTTCATCGCACAAAATCAAAAGCCATCGCGCTGCTATTTAAGCGAGCCGCTGACATCGTCTTCACGTGCGCCGCACTTCCTGCTTTAGCCATCCCGATGATCCTCATCGCGCTCGTTATAAAGCTCGATAGCAGGGGCCCAGTGTTCTACATCTCCGAGCGTCTCGGAAAACGAGGCCGCCCTTTCCACTGCTACAAGTTCCGCACGATGGCTCCCGACGCAGACAAGTTCAAACAGATCCTGATGGCCGCGAACGAGCGCGATGGTGTTCTGTTCAAGATGCGTCGTGATCCGCGTGTCACTCGCGTCGGGCGATTCCTGCGGAAGTACAGCATCGATGAGATTCCCCAGTTCTTCAACGTCCTCAAAGGTGATATGAGCCTCATCGGCCCTCGTCCGCCGATTCCCTCCGAAGTAGAGAGATACAACCTCGAACAGTTGCACCGCCTGAGTGTTCCGCCCGGCATAACAGGCCTGTGGCAAGTCAAGGCAAGGTCGGACAACTCGTTCGAGCGCTACATCGCGCTTGATATGGCCTACGTAGAAAATTGGACCCCCTGGCTCGACATGAAGATCCTCTTCCGCACCCTGGAAGTGGTCATTCGTGGCACGGGAGTATGAAAGCTTCCCGATCAAGCCCTTGCAGCCGATCACTGCCCCGGCTGTTATCGAAAGAGAGGATTCGTTTTGGATTCACAGGGTAAGGAACTAACTCTCCGCGACTTGTTGAACATCTACCAGCGCCGACGGAGAATCGTGCTCGGTACCGTGATTTCGCTCGTGACGCTCACTGTGATCTATTGCGTGGTCTGCACGCGGCGATATGAGGCGACAGGCACCGTTCAGATGCAGAAGGAATCTGCAGATGCCATGGGTCTGGACAGCCTGATGAGCAGCGCTGCCGGAGGAGCTGGCGACGCGCTGAACGCCAACATCGACATCCAGACACAGGCCAACATCCTGCAGTCTGACACCCTCGCGCTTCAGACGATCAATGCGCTCGGCATGGAGAACACACGCGACTTCCAGAAGCGCTGGAGCCTCATAGGCTCGCTGATAAGTATCTTCTCCCCTCGTGGAGTCAAGGATCCTGCAGGGGCGAAACTCGAGGATTCTCCGGGGCGGCGTCAAGCAGCGCTCAATGTATTTGAGAAAAATGTGAAGGTGAAGCCGGTGAGCGGAACCCGGCTGATTCAGATCTCCTATACCAATCCTGATCCCAAACTGGCTGCAGCTGTCGTAAACGCTCTTACGAAGGAACTCACCGATTATTCGTTTCAAACGCGCTTCGACGCGACCCGCGAGGCCTCAAAGTGGCTTGGCGATCAGATGGGCGATATACGGAAGAACAGCGAAGACCTACAGGCGAAAGTTGTCAATCTGGAACGCCAGTCCGGAGTTTACAGTCTAGGTGGAACGGATGCACAGGGCCGCCAGATGGGTTATTCAGGTATTTTGGACCGGCTCCAGCAATCAACCGCTGCGCTCACCGCAGCAGAACAGAACCAGATTCTCAAAGGTGCGATCGCGCGCGCTGCTGAATCTAGTGACGCTGAGATGCTTTCAGGTCTGGCTGGTAACTCAGTCGGGGCTAATGTTCAGATCGGCGGAAATTCTCTGGCGCTGCTTCAGAATCTCCGGCAGCAGCAGGCCACTCAGCAGGCAGCCCTGCAGGAAGCGGAAGCAAAGTTCGGCACGGCATATCCGAAGCTGGCCGAGATGCGCGGCAGCCTTGGCGGCATCGAGAAGGCGATTCAGCAGGAAGCCGGCCGCATCAGGCTGAGGGCCAAGAGCGATTACGCAGTCGCGGTCCAGACTGCGGCAAGCACTCGCCAGGAGTACGAGAACACCAAACGGGAAGCCGATATGCTTAACGACCGTGCAATCGATTATGCGATCGCAAAGTCAGAAGCAGAACAGAGCCGTTCTCTTTATGACGACCTCCTCAAAAGGTTGAACGAAGCCGGCGTGCTCGCAGGTCTGCATTCGTCCAATATCACCGTCGTCGATCCAGGTCGAGTACCAGCAAAGCCAGTGAAGCCCAATACTCCCCTGTACGTCCTTGCTTCACTATTCGGAGGATTTTTCCTGGGAACGTGCGGAGCGCTGTTGGTCGATGCACTCGACAACAGAATCAACACCGTAAGCGATCTCGAGGGTGAGATTGGCCAGACCGTACTGGGTCTTCTCCCGGCAGTCACCGAAACAACGGGCCGAGCTCTCATTCTCGATAGCCCTCAATCTCCGTACGTCGAGGCTCTTCGGGCCATGAGAACAGGTGTTCTTCTCTCGAAGAGCGATGCTCCTCCCAAAGTCATTCTGGTGACGAGCTCGCTTGCAGCCGAAGGCAAGTCCACAACGTCGATCAATCTCGCGATCGCGTTGGCTCAGACGGACAGGAAAACGCTTATCGTCGATACGGATCTTCGCCGGGGAACACTGCGACGCAAATTTCGCCTTCATCGCACTCTGGGCCTAAGCGATCTGCTGGCCGGGCAATCCAATGAGCCGGCAATTCAATCGGTCGATGGAGTGCCGAACCTCTACGTTCTTGTGGCAGGCTCAAAGACCCCGAACCCCTCCGAGTTGCTCGGTTCAGAGGCCATGCGCAGCTGGATCACACGGTGGAAATCGGAGTTTGACTTCGTCGTTCTGGACAGCGCGCCAGTTCTTCCCGTGACAGACACCGTCGCGCTCAACACGATGGTAGACATAAGTCTCTTGTTAGCCCGTTCAGGCGTAACAGAGAAGCCTCAGATCACGCGAAGCTTCAATACGCTTCGGCGCGGCGGAAAACACTTCGTCGGTCTGGTTCTGAACGGCCTTCCAATCCGCGACAAGTCGTATTACGGCTACTACGGATACCGCGACAAAACCTACGTATACAAAGAGGAGAGTGCTGCCTGATGCGCTTCACCACCCGCTTGTTTGCTTGCGCCGCGTTGGCGCTCCTTCCATACGCCGCGGCCGCTCAGCAAAACGAAACTCTGCTGATCGGTCCCGGGGATCTGCTCAACGTCAAAGTACTGGACACCCCGGAGCTTGATCAGTCTACCCGTGTTACCGATGCTGGGACGATTCCACTGATCCTGTGTGGCGAGGTGAAGGTTTCCTCTCTCACGCCGGAAGCAGCAGCTCGAAGAATTGAGTCCGCCCTTCTCGACGGTCATTTTTTGCTTCACCCTCATGTCGCTGTGTCGGTAGCCGAATTCGCGACGCAGAAGGTTTCCGTTCTGGGCGAGGTGAAGGCTCCAGGCGCATATAGCATCACAACTTCTCGTTCGGTCCTCGACGTCCTCACCCTCGCGGGAGGATTGAGCGATCTGGCCGATCGTAGGGTAATGATCGATCGCCGGGGAACTCACGAGCGGATCCCGTACTTTGTGTCCAACAGTCCTGACGTTGCACTTGCTTCGTCCGTGATTGTGATGCCGGGAGACTCGATCATAGTACCGAAGGCCGGCATCGTTTACGTTTTGGGTGATGTTTCCCACCCAGGCGGCTACACCATAACGAACACGGAAGCGCAGATCACCGTCCTTCAGTTGATCGCGCGGGCCGGTGGAACCAATCACTCCGCGGTGCCGTCCAGATCAAAGCTGATCCGCAAATCTGCAACGGGATACTCGGAGAGTCCTCTTCCGCTGAGCGCGATACAGAAGGGCAAGTCCCCGGATGTGCAGCTCCAGGCAAACGACATCATCTACGTCCCATTCAGCTACCTGCGAAATTTCGGGATGCAGGCAACAGGCGTAGTTGGTTCGCTGGGCTCGGCCGCAATCTACGCATTCTGAACGCCTAAATAGACACGCTGAGCGGCTTGCTGCAGGGCTTTGAACCCGGCAAGCCGCTTGTATTTGCACTTTACATTTCTTCCACCTCGTCGCTACATCTCCGGCCGACTTCGATCGGTCCTTAAAGGATCCCTCCGTGCAAAATCAGGATCGTGTGCAAATAGGCACAGTACCGATCGACGTTGTCACGATGAGTGACGCGGTCGAGCGGGTCAGTCAGCAGCTGAATGCCGACAGTGAACGGCCTTACGTCATCTCAGGCGTCAACGCCAGCTTTGTGACCACCGCCAAGGGCAACCCTATCTTGGCTTGTTATCTCTTCAAAACCGATTTGAATGTCGCCGACGGCATGTCGCTGGTGCTCGCCGCGCGGATTCTCCGTTCACGACTACCAGAGCGCGTAACGGGGATTGACCTCATGATCGAGTTGTGCGGACTTGCTTCGGTAACGGGGCGTTCTGTCTACCTGCTGGGTGGGATGAAGGGCGCGGCCGAAGGGGCTGCTGTCTGGTTGAAACGCAGGTTTCCGGGCATTCGGATCGTCGGCGTTGATCGACCTCCGATGGGGAGCGAATTCGAACCGGGGGAGGTGGAGCAGATTCGCAATCGGATCACGGCTGCGCAGCCCGATCTCCTGTTCGTATGCCTTGGAGCTCCGCGGCAAGAACGGTGGATTAAGGAATTTGCCCTCGACTTGCCGGTCAAGGTGGTGATGGGGAACGGTGCGGCTTTTGATGTCCTAGCAGGATTCTTTCACCGGCCACCTCACTGGATTCAGAAGATCGGGATGGAGTGGTTTTACCGTATGTGCGTTGAGCCAAGACGGCTCTGGAAGCGCTATATCCTCGGCAACCTGCAGTTCGTGCTGACGGTTGTCGCGCAGGCTGCCGAGCTGAGGCTGCATGCTCCGACACCGCAGGCAACTACACGCTAATCAAACTTTGTACGGAAGCCGGCGGGATAGTCGGCTTCGCGAAACGTGGGTAATCTACGCATGAAGAAAATACTATTTGTTGATCTCGCGAGTTCTTTTGGCGGAATCGAGAATTACTTGGCCAGCCTGTCTCAACTCCTCACAGGGCAGGCAGAATTGCATGCCGTTTGCATAAACGAGCGACTGCGTGAGGTCCTTCGAGAGAAGAACGTTCACGTTGTACCCGAGCACGCGATTAAACGCGGTAAGATTGTGAACCTCCTGATTGCGGCTTTCCTCCTGATCCAGATGAGAATCAAGTTCGGCATTTCGATCGTGTGGGTTCAGGGTTACTCAGAGATAGCTCTGCTTCCGCTTGCAAGAATGCTTGGTTGCAAGGCCCTAGCAACTCGGCATCTCACGATGAGTTCTGAGACGCGCAAGTTTACAAGCAAAATGGCCCGGAAGCTGTATGAGCATCTAGCATTCAAAGCTCACAGGATCTTCTGCGTTTCATCGGCTGTCGCCTCGGATTTGAGCCAGTTGGTGGACGAGAAGCGCCTTTCAGTGATTCCGAACTGGGTGCCATCCGTCCCAGAGTTGCCTAGGACTGCCCCGCAAAGCAAGGGACTATGCCTGCTCTTTGTCGGGCGCCTACAGCCTCATAAGGGAGCCGCGCTCATCCTCGACGCTATGCGCCGCATTCAAGCCGAAGAAGTCCCAACTGATCTAAGCCTCACAATCGTTGGCGAAGGTGAATGCCGTCAAGAACTAGAGGGCCTTGCTGAGGGCCTCGATGTTCACTTTGCGGGTTTTCAGAAAGATCCATCAAGGTTTTACCGCCAAGCCGATATCTTCATCAATCCCACTCTGGGTCCCGAAGGGCTTCCGTTGGTTTCACTGGAGGCAATGTCCTACGGTCTACCGTGTATATTTAGCGACCTTGAAGTTCACAAGGAAATCTCGATCGAAGGCACCTCCGCCGCGTTGTTTGCAGCTGGCAATAGCGACGACCTTTGCACCAAGTTACTTGAACTAGCGAAGAATAAGAGCTTGCGCGCGGAGTTAGGAAATAGAGCGCGCTCAATGATCCTCTCCCGACATACTCAGGAGTGCGCAAAGGCAGCATACCTGAAGTGCCTGGATGCAATAGCGCGAGCTGCATGACAAACCACAACAACGCATGGTCCCCTATGGTCTCGATCATAGGGGATAAGTCGGTGAAGTCCGCTACGCACACCAGCTTCGCAGTTGCGACCCACCCGCAATCTGAACCTTGTAGTAGTTGTAAAGCGGCTCTATTTTGCGCGCCGAGACTGAGAGTGAATATGATCTATCACGTATTGCCAGAGGTTGAACCATTATCTGCGAGTCTCGGGGGCGCATTGGCGCATACTGTAGCCAACCTCCTGAAACTAGACTCCTCAAGAGTCGGTGTTTGCCCTAGAAGTGACGCGAGCTGGGGCATTCCCGAGACGCAGGCGTTAGTAATCCCTGCGATGTCAATCTACGGTCGTATTAGAGGACGGAGACACGTACCTTATTGGGTTCTTGCGCCAGTGGTTCGGGGCATTTTCAGAGATCTTCTGTCGCGACTGCAGCCAGGTGATATCGTCTGGATTCACAACCGCCCGGCCTTCGCAGCTTCGCTTAGTGGCCCAGTTCACTCGAAGGGTGCAAAACTTGTTTACCACTTCCACGATGGAGTAGACCCCCGCCACGCGCGGCGGTGTTTCCTGGCTGTGCAGCCAGATTGCACCATTTTCGTAAGTGACTTCCTGCGCAGATTCTGGATGCGGCATATCCCTACTCTTAAGAACACACACGTGGTACATAATGGCGCGGATCCTGCGCAATTCTTCGAATCCGACTTGGGGTCGTCCGACTCAGGGAAAATTCCCGTAATCATGTTCGTCGGGAGGTTGGACCCACTAAAAGGGGTGCACGTACTCATCGAAGCTGTGCGCGTCCTTAATACTCGCGGGACAAAAGTGATCTGCAGGGTTGTGGGCTCATCGTTTTCAGGCGGAAGTAAACAAACGCCGTATATGAAGGAGCTTGCACGACACTGTCCGGAGAACGTGGAATTCCTTGGCCACTGCGCGACAAATGAGCTGGGCCGGCAGTACCGAGACGCAGACATGCTTTGCTGTCCGTCCATCTGGGAGGAGCCATTTGGAAAGGTCAATATCGAAGCTATGGCGTGCGGTTTGCCTGTCGTCGCGTCACGGGTGGGTGGAATACCCGAGATTGCAGCCTATGGCGGAGTGCAGTTGGTAGAGCCAGGTGTTGTGCCGGAACTCGCTGACGCTCTTCAGAAGCTAATCGAAAGCCCCTCATTGCGGAACAAAATGTCGTGCGAAGCGAGCGCATCCTTCCAGAAGCACTTCACTTGGAATGTAGCCTTGAACCTCTACAGGACCATTGCGGCGTCGCTTTTCGAACCCATTCAACAGCAAAGAGTTGGAGATTCAAATGAAAGTTGCAATTGTGCATCCGTGGTTTCTGGAGTTGGGCGGGTCTGAAAAAGTAGTGGAGGTCCTCGCGACCATGTTTCCAGCGGCAGACATTTTTGTCATGGCGATGGATCCTGAGCGTGTGCCCGCGTCTTTGCGCGATCGGAATATTCGGACGACGGCACTCAATAGACTGTTGCGATATGGATTTCATAACCAGCATACGTATTTCATGCCTCTCGGGCCGGCGGCGGTTGAGAGCATGGATCTCCGTAGCTACGATCTGATCATCAGTTCGTGCGGCCCGCTCGTTATGGGCGTTAATCCAAGCCAAGACGCGATACATGTCTCGTACGTACATACGCCGCACCGAGCCTGGTGGGATTCGTACGCAGACCGACAGTCAAACATGTCGTGGTGGATGAAGAGCGCCTTCATTTCAACTGCATCCAGACTGAGACTGTATGAATTCAGTGCGATGCAACGCGTTGATCATGTGGTAAGCAATTCTAAATATATCGCTCAGCGAGTCGGGAAGTACTTCCGCCGCGATAGTAGGGTAATTTACCCGCCTGTCGATACGAGACGTGGGTACCTATCTTCAGGCCATAAAGACTACTACCTCACGGTATCTAGACTCGGGCCTGAAAAGCGCATCGACTTGGTCATCCAGGCGTGCAACCAATTGAGGCGCCCATTGAAAGTTGTAGGAGTAGGCCGTGCAGAAGGTTATCTCAGGTCATTGGCAGGTCCCACCGTTGACTTTCTTGGACGTCTTCCAAATGACGAGTTGCGCGAAATGTACGCGAACTGTCGTGCACTACTTTTCGCGGCGGACGAGGATTTTGGGATAGTGCCAGTCGAGGCGCAGTCGTTTGGAAGGCCTGTGATCGCCTATGGGCACGGAGGATCACTTGAGACAGTGCGCGTTGGTGATCCACGTGGCAAGTCGGACACCGGCATCTACTTCAACGATCACACCGTTTCGTCGGTTTCGGATGGAATTCTACGCTTCGAACAACGAGAAGATTCGTTTAGTCCGGGCCAGATTCAGGAACACGCCCAGAAGTTTGATACTGAGCACTTCAGAACCGCATTCTTCAATTTAGTCGAAGACGCCTTTCGAGGTTCGGTGACGGAATACTCGAAGCGGGCTTCCTGAAGGTTTCGCGACACCTTGCTAAGTTGAGCGGAGCAGAATTCTGGGTTCGAGTAGTGGTTTAGCCGCAGCCAATGAGGGGATAGACGATGTCTAATCTACCCCTCATGGATGAGGATTTGCCACGCTGGGCAGCCATGCTTGCAGCTTTCCGACCGTGTTTCTCACCGTGTGAAGCCTGCCTAATACATCCGGTTACCAAAATATTTGGAAAGGATTAACAGTGGCCATGATTGCTATTTCTGAAGTTGGCGCTGTACCTCCAGCGCACAAGCTGGTAATCACATGGGGCGTAGTGCTTCTTATGCTCTACTTTGCGACGCTAGGGCAGATTAGGACCGACACCGCAACGAGCAACAACCCCTACGTGGCGCATTATCAAACGCTTGCACTTCATAGTGCGAATCAAGGCGAAAATCTCATTAGAGATTTTGTTTTACTCGCCGCTGGATTGATGTTTATAAGCAAAGCGCGTGCAGTGAGATGGGGCTTGAGATCGAATCCGACATTAGTTCTTCTCGCTTTGCTGTCAATTTGTTCCTGCATCTGGTCGCAAAATCCAACCCGGTCGCTCCAGAATGCAATTTTCTTGATTGCTAATCTGCTACTCGCCGCCTTCTGCGTTCAACGCTTTGACTCGGAACGACTGACGAGAGTGATCTATCTAGGCGGTTGGGCGCTTTTAGCAATCAACATTGCCGTATCTCTCGCGTTTCCCCAGTATGGGCTAGACCATCGGGGTGCGGATAGCGCTGGGGCGTGGATCGGCATCTACCCTCACAAGAATGTGTGTTGCATTGTGTCTGTATTCATGATGAGCGTGGCTTTCTATATAAAGGCGGCCGCCCCTCTTGCGAAGCTCTTGCGCACGATCTACATAGCTCTTTCGTTACTCATCATCTTTTTGAGTCAATCAAGGACCGGATGGATTGTTCTAACTGTGTGCATTGCTTACGTGACCTTCGTCAAGTTGCTTCACGCTTTTGAGCAGAAGGACCGTAGAGTCGTTGCGATTGTGGCTCCAGCCTGTCTCTGCATGGGAGTGGTCGCGAGTCTACCATATTACGGCGTTATCGTTTCCGTACTTGGTAAAGACTCGACGTTTACTGGCCGCACTGGGATCTGGCAGCTGGTATTTGACTCAGTAATGAAAAGACCCATCTTGGGTTACGGCTACGGTGCGTTTTGGAGTGGCCTGCAAGGGGAGTCGGCGAACATATCGCTGGCAAGTGGCTGGATCGTTCCTCATGCGCACGATGGACTTCTGAATGTTTGGTTAGAACTGGGGGGAGTTGGACTTGTACTTGTAATCATCCTATTCGGGCGGGCCATAGTTGATGGATGGTCTTGCCTAAAGAGAGGTGAATCTAGGTATGCGGAGTGGCACCTTTGTCTTCTGGTCCTAACGGTGGCTAGTAACGTGTCAGAGCTGACGATCTTGGTCCCCAACCATTTGGCCTGGATCCTATGCATGGTTGCGTGTATCGGACTAAGAGAAGAGGCAAGCCGACTTCGTGTGAACAGACAACAAAACGGCATTTCAGTGCAATTGCAATGTCGAGAGCCAAAACTGATGCAAGCTCCGGGTGCAAACGCGGCATCTATTGAGGGCGTAGCGAGCATGTAGAGGGAAGAACAATGTATTTGCAACTAGATCTTTTGGCTCCTTGGCGAAGGTTATGCGAGAAGCCCTTAGTGCGAAACACCGGCTGGCTGCTTGCAGGACAGCTCTTAGGGCTAGTTCTCCAAGCAGCATACTTCGTCCTAATGGCGAGGCTCTTGGGCGCTGTTCAATATGGCATTTTTATTGGAGCATTCGCCTTCACAGGAATTGTGGCAAGTTACAGTCCCCTGGGAACGGGAATGGTCTTGTTGAGGTATATATCTAGCGACAGAAAGGCATTTGCTGTTTATTGGGGTAACGTCGTGCTTACCACAATCAGCATAGGGGCATTCTTAACGCTGCTGCTACACTTCGCAGCAGCCTACTTTCTGAACCCACCAAGTGCGGCCCTAGTTGTCCTTGCCTCTCTTGCCAATTGCGTCTGCGCGCAATTGAGCATAGAAGCAGGCAGAGCGTGCAGAGCATTTGAGCAGATGCGCGTCACGGCGATCCTCAATTTTCTCACGAGTCTAATGAGAACTACTGCAGCGATCGGAATGCTGCTGTTTTTGCATACAGCAACCGCCAAGCAGTGGGCGATTGCATCGACAGCAGTTTCAGCGGTGGCAGCTTTGATAGCTGTTGGCGTTGTCACGGCCAGATTCGGACGCCCTCGATTTGAGTTGAAGATCCTACGCCAGCACGGAGTAGAAGGTGTCGGGTATTCATTTGCTCAATCGACAACAGGCGTTTACAACGACGTCGATAAAACGATGCTCTGCTCGTTTGGTCTGAACCTTGCAAATGGAATCTACACAGTGGCGTATCGAATTATCGATATAGCGACGATTCCAATCTCTTCCTTGCACGATGCTGCACTTCCCAAGTTCTTTCAATTGGGGAAGGGTGGGGTCCACGAAAGCCGCAATCTCGCATTGCGTCTCATCCGTAGGGCTATGCCGATTGCTTGCTTTATGTCATTTGCCCTATTCCTGTCAGCGCCGATTCTTCCACGAGTTGTAGGAGAAGGGTTCACTGAAAGCGTAGCGGCATTGCGGTGGCTCTGCCTGATTCCACTCTTTCGGAGCATACACACCATCACCGGCGCTGCGCTGACCGGAGCCGGATTGCAAAGATACAGAACGGGTTCTCAAATCACCAGTGCGGGTTTGAACTTAGCCTTAAATCTTTGGGCAATTCCGCACTACGGATGGCTGGGCGCGGCCTGGGTCAGCCTGCTAACCGATGGTGCGCTCGCTGCGCTCAATTGGTTTCTTCTCTTGAAACTCGACAAACAAGGATGGACACATGCGTCTGTTAGGAAAAATTCAATATTACCTGCATAATCCTGGGGATTTCATCGAAGCATCCGTCAAAGCGATTCTGATGCTCTATCTGACTGGACGCAACCGCTTTTGCTTCTCTCCGGTTGTGTTTCCTGGCGGGCCAGTCGTGTCCCTTACAACTCATGGCAGACGAATTGCGAGAGCGCATTTTGCTATCGAAACCATAGGCAAAGGCAAGCTGCGCCCGTCTCGACTTATCCTGTGGCTCGATGACATCAATGCTTTCCAAAACTTGCCAGAGACTCTCCGGCGTTTAGAACATCGGGGACTAGAGGTCAGGCTGTGCAAAGACTACGGACCGCATAAGAAGTATTTCCCTTATGTAGAGCGGGAGTCTGAGTTTGATACTCCTCTGGTCACAGCCGATGACGACATCTTCTATCCGCGTACATGGTTGGAAGGGCTGGCGGAAGCATTCAGGAAAAACCCTGAAACAATTAATTGCTATTTTGCCAGAAAGATCCAGATGGATGCCCGAGGTCTCGCCTGTTTCTCAGATTGGCGGGAGTGCACGACTACCTTGGCTAGTTTTCGGCATCATGCAATAGGGATGTCGGGCGTTATTTATCCGCCAAAGATCCTAGCAAAACTGAAGCTGGCAGGCGCAGGGTTCATCAATTGCTGCCCCCGGGCCGATGATCTATGGCTGCACGCTCAAGCAATCCGGGCTGGGTTCAAGATACGGCAGGTGACTCATCATGCTCTCCGATTCCTCGACGTCCCAGGCACACGGGATAGTGGCCTTTGGAAGCAGAATCTCAAAGGAGGTAACGACGAGCAGGTGAGATCGACTTACACCCCGGCAGATCTGGCGATCCTTCGTTGCGAGTCAATTGCGGCATAGCGATATTCCGCAGCTGTAGCTAAACCTGTGGATATGCTTGATCTGCTTGATCCCAGATCCGGCGTATCCCAACTTGTCACACTGCTAAAGGAGCCCCAGATGGCCACATGCACTGATGCCCTATGCGACCGGGAGGACACCCCAACCTACAGCGGCCCTGAAATCCTGACCCTCTCCTCACGTGAGGTCTATCGCAACAAATGGCTTCGTCTCCGCGAAGACGAGATCCTGCGCTCGAACGGTCAGAATGGTATCTATGGCGTGGTCGACAAGCATCCCGGGGCCATAATCCTCCCGATCGATAGCGGCCGCGTCTGGCTGATCGAACAGTTCCGGTACACGATTGGCGAACGCGTTCTCGAACTGCCGCAGGGCTGCTGGGAATCCGAAACCGTCGATCCCGAGGAGCTCGCACGCTGCGAACTTAGCGAGGAAACCGGCCTCACCGCGGCCAAGATGACACATCTCGGAACCCTCTGGCTCGCCTACGGCTTCGTGTGTCAGCCCCTCCACGTGTTCCTTGCCACCGGGCTCACCTCTGGCCCAAACCCTCTGGACGACGAGGAACAGGATCTTAGGGTCCAGTCCGTGCCGGTTGCTGAATTCGAAGAAATGATGCTGGATGGCACAATCCGGGACAGCTGCACACTCTCCGCATGGGGACTTTTCCAAGTTTGGAAATCGAAAACAGAACGGGGTACACCATCGGTTGACGAACCCCAGCGCTGATTCATTTCTCGAGATCAGCACCGCCGAACCCCCTGCCTATAAATCGAGGGCTCTTTATGTCAAATTGTTCTTCCCCCGAGCGGAGGATCTGGTCGATCTTCCGTCGGGTCACTTCCAATGACAAATTTATCCCTGAGATCGACGGGCTCAGGTTTGTGGCCATAATGTCGGTCCTCTTCTATCACGTCGCCCGAATGACCGAGCTCGCGTATGGTTCACCGAACCAGAGCTTTGCCATGCGTGCACTTTTCAATGGTGGACGAGGAGTTGAGTTGTTTTTCGCGATCAGCGGGATGGTGCTGGCGCTGCCATTTGCAAGGCACTACATGCTCAATGAGCCACTGCCCTCTTTGCGAGCATATTTCGCGCGTCGGGTCACCAGGCTTGAACCGCCATATCTCATTAACCTTTTCATGCGGTTTCCTATGATCCCGGCTGCGAAGGGCGTATCCATTTCAGTCGCGCTGACGCATCTGGTAGCAAGCGTCTTCTACGTTCACGGCATAACTTACGGGTCGTGGCCGCTAATCCATCAGCCTTCATGGTCACTCGAGATTGAGGTGCAGTTCTATCTCCTCTTACCATTGGTTGCGATCGCGCTTTATCGTACTCGAACTGCGATGCGTCGGGTTTGCATCGGTATCCTGATCATTGCTGGCTCCATGCTTGCGCATATGATTCCGCAGGCGGACACGAGATTACATCTTAGCCTGTTGTGCTTTGCGCAGTTCTTCCTCACCGGGCTGCTTTTGGCGGACCTGCACGTTAGCCAATTCAAAACGTGGAGATCATCAGTTTTGTGGGATGTTTTGGGCATTCCGCTGTGGTTTCTTGTCTTCACGCTGCCGGGGCGGTTGTCTTGGATCTTTCCAGCGATAATCGTGCTCTGCTACATTGCAGCGTTCAAAGGAAAACTACTGAACAAGGTTTTCAGGAACCCAGTGATAACGACCGTCGGAGGGATGTGCTACAGCATCTACCTTACGCACTCGTTAGTACTGCAGGGCTTGTTCGTCTTGTTGAAGCGGATTCCAGTCATTCAGGGCATTACACCTCACCTCGTCCTTGGCTTGGTGTTCATTCCACCCCTGCTAATAACGACCGGAGCCGTCTTTTTCGTCACGATCGAGCGGCCTTGTATGGATCGACGATGGCCAAGTAAATTGTCGGGGCGCGTGAAGTCGCTGCGGTGGTTCGGCGGTTCTTCAGCCCCAGCAGAATTGCCCTCGTACAGCCGCACAATGCTCTGAGAGGGACCGAGAATGGGCTACACAGCCCATTCCGCCTCCTTGAACCTTTGCATATTGCATTCTGGCGGTGCTGCGATGAGACCTCCAGGAAGCTCGAAATCTGCTCCAAGCACCAGGCAATCTGTTTGCTGCTTAACCTAAGCATGACCTCCAAACATCGGCGTTCGCCCCGTTGGGCCGCACAGAAAACATCGATCTACCCGGAAGGCGAACATGGCGCCGGCGTGAAGCGTTTCAATAATCTCGGAACCCCGGGAGCATTCGATTTCATTGCCGTGAGGCGCCATCCCTAGAACGATGTGCTCACCCATTTCCTCGTTGAACTTCGCTTTAAACTGCCAGTCGATGTTGAGATTGATTGTCTGGTTGCCACTAACGATCCCTTCAATGCCGAGCTGTTCATGTTCCTTCTGATCGTTCCATCTGTCGAGCCTGCACCCATCGCCCAGCGCCTCAAGCACCAGGGCAGTGTCGAGAGCGTCGTGAGCTTTCAGGAAAGATGCCGGGGAGTGGGGTTTACCGGTCCCAACGGAACGGTGACAGTGCAGGGCGCTCCTAGCCCCACGATAGCTGAGAATGATGAGCGGAAGCGGAGCGTGCACGCTTACGGCGTCCCAGGCAGGCAACTCCGACTACCCTCCCGCGCCAAATGTGGTCCAGTACGTAATCGCATCCAAGGCGAGTTCGGCGACGGCGATCAGTTCTGTTAGCCCCAATCCTTCAATCGCAACTCAACTGGTCAAGATTAGCTTCGCTGTGACTGCCAATGGAACGGCAACAGGAAACGTCATGGTGACTGCGAGTACCGGCGAATACTGTTCCGCAGCAATTGCAGCCGGCAACTGCTCGATTCAATTCAATACAGCCGTGAACCGAACGATGACTGCCAGCTATTCAGGGGACGCATTCTTCTCTGCGAGCACCTCGGCGGCTGCCAACCAGTCAGTTCGGGACTTCGCAATCTCGGCAACTCCATCGACGGTCACGATTTCATCAGGGAAAGCAGCCTCGTATACCCTGACGGTTCGACCGCTCAATGGGATGACCGGTCAAGTGGTACTCAGTTGTAGCGGTGCTCCCACAGGCTCGATCTGTTCCATTAGCCCGTCAACGATCGCAGTGACGGGAACCGCTAAGGCCACCGTAACGCTCTCAGCCTCTAAGCGTTCCCGGCATGGGACGACTTTCCCTCTAACATTTCGAGCGACCACCGGAAGAATATCGCATGCAGCGGGTGTTTCGCTAACCGTGAAGTAGCGCACGGGTTGAGAACAAACAGCTAGATGAACCCCCAGCCTCGCCGGGGGTTCGTTCGGTGGGCAGCATAAGTGCCAACATGTGTATGAGAGGAGTGGTCTGTTGATCGCCAGCCCAGAGGGCCGGGACGCTACCGGTCAAGACAGAAACCAGGACCTGCGGGCACGCTTTCAGGAACTCTTTTTCACCTTCTTGCTTCCACTGATTGCGCCATTGCTGCTCGCCGCCAAACCGGCCTTCTCGGCCCGATATTTCTCCCAGCGCTTGGAAGCGGATACGGACATCTTCCTGCGCGCTTCGTCGGTAAGATCCCTCATATGCGGTATCGCGAACGAGTCGCCATTTGAACCGATTGCTACGCGCTCGCGACTCTGATGAAGAAGTTCGAGCAGGCGGTTCTTTGCCTTCTCATGTGATTTGAGAAAGAACAGCGTCAATGGATTCAGGTCGGAATCCTTCTCTACCGCGCTCACGAGAGCATCCTGATACACATCGCAATGCAGGAGAGGGCTAATGTCCACGAAAGGATCAGGGACCAAATCAGCATACTGTGTGAAGCCGATTACGGCTGCGTTTAGATCGGCCACATCAGCTCCGCAGGGATGAGATTCCCCAATGTCCTGTGGATTGATACCCGATAGAGAGCTGGGTTTGTATCGCCACGCGATCGGCAATCGAGAACGTTACATCTCCAGACGAAACCACCCTCAACCGTTACAGGCGCTTTTCGAGTCTCCAGCAAGTCTCCAGAGCTACCCGAATGCGCTGACACCCGCATAAACAGCGGGTTCCGGACGTATTCTACCTTCTGCATCGGGAAACACGCGTCCATAAAGCCGGTCGTGCCGCCTCATCCGGATTGCCGGGATCCTTCAGATCTCCAAAGCAAGCAGCGCGGAACCCAGACACTTGCCGTGAGCATCGACAGCCAACGAGCGCGTGACAGTATTGGACAGGGAGCGACGGAGCACGAAGTTCAGCGCGCCAAGTTGAGGAAGGCAGTAGCGTTCGACGGGACCCTCAATCAGTTCCGCAAAATGTGCGGCAACGCGAGCGGCGGTGACCTTTTGCTCGATCAGGACGAAGTCCTCTTTGCGGAATGCGATCAGCGAGATGGTGACGATGTTTCCCTTGTCGCCGGTGCGCGCATGCGCGAGTTGGTTCAGAAGCATTTCAGGACTCCAGCATAGTTATCTCGTGGCAGATGGATTCTTGCGGGATGAGAGCGGAGATGATGGCAACAATCTCACGGGTAGATCCGAATGCTCCACCGCCGCCCGCCGGGCCGTTTGTGTAAAGAGCCTCGACCTCGCGAGCGATCGATCCTGCCGTAGCGCTCGAAGCGGCACGCCCCGCAGCTCGAAGACGGATCTCGTAAGGAGTGGGCGCGTCCTTTGAGAGACGAGGCCCGTGGATCGAGTTAAGCCCGATGAAATCGAAACGTAATTCCGAGAACGGATGAGAAGCAAGGCGTTCGGCAAGAATAGAATGCGCGAGTTCGGCGCGTGCAAGAGCGTTTGGACCTGCATACGAGATCTGGCCTTCGCCAATGTAGCCATCGCGGTATCCAACAGAAACCTTAAAGCTTGATGGGCGCACCACGCCTGCCCCACCGGACACCCGAACGCGATTGGGTCCGATTTCCTCGAATGAGACATGCGAGAAATCGGCGACTACGTCGGGAGTGTAATACGCCGAGGGGTTCTGAATCTCATACAGAAGCTGTTCGGTGCAGGTGGCGCAACTGAGCAAGCCGCCGGAGCCTTCTACCTTGCTGAGGATGGCGGAGCCTTCAGAGCTGACTTCAGCTATGGGAAAGCCGAGGTGAGCAAGGTCGGGTACATCTTTGTAGCCGGGATCGGCGAAATAGCCTCCCGTGAGTTGACCGGCACACTCCAGCAGATGGCCCACAACGGTTCCTTGCCCCAGCAGATTCCAGTCGTCTAGGGCCCATCCAAACTCGTGGATCAGAGGCGCGACGAAGAGCGCCGGGTCGGCGACACGGCCCGTCACGATAACGTCCGCACCGCTTCGGAGCGCATCGAGTATAGAGGCGACTCCGAGGTATGCGTTGGCCGATAACCATCTGTCGCGCGGCGGGAGCGGCCCTTCTGGAGTTTCAACAATCTCCTCGCCCGCGCGCAATTGTTGCACGACATCATCGCCGGTGACTGCAGCGATCCGCACGCCCCGCAGTCCTAGAGAACGTGCGATTTCGCAAGTCTTTGCAGCAGCGGCCCGCGGATTTGCGGCCCCCATGTTGCTGATGATGCGAATGCCCTGCCTCACGCAGAGAGGAAGAACGGCTTCCATGCGAGCTTCGAGGAGCGGGTCATATCCGGCGGAGGGATCGAGCAGACGAGCTTCTTGCGCGATTGCGATGGTTCGCTCGGCAAGACACTCAAAGATCAGATACGAAATGTCGCCTTTTTCGGCGAGTTCGACCGCCGGGTCTATTCTGTCTCCCGAGTATCCGGCGCCGGCTCCGATCCTGACCGTCTTCATCCTTGCTCCATTCTCTACAGGGGAATGATTCTTAGTAAGACCGCGGTGATCGTCATCAGCAGAGATGCGGCGAAGAGGAACGGAATCGTGAACCGCTGGTGCTCAGCAAGACTGATCTCAGACAAGCCTACAACCAGGTAAGTTGCGGGCGTGAGCGGGCTCACTGGAAAGCCCGTTGTGTGGAGGCCGAGGAGAGCAGATTGCGCCACTGTCACAGGATGAATTCCTGCGGAAGAAGCGGCATTGGCGAGAACTGGAAGCACTCCAAAGTAAAAAGAATCGGGATCGAAAAACAGGCTGAGCGGCATCGAGAGCGTGCCAAGGCTCACAGGGATCAGACGAATTCCACCCATCGGAAGGTGAGCCACAACCACCGAAGCCATCGCATCGATCATGCCAGTGCCTTTCATCACGCCCGTGAAAGCTCCCGCAGCAAACAGGATGCTCGCCATGAGCATTGCTGCGGGTGCGTGCGCCGTGATGCGCTCCTGCTGCGTCTTGAGCTTGGGAAAATTAAGCGAGAGTGCGATGACCGTCCCGAGCATAAAAGCAATTGCCGGATCGATTTTGCCGCTGATCATTGAGCCAAGGACCAGCAATGTAACAAGGACATTGATCAGGAAAAAGCGCGGCCGCTCCGTCTGCAGCGTGTCGTCTGTGCCATCGCCGCCATGCCGAATCATCTGGCCGGCTTGCCCGATCAGTCTGCGCTCTTCGCGAATCCCCAGAATCCATGAGGCTGTGAAGACGAACGCGAGCCCGACAATCTGCACAGCGATCATGGGAACAAAAATGCTGGAGACAGGCACGTGGAGGGCAGCCGAGGCACGCAGCGTCGGGCCGGTCCACGGCAGGAAGTTGACGCCCGCAGCCATCGAGACGGCGCATGCGAGTATCCGCCGGTCGATGTCGAGTTCTTTGTAGAGCGGCAGAACGGCAGGAATAGTGACCAGGAATGTGACGGCTCCCGATCCATCCAGGTGAACGAGCAACGCTAACAAAGCGGTTCCAGGAACGATGCGCGACGCCTTGCGACCGATGATACGAAGAAGCCACGCAATAAGGGGCTTCAACATACCCGCGTCAGTCATGATTCCGAAGAAAAGGATGGCGAAAACGAACATGCCGATCACGCCGGAAATAGCTTCGATTCCGGCGATCATGAATTTTCCGGTTCGTAGACCGAAGCCTGCGAGTAGAGAGGTGATCAGCGGAATGGCAATCAGCGCAACCACCGGCGAGACCCTTCTGCTGAGGATCGCGGTCATCAAAGCGACGATAGTAAGCGCGCCAAGTGCGGCGAGTAGCATACGGAATCTTCTGAGAACTATAGGAGATGGAAGTCCGAATTGAAAACAGGTGAGTTTCGGCTAGCGAGCGCCTTCACCGATGCAATGATGATTCGCCTTCGCGGATCCGTGTCGATGCTGCAGATTTCGGCTTTGCGTCGGGCGCCCGCTTTCGCGCTCAGTACGGCCTGTGACCTTCCGTTTCGCCGGGCCAGGTGTCGGTACGAAAGGGAGCAGCCGGAAGTCCGGCGCCGTTGAAGAGCGTGGCCGCGGGATTAGATTGCCAGGCGTAGCGGACCTGCGTCGGGTGGGGAACTGCCGGAGAGGAGACGACGACGCTGTCGCCCTCAATGCGAGCTTCGGCCCAGACCCACTTGCGGTCATCTCCAGCAATTGAGAATTCTTCCAGCTTGTCGCCTTTTACAACGAGACCGCCGTCCGCGTGCGCGAAGTGCAGCCGAAGGGAGCCAGGCAGGCGCTCGACAGACTCGAGTGTAGGTCCGGAGTAGGCCACCTTCTTGCCGTAATGCTTTGCCAGAGCGCACAGGGCCAGGCGATCGCCAACCGGCTGCTTTTCTTTCGCATGAATGTTGTCCGGGTCGCCAGTGTCTATGGTCACTGCGAGACATGAGTTGGGAACGGTGGCCGCGGCAATTGCCTGCGACTCGCGCGTCTCAGTCCAGTCATCGCCATCGACCGGAACGGGGCTGCGCTTCGTGAAGGCAGGCAGGCCGACAATGTAGAACGGGAAATCCCCCTGGGCGAAGAGTGAGCGCCAATCGGCAATCATGGCGAGAAGAATCTTGCGGTACTGGAAGCCGCGCGGCGAGTTCTGTTCTCCCTGGTACCAGATCGCGCCGGTAAGAGAGAGCGGCGAAAGCGGGGCAAGCATGCCTTCATAGAGAACAGTCGGCATCACCGGCCAGTTTTCGTAGGCGATCGGTAGTGGTTGTGGCGGACGGCCATCCACGCTCAGCTTTGCTTTCCACTCTCCGGTTAGCGGTACGTTCTGGTCTCCGACAGTGAGGTGGAGATCTCCGGGATTAAGAAAGCCGCCATCAGGCTTGATTTTTAGAACCCGGATCACAATTACGTTTCGGCCGGGTTTCAAAATACCGTCCCAGATGAAATATCTGCGCGGATTCTCGACCCAGGCGCTGCCGCCCACTTCCGTCCCATTGATATAAGCGGTGTCCATGCGTTCGATCTCTCCGAGGAAGAGCGTGCTGCCTCCTCGGGGAAACGGTCCTGGAGCCGGACTCGACTGCGGGGCTGAGGCCTTGGGCAGCGGGTCGGGCAAAGTGATTTCCTTACGAAACCAGACCAGCGCCGGCGTATCGGGCACACCCAGTTCCGCAAATCCGCCCGCAAGCGTAACCCGCTTCCAAGTGGAGTCATCGAGATCGGGAGCTGCCCAATTGTTTTTCTGCCCCACATCGTAGTGGTCGTACCAATGCGAGATGTAGTTGCCGTATTCAGGTGCGCCTTCGGCTTTGAGATGATCGAGTTCAGCAAGCGGCACATCGAAGTCATGCAGCGGGCGAAGAGCGGCCGCACTCGTCCACGATTCGGCAGGAGTTCCGCCAACAGAATCCACGACAAGGCCAATGGGTACGTGTATCTCCTGCTGGAGCTTGCGGGCGAAGTAGTAGCCCACGGCCGACATCCAGCTTGCAGTATCTGGAGAGACGACGCGCCAGTTGCCTTCGATAACATCCACGTGATGATAGGCGGGATGTCCGCCGACAGTGAAGAACCGGATCTCCGGGTAGTTGGCCGCCTTGATTTCCTCATCGGCATTCTTCGTGAAGCGCAGCGGCAGACCCATATTGGACTGGCCTCCGCAGAGCCAGACGTCGCCAACCAGAACGTTGTGCAATTCAACACTCTGATGACCCGTGATCTTTATTGTGTAAGGGCCACCAGGTCCGGGCGGCTGAAGCTTCACCTGCCAGCGCCGGTCCGCGCCGGCAGTTGCTGTTACGACCTTGTCGCCCATCTCGACGCGCACCGTATCGCCGGGGTCGGACCAGCCCCAGATGCTATCCGGCTTGCCGCGCTGCAGCACCATGTTGTCGCCAAAAATCGTGCTGACAAAGGGCAGCGGCTTGGCGACTGCAGCCGCGTTAGCCTGGCCCGGGGTGGGCTGCGTCCATGCAATGGATTGCGCGGCAAACACAGCGGCCAAGACACCAACGCATCGCCGAATCAAAATTGCGGACACCTCGCGTGTTCGGTGTGATTTCATCGGCATTCGAAATTCTTTGCGTCCTGAGTATCACCGGTTCCGGAATATTGCGCGTGCTTCGGGTAGGCGCAAAGAGGACGACTGCGTCCGGGAAATGCCTGTCCGGTACTAATCACCGAATCAGGCGTCGTACCTTTCTCGACCCAGTTCACTACGGCACTCAGCATGTCGAAATGGTCGAGAGCGGCCCCGCCCCCGCAGTGCGCCATACCGGGGACCAGAAAAATTCGACTCCACTCCGCTACCTTCTCCGCACCACCATTCGTTGCGGCAAGTGACTTGTAGTAGCCGAGCGTGTCAAGCGGGGAGAACCATGGATCGCTGTCACCATGAAAAAAGATAAGCTTGCCGCCACTCAGGGAGAACGTCGACAGGTTGGTGGAAGCAGGCTCGACAAGCGGATCGGAAGCGTGAAGCGCCGCCTTGTCAACATCGAGTTCGGTTGCGGTCGTGTATGGCCCGAAAAGTCCTTTGTTACCCAATGCAAGCAGACCTGAAACTCCGCCTTTGTTCGTGATTCCGGTGTCGTAAAGAAACCCAGGATAGACCTGGGTGCCGTAAGCGTCTTTCGGTCCTGCAAAGGCTTTTTTGATCGCGGCGATTTTCTCGGGCGCGATGCAGGCATCGGTCTGGCTGGGCTTGCAAGCGAGAACCGCTGGATCGAAGTCGCAGCCGAGAGGATCGGAGATCATGCCATCGGCCACGCCGTCTCGGGCGTCGCACTGTTTCATCAGAGCGTCCATGAAGAGCTTTCGATCGCCGTCGGTGAGGAACTTGTCCGTCTGCGGTTTGCCTGAAGCGTCTTTCGGTGCGGCCTGGTTGTAAGCCACGGGGATCCACTGGGCGATGGCGAGGTTTGAAAGACCGGTGCGCATGGCCGGATCGCCGGACACGATGCCATTGAACGCCGTGGGATAGCGTTGTGACAGGATCATGCCTTCCCGTCCGCCAGTAGAGCAGCCTACAAAATATGAGTACGCCGCAGGCTTGGTGTAATAGCGCGCGATAATCTGCTTTGCGACTCCCGCGACCTCAGCGTTGGCCAGAAATGCGAAATCGAGATACGCCTGCTGATCGCGCATGAAACTAAAGTCGAATGCGCCGGTTTTTGCCTTATGGCCCGTATCGGTGCTTGCTACTGCGAATCCGCGGGAAAGGGCAGGTGTATTGCCTGCGTAGTTCGCTCCAGTCGGATAGGCGACGAAGCCATTACCACCGCCGCCACCCTGCATCATGAAATTGCCGTTCCACGCCGCCCTGTCCGGGAGAGCAACTGCAAATCCGATGCCGAACTCCTGGCCATCGACGCCCTTCCGGCGATTAATCATGCCGTCAACGCGGCAGTGCGCAGGCAGAGGACCGATGGAGGGAGCGCCCGGATACGGCGCCGGAATCGTCGTGCCGGCCGGAACGAGTTCCGCCTTCGTGATCTCAATGGCGTCCATCTTGAGTGAGGCGAGATCGGCGCATGAGACAGGCGACTGAGCTTGACCAGCCAGAGAAGCACAGCCCAGGACGGCCGCCAGCAGAAAGTAATATCTCGAATGCGTCATAGTCAGCCTTCTTTTCCAATGACTGTTGCGCCCCAACCCCGGCAGTCTACTTAACCGTCTTCTGGACTTGTTTGCCATCGTAGTCAATTTCCAAATCAGGAGTGCTCGTCACATCCGCACCCGCACCGTGACCGCTGCCCACGACCACAACGCGGAATTTGCGGTGCTCGATCATTCCCGGATACGAGCCTTGGCGCGCGCCGATCGTGATAACCGCGCTGCGATCGTCCCACCTCAGCGGAATCAGCGAATGCTGACCCTTCTCATACTCGTAACCATCGCCGGCGTCCTCATAAAGATCGAATTTGCCATCGGCTCCGCGGTAAATCCGGAGTTCGACCGGCCCACCGGGATCCTGCGCGGCGTACTCGATCTGCGGGCCCATAGGAACAATCGAACCCCCGCGCACAAAGAGCGGCATGCGATCCAGCGGCGCATCGGCTTCGATTTCATGGCCACCGGTGACCGACTTGCCAGTCCAGAAGTCATACCATGCATCAGCCTCCGGCAAATAGACCGTGCGCTTGGTAGCGTCCGCTTTGAGTACCGGGTTCACCAGGATTGCCGGGCCGAACATAAACTGATCACCGATGTTCCAGGTCTTCGGATCGGTACGCCAGTCCATCACGAGCGGACGCTGGATCGTGTAGTCCTCGCTCGTTACCTTCCAGGCCAGCGAGTAGATATACGGCATCAGCCGATATCGGAGCTTGTCATAGTTCACCAGGATCGGCTCTACCTTATCGAAACTCCACAGTTCGTTGTGCGGCCGATGACCGTGGGTGCGGAAGATGGGACAGAACGTGCCGTACTCAAACCAGCGCGCGTAAAGTTCCTGAAACGCGGGGTCCGCGATCGGGTTATCGTGCGGCGGCCAATAGCCGCCAATATCGGTTGTCCAATAGGGAGCTCCAGACAGTGCAAAATTGAGCCCCGCAGGAACCTGGTGGTTCAAACCCCAGTAAGTGCCGTACACGTCTCCCGACCAGACCGTGGCTCCAACGCGCTGCTGGCCCAGAAACGCCGATCGCGTCAGCAGAAAGACGCGCTTGCTCTGGTTCTGCGCCTTCCAGTGGTCCTGCACTCCCAGTGTGTGCAGCAGCGGGAACACATTCGTGTACACCGCGCCGTTGCCGATCGCAAGCTGACGGCTGCTTAGGATGGCGTCGCCCATATGCGGCCAGTATTCTTCAGGCTCGGCGCTATCCAGCCAGAACGCGTCCCAACCCTGCGCCAGCAGCTTGCCGGGAAGTTGCTTCCAGTAAATATCGCGCGCCTCCGGATTGCTGGCATCGTAGACGTGCGCGTCAGACACAAGCTCGTGCTTTGCATCGAGAATCTTGTACGTCTCCGACTCAGGATCGAGCAGCCCCCAGACAGAAATCATGGCGTGCACGTTCTCCTTGTGCAGTGCCTCGAGATCCCCCGCTACGTCGTGGTAGTTGGCATTAAAAGCCGGATCGCCCTCGGTCTTCCACCAGAACCAGTCCTGCACCATCGCGTCCAGCGGAATATGCCCCTGGCGATAGCGTTGCGCGATCCCGCGAATCTCGTCGAGTGACACATAGCGGTCCTTCGATTGAAAGAATCCGTATGCCCACTTCGGCAGCAACGGCGCGTGACCGGTCATGGTGCGGTACTCATGAAATACCGTGTCAATCTCCGGGCCGTAAAGAAAGTAATAGTCAATGGACTTGCCTGCCATGGAACTCAGCTTCATTTCAAGCGGGAAGCGATTGTCGAAGTAGGTCAGCGCCGCTGTGTTCCACATCAGCCCGTAGCCTTTGTTCGAAATCAGCATCGGTATTGCGACATCGGTATTGTTTTGTCCCAACTCCACCGTGGCGCCCCGATAATTGAACATCCCGTTTTGGTGCTGGCCCAGCCCGTAAACCGCTTCCGTGATGGTGGGATTGAAGCGATCCGTGACGCGGTAGGTGTGCTCGCCATTCAGCTCAATCGGCTCGTAGGTGCGCGGGATGCTGTTCCCTTCATTGAGCAAGGGTTCCCCGCTCACAGTCCGGAATGAGAGGTTGCCGCGGTCAATCTGGATGACCACCTCAAGCTGTGCCGTTTTCAGGGCGGCCGATTTCGCGTCTTGTGTGAAGGCAACCGGCGCTCCCGGACAGGCTTGCTGCGCGTCGAGCATCCACGGGCGCGGCGAAGTGGGTTCAGACGGATCGGGTGTAGCGACCACGTGAATCACCGAGTCAGTACATGCCGATACCGTAAGGACCTCTTTGCCCGCGGTGGCTCGAAAGCCGTGGTTTGTCTGCTCAATCTGCGCAGGCGGAGGGCCAGGCGCCTTCTGCCCAGGCATTTGTGCCGCAACCGTGATGGCTGTGGCGGACCAAAGAAACCCGACTCGCAAGGCTACCCAACAGCGCCTACCCAAATTGAGAATTCCTGCATTGCAACGCATGGTCTGACTCACCTTTTCTGCTCGCCAACGCCCTCAGCGGCAATCAGCCGTAAAGCACAGGTTCTTGCTGAAGAACGGCAGCACATGATTCTGAAAGCGATCGGCCACAGCGCTGACGTGAGTGCCGGAGTAGATCTCGAAGCTGTTGGCGATCCCGTAGTTATCCATGAGAGTGTGCAACTTCGTCGCATCGAAGCGCAGGCCATCCTGGTCGCCCACATCCATAGCAATAGCGCGGTATTGCTTGAGATTGCCGATGTATTGATCGACAAAGGCCAGCGGGGAGTTGGCCGTGAATTTCGCCGCGATCTCCGGCTGTGGGACTCCATCCTTCGTTGGCAGGTCAAAGTACAGCGGAGGGTTCTTGGGATTGGGTGCCCACGCCGCTGCCGTTGCATACTGGGCTGCCTGGAAGCCAGGCGACTGCGCTGCCAGATCGGCTGGAGATTTGGCCGCCGCTACCTTCTTCTCGCTGGCAATCGCCCGCTCCTTCATTTGATCCGCGGGTCCAGGTCCGCCGCCAACCATCGGAGACATGCAACATGGACTCATGATGTAGAGAGCGCCAAAGACCTCGGGGTGCTTCATCCCAATGCGGGACGCACCATAGCCACCCATCGAGTGACCCACGAGACCGCGACTGGTGCGATTGGGAATCGTGCGGTAGTGCGCGTCAATGTAGTCAACCACGTCGTGCCAGATGAATTTCTCGAAGTCGCCGGTTGTCGCGGAGCTCGAGTACATCGAGCCGTTGTAGATAGTTTTGGAATCCGGCAGCACGACGATCATCTCCTGCGTGCCTTTCGCAAATGCGCCCTCGGCCGTCTGCGGCACGTGGATCTCATGTGTCCACTGCTCCGCGCCGATCGAGTAGCCGTGCAACGCATAGACCACCGGATAGTGGCGCTTCTTCTCCTTCTGATAGCTGGGCGGGAGAAACACGATTACATCGCGATCGACGGCGTCGCCTTCCAGATTGCCCTCAAGCGCCGTGCCGTGAATCTTGATGTGCTCAACCGCGACAGGCTTTGCGCCCGCGACAATCTCAGGAACATTCGTCTGCACCTGGGCATTGGCCTGCGTGGCCGATGTCACTGCGATCGTGATCACGCACGCAAAGAACAGTTTCACAATTCTCATTTTTGCCTTCTCTCGAAATACCCGGCCTGCTTCACCGGGTGGGAATAAT
>Ga0157369_10000866_pt1 | contig 38603 bp, 40 predicted proteins | sample C25metaG_FD_113461 | JGI IMG/M metagenome (GOLD analysis project Ga0157369, IMG submission 113461) | Corn rhizosphere microbial communities from Kellogg Biological Station, Michigan, USA - C2-5 metaG | ecosystem: Host-associated > Plants > Roots > Rhizosphere > Soil | place: USA: Michigan... | reverse complement strand
CTGAGTCGCAGGCGGGGCAGCTCATTCTGGCCGTCGCATCGTTTCTCGTTCCGGCTCTCTTCTTCCGTTCGGCGGCCTCGGCGCATCAACCGCAGTTGATTCATCAGGTGTCCATCGGCACGGCCATCATCCTGATCATCGTCTACATCCTCGGCCTGCTCTTCGCGTTCAAGACGCACAAAGAGCAGCTCGCGGCGGTCATCGACGTGCCCGAGATGGCGGCTGAAGAAGTGTGGAGCGTCAAACGCGCGATCGGGCTGCTGCTCGTCGCCAGCGCGTTGATGGCCGTGGTGGCCGAGGGGCTGGTGGAGGCGGTGGGGGCGGCGGGGAAGGCGTGGGGGATGAACGAAATCTTCCTAGGCTTCGTCGTTCTGGCCATCGTCGGCAACGCCGCGGAGCATTCGACCGCGGTCATGCTGGCCATGCGCAATCAGATGGACACGGCGCTCAACATCTCGATGCAGTCGAGCGTCCAGATCGCGCTGTTCGTTACGCCGCTGCTGGTCTTCCTGTCGTACCCGCTCGGGCATCCGCTCGACCTTCTGTTCACGCCGTTCGAGATGCTCGCGGTCGGATTGTGCGTGGCGATCTTTTCGTATCTGGTGATGGACGGCGAGACCAACTGGTACGAGGGGATTCAGCTTCTGGCCGTCTACGCCATCATCGCTGTGGCTTTGTATTTCCTTCCGGCAAGTACTGCTCCCGCGCACTGAATTGATGATTATTTTGCGCTACAGATGACGCCGCTTCCGCTTACGATGCGCGCGTGAAGTTTGCGCAAATCGCGCGACCGTACTTTTTCGAAATTTTCACGGTCGTCAACCTCATCATTCTGTTTGCTGTCTACCCCGCAGTCGCGCGACCGATGGCCGGCACCTTCGCTCCCGCGTTTGCTTCATTCCTGATCTTCTTTCTCGTGCCGCTGCTGATCGCGATCTTCGTCCGTCTGGCGCTTGCCTTGCGCCGCGGAACATCGACCGAATTGCTGGCGACTTACCGATCCCGCGATTGGATCTCGGACTCCATCCGAATCACCATTTTCAGCGGGCTCTCGATCCACGCCTACACGTGGATCAAGCTGGCGATCCCGGTCCTTCATCCTCAGCTGTTCGATCAGCAGCTCTGGAACCTTGATCGCGCCCTCGCGTTCGGCTACGCGCCGACCGTGTTTCTGACCTCGCTGTTTTCTGCGCCCGTTTTGATGCGCTTCTTCGACGCCAGCTACATCACGGTGCTGTTCCCGGCGCTGAGCATCGTGCCTGCCTTCATCGCCTCCATGCCGGAACGGCGCGTGCGGATCGCCTTCGTGAATTCGAACGCCCTGCTCTGGCTGATCGGAGCGTGGCTTTACGTTGCCGTTCCGTCGTTAGGGCCCGCCTACCGTTTCCCTGGGGTCTGGCTGCCGCTCGGCCCGATGCTGAAACATTCGCAGGACGCGCAGCACATGCTCATCGAGAACTACGCCGCTGTCCGCAGCCCGCCGGGATGGAATGCGAAGCCGATCAACATCTTCTTCGGCGTTGCCGCGTTTCCGAGCCTGCACGTCGGATTTCAAGTCCTCTCATTTTTCTGGATGCGCCGGCTCACGCGATGGGGCTATGTCTTCGGCATCCTCGCGTTTCTGGCACTGATCGGCTCGATCGTCACCGGCTGGCATTACCTCGTCGATGGAATCGCCGGCGGTTTGCTGGCCTGGGCTTGCTACGCGGCGGCGGCGCAGCGCGTCCCGGCAATACGCGCCTGATTCGCGGCGTTTTCCACGCCATGCCCGCAGCAACCCAACGACAAACTGCGCTCGGCGAGATCTTGGCCGCGAGAACGGCCGAGGGCGCGCCGGAGCTGTACGACAAACTCGAGAACAAAGCGGTGCGCTGCTACTCATGCGGCCATCGCTGCAAAATCCTCAACGGCCTCAACGGCATCTGCAAAGTCCGCTACAACGAAGACGGCGTGTTGCGCGTCCCTCGCGGCTACGCGGCCGCGCTTCAGGTCGATCCGATCGAAAAGAAGCCGTTCTTCCACGCGTATCCCGGCGCGCTCGCGCTTTCGTTCGGCATGCTCGGCTGCGACTACCACTGCGGCTATTGCCAGAACTGGGTCACGTCGCAGGCGTTGCGCGATCCTGTAGCAGGCGCGTCTCCGGTCGACATCGAGCCGGCCGAGCTCGTCGCACTCGCCAAACGCCACGGCGCGAAGGTCATCACCTCGACCTACAACGAGCCGCTCATCACCTCGGAATGGGCCGTCGAGATTTTCAAGGAAGCCAAACGCGAAGGCCTGATCTGCTCCTACGTCTCGAATGGAAACGGCACCGAGAAGGTGCTCGACTACATCGCGCCGTACGTCGACCTTTACAAAGTCGATCTCAAAGGCTTCTCCGACGCCCACTACCGCGACCTCGGCGGCACGCTGCAGCCGGTGCTCGATACGATCAAAGGTCTCAAGCAACGCGGCATCTGGGTCGAGATCGTCACGCTCATCGTTCCCGGCTTCAACGATTCCGATGACGAATTGACGAAGTGCGCCGAGTTCCTGGCGAGTGTCGATCGCGATATCCCGTGGCACATCACCGCGTTTCACCAGGACTACAAGATGACCGCGAACGCGAATACCTCGGCCAGGCAACTCCTCCGCGCGTACGAAATTGGCCGCCGCGCCGGACTGCGCTTCATCTATCCCGGCAATATTCCGGGCGCGGTCGGCGATTTGGAGAGCACGCATTGCCCGTCGTGCGATGCTGTCGTTATCGGCCGCACCGGTTTCCGCGTTACCTCGTATCGATTGAATGACGGCCGCTGCCCCGACTGCGGCACGGCCATCCCGGGCGTATGGGATGGCAGCGCCGCCGTCGGCCGCAACGGCGTCCCGCGCCCCGTCTGGCTCGCATGAAAGGAAACACCCGAATGAAACGAATTGCAGTTGCTCTCAGCGCGGCGCTGATCGCGTCCGCTCTCATCGCCGCCACTCCCGCCACGACCACCGTTCCGGACAAAGGGCCGAACAACGGCTGGATCGTCACGACGTCGAAGCAGCACGATCATCTTCTGCTGCTGAAAGTCCGCAGCGAGATGCCGGCGGACGTGCAGCCGGCGAAGTATCCGAACGCGGTCGAGATGCACTGGAAGTACGCGCCCGACTCCAAGGGGATGCCTGCCGAAAAAGTGGTCACGCAGATCGCGAAGTTCGAAGCGACGCTCGATCCGATCCAGGGCGATCGCGTCGGCTACCTGATGATGATCGTGACCGGCAGCGGCGAGCGCACCTGGCTCTGGTACGCCGCCGATCCAAAGGCGTTCGCGAAAGAGCTCAACAAACTCATCCCCGGCCATCCGTTTCCGATCACGATCAATGCCGCCGGCAAAGAATCGGACTGGAAAACGTACCGCGCCATGCGCGAAAAGATTCACTGACACTGCTTTTGCTACAGTGCGCCTCCGATGAACGAAGCCTTTACCGAGGTCCTGAACGCGGCCGAACTTCCGATCGGCCGCATCAGGGCCGTGAAGGTCGACGACCGCAGCATCGCCATCTCTCATACCGCCGGCGGATTCTTCGCCACCGATAACATCTGCCCGCATCGCGGCGGCCCGCTGGCCGAGGGCGATCTGATCGGCGACGAGATCATTTGTCCGTGGCATCTCTGGGGATTCGACGTCCGGACCGGCCTCTGTCCCGGCAACGCCGAATACACGATCGCGACGCATGAGGTGAAGATGGACGGCGATCGCATCCTGGTCAGGCTCGCGCCGGTGCGCGAAGCGTCGGGCGTACTGTGAATCCGAAACCTCTCCGCCACGTCGATCTCTTTTCGAGCGCCGGCAAGCTCGAGGCGCTCTATCGCGATCTCCAGGATCCCGCGGCCGTGGCCGTCGTCTGCCATCCGCATCCCCTCGGCGGCGGCACGCTGCACAACAAAGTCGTCTTCCGCGCCGCGCGCGGACTCGAGGCCGCGAACGTGGCCACGCTCCGATTCAACTTTCGCGGCACCGGAGCCAGCGCCGGCCATCACGAGGAAGGCGAAGGCGAGCAGGGCGACGTGGTCGCCGCGATCGACTGGCTGATGAAAAAGCATCCCGGCAAGAAGGTGATCGTGGGCGGCTTTTCGTTCGGCGCGTGGGTGGCCTCGCGCGCGGCGTGCGAGATCGCAGCAGTCGACGCGCTCTTCCTGATCGGTACGCCCGTCAACAAGTACGACTTCGGCTATCTCCGTTCCTGCGAGAAGCCGATGCTGATCCTGCACGGCACGCAGGACGAGCATGGCGACGTCGAGAAACTCGAGAAGCTCGGCCAGGAGATTCGCAACGCCGAGACGATGATCATCACCGGCGCCGATCACTTCTTCACGCGCCAGCTCGATTCCGTCGAAGAGACGCTGCGCATCTGGGCCACCGGCATCATCGAAGGCTGACTTAGAATTTCGACATGCGATTCGTCCGTGCCGAAGACCAGCTTTCGAGTGACGCTGCGCCGGGCGGCCGCGTCGATCCATCGCCGATGCTCGGCACCTGGTTCGCCACCGATAAGCAATCCGCCGGCGTGGTGAAGATGGAGCTCTCCGAACGCGACGGCGCCTTCGTCCTGCGCGCGTTCGGCGCGGGATCGCCCGATCCGATCGATTGGGGCGAGGTTCCCGCGATCGCGTACGCAAAGAGCGTCGATTCCGGCGAAGGGATGGCCGTGAGCGCCGTCTTCGATTTCGGATTCGAGGAGAGTCTGCTGGCGGCTTACTCGAAAGGCGGCATCCTCGTCCTCGACACGTTCAACACGTTCAAAGACGGCAGCGGACGCTCCGCCTACTTCAGCCGCGAGTTTTTCCACCGGTGATCGCGCGCCTCAACGATCGCCCCTCCGGCAACGCCACGCCGATCGATCCCGCCACACTCCTCGGCGAATGGATCAACTACGACACGTCCAGTCGCAACATCGCCGGCCTGACGATCGCCCGCCGATCGGAGGACATCCTGTTGAGCATCGACGATTGGGGTGAAGCAACAGTCCTACCGTTCTCTCTCACCACCGCCGGCGGCGAAGCAGCCGCGTTCCGCGCCGCATACGACTTCGGTTTCGCGCGCATCGCCATCCTGGCTTATCTCAACAAACGACTCCTCGTCGTCGACGCGTACACGACGTTCCACGACGACAGCGGAAGGTCGAATTACTTCGCGCGCGATCATTTCTGGGCGAAGTGATTACCCCAACCACTCGCGTAGAAAACGGAGCCCGAGGATCGTCCGCGTTCCGTGCCATGTGAAGAGGTGGCCGGGGAACGGTCCGATCACACGCGATCCTCGGATTTCGGCGGCGTCCGCGGCGGTGAATTCGTACGGTTCGTCGGGGAGAAAAACGATGTCGGGTCGAAGTGCGAGCACTTCTTCAAGCGCAAGCGACGGATAGCGTTCGCGATCGCCGAGCACGTTGCTGCCGCCGATCGATTCGACGAGATTCGAAACGTACGTATCGCCGCCGCACCACATCCAAGGCTTCTTCCAGATCGGCACGGCGAAGGTGAACGGCGCGACGATGCCTCGTTCATTCGCAAGCGCATCGTTCAGCTCGCGCGCGCGATTGCTTCGTCGATGAATCGCGCCGAGGGTGGTGACGAGCGCGGACACATCGTCGACTGTCTTCGGCTCCGTGACGAACACCGGCGCGAACTCCTCGATCGCCTTCGCATGACGCTCGATGTTTTCTTCGAGATTCATGTAGACCAGATCCGGCGACAGCGCGCGGATCTCGTCGATGCGCGGATTCTTCGTCCCGCCCACACGCGGCCGATCGATCCCCTCGGGGAAGATGCAGAAGTCGGTGATACCCACGACCGCGTCGCCGGCACCGAGGTCGAACAGCGTCTCCGTCAGCGACGGAACCAGCGACACCACGCGCGACGGTGGCGTTGCGAAGTCGAAGGTTCGTCCGAGGAGGTCTTTCAAGAGGCCGCGAATATTAGCGGTATCCTTCGCCCGCTTTGGCCGCCCCTTCCACGCTCCTCCGCTGGTGGCTCCTCGTCGTCGTCATCGCCCTCTCCATTCACCTCGGCGGATTTCCGCTGCTCGACCCGGACGAAGGTCGCAACGCCGAGGTGGGGCGCGAAATGGCGGCGACGAACGACTACGTGATGCCGCGCCTCGACGGCTTGCCGTATCTCGACAAGCCGATTGTCTATTTCGCGTCCGAGGCGGCGGTGATGGAGGTCCTCGGACCGACAGAGGTCGCCGCGCGCCTGCCCGCGTTCCTCTTCACGATCGCCGGCGCGGCGTTCCTGTGGTGGTTCGCCCGACGCGTGTGGGGAAGCGACGAAGCGTTCATCGCCGCCATCGTTTTTCTCGCCACGCCGCTGGCGATCGCCTTCTCGCGAACGGTGATTTTCGACGCCGCGCTGGCTCTGTTGATCACGATGGCGACGGCCTTTTTCTGCCTCGCTTGCGAAGACGGCGCACGGAAATGGTCCGCGCTCGCGTGGCTCTCGATCGGCCTCGGCGTGATCACGAAAGGCCCGGTCGCGATCGCACTGCCGCTACTCGTCGCCATTCCGTACGCGATTTGGCGCAAGCGCTTTCGCGCGCTCTGGTCGTGGGCCGGACTGGCGCTCTTCATCCTCGCGATCGCGCCATGGGTCTGGGCAATCTCGCGCGCCATCCCCGATTTTCTGCACTACGTGGTCGTTACCGAAACCGCGCAACGCTTGGCCACGAAGGCACTCAAACGCACCGGCCCGCCGTGGTACTTCGTCCCGTATCTCCTCGCCGGCGCGCTGCCGTGGTCGATCGTTCTCCTCGGCAGTCCGCGGGCGATCGATCGCCGCGACCGATCGACGATCTATCTGCTGCTCTGGATCGCGATCCCGTTCATCTTCTTCTCGATCTCCCAGTCAAAGCGACCGCAATACATCCTGCCGCTGATGGCGCCCGTTGCATTGCTGGTCGCGCGCATCTGGCACAACGCGCGGATCGGCGCGCGCGTGGCTGCAATCGTGCTGCTCATCGTTGGACTGGCGCTCGTCATCGCGCAGCAGTTCCTCCACCTGCGCGCCGAATACGGCGACGCCGCGCGCCTATCCGCGATGTCGATCGGCATCGCATTCATCCTCGGCGGCGCGCTGGCCTTCGTGCGGAATCGCGACGTCGTTCTAATCGCGCTGACGATCCCCATCATCGCAATCCCGCTCGCCGCGAATCCGATGATGCGGGCCATCGGCGCGCGCCGTTCCGAGGCCGCGCTGATGGCGCAACTCCGCCCGATCGTCACGCCGCAAACGGAGATCGTCGGCATCGAAGCATTCACCGGCTCGATGACGTTCTATCTTGGCCACCCGATCGTCGTCGTCACGCCGGACGCCGAGGAGTTCACCAGCAACTACCTGATCCGCCACTACGCCAACTTCGCCGGCGGCACGTCGATCAAGCCGATGCCGTGGCTCGACACCGCTCTCTCCGACGCCACCACCCCGCGCATCTTCATCGTCCGCACGAACGACGCCGCCCATCGCGCACAACTCGCCGCACATCAATTACGCGTCGTCGCGAGTGATGCGCGATACGTCGCGTACGGGCGGTGACGTGATCCAACCATTGGTAATTCCGAATAGTTGGCGCGCGGCGCTCGGCAACGATCCGGAGATTCCGGATGGTTCAACATTCTTGTCGGCGTAGCCGGCATGAGAACCGTAGCCCCCATCTTCAGATGGGGGTAAGCAGGTCGCCACAACCTCGTGAGCCCGCTTTAGCGGGCGAAAGATCACGTCCACAAATACTTCTCATTGATCGCAATCCCGTGCCGTCGCAGAAGCTCCAGAAATTAGTCTTGGAACGAGTGCTTCTTGTGATGTTCCTTCTGACCTTCAATGTACCGAGCCACCACCGCAACCTTCGACTTGCTGACACTGAACGCGGCGTATCCACGTTGCCATGCGAATGCGGCTTGTTCAGGAAACGACTGATGGATCCAGTACGTCGAGCTGCCTTTGATCTTGCCGATCGCTTCGGCGACGGCAATCGTCGGAGGTAATTCGGCGAGCAGGTGGACGTGATCCTCGACTCCGTTGACGATGTACAGCTTCCCATCGAGCTGTCGAATGATCCCGCCGAGGTAAGGGAAGAGCCGCGCTTCAAGCGCGGCATGGATGAATGGTCTTCGGTTTTTCGTCGAGAAGACGATATGCGCGAGGATGTTGCTGTAGCTATGCGGCATGGCGCGTTCGCCATGCGGAAGTCCCGTCCCGGATCGTACCTCGGAAATCTTTCTTTCGCCCGCTTAAGCGGGCCCACGAGATGGCGCGACCTGCTGACCCCCATCTGAAGATGGGGGCTACGATCCTTACGCCGGCTACGCCGACGGACACCTAGCTAATCCTTACAAGTTGCATCTCACCCCAGCAGCATCTCGATGTCCTCGACCTCCAGCCGGCGTAGAACGCTGTTGTCTTCGGAGATGATTGATTCGGCCAGTTCCTTTTTCTTGGCCTGGAGCTCGAGGATCTTTTCTTCGACGGTGTCGCGGGCGATGAGGCGGTAGGCGACGACCGGTTTTTGGCGGCCGATGCGATGGGCGCGATCGATCGCCTGCGCTTCGACGGCGGGGTTCCACCAGGGGTCGAGCAGGAAGATGTAGTCGGCGTTGGTGAGGTTGAGTCCGAGGCCGCCGGCTTTGAGGCTGATGAGGAAAAGGGGCGGGCCGGAGGAATCCTGAAACTGCTCGACCAGCGTCTGGCGATTGGTGGTTTTGCCGTCGAGGTAGAGATACGGGATGCGTTCGCGATCGAGGACGCCGCGCACGATCGACAGGAACGACGTGAATTGCGAGAAGACCAACGCGCGATGGCCGGAGTCGAGTACGTCGCGCAGCTCGTCCATCAGCAGTTCGAGTTTCGCGGAAGGCGCATCGGTGTTGCCGTCGATGAGGGCCGGATCGCAGGCGGCCTGGCGCAGACGAAGCAGCGCTTCGAGGATGTGCATGCGCGCCTTGTCGATGCCGCCTTTCTTGATGCGGCCGAGGAGCGCGGCGCGGTAGTGATCGCGCAACTCCTCGTACTGCTTCTTTTGCGTTCCCTCCAACTCGCAGTAGAGCGTTTGTTCGATGCGTTCCGGCAGTTCTGGCGCGACCTGCTCCTTCGTGCGCCGCAGCAGCAGCGGACGGATGGCGCGCGCGAGCGCGTCGCGGCGCTCGGGCGGCGCGTTCTTCGCCGCGAACGTTCGCGCGAACGATCGCGACGATCCGAGAAGGCCGGGATTGAGAAACTCGAAAAGGCTCCAAAGCTCGCCGAGGTGGTTCTCGATCGGCGTGCCGCTGAGCGCGAGGCGATGGCGTCCGCGCAGAAGGCGGCTCGCCTTCGCAACCTGGCTGGTCGCGTTTTTGATCGCCTGCGATTCGTCGAGGATCACGTATTCGAATTCGATCTCGGCCAGCTTGGCGATGTCGAGGCGCATCGTCGCGTAGGTCGTCAGCACGAGGTCAGCGCCGGCGAAGTCGTTCTTTCCGCGCTCGGTTCCGTGATGCTCAAGCACTCGCAACTGCGGCGCGAATCGCCTGGCCTCGGCGGCCCAGTTGAACAGCAGTGACCGAGGCGCGACGACGAGCGACGGCCCGTGATTGCCGCTCGCGCGAAGCCCTTCCAGCAGCGCCAGCGCCTGCACGGTTTTGCCGAGGCCCATGTCGTCGGCGAGGCAGCCGCCGAGGCCTGTCGTGCGAAGGAATTCGAGCCAGCCGAGGCCCGCGCGCTGGTATGGGCGCAACTCGGTCATCAGCGTCGGTGGTTCCTGCCGCGGTTCCGGCGATGCGTCCGCGATGCGTTGCCGCAATTCCGCAAATGCCGTGTCGACGCTGCGCGTGTTCGTCTTCAGCAGCGCGTCGATCAGCAGGGCCTGCGACGGGCGGAAGCGCACGCCGCTCCCTTCGCGCTTTCCGAGCTCCAGCGCCGGCGCCAGCGATTCCATCCACGACGACGGCATGATGCCGAACGAGCCGTCCGACAATCGCAGCAGCGAACGATTGCCTTCTGCTGCCGCGAGCAGTTCCGGCAGATCGACCTCCATGTCGTCGAAGCTGGCGCTGACGTTGAGGTCGAACCAGTCGATTCCGCTGGAGATCTCGACGTCGAAATCGTCCGCAACGCGCACCTGCGCGGAATCGAGCTCGATCGTCCATCCCTCGGCGCTCAACTTCCGCACGATGTCTTCGACCTGCGACTGCCGCACGCGGTAGCCGTCCCACGTCGAGATCACGCCGAGGCTGGCGAGCCGTCCGCGAAATTCTTCTTCGGCGGCGCGATTGCGGCGGATCAGTCTGCGCGCGAGCGTGGTCTGCATCTCCTCGGAACGGCTGGAGACGCGCCACTCGTCGTACACGAAATCGAGCTGCGCGCTCAGTTCCGAGGTCCACGATTGGTTGGCGAGCGAAACGGTCGGACGCGGACGAATGTCGGTGATCGTCCACCCGAGCTCCTCGGGCAGTTCGATGTTTGCGATCGGCGCGCGAAGCAGCGCTTGGCGAAAACGATCGGCATCCGCGTGCGGGATTTCGATATCCGGATTGGCGCGAACCGCTTCCAGCCACGATCCGCGTCCGCCTTCATCGAAACGGCTGGCGCGTCTGCCGGCGATGACGATTCCGGGCATCGTGTACTCGACACTCTCCAGCGGCAACGTCTCGCCGTCGCGCTCGATCGTGGCCACGATGCGGTACTTCGACGCCGCGGCGTCGTTGACGATGGCCACGCGCAACGTAAACGGTGGGCCATCGTCCCAGGCGATCGCTTGCACCTGTTCGTTGCCATCGAGCACAGCCAGCTTGCCCGCGCGCGCGAGGCGCTCCACCCACCACGCCACCATCGTCGGCGCGACGGTGACCATCCGTTCGGTGTTGTAGGCCCACGAATTCGGATTGAGGAGCGCGAGCGAGTCGCGATCGAACGGCGGCAGCCTTTCCAGCTCGTCGAGACGAATCGACAGCGGTTTCCACTTTCCCCATTCGCCGTTTTTCTTGTGAGTGCGTCCGAGAATTTCGAGCGTGAGCGATTGCGCGCGCCGCGAGGCCACGATGACGTACGCGATCTCCTCGGGGACGGCGCGCGATCCACTCTCGCGAACCGGCGGCGGCGGAGGCGGGAGCGCGTTCAGAAAACTCTGCCACGCCGGCGGCATCTGGCGATGCGGAACGGCGCGCGGATAGGTGACCGCCGGCTCGTCGTCATCGTCGAACTCGTCATCTTCGAAGCCATCGTCGCCCTCGTAAAAATCGCCGAGGACCATTTCGCGCTCGGGCAGCATCTTGCGCGCGCTGGCGGCCCGGATGACGGCCCAGATGTGCTTGCACTCCTCGAGGTTCTCGTGGAACCAGGGACATTCGCACTCGGCGGTGAGGTGATCGCCGTCGATCATCAGCTCGACCGAGTAGATGCGGCTGCCCTGCACGTCGGCGTGGATCAGATGAGGACTGAGCCGCTCGATGCGCCGCACGCGCCCCTGCGCGTAGTACGCGTCGCCGCGCGACAGCGTGCGCGGCGCGACGAACCTGCGAAGCGCATTTTCAGCGAGCATCTTGGCGCAAACGAGTGTGGGGAGGTGGCGATTCCGTGATTTGAGAGCGGCGAGGGTTATGTGATCCCTAATTTTTGTTCGAGCTCCTCGCGTCGTCCGCGGCTGAGGCTCAGCTCCGTGCCGTTTTTCAGGCGGACGCCGTAATCGCCGCCAGGGTGGCGGAGGAGGGTGTCAATGCGGTCGAGACGGACGATGGCGGAGCGGTGGATGCGGAAGAAAACTTCGGGATCGAGGCGCTCGTCGAGCGTCTGCATCCGCTCGCGGATGGCGAAGACGCGATCGCCGACGTGCAGCTCCGCGTAGGGGCCGTCGGCGGTGATGTAATCGACCTTGTCCACCGGCACCACGCGCACCTGGCCGCGGCTTTCGACGGAGATGCGTTCGAGGTAATCGTGCTTTGGCGCCGGCGAAGGCGTTTCGGCTGGCGGATTGTGAAGAAGCGACAGGAGTCGCTGCGTCACTTCCTGCACCTGTTCCAGCTCGATCATCTTGCGCGCGCGGCGGAAAGCCTGCGCGAAGCGCTCGTCGTCGAACGGTTTAACGAGATAGTCGACGGCGGCGCGGTCGAAGGCGTTGAGCGCGAACTTGTCGAAGGCGGTGACGAAGATCGTGGCCGGCATTTTCTCCGCGCCGACGTCGTCGACCACTTCCAGCCCCGTTCTTCCGGGCATCTGCACGTCGAGGAAAACGAGGTCGGGATTCAGCGTGCGGATGGCCTCGATCGCTTCCGGTCCTGTCGACGCCGTCCCGGCGATGACCACATTCGCTTCGTGCGCGAGCAGGTCGGCGATACGGTCGCGGGCCAGCGCTTCGTCGTCGGCGATGAGGACGCGGATCGGTTTGTCAGACATGCATGGCTCGCGTTCGAAGGTCGGCGGCAGTGTGATACGGAACGCGCAGCGTGGCCAGCACTCCGCCGGCCGAGGGGGAGGTGAGCGTGAGCGAGGCGGGATCGCCGTAGAGTTGATCGAGGCGCGCTTTGGTGTTGGTCAGGCCGACGCCTTCAGCGTTTGACGATAAGCCGGGTCCGTTGTCCTGAACTGTCACCACGAGATCGTCGCCGTCGACCTTCGCGTCGATCGTCACCTCGCCTTGTCCGGAGGCGCGGCTGGCTCCGTGCTCCAGCGCGTTCTCCACGATCGGCTGGAGGATCAGATTCGGGACGAGCGCCTCCAGCGGGCGATCGCCCGCGTTCACCGTCACCGTCAGCCGTCCCTGAAAACGGATCTCCATGATTTCGATGTAGCGCCGCAGAAACTCCAGCTCGTCGCGCAGCGGAACCTCGTCCGCGCCGCGCGCTTCGATCGTGTGCCGCAGCAACTCGGAGAGGCGCGCGATCATCTTTCGCACGCCGGACGGATCGCGCTCCACGAGCGCCGAAACGGCGTGCAGCGTGTTGAAGAGAAAGTGCGGATTGAGCTGCATCCGCAGCGCGTCGAGCCGTGCCGCGGCAAGCTGCGCCTGCAGTTCCGCGGCGCGCGCTTCGAGCGCAACGGCTTCGCGCTGCCGGGCCAGATCGCGAAGGTAGAAGTTGCGGGCGTAACCGGCCGCGAGGACGGCCAGGTAAACCAGCAGTTGATTGAGAAAGCGGAAACGGAGAATGGCGTTGATGGGCGAGAAGACGCGCGGCCGCCGCGACGGAACGCCGGCCAGGACGGCGATCCGCGCCAGATCCATGGTCAGGTCGACGGCGATGGCGATCGCAACGCCGATCAGCAGCAGCGCGCCGATCCGCCGCAGCCATCGCGACCGTTCGATCGGAAAGCGCTGCGTCAGCAGGAAGACCGCCGGCGTGATCACCGCCCAAAGCCACGACTCGATGTACTCCAGCGCGATCGGTCCGGCCGGGGAGCTGAGCTGGAATCCGAATCCGCGCGGATCGAGGGCGCGGTTCACCGCCGAGAGCGTGGCGATGAACGTCCAGAACGCGAAGATCAGCAGCAGCTCACGGCGGCCGATGCGTGCGTAGGTCGGTCGTTGCGGCGTGTCCACGGCTGTGCTCGATGCAAGTTTGCGCCCTGGCGAAGCGCGTTTGCGTGCGCTTCATGACACGGGCGTGCAGTTCATGTCCGCGCGGAAAGAGATGGCGCCCGCGGATTGTCTCATCGGCCGTCCGCCAGCAATCAAGCGGCGGCAAGCCAAAGGAAACCCATGAAAAAGAAAACGATTTCGGCAGTGGCAGTTCTCGCGCTCGGCGCAACGCTGGCCTTCGCCGGCATGCACGACGGCAAAGACGGGAAGGGCGGATGGGAAGGGCATCGCGGCGGCAGCTTCAGCGAGATGTACGCGCAGAAGTTGAACCTCACCGACGCCCAGAAGGCGCAGATCGCGGACCTCGACAAGAGCTTCCGCGAATCCAACAAGGCCTTCTTCGAAACGCAGAAGCAGACGCGCGAGCAGTTCAAGGCCGCCAAAGATGCGAACGACACGGCGAAGCTCGATGCGCTGCGTCCGGCGATGGAGTCGCAGCGCGCGCAGATGAAGCAGCTTCGTGATGCGCAGGACGCGAAGATCCGCACGATCCTCACGCCCGAGCAGCGCGCGCAGTTCGACACGCTGAAGGCCGAGCGCGAAGCGCACCGGTCTCAGTACAAGCAGCAGCAGTAATTCCTCTCCTACTCATACTGCTGCGCGGTACCCGCTCCCCGTTCGCAAGGACGGGGAGTTTTTCATCCGCAGATGACGCAGATAAAACAGAAGACCTTCCATTCTCATCTCCGTCCCATCTGCGTCATCTGCGGATCATGACGCCCGCGTGCATTTCGTGCCGTCCGCGTGCAACTCATTGAAAACGCGAAACATGGGCCGGTATCGCTCCGTTAGTACCGGCATCATGAGACAGAAAAAATCAGTCATCGCAGTCGGACTCGTTCTCATCCTTTCGGTGATCGGCGTGCTCGTGCATCGCCTGGCGTTCGCGAAGGAAACGACCACGTACCGCTTCGCTACGATCGAGCGCGGCAACCTGCAATCGACCGTTTCCGCGACCGGAACGCTGAACGCTGTCACCACTGTTAGCGTCGGCACGCAGGTCTCTGGACAGGTTTCGGAACTGCTGGTCGACTTCAACGACCACGTGAAGAAAGGCCAGCTCCTGGCGCGCATCGATCCGACGCTGGCCATGCAGGCGGTGACCGACGCGCAGGCCAATCTGGAGAAAGCGCAGGCGCAGGCGCTGCAGGCCTCGCGCGACTACGACCGCAACCGCGAGCTGACCAATGACGGACTCGTGGCCCGCAGCGCGTTCGAGGTGTCGCAGTCCGGCGCGACGGTCGCGAACGCGAGCGTGAAGTCGGCGCGCGTCGCGCTCGATCGCGCCAAACAGAATCTTTCCTACACCAGCATCTACGCACCGATCGACGGCGTCGTGGTCGAGCGCAACGTGCAGCAGGGGCAGACTGTCGCGGCCAGCCTCTCTGCACCGCAGCTCTTCCTTATCGCCAACGACCTTTCCCAGATGCAGATCCTGGCGCAGGTCGGCGAGAGCGACATCGCCCAGATCAAAGAAGGGCAGCCGGTTTCGTTCACCGTTCAGGCACTCACGGGTCAGACGTTCAAAGGGACGGTCAAACAGGTGCGCCTGCAGTCGTCGACCACCGACAACGTCGTCAATTACACCGTGGTGGTGTCGGTGCCGAATACCGACGGCAAGCTGCTCCCCGGCATGACCGCGCGCGTGCAGTTCCTGACCAAGCAGTCGGACAACGTGCTCAAAGTCTCGAACGCGGCACTTCGCTACAAGCCGACCGATGCGGAACTGGCAGCGCTGAAGGCCTCGCGGCAGGCGACGACGACCACGTCGACGACCTCCACGACCTCCACCGCGCGTCCCGACCGCAAAGCGTGGAGCGGAACTCGCGGCGCCGGCAGCAGCAACTTTGGGACGCTCTACTACCTCGACGCCAACGGCAAGCTGGCAGTCGCGCGCGTCAAGACCGGAATCAACGACGGCAGCACCACGGAGATCACCGGCCGCAACATCAAAGAAGGGATGAAAGTCATCGCCGGCACGATCAATCCGGCAGCGACGACCGCGCAGACCAGCACCGCTCCGGCCAGCCCGTTCCAAGGCGGACAGCAGGGTGGCGGCCAGCGTGGCGGCGGAAGGGGAGGCTTCTGATGAACGTCATCGAAACGACCCAACTCGTCAAGACCTACACCACCGGCAGCACCGAGGTTCACGCGCTGAAAGGCATCGATCTAGCGGTAGAGAAAGGTGAGTTCATCGCAATCATGGGCACTTCCGGCTCCGGCAAGTCGACGCTGATGAATCTTCTCGGATGCCTCGACACGCCCACCTCGGGCTCGTATCTCATCGACGGCGTTCGCGTCGATGGCATGGATCGCAACGCCCTCGCGGCGCTGCGCAACGAGAAGATCGGCTTCGTCTTTCAGGGCTTCAATCTTCTGCCGCGCACCAGCGCGCTGGAGAACGTCGAGTTGCCGATGCTGTACGACCGGAGCGGCAAAAAGCGAGATACGCAAGCGTTGGCCACCGCTGCCCTGCAACGCGTCGGCCTCGGCGAACGGCTTGATCACCAGCCGAGCGAGTTGTCGGGCGGTCAGCAGCAGCGCGTGGCCATCGCCCGCGCGCTGGTGACCGAGCCGGCCATCATCCTCGCGGACGAGCCGACCGGAAACCTCGACACGCAGACGTCGATGGAAGTGATGGCGTTGTTTCAAGAGCTGAACGAACAAGGCATCACCATCGTCCTCGTCACGCACGAACCCGACATCGCCGTCTACGCCAAACGGATCGTGGAAGTCCGCGACGGCCGCATCCGCCGCGACGAGCCGGTGAAGTCGCGCCGCTCCGCCGCGTTCGATCTCGAGCACTTCGAGGAAAGGGAGGTCGCATGAAATCCAAGACACTCATCAAGGTCGCGACGCAGAGCATCCGCAAGAACAAGATGCGTGCGGCGCTGACCATGCTCGGCATCATTATCGGTGTGGCCGCGGTCGTGGTGATGGTGGCCGTCGGCTACGGCGCCCGCACGCGCATCCGCGCCCAGATCAACAACCTCGGCACGAACATGATCGTGATCACGCCCGGCGCCGCGCAGCAGGCCGGCGTCAGCCAGGGCGCGCAGGCGTTCCCGAACCTCAGTTTGAAAGATGTAGACAAGATTCGCGCCGAGGCGCAGACGGTTTCGGCGGTGTCGCCGGTCATCGTCAGCCGCACGGCCGTCATCGGTCCGTCCGGAAACTGGCGGACGCAGATCAACGGCGTCGATACCGACTTTCAAACGATTCGCGATTGGCAAACGTCCTCCGGCGATTTCTTCACCGCCGACGACGTCCGCTCCATCCACAAGGTCGTGGTCCTCGGCAACACGGTCGCGCAGAATCTTTTCCCGGGACAGGATCCGGTCGGCTCCGAAATCCAGATCCGTAACTCGGTCTACAAAGTCGTCGGCGTGCTCGCGCCGAAAGGGCAGACCGCCAGCGGCAGCGACTCCGACGACGTCGTCCTGATGCCGTATACGACCGCCTCGGCCACGCTTTCCGGCCGCGCCTTCATCCCGCAGATCCTGGCCAGCACAACGAACGAGCAGGACATCCCCGCCGCGCAGGAAGAGATCCGTACGCTGCTTCGCGAGTCGCACAAAGTGAGCGAGGGCAACGACGACTTCACCGTGAAAAATCAGGCTGACCTGGCCTCGGCCGCTGAAAGTTCGACGCAAGTCATGACGCTTCTGCTCGCAGCGATCGCCTCAATCTCGCTGCTCGTCGGCGGCATCGGCATCATGAACATCATGCTGGTCTCGGTGACGGAGCGGACGCGCGAAATCGGCATCCGCATGGCCATCGGCGCGCGCGGCTCCGACGTCCTCACGCAATTCCTCGTCGAGAGTATCGTCATGGGCATCCTCGGCGGCGTTGCCGGACTTCTGTTCGGCTATGCCGGCGCGAAGATCGTCGGCCACTTCACCGGATGGGAGACGGTGATCTCGCCGATCATCATGATCATCGCCGTCGGCTTCTCCGGCGCGGTGGGCGTGTTCTTCGGCTACTACCCCGCCAGGAAAGCCGCGGCGCTGAATCCGATCCAGGCGCTGCGTTACGAGTAATGCGAATCAATCGATGTGGGGCGCCGCGGAGGTGCCCCACATCACATAACCGGGCACATCCGTGTGCTACGGTCCGCCGCGAATTTGGACGGTATCGTTCCGCTCCGTTCCGTCCTCCTGAGTAAACGGAGCAGCGCCCCGCAAATGACCGCGGCGTGCGCGGAGCTGCACCGCCTCTTTTCCGCAGCGACGTCCGCAACGGGACGCGCGATCACAACAACGAACGCGCTCGATGCAAACGGAGCGATCGCGTTGTCGCCATCGTTGGCGGCGTCCTGCCTTCTCGATTCGGTCCGCACGGCGGCGTTCGTGCGCGGCGTACACGCGGCACTGCGCGAAGCGCGGCGGCGGTTTCCGCATGAAGTTCTCGAAGTCGTTTACGCCGGCACCGGACCCTTCGCACCATTCGCCTTGATCACGGCATTTGGCACCATCGACGACAAAATCCGATGGACGCTCGTCGACATCCATGAAGAATCGATTGCATCGGTGCGCTCGCTCGTACAGCGCTGCGGACTGGAACGATTCATCCGCACCGTTCACGCCGATGCGACGACATACCGTCACGATCGAACAATCCACATCATCGTCAGCGAGACGATGCAACGAAGTCTGTGGGGCGAACCACAGGTAGCGATCTTCCGCAACCTCCGCCGGCAGCTGGCGCCCGGCGGAATCTCGGTCCCCGAGGAAGTGACGATCGATCTGAAGATGATCGCCGCGCGCGACGAAGAAACGCGCTGGCGAGGCGAAACGATCGCCGATCGCTCCATCCCCATCGGCCGCGTTTTTCAACTCGCGACTGAGGGTGAGACGCCGGCCATTGTTCTTACGCTCGTGCCGCCCACAACTTCGTCCGCGTATTGGGCCGCGCTCTTCACCCGAATTCGCGTTTTCGGCGACGACGTGCTCGACGCGTACGAGTCGGGACTCACCGTCCCGGAGATCCTGTGGCCAATCTCGCCGATCACGCGCGTGACTACGCTGGAGTTTCGCTACGAAACGGATGGAGTCCCGGGCCTCCGGTGGCGAGAGGTGTGATGGAAGACCGCTGAGAACATCGCGCTCAATCGCGCGTCAGTGAGTTTGTTGGAGCGAGGTCATGACGCCATTCTCGAAGTACACGTAATCGTTCGTTCTTCGATAGACCCATTGCTCATGCGTGCCGCTCGAATAAAGCGATTCGTTGATCACTGTTGGACGTCCCCACGCAGCGCGAACCTGATCGCGAGTCATGCCGATGTGAATTTTGCCGTCTACGATTGCTTTGCAGTCAGAGGTTGACCATTCGCCGTTATGTTTCTTCCAGAATTTGCCCGCTTTCGTTTTCAGGAAGTCGGCGTCCGGTGTTTCGACAATTGGAGCGCTTGGTCCGCCCACGCCAGCATTCAGGTTGGACGTAGGCGCTCTGCTCTCGGACGGCGTTCTATTGCCATTCGTATTCGCGAGTATGCCGAGAATGGCCAGCAAGAGAAGCGCTCCACATCCCCATGTCGTCGGACTGGTTCGATTGAATTTTCGGCCGCACTTCGGGCAGGTCAACGCAGCCCGCGAGACTTGGGTACCACAGTCTTTACAACTCGTGAGTGCCATGAGCGAGTGCCACCACGTTGGTCTTATTTCTTCGTCAAATTCACTGAAACCGTATCCGGGACGCGGTTGTAGATGGCTCCGTCGGCGCCGTCGACGATCCATCCGATGATGCCGCCGATGGCGAGATTGCCCCAGGTCCATCCCGAGATCGACTTCGCGAAGGCAACCTTTGCGTCCTCATACCCATCCTTGGTGACGGCGAGTGTGCAAGGCTCCGCGTTCCGCTTCAGTTTCACGGTCACCGGCGTCTGCCCGGCCGCTTGTGTCCCGTTGCCGCAGTCGACGGAAACATTCGCGCCGGACGGACTGGAGTTGACCGGCACCTGCTGATACCGGCCGTGCGCAACAGACGCGCAGCGCAACGCAAGGCAGACCACGGCGATCACCAGGAACATTCTCTTCATAACTTCCCCTCTCGTTCTGACCTTCTCCGCCGACGGCGCGGCCGCGCGTCCTAGACCCATTCCATTCCGCACGGACGGTCGTCGGGGAGAAGGCTGTTCCTTACGACACGACTTCGCGGCTTTTGTGGCGTGCACTAATTCAGACACGCTCTTTGCACATCGTTTCGCCATGATCCGGAAACTGAAATCGGGCGAATACCGGCTGTACTCGCGGAAGAAAAATCCCGCCACCGGCAAGCGCCGCAACCTCGGCACGTTCAAGACGCGCGACGCCGCACAAGCGCACGAACGGGCAGTGCAATTCTTCAAGCGGCATTGACAGGAGGTCGCCATGCCGGAGAAGGAAACGCTGGAGCGGGCGAAAGAGGACAAGCGCGAAGGGAAGGCGCCGTCGACGCAGGCGGGCGAGTTCGTGCGCGAGGAGATCGATCACATCCGCGAAGGGAAGCACGGCGCGCGCTCGACCAAGCAGGCCATCGCCATCGGATTGTCGAAGGCGCGCCGCGCCGGTGTCGATCTGAAGCCGCCCGCGAAAGGGAAGGCCAGCGCGAAGACGCGGCACAGCGCGGCGCTGGCGCTGAAGGAAGGGAAAGAGAAGCGCAAGCCGTCCGCGAAGCGTTCGCGCGCGGCCGAGAGCGCGCTGAAGCGCGAAGGGCGTTCAGCGGCGTCGAAGAAAGCGCTGTCGCGTCAGGCAAAAACGGCCTCGAAGAAGCGCAGCGCATCGTCGCGTTCGGCCGCGGCCAAGAAAGCGGCGCGGACGCGGGCTCGCGAGAAGAAGTAATCGCCCGCGCGAGGTCAGCGTGAAGAAATCGCGACTCTCTCGACTTCACCATGCGTCGCGAGTATCAGCAGCACAGACAAGAGTGTCTGTGCCACACAATCCTGCGTTGCTTGCGAAGATACCGTTACCGGCACAGCCGGTGTGGCACAGACACTCCTGTCTGTGCTGTGGCAAGGTGCAGTACCTGATATTCCTAACCCGGCCGGTGAACCCCGTGCCGGCTTGGCGCGTCTACTGCACGCCGTCGGCGCGGAGGATTCATGACCCTTCCGCCTTGCTACACGCCGCCCGACGATGACGATCAACCTGACGATCCGTCGCGGCGCTCCTTCGTCCTCGGCACGGCCGCTGCTGCCGCCGCCATCGTCGTCAGTCCGATGCTGGCAAACGCGGATCCGGCTCCCAAAGTTGCCCCGAACGCGATTCCAGTCGCGCTGACCGTCAACGGCACGCGCCACGATCTACGCCTCGATCCGCGCACGACGCTGCTCGACGCCTTGCGCGAGCATCTCGACCTCACCGGCACCAAGAAAGGTTGCGATCAGGGAGCGTGCGGCGCGTGCACGGTGCTGATCGACGGCCGCCGCTACAACTCCTGCCTCACGCTCGCCGTCATGCACGGCGGCCAGAAGATCACCACGATCGAAGGGCTGGCCGCGAACGGCCGGCTGCATCCGGTGCAGGCCGCCTTCATCCGCAACGACGGATTCCAGTGCGGCTACTGCACGCCCGGCCAGATCTGCTCCGCGGTGGCGCTGCTGAACGAAGGGCACGCCGGCAGCGACGACGAAATCCGCGAATGGATGAGCGGTAACATCTGCCGCTGCGGCGCATACGGCGGCATCGTCGACGCGGTTAGGGAAGCGGCGAAGAACGGAGGCGCGAATGCAGCCGTTTGAATATTCGCGCGCCGCCGACGCCGCACACGCGCTGACCGCGGGTGCGAAACCGCAGACGAAGTTCGTGGCCGGTGGCACGAATCTCATCGACCTGATGAAGTGCGAAGTCGAGCGTCCGGCGCGCCTCGTCGACATCAACGCCCTGCCGCTGGCAACAGTAGAAGCGGTGAAAGGCGGCATCCGCATCGGCGCGCTGGCGCGGATGAGCGACGTCGCCGCGAACGCGCTCGTGCGCCAGCATGCGCCGGCGATTTCGCAAGCGCTTCTGGCCAGCGCCTCGCCGCAACTGCGCAACGCCGCGTCGATCGGCGGCAACCTGATGCAGCGTACGCGCTGTCCGTACTTCCGCGAGCTGACCTGGACGCCGTGCAACAAGCGCAATCCTGGCAGCGGCTGCTCGGCCATCGACGGCGACAACCGCATGCACGCGATCCTGGGTACGTCCGAGCACTGCATCGCCACGCATCCCTCCGATTTCGCGGTGGCCGTTGCCGCGCTCGACGGAGTGATCGCGCTGCGCGGTCCGAATGGCGAGCGCCACGTTGCGGCCGTCGATTTTCATCTGCTGCCCGACGGCACGCCGCATCTCGAGCATGCCTTGAAGCATGGCGAGTTGATCACCTCCGTCTTCATTCCGGACGCGCCGCACGCGCGCCAGTCGTCGTACCTGAAAATCCGCGATCGCGCCTCGTACGAATTCGCGCTGGCGTCTGCAGCCGTCGGACTGCAAGTCGAAAACGGCGTGATTCGATCCGCGCGCGTTGCGCTCGGCGGCGTCGGCACGAAGCCGTGGCGCGCGAAGGCAGCAGAGGGAGTGTTGACGGGAGAGCAGGCATCGATCGATGTTTTTCGGCGCGCGGCCGACGCCGAGATGAGCAAGGCTCACGGCTACGGTCATAACGACTTCAAGATCGAATTGGCGAAACGGACGCTTGTCCGCGCGCTCACCGATCTCGGAGGTGTCGCATGACTCTTCCAATGATCGGCAAGCCGCGCGACCGCGTCGACGCGCGCGTGAAAGTCACCGGCGCTGCGCGCTTTGCGGCCGAGAACAATATGAAGGGCCTCGCGCACGCCGTCGTCGTCGCGTCGACGATTCCCTCGGGACGCATCAAATCGATCGATGACGCCGCGGCGAAAAAGTCGCCCGACGTTCTCGCAGTGATCACGTATCAGAACGCGCCGAAACTGAATCAACCGCCGGCGCAACCGACCGGGCAGAGCGAGAAGGGCGGCGGAAAATCAGGCGGAGGCGGTCAGCAGTCGGGCGGTCCGCCTCCCGACTCCGGCAACTACGCCGAGCCGCATCTCCTCCCGTTCGCCGACGCCACGATCCACTACGTTGGCCAGCAGATCGCGGTCGTCGTCGCGGAGACGCTGGAGCAAGCAACGCATGCGGCGAATCTCGTGCGCATCACGTACGAAGAAAGTCCGGCGAAGACGGACATGGTCAAGCATCGCGCCGAGGCCACGGACAAAGGATCGCAGCAGGCTCCGCCGATTCATGTCGGCGATGCGGACACGGCGTTCGCCTCGGCCGCGGTGAAGATCGATCAGACGTACACGACGCCGTACCAGCATCACAATCCGATGGAGGCGCATTCGCTCGTGGCCTCGTGGGAAGGCAACCGGCTCACGCTGCACGAGTCGTCGCAGAACATCTTCGCCGTGCGCACGACGATGGCCAAGGCGTTCGGCATCCCGAAGGAGAACATCGAGATCATCTCGCCATTCGTCGGCGGCGCATTCGGCAGCAAGGGATCGACGTGGCCACACGTCGTCGCCGCGGCCATCGCGACGTATCAACTCAAACGTCCCGTGAAATTGTGGCTGCCGCGCAAGCAGCTTTTCTTCACCAACGGCCACCGTCCTCCCACCGAGCAGCGCGTGGCGCTCGGCGCGTCCTCGGACGGCAAGCTCGTGTCGTTCATTCACGAAGGCGTCAGCCAGGGCAACAGCGTTTCCGATTACAACGAGCGCTTCACGCGGCCGACGCGCACGATCTACGCCTGCCCGAACATTCGCGCGGCGAACAAAGTCGTCGAGCTGAATGTCTCCAGCGGCACGTACATGCGCGCGCCGGGCGAGAACGTCGGCATGTTCGCGATCGAGTCGGCGATGGACGAGCTGGCCGAGGCGCTGAAGATGGATCCGATCGCCCTGCGGCTGGCGAATTACGCGGAGGAAGATCCGGTCGAGCACAAGCCGTGGTCGAGCAAGTCGCTGCGGCAGTGTTACCAGCAGGCCGCCGAGCGAATCGGCTGGTCGCGGCGCAATCCGGTGCCGCGATCGACGCGCGATGGCCGCTGGCTCATCGGCATGGGCATGGCCAGCGCCACTTATCCCGCGCATCGCGCACCCGCCTCGGCGCGCGGACGCATCGAGGCGTCGGGCAACGTCGTCATCTCCTGCGGCACGCACGAGATGGGGATGGGGACGGCCACGATCATGCAGCAGGTTGCCGCGGAGACGCTCGGTGTGCCGTTCGAAACGGTCCGCTTCGAGTACGGCGATACGAAGCTGCCGCAGGCGCCGATCTCCGCCGGATCGCTGACTGCGGCGACGGTCGGAACGGCCGTCTATCAACTCGCGAACGAGTTGAAACGCAGGTTGCTCGAGTTGAACGGCGGTCAGGAGCTCGCCGCCGGCGACACGTACGGCGCGCTGCTGCATCGCCATTACCTGACGACGGTCGAAGCGCAGATCGATGCGAAGCCCGATCCCGAGGAGTCGAAGTACGCGTCGCATTCATTCGGCGCGCAGTTCGCCGAGGTCGCGGTCGATGCGGACCTCGGCATCGTGAGAGTGCGGCGCATCGTCAGCGCATTCGGCGGCGGCCGCATTCTCAACGCCAAGACCGCGCACAGCCAGTTCTACGGCGGCATCGTGCAGGGCATCGGCTGCGCGCTGCTGGAACAGACCCGCTTCGACCCGCACGTCGGTTCCTTCACGAGCGTCAACCTCGGCGAGTACCTGTTGCCGGTGAACGCGGACATCCCGCCGATCGACATCATCATGGTCGAAGAGGACGACCCACACGTAAATCCGATCGGCGTGAAAGGCATCGGCGAGATCGGCATCATCGGCGTCGCGCCGGCGATCGCGAACGCGGTGTACAACGCGACCGGGAAACGGGTTCGCGATCTGCCGATCACGATCGATAAGTTGCTGTAAATGGGTTAGCAGGCTCAGGGGCTGTATTTTGCGAAAGCACAGACAGGAGTGTCTGTGCCACACCGGCTCTCCCGTTTAACAAAATTCTGCACGCACGGCAGGATGAATGTGGCACAGACACTCTTGTCTGTGCTGCCGATGCTCGGGAGAGCTGAGAAAATCAACCCTTCATCAATTTCCGCAGGTCGTCTTCGCTGTCGATGTCGACCGCGGCATCTTCGAATGGAACGACGCGCACCACGTCGCGATGCGCTTCGATGATGGCGCGCGCGCCGCGGTCGCCGCGTAGCGCGAGGAGCTCGGACGCGAACTCCGGCGCGAACACCGCCGGCACTCCGCCGATGCCCGAGTAGCCTGTGGCGACGATCGGACTAGCAGTTGCTATGAGGTCTAGCAGATGCTCTATCGTGATCAGCGGCTGGTCGCAGAGCATGATGAGAATGCGCGCGTTGTCGCCGGCCATTCGAACGCCGACGCGGATCGACGACGCAATCCCCTCCGCGGCATCGGGATTGAGTTGGGGCGTAACGACGATGACGTCGTCCGCAACAGCGCGCGCCATTCGCTCGGCACGCGCGAGCAGCGTTTCCCCTTCGAAAACGATCTCCTGCTTCGACGCGCCGAGGCGCTTGGACGAACCGGCGGCGAGAAGGATGGCGACGACCATTACAACGTCCGGTTCATGAGCCAGTCGGTCTGGACGTCGGTGCCGAGGATGAACGGGTGCGCGCCGCATTGCACGAAGCCGCGTTTGCGGTAGAAGGCGATGGCGCGGAGGTTGTGCTCCCAGACGCCGAGCCAGAGCCGCGTGCCGCCGAGGGCGATCGCATGCTGCTCGACGGCATCCATCAACGTCTGTGCGATGCCGCGGCCGTGATGCGGCTGATCGACGTAGAAGCGGGCCAGCTCAACGTCGCCGTGCGGCGCGCCTGGCGTTTGGCGAAGTTGCGCGTAGGCGATCGTGTCGCCGTCTTCTTCGCAAAGGAGCGTGACGACGCCTTCCGTTTCGAGTTCGCGACGCTGTGTCTCCTCGCCGAACGCTACGCTCGTGTACGAATCCATGTCCGCCGCAGTGTTGTGCGGCGCGAACGTATCGACGAAGGTCTTCAGCGAGATCGCGGCGAGCGTTGCGGCATCGGCCGGCGTGGCGACGCGAATGAGCATCAGACGGCCTTGAATTTTCCGTACTCGGGCGAGAGGTGCATACCCGCGTTCGTGGCGATGCGCGCCATGGCCACGAGGCCCGATTCGAGCGCGCCTTCCATGAAGCCGAACCACGCCGGCGACGTGTGCTCGCCGGCGACGGCGATGCGGCCGGCGATGAGATCGGTGTACGACTTCTGCGTCGTGGTCACCTCGCCGCGCGCGGGACATGAGTAGCCCATCCCGATGCGCTTCGGCCAGTTCTCGAACTCGGCGTGCGTGGCCTTGTAGTGCGGCAACAAAGCGGTCAGCCGCGGCGCGAAGTACGACGCGTCGCCGCCGGCGTTAATCGCACGCTGCGCCGGCCGGCCGCCCGCGAAGACGCTCACGTCGAACGGCGCGGTGTCCATCTGGTTGTCGGTCCCTTCCCACATCATGCCGAGGTTGTCGGACATGCCGCTCGGAGCGACGCCTTCCGGAATCCAGAAGCGGCGCTCGATCGCGGAGAGGTATTTCACCGCTGGCCCGTGCGCGATGGCGCGATATGGAAACGGCCTGCCGTCGATGGTGATCTTCTCCATGGCCACGCTCGGAACGGCCACGACGACGTAATCGTACGGACCGTCCTTCGCGCCGCCGGCGAGTTCGATGAAGATGCGGTCGCCGGTGTGGATGTTCGTGGCGCGCCCCTGATTCAGATCGAAACCGGACGCGAGCCGCCGCCCGAGCGCCTGATTGCCGGACGAGCAGCGGAAGACTTCCGTCTCCTCGAAAAACGCATAGCCGCCGCCGGCCGCGAGCTGCGCCAGCGCGCCGAGCCAGCTCTGCTCCGCCGCCGGAATGCAGTTGTCCAGCTCGAACTCGAGCAGGATGGCCTTGCGCGCCAGCTCGCCAGTCTTCGCCGGAATCTTCGACGCCAGCGATTGCGCATCGAGCACCGCGGCGCCGTCGGTCGTCCACGGCATCCACGGATTGCGAACGATTTTCGATTCCTCGCCCCACAGCTGGAAGACTTCGTCCATCTCGTGATGCAGCGCTTTCTGCTCGGACGGCGAGAGATGGCGGCCATCGAGGATGAGCGGCATCTCCAGCCCCGCGGCCGCGTAATTTTCTTCCGAGGAGAGGACACTCATGGCGAAGCCGAAATGCTGCCCGAGCGCGATCCAGAGCGGATGATTGGTGCCGATCAACTCCGCGCCGGCTTCGAGGATGCGTCCCGGAACGAGCGTGCGCGTCGACGACACGCGCCCGCCGACGCCGCGCGGCTCGATGAGGGTGACGGCGAATCCGGCCCGCGCCGCGAACCACGCCGCGCTTGCGCCCGCGAATCCCGCGCCGAGGATTGCCACGCGCGGAGAATGGGACGCGATGCGCTGTGGCGCGCCGACCAGTCCGACCGGCATCGCCTCGCGAAGCCGCTCGAAATGCGCAGCGGCGCGTTGCCGCCGCTCATCGCCGCCAATGCGGCGCCCGAAACGGCGATGGAGCTTCGCAAAAAGTGAGCGGCCCATGGAACCTCCGTGAATCAGTGATTCGTGGATGAGTAGATTAGTAGATTAGAGCAAGGCAGCGGTTACTCTAGCGGCATGACGATCAAGAGATTGGACCATGTCAGCGTCGTCGTCGACGACCTTGCCGCCGCCGTCGCTTTTTTCACCGCGCTCGGTATGACGGTCGAAGGTGAGGCGCCGATCGAAGGGCCGTGGGTGGACCGCATCAACGCGCTCGAAAATGTTCGAGTCAACATCGTCATGATGCGGACGCCGGATGGGAACGGCCGGCTCGAGCTGACGAAGTTTCACAATCCCGAAGTAATCGCGAGCGAACCAGCCATCGCACCGCCGAACACGCTCGGCCTCCGGAGCATCATGTTTGCGGTCGAAAGCGTAGACGACACCGTCGCTCGCTTGCGCGCCAACGGCGCGGAGCTCGTCGGCGAAGTGGCGCAGTACGAGGACCAGTACCGGCTCTGCTACATGCGAGGCCCGGCGGGCATCATCGTCGCGCTGGCCGAGGAGCTCTAAATCCCCGTGCGCGTTGCGGGCGCACGGGGATTGGTTGCGTCACGAGAGCGTGCTCTTGATCGCAAACGATTTTCGTGTCATCGCTACAGTGACTCCCGCAAAGGACAGCAGTGAATCCAAATTCGTCCGGCTCCGTACTGGGAACCGATTTCACGCGGAGCCGCGGAGATCGCGGAGTTCTTTTCTCCGCTCCTCCGCGTCTCCGCGTGAACCCGTATCCCTGTTTCAATCGCGCGTAGTTATCGCATCCACGCCGGCCGTAGCTTCGCGATTTTCGCGAAAACGGGGCAAGCCTCATCGTGCGCGCCGGAGAGGTAGCCGCAGCTGAGGAGGAAGGAGCCGGTGATCTCGCCGCCGGTGAAGACGAAGGTTTTCTTGAACAGCCGCACCCATTCGTCTTTGATGCGCGGGTGATTCGATTCGAGCCAGGCCGTGAAGCTGCCGTGCGATTTCTGGAGTGCACGAATGCGGCGCGCGTTCTCGATCGCCGCGTCGATCTTGAGGCGATTGCGGATGATGCCTGCGTCGTTGAGTAGGCGTTCGCGGCGTTTCGCGGTGAAGCGCGCGACGCGGTCGATGTCGAAATCGGCGAACGCGGCGCGAAAAGCGTCGCGCTTTTTCAGGATCGTCAGCCACGACAGGCCGGCTTGATTGATTTCGAGGACGAGCCGTTCGAAGAGCGCGTTGTCGTCCGCGATCGGGAAGCCGTACTCCTCATCGTGATACGGCCCGTGAAACGGATGGCCGGGCGCGATGTCGCAGTAGCTCACGACACGCTCCGTTCCTCGACCGTCGTCGAGAACGATTGGTCATCGACGTCGAGGTAGAGCTGCCGTTCGGTGATCGTCAGTGAAAGTGAGGCTCGGCGCGGCAGGATTTCGGCGACGCGTTCGATGAAGCCGCGGCCGAACGTGTAGATGCGAATCTCATCGCCGCCGTGAATCTTTTTTCCGGCGAGCTGATTGAGGACCATGGCCGGATCGCGATGCGTGTAAACGGCGGCGCGGCCGGCCAGTTTGCTGCCGCGATGCAGACGCTCGGCGTCCGGCGCGCCCACTTCGATCCAGGCGGTGATGCGGCCGGTGAGATCGCGCACCAGCACCGCCGGCTCGTCGCCCGACGCCACGCCCTCGGTCAGCGCGATTCCTTCGGTGTACTCGAGGCAGTAGGCGAGCACGCGCGTCAGCATGTACTCGGCGGTCTCGGACGGCTGCCGCGCGATGGGCAGATCAAAGGTCTCGTAGACGCCGCGATCGACGTCCGAGAGCTGGATCGCGAAACGGTACATCGTGGCGGTGAGCGCCACTAGTCGCCGTCGTCCTTGTAATCCATGTGCAGCTTGTGCATCACGCGATGGATGAACGGCGCAAGCAGCAGGCCGAGGACGCCGATGAAGACCAGGCCGGAGAAGAGCGCGTAGAGCGACGCGAAAACTTTCGCGCCATTGTTCGGCAGCGGATCGACGGGTCCCATGCCGCCGAGAATCATGGAGGCGTTGAGCAGCGAATCGATCCAGCCCAGGCCGGCGATGACGTGATACCCGAGAACTCCGGCACCGAGCGCGATCGCGCAGGCGAGGATCGAGTAGCCGAAGTGACCGGCCACGCGCCAGGCAAACTCGATGCGCGTGAGGAGGCGATCGGTGCGGTGTTCGTACATGGACGCGGATTAGAACATGGCAGGACTGGCATCCTGAGCCGCCGAAGGACGGCGAAGGATCTCAAGCTTCACAGATCCGGCCGAAGCCGCCGGGGATTCAACGCAGTCGGCGTAGCTTGAGATCCTTCGTCGCGCTTCGCCGCCTCAGGATGACAGCAGTGTTCTCACAACTGCCCTTCGAGCAGCGGCAACACCAGCCGCGCCGCCCATGCGCGCAGGCGCCACGCGCGCGGCGCGGCCGGACGCCGTTCGCGCGCGGCGACCTTCCAGGCGTGACTGATGTGCCGATCGATCGACGCCAGCAGTTGCTTCGCCAGCGTTTCGTCCTCGGCCACGCACATCACCTCGGTGTTCAGATTCGCCGAGCGCGGATCGATGTTGTACGAGCCGACCAGCATCGTTTTCCCGTCGATCACCAGCGTTTTCGCATGCAGCGTGTCGGGGCCGCGGTACTCGCGCAGGTCAATGCCGTCGCGCATCAGGCGCCGCCGGTATTTGATGTAGCCGGCGAACGGAAGCGCCCCATCGATCGAGCGCAGCGAGTTGGTGACGATGCGCACGCGGACGCCTTCGTGCAGCTTCTTCTCGAGCAGCGTGAGCATCGATCCCGAGGGGACGAGATACGGCGACTCGATGACGATTTCGGATTTCGCGGTCTCGATTACATCCGCCAGTTGATCGGCAACGCGATCGCCCGATTGCCCGACGACAGGATCGTGGAGAAAGCGCACCGCCTGCGCGTTCGTCTGCCCCTCGGACCAATTGCGACCGGTGTTCAACGCGATGAATCCCTCCAGCGCTTTCCCTTTTGCGGCATCGTCGAGCAGCCGCGACGCCTTCACTTTGTCGTGATCGGAAACGCGAACGCGCAGATCGCTGACGTCGCTGCTGTTCCAGAGATCTTCGAAGTGCTTCTGCGCTTGTGCGGCCGAGGGACCATCGACGTAAACATCGCGATCGACGAAGTTGCGTTTGCGCAGTCCGAAATACTCCTCGGCGAGATTGCGGCCGCCGGCGATGTAGCGCTCACCGTCGACGACCACCACTTTCTCGTGCATCCGGTGAAAAAGCCAGGTCGGATGGCGGAAAGTCATGGCGTGGTAGACGCGAACCTCGACACCTTCATCGCGCAAGTGGGCGAGCACGGCGCGCGGGATGTGCTGAAAATTCGCGTCGACGATCAGCCGCACGTTGCCGACGCCGCGCCGTTTCGCATCGCGCAGCAGCGCCAGCGCGGTGATAGTGATGCGGTCGTTGTGCGCGAGAAAGTAGACGGCGGCGATTTCCGTCCGCGCCTGCTGGATGATGTCGACGCGCGCCTGAGCGGCGTCGCGGTCGTCGTCGAGAACGCGAAAGACGTCGGCGTGCGTCGTCGCGGCAATCGTGATCGCAAGCAGAAACGCGGCAGTTCGCACGACCTCGCCGAGTGCATGAGGTGCACCAAGCGCAATACTCCCAACGGTTATTTGTTATGATGCGGGTCCAAATCCAAGACCGGGAACTTCCATGAAGCGACTGCTCCTATCGATCGCCGTAACGCTCGCGTTTGCTGTGCCGATGATGGCGGCGGACTCATCCGACGCCGAGATTACGTCGCTGGTGACCCAGGCTCCCGGCCTGCGTCCCGATGTCCTCAAGCTGGCGCTCGCCGCAGCCACGCGCGCCGAGGACAGCGGGCTCGTCCCGAAACGCAACCTGCTCACGGTCATCGATTACTCGCTGCCGTCGTCCGAGCCGCGGATGTTCATCTTCGACCTTGCCGCGCACAAGCTGCTGTTTCGCGAGCTCGTCGCGCACGGCAAATCGAGCGGCGGCAACATCGCGAATTTTTTCTCCAACAGCCCCGGCAGTCTCGCCACCAGCCTCGGCCTTTTCGTCACGGCCGACACGTACAACGGCGGCAACGGATATTCGCTGCGTCTGCGCGGGCTCGAAGAAGGCGTGAACGACATGGCGTGGGATCGCGCCATCGTGCTGCATGGCGCGTCGTACGTCAGCCAGGAGGCCGTGAAGGTTCTCGGCCGCCTCGGGCGCAGTTGGGGATGCCCGGCCGTGCGCCCGGAGATTTCGCAGCAGATCATCGACACGATTCGCGGCGGCAGCCCCGTTTTCGCCTACTACCCTGACAAGACCTGGCTGTCGACCTCGGCGTTCCTCAAGCAGGTCAAAGGCGTCGGCGCGGTGGTCGCGAACGCGTTGCGTTGATCACGCGCCGAACTTCCCCATCTGGTAGTCGCGAATCGCCTGCACGATTTCTTCGCGCGTGTTCATGACGAACGGACCATGCGCGACCACCGGCTCGCCGTACGGTTTCGCGTGGCCGAAGAGAATGAAGGCGTCGTCGACCGCCTCGACCTCGATCTCGTCGCCGTCATCGTTCCAATCGACGAGATGGAAGGCCTCGCCGATCGTCAGCTTTCCTCGGACGATGTAGAAGAAGACGTTTCGTCCGCGCGGCGCCGGCAAAACGATGCGGCTGCCGGCTTTCAGCGCGACGGTCATCATGTGTACGTCGGTCAGCGATTCGATCGGACCGCGATGCCCGCTCCAATCGCCGGAGATCAGATTGACGGTCACGCCGCCATTTTCGAATGACGCGATGTCGTTCTTCTGCAATCCGACGTAGCGCGGCTCGGTGAATTTCAGACGCGACGGCAGATTAATCCAGAGCTGCAGGATCTCCAGCGGTCCGCCGCGTTCGAGAAACTCCGGGGCCGAAACCTCTTCGTGTTCGAGTCCGCGTCCTGCCGTCATCCACTGCACGCCGCCGGTCTCGATGACGCTCTCATGTCCGCCGGTGTCGCGATGCGTGAGCGAACCTTCGACGATGAAGGTGACCGTCTCGAACCCGCGATGCGGATGCGGCCCGAACGGCAACCCGCGATTGCGCGGCGGATAAATCTGCGGCCCGTGATGATTGAGAAAGAGAAACGGATCGATCTGCTGAATCTCGTCATTCGGCAACGGCCGCCACGTATGCAGCTCGCCGATGTCGTCGCGAAGGGCAGGGTATTGCTTGCGGATGGTGCGCATAGTGGGGTGTGGGGAGTAGGGGGTGGGGTGTGGAAGATTCGATTCGCTTATCCCGTCGCTGGTCGATCTCCCACCCCCCACACCCTACTCCCCGCTCCCTTACTTCACAAACCGCACCCGGTGGTTGGCGGGATCGAATGTGACCACGTAATCCTTCAGAAAACGGAAGCCGAGGTTGGCGACGGGGAAGATGTCGACGAAATCGAGTCGCGGGTCGGTGAGCGTGATCGCGCCGACGTGCGCTTCGCCTTTCATCGGCGCGGAGTAGATGTCGAATTCGTTGCTCGGCGTGCGTCCGTGACCGACGACTTGCGGCTCGCTCGCCAGCGGCAGAGATTTCGCGAGCGACAGCGGAATCGAGAGCAGCGCTGGGCTGCCGCTGTCGATGTCGGTCTTCACCTTCTGGCCGGCGACGTCGATGTCGATGTTCGGAACGCCGTGTTCGACGTTGTAGGTGAGGACCTTCGCGCCGTCCGCGGCCGGAAGTCCGCCGCCGTCGACTTTGAAGCGGCTGTTGGGATAGTCGAAGGTGACGATCAGGCCGTTGAAAAGCGGCAGGCCGATGACGCCGTCGATCCCTTCGAAGTGCGGACCGCCTTCGCTCGCTTCTACCTGACCGAAATGCACATCGCCGAGGTCGACCGATTCGGCGCTCAACACGCGCACGGTCCGCTGATTCTTTCCGCTCGGATCGCCGGCGATCGATTCGCCAATGACGGGCAATTCCAGCGACTTCGCGAGCGCAGGCGTGACCTGGATCATGCCGCCGAAGCCGGTGTCGACCTGGAATCGGAACGGCCCTTTGCCGTTGACCTTCGCCTCGATGACCGGCACGTGGCGCGTGACGTCCATCGGAAGGTCGACTTTGCCGTGGATCAGCACTTCGCCCGGCCCTTCGGCGCCGCGCCGCTGGCGGCGTTCGGCGCCGCCCATGCTGAGAAGTTTGCGCACTTCAGATCCGACTTCCATCGCCGCCGGCGGATCGAAGTTGGACATGACGATGACGGTGTACGGCGGCGCGATTTCGAGGACGGCGTTGACGCCTGGCGAGCCGCCGGCCACGCCGATGTTGCGCTGGCCCGGCGCGTCGAGCTTGCCGGTGAATACCCAGTCGGTCCACTTTTTCGGCAGCAGTTTGTCGGCGAGCAGCGCCTGCGAGAAGCGGAGAAGATCGGCCGCGGTGGAGTAGCCGCCGCCGGCCGAGCTGCCGCGCGCGGGCAGCGTGTTGATGTTGTTCTGCCGCGCCGGCAGCGGACCTTCGGGGCCGCGCTTGGTGAGGCCGACGGCGCGGTTCGGAACGTTTTCGTCGACGGCATATGACGCCGTGTCGGTCATGCCCGCGGGTTTGGTGATGTGATCGCGGATGTAGTCGTAGTAGCTCTGGCCGGACACCTTTTCGATGATCAACCCGAGGACGACGAAGCCGGCGTTCGAGTACTTCTGATCGCTGCCGGGCTCGAACGACAGAGGCGCGCCGGCGAAGAGCGGTACGTAGTCCGACAGCTTGCGGAGCGACGCGTGCGAGGCCATGAACTTCGGCCCGAAAATGTCGCCGAGCCCCGAGCGATGCTGGAGCAGTTGCTCGATGGTGATCTTGTCGGCCGACGGCACGTTCAGGTCAGGCAAGTGCTTGGCGATCGTCTCGGTCAGCGACAACTTGCCGACCGCGGCGAGTTGTCCGATGGCGACGTGCGTGAAGATCTTGTTGATCGAGCCGAGGTTGAATTTCGTGTCGGGTCGGTTGGCGATGCCTTTTGCCGGATCGGCCATGCCCCACGCGCGCGACAGCAGCGGCGTCCCATCCTTCGCCACAAGCACGACGCCCGAGAACTTATCCTCGGCCGCAGCTTTGTCGACGGCGGCGGTGATCTGATCGATCGGCGGTTGTTGCGCCGCGAGCGTCGATGCGATCAGCAGCGCCGCCGAATAGATGAACGTGCAGATGAATGTCTTCATGATTGCCTCCATGCGCAACGTACGCGGCAGTTGTGAAGCGATGATGAAGATGTGTGTGGCACAGACACTCTTGTCTGTGCTCGCAAGTTTCCGCGCCTGAAATTTCAGATCTCCCGAGCATAAGCAGCACAGACAAGAGTGTCTGTGCCACACCGGCTCTTATGATTTTTCCGTGGGCAGCGTGAACGAGAACGTTGATCCCAATCCCACTTCGCTCTCCGCCCACACCCGCCCGCCGTGTGCGGCGACGAGCTGGCGAACGATGGGGAGGCCGAGGCCGGCGCCGCCGGTGGAGCGGGATCGGGAGACGTCGACGCGGTAGAAGCGTTCGAAGATGCGCGGCAGTTCGTCGCGCGGAATGCCGACGCCGCTGTCGATGACGCGGATGACGGCCTCGTCGTCGCTGCGCTCCCAGGTGATGCGAACGTTGCCGGGTTTCTCCATGTGCGCAACGGCATTCGCGAGCAGGTTCGTAAGGATCTGCACGGCGCGGCGCGCATCCCCGAGGACGAGGATGTCGTCGTCGCCTTCGACAACGATCGTCACGTCGCGCTCGCGCGCTCGCATCTCCATCCCGGCGGCGGCGCGGCGGGCGAGCGACGAGACAGATACCGGCTGCGCGTCGATCTCCAACCTTCCCGCCTCGGCCAGCGCGAGATCCTGCAGATCGTCGACGAGATGCGCGAGGTGCATCGTCTCCTCGTGCAGCGACGCGATGCGCTCCGGTGTCGGCGCGGTGAGGCCGTCCTGCATCGACTCCAGCTCGCAGCGGATGTTCGTCAGCGGCGCGCGCAGCTCGTGAGCGACGTCGCTGACCATCCGCTTGCGCTGCTCCTCGTTGCGATCGAGCGCGGCGGCCATGGCGTTGAATCCGTGCGCAAGCTCGGCCAGCTCCGCGCCGCCGGACGGTTCGACGCGCACCGCCAGATCGCCCGACTCCATTCGCCGCGCGGCGGCGGTGAGGCGTTCGACCGGAACGCTGATCCAGCGGGCGATGGCGATGGCCATGGCGACGCCGAACAGTGTTGCGCCGAGGAACGTCCAGAAGAAGGAGCGGTCGAGCGAGCGCGTCGGCGCCGGGAGCGTCTCGTTGTGGTGCGGCAGGATGAAGATCGATCCCGCCACGCCGCCGTTCGTATCGCGCACGATCATCTGCGGTCCGCGGATCAACTCGCGCGTACGGCCGCCGGCGAGGCTGCGGGTGATGGTGAGCGTTCCATCCGGCGCGAGATCGAATGCCGCGCCGCGAAGCGCCTTCGACGCCGCTGCCAGATGTTTCTGCGCGTCGAAAAGTGCGATGTCCGATCCCGACTCGCGCGCCATCAACTCGACTGCCGGCTCGACGCCCGACCATGAGCCGTGCGCGCGGTAGTAATCACCGATTCCTTTCGGCATCAGCGGACGCCGGCCGGCGTGCACCTCGACGTCGAACTTGCGAATCTCGTAGTGCGCGACACGCGTGGAGATGACAGCCGCGCTGCCGAGCGTGACGGCGACCAGCGCCGCGACCATGGCGATGAGGCGGCCGCGCAACGTGGTGACGATGCGCATCACGCCACCACTTTGTAGCCGACGCCGAAGACGGTGGCGATCGTTTCCGCGCCGACTTTGCGGCGCAGGTTCTTGATGTGCGCGTCGATGGTGCGGTCGAGTCCATCGAAGTCGTCGCCGAGGGCCAGCCGGGCCAGCTCGTCGCGTTTGAAGACGCGGCCGGGGGCGCGCGCCATCGCCATGAGCAGACGCAGCTCGGTGGCGGTGAGGGTGACCGGCGCACCGTCGACGGTGACTTCGCATCGCTCCGGATCGATCGTCAGCGCCCCTGCGATTACGCGCGGCGTCTTGTCCGTCGTCCCGCTGCGGCGCAACACGGCTTCGACTCGCGCCACCAGCTCGCGCGGACTGAACGGCTTGGTCAGGTAATCGTCCGCGCCGAGCGAGAGGCCGGTCAGCTTGTCATGCTCGGTCGTCTTCGCCGTGAGCATGATGATCGGGATGGCCGAGGTCTCGCGCAGCATGCGACAGACTTCCAATCCGCCGATGCGCGGCAACATCAGATCGAGGACGACGAGATCGGGCGCGAACGTCTGCACCAGCTCCAGCGCTTTCGCGCCGTCGAGCGCCGACGCGGTCGCATATCCGGCGTGCGCCAGATAGCGATCGAGCGTCTCGCACACTTTCGGATCGTCGTCGACGATGAGAACGCGCCGCATCCGCTCATCGTACGGGGAGTTGTGAATTTGGGATGAATAGGTTCACGTCGCAAGCTGCGCGCGAATGTAGTTTTCCGCGTCGTCGAACGAGAGCAGTAGCTTGCATCCGTGTTTCGCCAACGCCTGTTCAATCTTTGGGACGCGAAAATCGTTTGAATTCTGCGTTACGAAGACCTTGACTCCCGTGTTCGATTGCGCGTGCTCAATGACCGTTGCGTAGATCACAGCGTCCTGCGGCGACAGGTCAAAGATTCTTTCCGCTGCAAGGGCGTTCGTCACGATCGCCGCGTCAGCCGCGATGACGGAAGAGCGATCTCGAAGAGAGGCGATGGCTTCTTCGAGACGGTCGCGATCCTGCGCCGCTGTATCGATGAGAGCAGCAACAAGCGCGTTACTCTGGGACTCGATGTCGGTGAGCGGGCGAGAACGGGAGAGCTCACCCAATTCGGCGCGAACGTCTTTGTGTAGTCGATTCCGGCGTGCGACGTTTCGTTGCCACGCGAGTCGCGCCTCAATCAGCGCGAATGCAGGAATGACCAGCGATATCTTTTTATCGGCTGCCAGACGCAGGAGTTCCTGGCAGTTGTCGGACGTGCGTCTCAAATACGCGAGCTCGAGAACGAAGTTCGTCTCGACGTAGACGATCAATTCCGCTGTGCCTCGCGCAAAAGCCCATGTTCAAACTGCTGCAAACCCGCTGCGCGGAGCCATTCCTCCGACGAAGATGGGACCATCCCGTCGCTGAGATCCATGAGCCATGACCTGACGAGCAACTCGAAACTCAGGCCGTGCAGATCCCGCAGTGGTGTTTGCACGTGTCTCAAATACGGCTCGAACACTTCCTCGGTGCGGCCCGAAAAGTCGGGAAGATCAGATCCTTCTTTCGGAGTGTGCTTCCAGAGATAAAGATGGTCGCGCAACACGAGAAGCAGAAAATCATTCGCATCCGGCGGCGTCTGCCGCAACAGATTACGCGCGATCATCACCGCGTCCTCAGCGGACGAATTGATGCTCTTTGCCTCTACCAGCAACCGTTCATTTGAGTGCGGAGACTCAATCACGAAATCGACGTCGAGATTCATAGCGCGAAGCTTACGCTACCTCACCGCGGAATTGGCGATGAAGACCTTCCCCTCCTTCATCACGAACGTTGGATGCTGCAGCGTCTTCACGTCGTGCGATGGATCGCCGGAGACGGCGATGATGTCGGCGGCTTTGCCGGGCTCGATCGTGCCGGTGATGTCGTCGACGCCGAGGAGCGTGGCGCTGACGGAGGTGGCGGCGCGGAGGGCGTCGATCGGCCGCATGCCGGCGCGCACCATCGAGTCGAGCTCCTGCGCATTCGTGCCGGTTTTCGCGAACGTGTCGGTGCCGAAGGCGATCTTCACCGGCGTTTTCAGCGCGCGCTGAAATGACGCGGTGTGTTCGCTTACGGTATTCTGCAGATACTCCTTGCTCGGCGACGGACCTTCGCCGAAGAGGTCGGGATCTTCCGCCCACATCTCGAAGACGAGCAGCGTCGGCACGTACACCACGCCTTTCGCGGCCATGGCGCGAAACGTCTCCTCGCTGATCGAGAGGCCATGCTCGATCGAGTCGACTCCGGCGATGACGCCCATTTTCGCCGCCGCATCGGTCGAACAATGCGCCGCTACCTTCGCGCCCGCGGCATGCGCCTCGGCGACCAAGGCGTCGATCTCCTCCTGCGAGTAGGTCGGCCTCGCGCCGTTGCCGCCTACGGCATGCTGCGGATGCCTTCCCGAATCGAGGTAGACCTTGATGACGTCCGCGCCGTCGTTGATGAGCTGCCGGACCGCGGCGCGTATCGCATCCGGTCCATTGGCCTCGGCGGAAATCGCGGGCGTATTCGTGGTCGGCGCGAACCCGCCGAGGCGATAGGCACCTGTGGTGACGAGCGGATGAATCGCGGCGACGATGCGCGGACCGGGCACGAAGCCGCGCGCGATCGCGTCGCGCAGCGCAACGTCCGTGAAGCCGGATCCTTCGTTGCCGAGGTCGCGAATGGTGGTGATGCCCGCCTCGAGCGTCTGCCGCGCGTTGACGGTGCTGAGGATGGCGCGGTATTCGGTGGTCTCGCCCAGCACCTGGTTGTTGTAATTGCCGG
>Ga0157369_10000864_pt1 | contig 38646 bp, 49 predicted proteins | sample C25metaG_FD_113461 | JGI IMG/M metagenome (GOLD analysis project Ga0157369, IMG submission 113461) | Corn rhizosphere microbial communities from Kellogg Biological Station, Michigan, USA - C2-5 metaG | ecosystem: Host-associated > Plants > Roots > Rhizosphere > Soil | place: USA: Michigan... | reverse complement strand
TCCGAATTTTAGGTAAAAAGATACGTAAAACTTCCTCTTATTATAAATCAAAACCCTCATGAAGTCAATATAGGAGAGATATAAAATGTCTAGAAATGAAACACCCGCCCGCCCGCACCTCTTCAGAGACACGGGTGGACGGGGTGAAGACCGCCAGGGCCTTCATGTCGCTTCCACGCGACGCTTGGGTCGCAGCTCGGGCCACATGAGCCAGAGCGCGACACCGAACAGTAGGAATGAGCCGAAGCCAGCCGGGTCCCTGAGGTACACCAGCCAGTATCCAGCCTGAGGAACATCCAGCACCTCCTTGCCGATCACGTCCTGGTCCTTAACGGGCCAGGCGTCAGGCGACCGGTTGGCGTCACCCTTAGTGACGATGAGGCCGTTCTTGTCACGCTTGACATATCGGTGCGTGATGGTCTCGTCGCCGCCACCGAGGGTGCGGTGGTGGAAGCTGATGATGTCGCCCTTGTGGTAGGAGGCGCCCTTCTCCACGACGGCCAGCGACCGAAGCGGGAGCGTAGGGATCATCGAGCCAGTGTGAATGGGATAGAGCTTGTAGAAGAGCGCCACGATGATCGACAAGGTCAGCAGACCAGCGACGACCAGCGAAAGCAGTACCTTCAGCGCCACCTTCAAATGAGGCATCGCACAGTCCTAAATCTGGGTCGGGCGGGGGCCCGGCGGCTTCGCGAGCCGCCGGGCCCCCGCTGAGGGAGAGGGGAACCAGCCTTACAGCGAGTGCCCCTGCTGGACCGCGGCCACCGCGAACGGCAGACCGTTGCCGGAGCCATCACCGGAGCGGACGGTCACCTGGCCGGGGACGGGGTAGGTGTTGAACACCCCGCCACCGGTCGAGTGGGTCGCCGCGCCCTGGGCGCCACCGAGCTTGTCCGCGTATCGGAACTCGAAGGTGAACGTGCCGGTGTGGTTGACCGCCAGACCCTCCTGCAGCTTGAGCTGCGCCGGGAGGCCGGTGGTGCCGTTGTTCGGCTTGTCGTTCAGGTTCGCGTTCGCGTACACCTCCGTGCCGTTGACCGACACGTGGACCTCGCCGTAGGTCCCGAGGTTGTTCAGGGCCGACAGCGCGGTGAGGTTCGGGAACGTCAGGTACACGTCCTGCGGCGCGGTCCCGGTGTTCTTGTAGTCCACCGTCAGGGACTTGTACTCGCCCGGCAGCATGTTGCTCCAGGTGAAGGTCGGGTTGTCGACCGCGGCGCCGCCGGTGGTGCTGATCGAGATCTCACCGATGGTGCCGGTCACGCCGCCCTGCTTCACGTCCTCGAAGTAGGTGCTCGTGCTGCCACTGGCCACGAAGGCCAGCCCGATGGCAGCCAGGACGGCCGCGACGGCGAGGGCGACACGCTTGTTCATGCGTCGGAAGATTCCGGGCATTTAAGCTCAACTCCTTCAGTCATGCGCTAATAAGCGCGCTGCCCCAGGCGGGGCATTAGAATGAATTATAATATAATATTTACTTTATGTCAACGATATACCTGAATAGTTTATTGGAACGTGCCAATTATACCGCTCATGCTCATACGGTATATACTAGGTATATGACTAAGCACACAGAAGAATTCAAAGTAAACGGTGAAGATCTACTAAAAAAGGTTAAGGAGATCATTGCCGAAGGTAACGCACGTAAAATTACCGTCAAAAGCAAAGAAGGTAAAAGCATCGTTGAGCTCCCGCTCACCATTGGTGTCGTTGGCGCAGCACTTGCACCGCTCCTTGCGGCCGTTGGTGCAATCGCAGCACTTGTCACCGAGTGCACGATCGTTGTCGAACGCGAAGAAAAGTAATTACTGCAACAATAAAATTAAAACGGCTCATTTATCTGAGCCGTTTTAATTAATTACAGTGTAGACCTAGTAATGCCAATTTTTCTGCCAGGTTTGCATCTCATCAATTTCTTTGGTCTGTGCAGAAATAATATTCTGCGCCATCGTTTTTACTTCTTGATGTTTTGCATTTGTCAGGGCAAGCTCCGCCATGTCAACGGCACCCTCATGGTGGGTGATCATCTCGCTAATAAACCTCTTATCAAATTCATCACCTTTTAGACCCTTAAGGCTACTCGACATCATCGACATATCCGATGACATATTCATAGAGCCCGTATCGTGCGACATGGTATCGTCGTTCATATTCTTAGGCTGTTGAATAAGCACTGCTCCTACGCCCGCGCTAAACGCAACAAGAGCAGTTATAGCTACCGTAATAATCATTTTCTTTTCCATAGCACCTCCTTTATAGATTAAGAATGATCGTGATGTGAATGGGTAAGTGCATGTCCCTTACCACGTTTCAATAGGTAAATATTCACAGGCCATGCCGCAACAAACGCCGCCGAGAGGGAAACTGTACGACTAATCCAGTAGATTGGATGCGTAAGATCTTTGTTCATTGCGCCAGGCACAAGAAGCATTACAAGATTATCGACAATTGTCATCGTCAAGATCGAGACGGTATCAGCGGCGAATACTAATTTTATTGCCTCAATAAACTTCATGCCCGATCGAACAAGTGGCCATGTCGAAACAGCATACCCAGAAATAAACGATAGGGTAGCAGCGAGCAGTACAGTTTGGTGCGGTTCAAATCCATAGTGCGTACCGATCGTAACCCCGATCATTTCACCAATAGCGCACCCAAGCAAACAGTGAATTGTCGCGCTCGCGGCCATCTTGTTAACCGAATGATTCATCACAGGAGCATCCGTATATCTGCTTGGATGCGCATCAAACTGTCGCACACAGTCGTCGCAGCACAGGTAGTAGTCCTTGCCATCTACTGTTCGCTTGCGTCCCGCAGCTTCGGCTTCTTGTTTATTCACCGGCACGTGCGCGACAGGGCATGTAGCGAGTTCTTCAGGCGTGCCTGTTACAGGATGATTGTGATGTGAATGATCCATTATTTACCTCGTATGTTATTGAGTTCATATAGCTGCGTAAGTTCGGCAACGGCTTTCTCTGTGTCGCCGTGCGCCATCATATGTGCTACATGAGTACGCAAGTGGTTCTCGAGCACCATTTTATTGAGCGATGCCAGCGATTTCTGAATCGCCAAACTCTGCGTCAAGATATCCATACAATACGCATCATTCTCGATTTGCTTCTCGAGACCTTCAATCTGACCCTTGATAATTTTTAGGCGGTGAATTGACCGTGATTTCGTATCTTTCATGTCTTTAGTGTATACCCCTAGGGGGTATACGTCAATACGCAATGTAGTACACTGATATTATGAATCAACGTAAGCGTAAACGAACAGATCTTCGCAGTATATCCGACGACGACCGAGCATTCGTTGCCGAGATGCTTCGCGAGCGTATTTACGCCACCATCACATTGCTTGCAGTAGTAGCAGCTCTCTGGCAACACCCCGACGAGCACCAGCCGCTTGGCGCTATCGGGGTTATTCTCGGTACCGTTGTAGCACTCTGGCTTGCAACGCTCGTCGCCGCACGCATCTCATACACCGCAGTTCACGGCAACATGGTCCACAAAGAACCAAAGTATCTCGAGGCCAGCAAAGCTGCATCCGGATTACTTACACCGGCAAGCACGCCAATCCTATTCATTTTGCTCTCAATGACCAGCCTCTTTTCACTCAAAACAGCCTTGTTCATCGGGGTAATCTCATTACTCGCATCGCTATTCTTCTTTTCAGTTATGTCGGGTAGCCGCGTTACTGACAGCAAAGTAAAACTACTGGTTTTTAGCGCCATGCAAACCCTCATTGGTGTTGGTGTAGTGCTATTAAAACTCGCTGTAGAGTAATAAAACAAAAAGCACCATACAAGGTGCTTCGATAATTTCAGGGTTCGATACCCACCCCGACCACACACCCGAACAAATGGATGGCAGCCGGGGCGAGCAGCGAAGGGAGGTCTCAGATCGAGGGGAGACCCAGCCAGCCCAGTACGACGTCGACCACCGCCAGGGCAATCACGATCAGCAGCCACACCGGGTGGGTGCGCATCTGCCGCCAGACGACAGTCAGCGCGGCCCGCATATCGGGGGCAGCGTGAAGTTCCTCGGCACAAGCCGAGCGTCGGCGCGTACGACGCTGGCGAACGAGAGCAGCGGTGATGAACACCACGTATGCCACGAACGCCAGAGGAGCCAGATGCGGATGATCCACGACCAGCTGAGCCGTCACGACGACGGAAAGCACGAGCAGAGCCACGTACGCCCAGCCCGGCACGACAACCTGCCTGAGCAGGAAGTTTGTACGGCCCGGGGCCCGAGTGTCGTTGTCCACGACATCCTCCTTCGCAAATACATTGGACCAGCCTTTCTGTGGCCGGAACACGTTCCCATATCGTAAGACACGCCTCAGGGAATATATATATTATACCATACTTAATCATAATAATCAATGTAATCTGTTGACCTCACAATATTTTTATGCTAAAAAGATAGTATGAACAGATTAGATTCATATCAGCAGCAGATTTCAAACACCGGCAAGCAGCTCGGCATGTTTGATGGCGGCGTTGTAGCCGGCGCAACTGGTATGGCTTATCTTTCTCTCTAATTAAACTTACATTACGACACTAGATAGGCCTCCAAGAGGTTTATCTGTTCGTAGCAGCTCTTGGTGGCCCATCTGGTCTCGGAAAACCGAGGCCTCAACAGAAAGGAGAGGACCAATGGCATTTGGCCCAATTATGCGACTGAAGGTCGGGGAGTTCAACATTGAACTCGCGCCGCTCACGCGCGAATCGATGAGCGAGTTCGTCAATCTCACACACGGTGGTGGCATGCAGCGCTACAGCGTGACACGCTACCTCGGCAGGCAAATCGCACCTGTACTCGAGGACGAAACCGACTGGTTCGACAAGGTGCGTAAAGACGCGACGAGCATCGTCTGGGGTATCTGGATAATCGATGGCGACAATCGTACGCTCATCGGTAACTCAAGCCTCAACGGCATCGGCGAAGACGGCCACAGCGGATTCATCCGCCAAACCACCAGTGGGTCCATGATCTTCCGCCCAGAGTACTGGGGGAAGGGCATCGCGAGCGCCACACACAAGGCACGTACTTGGTACGCATTCCAGCACCTCGGATTGCACCGCATCAAATCAGCGGTCATCCAGGGCAATGGCGGCAGCAGCAAAGCTCTCGGTCGCAGCGGATACACCTACGTGTACACCGAGCGCAACGAAACCTTCGTCGACGGGGAACTCCGTCATCTTGACTGTTTCGAATGTCTCAACCCGCTCGACCTCTTCTGGAAGCAATGGTGGCACGGTGACCGTCCACCTCAGGCCTCTCTAAACGCACGTAAGCTCACGCTTGATACCCTCAAGTGGGCCGAGGAAAACGTAGAGCTCGCGTAACAAAATACCCTCCTTTTGCGCAGCGCCGCTGTGCGAGAGGAGGGTATTAAAAATGCTCGGGCCTTGCCGAGCGAATAAATTCAGGGGTCGTGCCCTGACGGCCGCGCATGTAGCGCAGGCCGCCAGGGCGTAGGTCTCGACCCTTCCACGAAGTGCCGTCAGTCGTCGTCGCCGACGAACACCGTCTGGAGGAAGAGCCCCGGCTCGGCGAAGTTGATGTCCACCTGAGCGGGCATCCGCTCGTTGCGACTCCATCGCCCCAGGAAGTCAGCCATGCAGGCACCCAGCGCGACCGCCGGGTACACGACCGTGCGTACGGTGCATGGCAGATCCACAGCCTCTTCGTCGTCGAACAGCCAGTACTTCTCGTACCAGTCGATGTGGGCCGAGTTGAACGGCTCGATCGCGAACAGCGACGCGTGCCGGCCGCCGATGCGGCCGTCCAGGTACAGGAACACGTCACCGGCGAGCACGTGTCGCCAGATCTCCTTGCGCGCCGGCATGCCGTCGACGCCCGAGATCACCAGGCCACTGAGCGGCTCCTGTCCGGTGTAGTACTCCTGTACGATCTCGACTTCGAGTGCGTCGTTGTCGAGCAGGTACTCCTTGGCCCGCTCCACCTTGGCGCGGTACATGTCCTTCGACCGGTAGATCAGGTTCGTGGCGACGTTACGGTCCTCGACCACGTCCGGGTCGTACAGGCGGAACCGCCTGAACCCCATGGTGAGGATGGTGGGCAGGATGGACGCGCCGATGCCGCCGACACCGATCACGGTGACGACCTCGTCGACCCTGCTGGGGTCGAAGATACCGATCTGGTCGCTGAAGTTCGCTTCGAACGCCACGGCGGGCGCCTCAGACGTCGGAGTTGTCACAGCTTTACCGTACCTTTCGTGAGGTTGGATTACTTGTCGGACGTCCCGACCAGCGCGTGAAGGCCAGGCCAGGAGGAAACCACTTCGGGCTCGATGACTGTCACCATATCGGCGACATCACGCTCCGCTCGAGCGACCAGGTCCCTCGGTGCGAGGTCGTACACGACGACCTCCATTTCGACTCCGAACCGAACGGGTCGGAAGGCGTCGAAACGAGCGTGAACCTGGTTGTCACGGTTCGTCACGAGCGAGATACACCACTCCATGCCTGCAGCACCGAAGCCCTCGATGTTCCTGAGGTCTGTCGCGCTGAAGTAGGACTCGGCCGGGTGGCTGTGCCACTGAAGACGCAGCTGGTCATCTCGACCCGCCGCGACCGCAGCCTCAGCCGCCAGAGCGAAGCTATCGCCACTGATTTCGGCAGACCCGATCGTGACCTCCTGAGGCACGATGAACACGTCATTCGACGTCTCCACGTAGAAGGTCCTGGGGTCGCCGACAAGCGGCTGCACATAGGCAAATCCACTCACCTCGCTCTTGCGAGCGGCAGCGACGTAGGCACAGAGCATGTACCACGCCGAACGGCTCAGCATGAGCCGCGGTGCGACAAGACCCTCTCCGCTGGTAGAACCAATGGGCGTGTCGAGCTGCACAATGAGCTCCTCGTTGATGTGGAAGGGCTGTTAACCCTTCATCTGCTGACAAGGGGTGAAACCTAGTAGTATACTATAACATAAATATCTATAAATGAAAATAGGCCAGATTTCTCTGACCTGCCTGCGCACTGCAGGACTTTGTTGCGTGGAGCCCTAGAGCACCGCTGCCGAGCCATAATTTTTCATATGAGCGGCTCGTGGTCGACTTGGTCGAGGTGATGGAGACCAGCAGTAGCCTGCCTGCTCAACATCATACCTCGGCCAAATCGGCCGTGCAGCGGCGCCCTAGGACACCATAATGTGCGGCGCGCTAGCCGCAGGAGCGGCCGGAGCCGCTAGAGGGGAAGAGGTCAGCCGAGGCGGACCTTGGGCGCCCCGGTGACCTGACCGGTCGCCGAGGGCAGCGAGTCGTCCAGACCCACCGTCTGACCGTCCGCGACCGCGGAGAGCCTCGCGACGGTGTCGTCCGGGGTCGGCAGGCCGAACTGCTCGGCCGCCGCGACGAGGACGTCGCGCGCGGTGTAGCCGTCCGCGACCTCGATGGTGGCGGTGCCGGTGACACCGACGATCTTGACCGTAGCCTGAGCCATGAGTTTCCCTCCCAGGAACTCGTGTGGCCTGACATCCGCCAGACCAACATGCACACTACCTGTGCGCTGTATACGAATATACATTACAGAAGCTTACTTGTCAAACATATTTTATAATCTCTTTCTGCGCGGCCCGCACATGCGACAAGTTCGTCGCATGTGCGGGCCATCGCTGGTTCGTCACACTCTCACAGAATGGCGCTGACAGCGTCGGCAACCCAGCGCCGCCGAGGCCGACGACGCGCTGTGACGGTGCGAGGCGTCCACACGGCGTCGTCATCGATCTTGACGAAGTGACTGCCGAGATCGTAGTAGGAGAGTTCGGACTCGTTGATGGAGTTCAACGAGTTGATCGCGAAGTGCAGGAACGCGCTGAAGCTGCCCAGTTCGAACAGTTCGGTCAACTCCGCTGCGCGATTGCCGAAGCAGAACCACGTGCGGTACCTGCAGCACCCACACCTGTAGTCGTAGGGCCCGGTGTGGTAGTAGATACCAGCCGAGCGTGCTTTACGCGTCTGTCGCGTCTCGATGACCGCCGCCGACTCACCGTGGTGACGGTAGAACACCAGTTCGTAGTCGCCCAGGTCGTACCGCTGGCCGTTGTAGACCGTAGTGGTACGCACGTGGACGACGGGGACCAGCCCCTTGCCGTCTACGTTCTCGAACCTGACGCCCATGACACCCGGGAGGGATGTCATGTAGTGCAGTTCTTTCTTTACCGCCTCCTCGTTGAATTCGAGATTGTCAACCGACACCTGCAGCTTCTTGAGCTCGGCGCGCTTCTCGGTGAGTTCTCCGTTGAGAGCACGGAGCTCGTCGGTGGAGCGCTTCAGCCGCGCCTTGTAGTCACTCAGGTCACGCTGCGCCTGGGCAAGCGTGTCCTTGGCCTCGGCGCGCACCAAGAGATCAAGCGTGCGATCAAGCGCTCGCGCAATCTCCGGTGCAATGCCTCGCCAAACAGGCTCGGGCTCGGCAGTGTCGAGCTGAAGCCGGTACTTACTCCGCGCCGCACGACACACGCGCTCAACGAGCGCATTTGCCAGGCCCACGAAGTCACCCTGCCGCAGTAGCTCTCGGTAGCTCCGAGGACTCTCGTACAGACTGCTCTGGATCACCCCTTCTTTTGTGTCGACAAGACGATCCGCCTGCGTGGCGATGTGCCTCTCGGTCGAGATGTCCGTCTGGATGAAGTAGAGGTAGTGGCTCATGAGGTTGTCGAGGTTGAACTCGAAGTCACCGACATAGCGGGACTCCCCGTCCTCCTGCTTGTAGGCACGGAGGTGAAGCACCAGCCGACCCGCGCTGTTGACGCGAATACCGAGAAGGGAGGGCTCGTACATCAGTTCGAGCAGACCCTCTTCGTACATGCTGACATCGGAAAGCTCCGCAAGCTTACGCTCGCATTGCGCAACCCACTCAACACTCTCAGCCACCTCGCGGCGGTAGCTCTTGATGCTGTCCATCGCGTCGCTGCGCGAGTACCCGATTTCTCGGATACGCGCATCAAGCCGGCGGATACGCTCCGCCACCGATTTGGCCTGATGCCTGCGCACGAACGCCAGGTACTGATCGACGAGGTCCGGGGGCATCCCGTGCCACTTGGGCAAGGGAGGCCGTTTCCTTAAGGTGCGTGTCATCACTTCTCCTGGTGGGGACGATTTACCAGCGATAAACCCCGAGTCCGTAAACGGCCGGGGTCACAAAATCTACGATACAATATTTATCGCGTAATTACAAGTGCCCACCTCTATAGAATTAGATGAATTCTCGCGTAATCGATTCCTTCGCCGTATGCAAATCTTTTGGTGCACCAGCAAACACAATACGCCCACCAGCTTGTCCAGCCTCAGGACCCACATCAATAATCCAATCTGCCTGGCGAATCACATCTAAGTTATGCTCGATCGCGATCACTGTGTTACCACTATCAACAAGCCGGTTAAGAATTACGAGCAGGCGAGCAATGTCCGACATATGCAAACCAGTCGTCGGCTCATCTAATACATACATGCTCCCGGATTTGTGCAGCTCACTCGCCAGCTTCACGCGCTGACATTCACCACCAGAAAGCGTACTCAGCGGCTGGCCGAGCGTGAGGTAATCAAGCCCAACATCAAACAATGCCTGCAGCTGCTTAGTGACAGTAGGGTTCTCGAAAAAGCTCACCGCATCGGCGATCGTCAGGTCAAGCACCTCTACAATATTCTTGCCATGCCACTGGTATTTCAGCACCGCTTCTTTATAGCGTTTACCCTCGCAAATTTCACAAATCGTTTTAGCTTCTTCTACGTACGCGGCCTCAACGGCAACATAGCCCGTACCTTGGCAGTTTTCACACGCACCCTTCGAGTTAAAGCTAAACAAGCTCGCATCAACATTATTCTCTTTCGCAAAACTCTTGCGGATTTCGTCCATCACACCCGTGTAGGTAAGTACGTTCGAGCGGCTATTTGCCGCTACAGGGGACTGATCAATCACAATCGAATCGGGGTGCTGTTTTACAAATGTCTGGTTAATCAACGAGCTTTTACCCGATCCAGCCACCCCTGTCACGGCAGTAAGAATACCCGTTGGGATAGAGACATCGACATTATGCAGATTATTAGCATGCGCGTTCTCAATACGAATCTCGCCTGTCGGCGTGCGCACATCGGCTTTTAATTCTAAATGCTCACTCAGCGCCTTACCAGTCAGCGTGTCGGATTTCAACAAACCTTCGTACGTGCCTTCAAACATAATCTCACCACCGCGCGACCCAGCGCCAGGGCCGACATCAATTACGTGGTCAGCAACTTTAATGACATCGGGGTCGTGTTCAACCACAATCACCGTGTTGCCATTATCGCGCAGCTTTTTCAGCAGCTCGTTTAATCGGTGCACGTCACGTGGGTGTAGCCCAACACTTGGCTCATCAAAAATGTACATTACATCGCTCAGTGTCCCGTTAAGGTATTTCACAAGCTTCACGCGCTGCGACTCGCCACCAGATAGCGAATCAGTCGTACGGTCCAAGCTAAGGTAGTTAAGCCCAATCTCGTTCAAATGATTCAAACGATCGCGCAGCATTGCAATAAGCTTCGCAACTGATGAGTCCTTAATTGCATCCAGCGCATCAAGCAAATCATCAATCTGCATCGCGTTGTAATCGGCAATGTTATGGCCGTTAATCTTGCTCGCAAGTGCCGTTTGATTTAGCCGCGCGCCATGGCAAAGCGGGCAGGACGCCATCGCCATAAACGGCTTCACAATCTTTTGCGTTCGTGCCGACATCGCCGAAAGATCGCGCGTCACATATTTCGTTGTAAAGCGGCGGGCAATACCCTCATAGGTCATATTAATACCGACACCCTCAAGCTTCACCTTGCGCGTTTCGCCGTACAGCAATTCATCCATCTCAGCCTTGGTGTAATCGTTCAGCTTCTTATCTGGGTCAATACCAGTTGCCGCAACAACCTGTTTCCAGTACCAGCCATCAACGTTATAATCTGGCAATTTAATGGCACCTTCGTTAAGCGACAGGGAAGTATCAAGCGCAGCTTCGATATCAAGCCCCATGTTACTACCTAGGCCCTTACATTCCGGGCACATACCCGCCGCGTTGTTAAACGAAAACATATACACTTGTGGTACATTTGGCTGGCCAATGCGCGAAAACAGGCGACGGATCAGCGGCGCAATATCGGTCACCGTACCTACAGTCGAGGTAGAGCCACCGCCAAGTTTGCGCTGGTCTACAATAATTGGCATGTTCAGGTTTGCAATACTGTCCGCCTCTGGCTGTTTCACTTTTGGCAAAAAGTTGCGCACAAATGCGCTAAAATTTTCGTTGAGTAATCGCTGACCTTCAGCCGCAACCGTATCAAATACAATTGAGCTTTTACCCGATCCCGACACCCCGGTAAAAATAGTAATCTTATGTTTTGGGATCTGCAGGCTCACATTTTTGAGGTTATTCTCACGTGCGCCAACAATTTCAATAAAGCCATGGGTATGTTCTGTCATTCGTTAAACTTCCTTAAAATGAGGGTTATAAATTAATCCAAGTAGTTGGCCGTTCGGTTTTTTCACGGTCGCAACAACAATGTCGTCACCGGTTTCCATTGCTTGCTCATACACCGTACAGCCAGCCTCAACGAAATGGTCGACCGCAGCATGCACATCATCCACGCCAAAGTATGTGCGCGGACCATCGTTCATATCACCATTCGGGTCAAGGCCAAGCTCATATCCGCCAACATTAAACCCAACATAAAACGGCTGATCAAAATATGGCTCTACACCGAGCACGTCCGCCCACCACTTTTTATCGGTTGCTAAATCATTCGATGGATAGATGAGTGTGCGAAGACCTAATAGTTTCATATATCTATCGTATCAGACTTCGGGCGGCCATATAATGCGCTCGCTGCTCCTGCGGTAAATGTTCAATAGCATAGCGAAGGGTAGTGCGCGGCATTGTCGCGGCATGGAGGTCTAAAAACTGCAGCAAGATATCGCGGCTCACACGCTTGCCAATCTCACGCAGCATCCAGCCAACAGCCTTTTGTATCAAATCATGATCATCATGTAGTAGTATTTCTGCGATCACCAGTGCATCGTCGGCTTTGCCTTGCATAATGTCCGCAAACGTCGCAATCATTGCGATGCGACGGTCCCAAATACTATCCGAACAAGCAAGCGAGGTAAGTACATCAAGCCTATCGCTACGCTGCGCAAGTTCTGTTCCCAAAATATATCCCGCGCTACTATCAACCAAATCCCAGTTATTCACATGCGCCTTATGGGCAATATAGAAATCATAAATCGCAGCACGTTCTTGCGGGGAGCCTTTCTTGTACTGTCCCACCAAAATAAACAACGCCAGCAATCGATCATCATGCCATTTACTGGTAATAAGCTTGTCGAGCTCGGCAAGTGACAGCTTCGCAAACTGCTTAGCGACACCACGCGTTGCCGGTACGCCGCACGCCAAAAAGAAATCACCCTCAGAATATCCGCCAGGGTAGGCCTTGAAAAATTTGGAGGTCGATTCCACTCGCTCAGGTCGCGAAAATGTGCGAAGTTCACGCTGTGCTGCTTGTGCTGTCATTAGTATATCCATATCTAAAACAAGTATAGCCTAAGGCTTGCTGCGACAACAAAAACGTGTGTATACTACATATATTATGATCCCGTAGGATCCACTATGCGCGTACGTTTGGACGGCCAAACCGCTGGCGCTTCTAAAGAATTAAATAATCTAAAGGAGGCATAATGGACCGACGTATTACAACACGTGGCATTATCTATAAAAACGGTAAAATCTTTGCGCAAAAGCTCAAGCGAGGCGAGGGGACAACAGATTACTGGTGCACGCCAGGCGGCGGACTCGATCCACATGAATCACTGCAGGCGGGATTGGTCCGTGAAATGATCGAAGAAACAGGCGTATCGCCAGAAATCGGCAGATTACTCTACATACAGCAATACCGCGAAGATACCGGACGCGAATACCTTGAGTTGTTTTACCACATTACTAATGTCGAAGATTACGAAACCATCGACCTCGCAAGCACTACGCACGGTGAGATTGAGGTTGCCGAGTACGGATTTGTTGACCCAAGCAAAACAGTAGTTTTGCCGAAATTCTTGCAGAGTGTTGATATCGCAAAAGATATCGAGTCAGCACAAGTACAAGAATTCAGCTACCTATAATCCCGTAAACGAAAACACGGCCTGTCTCCGCGGATCACTCCACAGGGACAGGCCGCTTGGCGCCATTGCTTTGTTCTATGAGTCAGAGTCACGGTCGTCACGCTGGCGCCTCAGATCGTCCAACCTGAGGGTGGCCCAAAACGCGCCAACCGTGGCAGCCAAACCAGTGAGTGAGCCGATCGTGATGAGTGCACCCATGAAGAGTTCAATGACCTCTTCAGGGCCCGCGTTCAAATCAACATCGCTCATCGGATGCATTTCCGACAGCCCATGGATGAAGATCACAGCCCCTATCCAGAGTGCCGCCAAGAATAGCGTACTGAAGGCTGGTATGATCACAAGGATCACCGCCGCAATTGCAAATCCATCTTTGCGCGCGATCATGCCATTCCTAGCTTAGAAACTTCTGCTTCGAACAGGCGATAATATTACACAACACAACGCCAGCTAAAGTCAATAGCAACAAAATAAAAGAGCCGGGTTGCCGGCTCTTTCTTTTACTTCTTCAACCATCCGCCACCTTCAGATTTCTCGTAGCCAGCTTTCTTCACAGCCGACCACGCAACCTTATGCGCAGTCTCTTCGCGGTCCGCGTCGCCACGCCGTTCACTCGGCTTTGCGTACTCATCATACGCGCTATTAAATGCCTCTTTATATACATTCAGCGCGTGCTCAGGTAAAACATTCCTCACGCTCTCGGGGAGTTCGTTAATTGATTCGTACGGCATGGGAGCCTCCTTTCGCTTAACGATGCTACTGCTTTTATTATACACCCCATTTTTATACGCAATGGAATGCCTAAACGCACAGCAGGTAATTGATATTACTTACGTTTTATGATATAATAAACTAGTCAGGTTCCGAAAGAGGAGATGAAGCCCGTGACAAGCATCCTTGTCATCGAGAGCAACCGCCGTGCACGCGAAGACCTCCTCGGGGTCCTCCCCGAGACGGTCGACGCCATCGGTGCCGAAGACATCGTCGACGCCGAAGAGTGCATGGACGAGGCAGGGCCCTTCGACACCTTCGTGGTGCAGGGCGCCATGCAGGATGGCAAGAGTCCCGGTGACATCCGGGTCACGCTGTCCTTCCTGCGACACCTCAGCGCGACACAACCGCGCGCGAAGGTGCTCGTCCTGTCGAACATGTTCGACCACGGCCCTACGGTCGGGCAGTACGAGACAGCCTTCGTCGGCTGCATCGTACTGAACAAAGAATCGGTACTGAATGGCACCGCGATTCTGCCGATCTGACACCTCAACAGCCCCGGTCCGCGCACTGCGCGCGGACCGGGGCTGAGTCATATCAAGAAGAAATTATCTGAGTAGCATTAGGTAACAATCGGTAGTTCTACAACATCGCGCTCTAAAATACTCGCGAGCTTATCTATCTTCTGGAATTTACAGTATTTTATCGGCTGCCCATCGGCAGAATAAATTCGGTAATAGTGATCATACGCCACCGTCTCGCCCTTAAAGTTCTTCGCCTCAGTCGACTCATCAATACGGCGAATATACCAGCCATCCGACTCTCGCTCGAGTATCCGTTTGATCTTCGCATAGTGATTAAAGGCCATACCTTAATGCTACACTAAAGATATGGATAGTTCATCGATTACCACTCAGCTTATCGTTGCACTCGCCGTATCACTCGGCATTAATCTCTCCATGTTCCTGATTGCGTTTTGGCGTAAGTCAGACAAGCTCACCGATATTTCCTACGCCGCAACATTTGCCACTATCGCCATCTGGTCGTTCTTCGCATCCAACCAAAGCTGGTACCACGCATTACTCCTTGCAATGGTCGTACTGTGGGCAACTCGCCTCGGCGGATTCTTGCTCTACCGCGTTATCAAAAAGGGTAAAGACGCTCGTTTCGATGGCATGCGCGAAAGCTTCACAAAGTTTGGCAAATTCTGGCTAGGGCAGGCAATTACGGTTTGGGTGATGATGATCCCGAGCGTATTTGCATTTAACGCCAACCCTTCGCGCAACTGGATCATGCCAATCGGCGTAGCTGTATGGGCAATTGGGCTCGTATGCGAAACCATCGCCGACCTGCAAAAAATGGCGTTCAGCAACAACCCAGCCAACAAAGACAAATGGATCGACACGGGTATCTGGCACTATTCACGCCACCCGAATTACTTCGGTGAGATCCTCGTATGGGTAGGCCTATACCTTTACACGCTCGCAAGCTTACCGCTACTCCCAGCAATCATCGGCCTCGTCAGCCCAGCATTCATTATCATCTTGCTACTATTCATCAGCGGCATCCCAATCCTCGAAAAATCCGCTGACAAGCGATGGGGAAGCGATCCAAAGTATCAAGCTTACAAAAAGCGAACGAGCCTACTTATACCATTCACCTCAAAGGACTAAACCTGGGATTGTTATTTTTTCCATAACTACGATTGTCCACCTGAACAATTCCATAATGTAATTGTCCGCCTAGTAATTTCACTCCGCGCAACCATTAGATAATAATCGCTCAGTACAATAGATTATATGGCAAAAATGTCCGACTGTCGCAAAGATCTGCGCCCGCGTGAGAAATTACAATCTCGCGGCGCTGAAAGTTTAAGCGACTACGAACTTCTCATGGCAATCATCGGGAGTGGCAACGCGCAGGCTGATGTCATAAAAATCGCACGTGATTTACTGAAAATCCTTCAGCAAAACCACACATTATCGCTCGAAAAAGTTAAAGCCGTTACCGGGATAGGCGAAGCAAAAGCTACCGAGCTCGTCGCAAGTTTCGAGCTCGCCAAACGGTATGTCGCCGAATCTGAACAGCCAATTATTGACTCACCCGAAAAGGCAGTCGAACAACTCACTGACATCCGCAACAAAAAGCAAGAATACTTCGTATGCCTCACGCTCGACGGCGCCAACCGCCTAATTGCTAAACGGATTATCACCATCGGCACTCTCACCGCCAGCCTCGTCCACCCACGCGAAGTCTTCGCCGATGCCATCACAGATAGAGCAGCGAGCATTATCGTTGCTCATAATCATCCAAGCGGCAATCTAAAGCCCTCAGACGCAGATTACGATATAACAGACAGGCTCACAGACGGCGCCGAATTGCTCGGCCTTACCCTGAAAGATCACCTGATTGTAACAAGGAGCAGCCACGCGAGCATTCTGCTATAATAGACCCAATGGGAAAAAAAGGATCTAAGAAGGCGGACTTCACGTTTATTGACTTGTTCGCCGGCATAGGGGGAACGCGGCTCGGTTTTGAGTCTGCTGGAGGACAATGCGTCTACACATCAGAGTGGGATCCCCATGCTCAAAAAACCTACGAAGCAAACTTTGGCGAATTACCTGATGGCGACATTACTAAAGTTAGCGTATCTGATATACCTGACTTTGATGTGCTCCTTGCAGGCTTTCCCTGCCAACCATTCAGCAGTATTGGAAAACGCGCTGGCTTCATGCACAAAACCCAAGGTACTCTGTTTTATGATGTTGCACGTATTCTGGAGGCAAAAAGGCCCAAAGCGTTTCTGTTGGAAAACGTACAAGGCCTGCTGACGCATGACAAGGGAAATACTATGTCTACCATTCTTGAAGTGCTCTCTGAACTAGACTATGACGTGCAATACAAACTCCTAAATGCAGCCGATTTCGGCGTGCCACAGATGAGGAAGAGGGTCTATATTGTAGGTATTGACAGGCATCTCAAGGGGATAGATCCGTCTACCTTCGTGTTCCCAACAGGCGATCCTGACCACCACGCAGACATTGGCAACTTCTTAGAATCTGATGTCGAAGGCTATACGATTTCTGAAAAATTACAGAAAAATTATCTATTTAAACTTGATGACGGCCGTCCAAAAATCATAACAAAAGAGACCAAAGGTCCAACAAAGACTCTTGTAGCTTCCTACCACAAAATACAGAGATTAACAGGTACATTCGTTAAAGACGGACCTACAGGCTTAAGACTCTTTACGGCCAATGAGTGCAAGGCTTTGATGGGTTTTCCAAAGGACTTCAAAGTGCCCGTGTCACGAACCCAGATGTACCACCAATTCGGAAACTCAGTTGTCGTTCCGGTAATCAAGGAAATCGCAAAGTCCGTCAAGCCTTTCGTTATCAACGGAGAGCGTCATGGATGAACTTCTAAGGACCGCCAACAAAGGTGAATGGTCTGAATTATACGTCTTCCTGAAAATTATGCTTGAGAGGACTCTTTATGCAGCAGACGAAGATTTACAGCCCAAGACCGATGAGTGGTTTAGGTTTATAAAATTGCACAGGCAATTGCAAAACGGCAATATACAAACCTTCGATCTTTCAAATGAAGGAATCGTCATTATATCGCAGACCGGGAATAGCACGACATACAGCACTCTGGACCTTGGCGAAAAAACACACCGAATATTCAACCGCATCAAACAGGGCGCCGCCACCTTTGTAGTTGAAGACGCAGCGGCCCTTATGTCAGAATATGGGATTAACTCTATAAAAGCGAAGTCTACAAGCAAATCCGACATAGATGCAGAAGTACAAGTATCCAACTCTCCCTCTCGTCACAAAATGGGATTCTCTATCAAATCATACATTGGTGCGCTCCCAACACTCGTTAATTCGAGCTCGCATACGAACTTTGTTTATGAAGTAACGGGCTTTACGGGTGCATTTGATGAAATAAACTCAATTGAGGGCAAGTCAAAAGTGAGGGATCGTATTGCAAAAATTGTTGAAAATGGCGGCAAACTCAGCTTCACAAACATGCAAAGCGAACAATTCAAACAAAATCTGCGCATGCAAGATTCTGCATATCCAAAGGTGATGGCAAAAATGCTGCTGGATTTCTATTCTGGGAAAGGTAACAGCCTTGCCACATTAGGACAGCTTGCCTCGCAGGATACAACACTCGATATGACCGAAAATGAGATACAGATTGCCACAAAACGCTACCTCAGAAGCTCCGCACTGGGCATGGTGCCATCTCGTGAGTGGTCAGGTAAAATTTCCGCGCAGGGTGGATATATAGTCGTGCTCGAAACAGGAGAGCTCGTATGTTACAATATCTACTTCGATGATGACTTTCAAGCATATCTCTACGCAAATACTCGGTTTGACACCCCAAGTACCAGCAAGTACGATTTCGGAAAACTCTACGAGCAAGGCGGCAAGATCTATTTCAAGTTAAACTTACAAGTCAGGTTCAAGGCTGTATAATCAAGGAAATAGCCTAGGATTTCATGGCAGACGTCTTCTCTAAAGAAAAACGAAGCGAGGTGATGAGCAAAATCCGAAGCAAAAACACCAAAGCTGAATTGCTTGCGTTCAAGTACCTTCGAAAAAGAAGGATATACTTTCAGAAACACTACAAGCACGCACCGGGTAGCCCAGATATCGCCTTGCCTAGAAAGAAAAAAGCTGTTTTTATTGATGGCGACTTCTGGCATGGTAAAACAATCGATCAAGTAATACGCCGCCGCGGGCCTGATGACCATTGGACAAAAAAGATCCTCCGCAATATGGAACGAGACCAAGAGCAAATGACTACGCTCCAGGAAAGAGAGTGGAAAATACTAAGGATCTGGGAGCATGATATTCTCCGAAAGCGCACTCAGCACGAGACCCTAGTGAAAATAGAAGAATTTCTAACAATCGATGCGGGTACAGAAAAATAATCAGAGCTCTCTTACTGTATCTTTTTTCGAGCTTTTACATAGTTAATCCCAAGTTGGGCGCAGATACTCTGCATGTCCTTATAATTTAAACCGAATTTATATATATGCTCCACTACGAACATCCTCAGAAGATCTTTTGGAAGATAGTTGTTACCAAGCTCTTTATAGAAATCTTCGACTTCATTTTTATTATGCGAGAGTTCACCTGAAAAGTTCAGTTTTGCTGCTATGCCGATGAGATTAGCTGCGGGACCCGCCTGCTCTGTAATAACTTGATTAAGCGTCGGGGTAAGATTACGCGAAGACACACTGTCACTGATCCTCTTCAGAAAGGCGAAGGATACTAGCTGGATGAAACCATAAATAATCTTGTCAATCTCGTTATTCCTATCGACTTCGCTTTCTGAACTTGATTCATCAAGACGCTCATCAAGATATTGCCTCAAAGCCTCAATATAAGTATCAAAACTGTCAAGGAAAGCTTTTAAGCCTCTAAGGCCCAGACTGTAAAGCTCGGTAATAATATCAGCTTTATTTGTAGCATCAAGTGACCCATAATAATTATTCGCAATTTGACCCAGGACATCTATGGTTCTGAACGCTAGATTTACTTTACCAAAAATATCTAGGATATCCCCTGAGTCTTGACGATCCTCCTGTTGATTGCGGTCATACTGGTCTCTTCGGCTAAGCGCTTTCTTCCGATTCTCTTCTGGATTGACGTCCTTGATCGCAAACTTAATCTCTTCTTTAAGCAAGCCATTAGCGCCTTTTATCTCATCTTTACTAAACGTCTGAGGACTCGCTGCCTCGAACTGATGCCTGGCGCGTTCTACTATTGCGTTAATGATTGCTTTATTCTTCGAATGGTGAATTAGGAATATAACAACATTTGCATTTTCATTTTCGTGGAGCTCACTAACAATTTTTTCTACCTTGAGCTCTACTTCAGGCTCGTCTAAGTTATCGGAGAGGTATTTGGCAATAAAATAGTATTTGCAATAACTTAAAGAGAAAGAGTATACCTCATGCTCCAACCTCAATATCTTGGCATTGACCAACATTCTATGAATATTTTTATACGGTTTATCGATAGCCATACTCTTTGCATACTTATCATAAATCGATTCCAGCTCATCACTTTTAATGTCCTCTAGATTCCTTGACAGCAAAGAATACGCGATAAACGATAGGTATGTGAGATAAAAATCTATATCCTCTGGAGCGACGCCACTCCCTAGCAAGGCATGTGTAATAAAATAATTATATAGGTCTGCATACGAGCTTCCCTGTGTTCTCACTTTATTTCCGTCCTCAATTAGCTGTATCATGGTCAATACATAGAAAGGGTAGGTGGGTATAAAATTTGCCCCAACTGCAGTATTCACTTTATTCGAGATTTCCAATCTCAGATCAAGAACACCCTCATCAGTCAGGTTCTCTTGTTCAACATTCGAAATCCACTTATATATCAACTCATCACGCTTTACATGGCCAAGCTGCATTATCCGATAAGTGCCAAAACCTTCAAATATATCTCGCGTCCTGGCTTTTGCCATAGCCTCGATCTCTATGGATGAATCAGACAAAACATAAATACTGCCAAAAGCACCTCTCAGATAATTAAAGAATTCAAGCTGCTTACCCATGCTGTTAATAGCCATGTTCTCGAAGTTATCAATAACAAGTGAAATAGAGCTACCATTGCTTTTCAAGGCATCCCTAAACATCTCAATTTTTACAGAATTATCACCATATTGATGAGAAAATTTATCCACAAGGAGTGTTTCAAATCTTAACTGATCTGAGAATTTAATATCTGACGCAGAAAGCATCAAAGCAATATCACCTTTGCTATCAAGTTGCATCTGCAATATTTTTCCCAAGGTAGTTTTTCCCGACAGGTCTCCACCGAAAATAACCAATCGCTGTTGATCAGCCGCACCTAGAGTACGGCTGTCTATAACAGCACCTTTAGCACCTCCAATCTCTTCTAAGTCTGGGAAAATCTGCACATCCTCCAAGGTGAGTACAGGCATCCCTGGACGGCTGATCTTGATGCCTAAATCATTAATCTCATTTAAATAGATACCCTCGAGCTTAAGGCTTTTTATATCATCAACCACGACTTGTTGGCCCGTAAGCTCGAGGATATCTATAATCTCATCGTTTTTAAGTTTATTAAGAGTGCTTTTTAGCGCTGCAAGATTTGCCAAAAGCTCTCTGTCCAACACGATCTCCCCATCTGTAGCATGTATATATATCAGCCCGTGCGGCTCACCTCCTTTGAGATATTCAAAGACCCAGAAATAACCATACACGGATACAAGAAAATGCGCTTTACCGATTTTTTTAGCATCTTTCACAACCTCAATAGCAGAAGGCCTTGCAACAGACTCCGCAATTATAATATTCGACGAAGTCAATGCTTCAAGAAGTCTAGTAGGGGTATAGAATGCGTAGCCGACCGACTGCTCATTGTCGCCTTCGATTTCACTGACGATACCCTTCGCGTCACGACCAAGCTCAGAGGTTGATATAAACCACGCTTGACTAAAGCGTTTTCGAGTCCGCACGCCAATGAGCTTGTCAATTGCGGCCGACTGCACCTTATTACTCTCTGCGTATGCTTTGCACTCAACATATATCTTTTGGCCCCGAGATGTTTTATGACGGCACACCAAATCAATCTCTACGCCAGTACTCCTGACGTTCGTTGTATCTTCGGTCACTTCATAGTTCTGCGCCTTCAATAAGTGAGCCGCTAAATCCTCTACTAAATCGCCCTTGGCTTTTTCAGCCTCACCATCTTTAAATGCTACTATAATGCTCACGGCCGCTCCCTCTTAAAATACCTAGTTTCACTATACAGTAAACTAGTCGCACGAATTCTTCCAGTATAAATCTGCAGGAATGTTTCTTCTTACATAAGTTATTAACAATCAATTTACCTATGCTTCTAGTCAAGGCGACGAGCCGACATAAAGAATAACGCAACCGCCATCAACAACAGCCCAACATCCCGAAACGTAATCACAAACTGATTAAGACTCGAAACAATAATCCCCGCAAGCGTCAGGGCGCTCAGCGCTGCAGCAACCTTACGGAATTTACCGCTCACCAGCAGTAGCCCCAAAACAATCTCATACACTGCAATAAATTTAAGCGCCACATCGAGCGCTATAAAATTGCCCATAAATTGTGGCAAATAGCCAACCCACAAAAGGGGATTAAGCAGCGATGCAATACCCGCGTACAAAAACACAAACGCCAAACCCAAGCTGAGTATCAGTGCAGGCGGCTGTGCTTTATGAGCGTAAGCCTTCATATTTTTAATAATACCACTTATGTTATATGCTAGATATAGCTAAAGAGGAGGCTGTCATGAAGAAAACATACATCTACATAGCAATCGTTGCCGTTATCGTCCTTGGTGGGGTAGGTATCTACTTCGCGATGAACCAAAAGAACACCGATAACAATATGAATTCGATGGACATGAACAACTCCTCAAATGATTCCGCAAGCTCGGCAGTCGAGACCGATACGGTTAGTATTAAAGACTTCGCTTTCAGCCCAGTGAACATTTCAGTTAAAGCCGGCACCAAAGTCACCTGGACCAACAACGATTCAGCGCCGCACACCGTAACTGAAACCGACGGCAAAACTGGCCCAAGCAGTGGCAATCTCAGCAATGGCGATAGCTACAGCTTTACATTCACCAAACCCGGCATCTACCACTACGACTGTTCAATCCACCCGAACATGACGGGCACCGTAACAGTTAATTAGCTGTTACACTAAGGGTAATGAAGAAAGTTAAAGTATCTATTCAAGATGAGCACACACTCGTACTGCAGGAGTCTGCAGAAAAGGGTGACCTCATCGATCTGAAATCTATTCACGAAACCGACATCGACGCTTCGACGGTCACCAGTGTCGTGAATTCTATTAAGCGCGACGCGTTTCAGGATGCACTCAATAAAGAGAAGGCGGCTCTCGAACGCGAGTTAGCCCTAAAGGCTCAATTGCAAGAGCAAGCACTCCAAGACAAGATCAAGACTCTCGAGCTCGAAAAGGACACTGTTGCAAAGCTCGCCGAGGCAAGTGCTAAAAACGCCAGCCAAACCGACCTCGCCAAAAAAGAAGCTGAAATTGCCGAGCTCCGCGCCCAGCTAAACGCCACCACAACCGAGAAGCAACTTGCCGTTACCGAGGCCGTAGCCAGGGTAGAGAAAGAGCGTGACCAGCTTGCAAATGACCTTAAAAGCAAAGATACCGAAAGGCAATTGCTCGAAAGCTCTCTCAAAGAGAAGTTTCTAGGTGACCTCAAAGCCAAAGATGACATCATCAAGATCAAAGATGAAGAGATCGAATTCCGCAAAGATATGAAGGCCAAGCTCAGCACCAAGATGGTGGGCGAGACACTCGAGCAACACTGCGAAATTGAGTTCGAAAAGCTCCGCGCTACCGCATTCCAGCGCGCCGAATTTGGCAAAGACAACGACGCTCGCACCGGTAGTAAGGGTGACTACATTTACCGCGAGCACGACGAACACGGCACCGAAATCATCAGCATCATGTTCGAAATGAAGAACGAAAACGATGAAACAGCAACCAAAAAGACCAACGAAAGTTTCTTAAAAGAACTCGATAAGGACCGTCGTGAAAAGGGTTGTGAATACGCCGTACTCGTAACCTTGCTCGAAGCCGAAAGCGAGCTCTACAACAGCGGCATTGTCGATAAATCCCACCAGTTCGACAAAATGTACGTTATCCGCCCGCAGTTCTTTATTCCGATGATAACCTTACTTCGTAACGCCGCACTTAATTCGCTCAAATACAAGTCCGAGCTCGCCGAAGTGCGCGAGCAAAACATCGACATCGCGAACTTCGAAGACAACATTAACGAGTTCAAAATGAGTTTTTCTCGCAATACCGACCTCGCATTCGATCAATACACCAAAGCAATCGAAGAAATAGATAAATCCATCGACCGCCTCACAAAGGTCAAAGACAACCTCATGAAATCTGGCAACAACTTGCGCCTCGCTAACAACAAGGCCCAAGACCTCAGCATCAAAAAGCTCACGCGCGGCAACCCAACCATGCAGGCAAAGTTCGAAGAAGTCAAACGCACCAAACAGTAGCTCGTGCTACAATACGCTTATGAAAGTAGTGCTCTTCGTACTTGGGTTATTTGTACTCGCATTAATAGTGCGAGTACTCCTTGGCGACAAAGACGACGACAAAAAATAGGCCGTAAACTAACGAGCCTTTTGACTCGCACTCAGCTTACCAACTCCCCAAATAAGCACAATACCGAGCACAAGTAGGCTCAAGATTGTCGTTACAACCGACCCAGCACCAGCGACATCTGGATTGAGGAATGGGTACGGGTACCAGCCCGTAAGCCCACCGCGAATAAACACGTATATAACGTACGAGATAGGGAAGAGTAGCCAAAGAATCGCTTGCTTGAATGGCAGTGTACGGCGTGGTCTGTCAGTCAAAAAGTCTGCAAGCATCGCCACCGGTATAAGATAATGCAGCACGACATTATCCCACGGCACCGCAGTCAGTACCGCGTCTTCCATATGCGATAGCAGAGCAGAGAAGCCAATACCAACAACCAAGATGTACACGGTAGCCGCGCTACGAAACAAGTCCGTCTTCTCACTCTTGCGCGCCGCAATAGACACCGCGCTAAATAGCAATGCAACGAGTACAATAATATTTGTTTCAACAGTGAAATAGCTAAAGAAATTCTCCGCCTTAAACGTGCCGCGCTCGGCCGTAACGGCAATCTCGGTCACAAGAGCAGAAAACCCAAGCAGCGCGAAAAACAGTTTGTATGAAATAAGAAACGTATTACGATTAACGGTAGTTTTAGCTTGCTTCATACCCTCATTGTACCCCATACCGCTATAGGTAAAACACCGCTAATCTGTTAAAATATACCAAAAGTTCATTTGGAGGTATCGTGGCAAAACATCGTCGAAACATCTTCGGAGCATCGGGCGGCATGTTTATCGGTATGATCATCACCGGCACCGCACTAGGGCTCTTGCTCAGTAACGTACTCGTCGGTAGCATGCTCGGTGTTAGCATCGCACTCATTGCCACCGCACTCATGCGAAACAAAGAATAAAAAGGAGAAGCCTATTCAGTTCGAAACCGCAAAACGTATTTCACTCGTGCTCATCGGAGCTATTATTGCTGCAGTCGGCCTGCAGTTTTTCTTATTGCCAAACCACTTACTCGACGGCGGGGTAACAGGGCTTTCAATTATCGCGGCAAACTTATCTGGCCTGCCGCTTGGTATCTTTTTGATCCTGCTCAATATCCCATTTGTCTTTTTCGGTTATCGCCGCTTCGGTAAGCAATTCGCCATATCATCAGTCATTGGAATCGTCGCACTCGCCATACTCACACTGCAACACATGCCGCACGGGTTTACTGATGTGCCAATCCTCGCCGCCGTCTTTGGCGGGGCAATCGTTGGCGTGGGCGTAGGCATCGTCGTGCGCTACGGCGGCATTCTTGATGGTGCTGATACAATCGCGGTTTTTATCGACCGTATCACCGTATTTTCGGTCAGCGAAGCCATGATGGTCATTAACGGCATCGTCATCGCGCTCGCAGGCTTCGTGTTTGGCTGGGAACACGCCCTCTACTCACTGATTGCATACTTCGTGGCGCATAAGGCCGTCGATACAACCGTAGAAGGCCTCAACGAAGCCCGCTGCGCCTGGATTGTCAGCATGCGCGTACGTGAGATTGGTACCGCCATCAACTCACAGCTCAACGAGCCCGTAACCTACATCAAGGAAAGCGACAGCGAGGGCAGGGAGCCGCACGGTGTCATGCTTGCTGTCATTACTCGGTTCGACGAACAAAAGCTCAAATCCGCCATTCGCAAAATCGACCCGCATGCCTATGTCGTCATTACCAGTGCCCACGAAGTCGTGGACCGCGTATCAGAAGGCTCACTCTACAGCGGGCGTTTGTAGCGAATCAGCCTTGGGTTTCTTCGGGTTACGAATCCCCGCAAACGACACCAAGCCACCGACAACAAACAATACTATCGATAGAATTAATCCGTTACGAAAGCCAGCAAGGTTCAGGGTATACCCAGTCACCGTACCAATTAGCGCCACGGCAACAAGCCCCGCGACACGTGCTACAACATTATTAATCGCCGAGGCAATACCCGATCGTTTGCTGTCTACTGCACCCAAAATTGCTGCCGTGAGCGGAGCAACAGTCACAGATAATCCAATACCAAATAGCAAAATACCCGGGAGCATTGCCCAATAATTTGCTGACGCATCAATAAATAGCATCGTCACAAACCCAGCAGCCACAATCAGCGGGCCGGCTGTCATAAATATACGTGGGCCATATTCACCAGATAATTTGCCAAATCGTGATGCCAAGAAGAACATCAGAATCGACATCGGCACCATCGTAAGACCTGCCGCCGTCGCCGTGTAATGCCCAACCTGCTGCACGAAAATCGTAATCAGAAACGCCACGAGCGAAAGTCCAGCATAAATACTCAGCGTCGCAATATTGCCAGCCGTAAAGTTACGCGAGCGGAACAGCCCTAATGGCATCATCGGCTGCGCGGCGACCTTTTCGCGCCAAATGAACAATGCGAGCGAAACAATACCGACGCCCATCGTGCCGTAAATAAGCGGGTGAGTCCAACCAAAATGTGGTTGCTCAATCAATGCATACACAATCCCACCAAGGCTTAGTGCGCCTAAAATTGCCCCATACCAATCAATCTTTACGCGGGTCGACATATCACGCTCGTCTTGCAACTTCGCGAGCAAATACACCGTTACAGCAATCGGCAACACGTTCAGTAAAAAGATATAGCGCCACGATCCAAGATCGACAAGTATACCACCCACAAATGGCCCAATCAGCATTGCAATACCTGTCCACGATGTCCAGGCGCCGATTGCTGCATGCTGCCGGTCCTTCGGTACGCGCGACATAATCAGCGCGAGCGAGCTCGGCACAAGTAGCGCACCTGTCACACCCTGCAGTAACCGCCCAATAATCAACAGTTCTTTGGTTGTCGCCGCAGCACAAAGGAGTGATGTCACACCAAATCCGATCAGCCCGATCATCATCACACGTTTACGCCCAATAATATCCGAAAGTGACCCGGCTACGAGCATAAATGCACCGAGCGTAATCAGGTAAGCATCGACAACCCACTGTTGTGTCGACAATCCACCACCCAAGCTATGCTGAATTGCCGGTAGCGCCACATTCACGATCGATCCATCCAAAAATGCAATAATAGACGCAAGGATAGCAACAATCAAAACGAGGCGATAGGTAATTTCTTTCATACCTCAAGTATATCTCGTGTGCACAGATACAGCTAGTCGGTTTCAGCAGCAACTACCGGCGAAAACTGCGCCTGCTTGCGCTGCCGTGATATCCAAATCTCAAACACAAGCACCGCATAGGGGATAGCATTGATCAATTCCGCTACTGTGAACTTCCACACGCTCCAGCCCATACTACGGTGCGCAAATAACACCACTAGCATATACGCGATCACAATCATCCCATGTGCCGACCCACCAACCGCAATCGCCACGTCAGCAAGTGGCCAATGATTCACCTTGAACATGATGCCGATCAGTAGCATAGTCCAGCCAATCGTCTCTAAGATTGCCATCGTTTTAAATAACGACCACGCCTCACTTTCGACAAAGATTCCATCCATTTGGTGGTACCAGCGGGTAATCGTCGTTTTCGCGTCTTTCATACTTTTCAGTATACTAAATACATATGAGCGAGCCCAAACGTCCACTCAAGCCAAGCCAACTCGGCGCACTATATCCGCAGGCAAAGTCCTACGATGAACTGCGCGCCGAAAGGGTATCCACGCAGAAAATTCGCGATTCGTGGCTCCCAAAGCATCCCAAATTACTCATTACCGTAATTATTTTGTCGCTCGGTATAACATTTTGGGGTATTCTCGAATTTATCCTGCCAAGCGTACCGACCAACCCAATGTTCGCCGTACCAATGGGAATCCTGCTCGGACTTGCCTGGATCTACGCACTCATCGGTAGCTTGTACAAAATCCGCAAGCTACTCAATCAAATCGCGCTTAGTTCCGATGATCAATCTGGCGCAGACGTTTCACACGGTCGGCGGTAGATGGGTGAGTACTGAACATACTCGCAAGTCCAGCTGTTGAAAACATATTGCTAAACATCAATGCTGAAGTCGCTTGCTCACTTGGTGATGGAGCGATAGGCGGTACATGCTGCTTCCAGTTTTCTAATTTCATGAGTGCAGATTCAAGATCCTTACCAGAACCTAGCTGATGCGCGCTGTGCTCATCCGCAAGATATTCACGCGAACGCGACACGGCCATCTGAATCACCATAGCAGCGATCGGTGCCAAAATCATCGCAGCAATACCGGCAATCGGATTACTATCTTCGCTATCGCGGTTGCCGCCAAACCAAAATGCAAATTCAGCAATATAGCTAATCGCACCGGCCATCGTTGCGGCAATCGTTGATACCAGCATGTCGCGGTTCTTCACATGCCCCAGCTCGTGGGCGAGCACCGCACGAAGCTCGTTGTCGTTCAAAATATCCATAATGCCCGCGGTTACGGCAACAGCAGCATGTTTTGGCGAACGGCCGGTCGCGAAAGCATTCGGAATATCCGTATCAACATAGTAAAGCTTTGGCATTGGCATATTTTCTTGCTGAGCAAGCTCGGTCACGATCCGCTCAACTTGTGGGTAGCGGTTGCCAAGCGGCTTTGCGCCCTGCATCTTCAATACGATTGAGTCGCTCAACCAGTACATACCAATGTTAGAAATAGCAGCAAACCCTAAGGCGATTAACATACCGCTTTGGCCGCCCAGCAGGTACCCCACAAGCATAAATAGCCCTGTTAGCCCTGCCATAAGTAGTGTCGTCTTCAGTCCTTGTATCATATTACTAGTATATCGCATTAAGGTTAGTCCAACCTTAAAGAATGCCCGAAAATATGTCGTAATAAGTGATGTTCATTTGCCACCACAAGTGGTAAACTAACTATAAGCAGTAATATGACAAATTAGGGGGCATGGGAAAATCACACACCACAACGCGCTTCTGGCACCGTCGATCTAGCGAGGCGGTAATATTAGTGTCACTTGTCGTTGTCATCCTCTGTGCGTGGGGACTTATTAGTGGCGCGACCGAGCTCAATCAGGCCGTACGCGTACCGCTTGTCGCTGGTGTTATTGGCGCAATTGCGCTCGTTATCGCGAGCGTAACCTACTTCATCACGCCACTCCAACAGCTCAATCAGGCGGCAATCTTAAATTACGCACTTTTGCTTGCTACTATCACAACGCTTGTCGTTACAACAAACGGCATCAGCTCGACATTCTTAAGCTTGCTTATAGCCGCGCTATCGTTTGCCAGCTTTTTTGGTATTGGCGGTGTCATTATCGGAGCGTTGTCGCTCGCAGCATTCGTTGTTAATCAATACATATCCGGGATCATAACCCCAAGCCAGATCGTCGCAATTGCACTCCTTGGGGGCGTGCCGCTGATTGGTAGCTTCATCATCTGGGGTCGCCACGAAGGCGAGTCGGGCGACGACGAAACTAAAGAAGATCGTTCTTACCACGAGCTCGCCAGCGAGCTCAGCCAGGTATCAGGTAAATCAGAGGTAGTGATTAACGCCATTGGCGAAGGTGTCCTCGCGCTCGATGGGCAAGGGGTAATACAGCTCATTAACCCAGCCGCCGAACAACTCCTCGGCTGGAAAAAATCCGATTCGCTCAACCTCAGTTACAAATCAATCCTCAAAATGCTCAACAGCAAAAATCAAGAGGTAGACAGCGCAAACGACCCAGTTGCGCAGGCACTCAATACCAATAAAGCCGTTACGAGCGAGAGCTTTAGCCTGCAAACCCAATCTGGCAAATCATTCCTCGCTGCAATCACCGTTAACCCCGTCGGCCAGCTCGGCAAGGGTGTTATTGTTGTATTTCGTGATGTTACTGCCGAGAAATCCGATGAACGCCAGCGTGCCGAATTCATTAGCACTGCCAGCCACGAAATGCGTACCCCAGTCGCCAGCATCGAAGGCTACCTTGGTCTTGCACTTAATCCGGCAACTGCTAACATCGACGAAAAGGCCCGCGATTTCATCACCAAGGCACACGAATCAGCCCAGCACCTTGGCCGACTGTTCGCCGATCTTCTTGATGTTAGCAAAGCAGACGATTCACGTCTTAAAAACGACCCGAAGGTTGTCGACGTCGTACCATTTATTCACGACATCGTACAAGGTCTCGCACCAAAAGGAGTCGAAAAGGGGCTTCATGTTCTGTATAAGCCTATGCCAGATGAAGACGAAAACGACCACGACGGCGAACGCAAGCTAAACCCAGTATTTTACGCCAATGTCGACAACGACCACCTCCGTGAAGTTGTACAAAATCTCGTCGAGAATGCTATTAAATACACCCTCAAGGGCGATGTCGTCATTGACGTAACGGGTGACGACAGCCACATCACCATCAGTATTGCCGACACCGGCATCGGCATCCCGCGCGAGGACCAAGCGCACTTGTTCCAGAAATTCTACCGTGTCGACAACAGCGATACCCGCGAAATCGGCGGTACCGGCCTCGGCCTCTATCTTTGCCGCCGCCTCACCGAGACTATTGGCGGCCGCCTTTGGGTAGAGAGTGAATACAAGCGCGGTAGTACATTCTTTGTAGAAATCCCTCGCATTGATCACGACGAAGCACAACGACTTATCGAGCAGGCAAGCATCGAAGCAGAACGTGAAGCCGAGCTTGAACAGCAAGAGGTCATTCACGATGCAGAAGTAAAGCACGACGAATTCGAGGCAGCAACCGCCCCAGACGCACCAATCCAGCCAGCAAGGCCGATTGATATCGTAACAGGCGCCTCAAGCCAGCCAATAATACAGCCGCCAACAGCAGCAACCACCTCAACGTTCACCCCGCAGCCCGCACCAGAGCCAGTGCAACCACAATACGCCGTACCGCAGAGTTATATCCTCTCGCAGCCTGCAGCCGAGCCAATCATCGCAGCACCTGCAGCTCCAGTGTATGAACCAACCATTGTTGCGCCGCAAATAGAAATGGAGCCGCCAATCACTCGCCACCCAGTTGTATCAACGGTAAATACGCCATTATCTGCAATCGAATCCAACCCTTCCCAGTATTTAACCCGCCGCGGCGCTGGCATCACCGTGCCACCTCGTCAATAAATAGGCTCGAGGGTATAGCATTTTTAACCACAAGCATCTACAATAGGAGACACGATGACCAAGATTTTGCTAGTAGAGGACGACAAGAGTTTACGTGAGATTTATGGCGTACGCCTCCTCGCGGAAGGCTATGATATCGTCTCTGCTGGCGACGGGGAAGAGGCGCTTGCGATGGCGATCAAAGACCGTCCGAACCTAATCGTCAGCGACGTCATGATGCCAAAGATCAGTGGTTTCGATATGCTCGATATCCTTCGCAGCACCACCGAAACCAAAGACATCAAGGTAATTATGATGACCGCACTCTCAAGCGAAGAGCAGCGTCAGCGCGGTGTCGCACTTGGCGCCGATCGATACTTGGTCAAATCTCAGGTTGGCATCGAGGATGTCGTGCGCACCGTGCACGAAGTTCTTGGTGATTCACTTATTCCAGGCGGCCAAGCGCCGCTTATGACGCCACGCCCAAGCGCGCCAGTTGCAGCGCCAGCAACGCCAAGCATGCCAGCCGTAACGCCAGGGCCAGGGGCCGTACGCGATAGTGCAGTACCTCCTCGTCCGACCATGCCAGCTACTCCTGCTGCGCCAAGCATGCCAACTCCACCAACACCGATGCCTGCAGCTCCGGCAACTACGCCTGCGCCAGTTACACCAAGTGCACCAGCTCCTATTTCTCCCGTAGCAGCTCCACCCGCACCTGCATCACATCTTCCAGCAAGCGTCCTCCCTGAGCCAACCGCACCATTTTCAACGCCACGCACGGGTTCAATGGCCGGTCGGGTAATCCAACCAATCTCGGGCGACAGCGAATCTACTCCAGACTTCAATCACCTCATGAATCAAGAGCTCAGTGATGGTCCAGCTGCTCCTGCTGCGCCAAGCATGCCAACTCCACCAACACCGATGCCTGCAGCAGCACCAGCTCCGGCTCCTACAGCCGCCCCTACGCCAGCACTTCCAAACCTCCCGGTAATTCCCGTCACACCACCTGCGCCAGCAACAGGTCTTAGCTTCGAAGAGACGCCACGACCAAGCACACAAGCTCCAGCAACTCCTCCGTTGCCACCTATTCCACCAGCCCCTAATACTGGGCTATAATAGCCGGTATTATGGATAGCGACACAACGCGACTCAACAAACTACTCGCGCTACAGCTTGGCGTCTCACGGCGTGAAGCAGATATTTTAATTGATACCGGCACGGTTACTGTAAATGGTAAGGTCGCCGAGCTAGGTGCGCGCGCTAGCGAATCCGACACTATCACTGTTGCAGGTAAGCCAATTGCTGCCAAAAAAGCGCCCTATGTATATCTTGCGCTCAACAAGCCTGTCGGCTACGTCTGTTCACGTCGCCCGCAAGGGGAGAGTCCAACCATCTACAGCATTATTCCACACGAATATCATGCACTGAAGCCTGTTGGACGTCTCGACCGCAACAGCTCTGGGCTCATTCTTCTCACAAACGACGGCGATTTTGCATTCAAAATGACGCACCCTAAGTTCTCTAAGACAAAAGTCTACCATGTGCGCATCGATCACGATCTCCAGCCGCTACACCAGCAAATGATTAGCGACTTTGGCGTCGACCTCGAAGACGGTCGAAGCCAGCTCACACTCGCTCGTCTCAGTGATGATCGCCGCGACCAGTGGGAAGTAACCATGAGCGAAGGCCGCAATCGCCAGATTCGCCGCACCTTTGCAGCCCTAGGCTACACTGTTAAAGAACTCCATCGCGTGCAATTCGGCAATTATGTCATCGGTGATATGAAGCCGGGCGAACTTGTCCCTGTTGATATTCGCTAGGTGATATATCCAGAACGTCACCTCTGTCGTGTAATTGACATAATAGCATAAATAATATATAATGATACCGACCTTATCAGCGACGATTAGGAGTACAGAGCGTTGACTACGGCCCCTATGACCAGGTGCGAGCTCTTGGGTAACATCACCAACGGCGCCGACAATGCCATCAAGGTGATCATCACCCACGATGAGAGCAAGCCCGGCACCCTTTGGTGGGAGTTGACCTATGAGGCGCACGGCGGCCCGAATGTCGTCAGCGAGCACGTGGAGATTGATTCCCTCAGAAAGGTTCTCCTCAAGGGCGACCTGCTGGTTCAGGACCAGCTGACCTTCATCGTCAGCGGCGAGAAGAACGCCCGACTGTACGTCGGCGCACTCTTCTCCTACGCGACACACATCGCCGTCAGCCTCCCCACAAAGGACGTTGAGGAGTTCTGCAACAACTTGCCGTAAGACAACACCGGGGAAGCCGCCTACAAAGCCGCTAAGCCCGATCTCGCTGAAAGGCACCTGGCCATACTCCGCGCACCAGCGGAGTATGGCCAGGACAGCCCATGAAACTTTTACGAATAGACGCTCAAGGGCGTCTCGTTTTATATATTCACCCCTGTTATATATTGACATAACTGCTAAAAAGATGTATGATATATTAGCCTTGTCAGCTACACGTGATCAGGGAGTACCGACAATGGAGAGCATTGTCAGACATACCGAGGGAAGAATTCGCGACGGCAACGAGGAGTCTCCGGCTTTCACTGTCGGGCTGCGATACAACATCGCTAACCCCCACGCCGTTGACGTCGAATTCCCCGGCGCAGACTCTGGCCCAAACGTCTGGACCATCGCGGTGTCGCTGTTCTATAACGACACCTTCGGTCCCCAGGCGCCCATCGGCGAGCAGGGGGTCGCCGTCACCTTCAGTCTGCCGCGCAACGAGGTTGCGATCCATCTGCGAGCCCCTGAGGGCAACGCAACAGTCATTCTGCCCGCCGATGAGGTCCTGTGCTTCGCCAAGAAAGTGCAAGGCCTCGTCACTCCTGAAGATGAGGAGATTGCAAGAAACCTCCTGGCAGCAAAGTTCAGCGCCCTTCTGGCGCAACAGTGATGCCACCCCAGCTGAAAGGCGCCCCGGCCACCTCCGCAACCAGTGGAGCGTGGCCGGGAAAGCCCAAGACTTCACAGCACCTCAAACACCCAATGCAGGTGTTTATTTTTTATCATAAGCACATTGACAAAAATAGTAATTAAGAGTATAATATAAAAGCCTCATCAGCCTAGGCAAGGAACGGAACCAATGGGAACCGAGTACACCCAAGCGACAACATGCATGGTCACCAGCGGAGGAAACCTCTCCGCAGCCGTGAGCGCCCAGCTGCACTTCGACGCACTCCAGCCGCTCGACTTCGCAGTGCGCATCTTCAACGACCTCAAGAGCGAGGACGAGAAGGAGCGCTGGACGATCCCCGTCAGCCTGTTCGACAAGCTGCGCGGGCTCGACAGCACGACAACGACCACCGAGGGCACGATCGAAGCCACAGTGATCTGGCACATGAGCTTCCTGCGCAAGCAGGTGCTCATCGAGTTCGACCTCAACGGCCGTCCGCCGACGACCCTGATGATCCCACGGCGCGACATCAAGCGCTTCATGAAGCTCATCAAGCAGATTCTCACCGAGGACCCGCAGGCCGTACCCGACTACCTCGACGGCGAGCGACTCCGGTTCATCGGTCGCTACTGATCGCCCCAGCTGAAAGGCGCCCCGGCCACCTCCGCAACCAGTGGAGCGTGGCCGGGAAAGCCCATGCCCAGACATTCTAAACCGCTTGCGCTCGCAAGCTTTTTTCATTTCTGTTATAATTACCTCTAATATGGCTTCAAAATTACCAACAGTTGCAATCATCGGTCGTGCTAACGCGGGCAAAAGCTCGCTCTTTAATCGTATGGTCCGCTCACAGCAGGCAATTGTTGCTCGCGAAGCCGGTACAACTCGTGATAACGTCCTCGGCAAGGTGAGCTATAGCCGCCGTAACGCTGGCGAAGACGGCCAAACCGGCGAATTCTGGCTTGTCGACACCGCGGGTCTTAAGGATCCTAACGACGAATTCGAAGCAGGCATCCAAGACCAGATCCAGGAAGCTGCGGATGCCGCCGATGTCATCTTGGTAGTCGTTGACAGCACCGAATACCCAGGCGATGAAGATCGCATCGTTGCCAAAAAGGCTCTTAAGAGCAAAAAGCCAGTAATTCTCATCACCAATAAAGCCGATCTCAAAGACGCTATTCATAACGACGAATTCCGCCGCCTCGGCATCAAAGATATCATCCGCACCAGTGCCGAGCACAATTCTGGCGTTAGTGACGTACTCGACCGTATTGCCGAAATCATCCCAGAAGCCCACGAAACAAAAGCCGACGATATTCTTCGCGTCGCCCTTATTGGTCGTCCGAACGTAGGGAAGAGTCACTTATTCAATACGCTCGCAGGCAAGCAGCAAGCACTTGTCGCTAACGTTGCCGGGACTACTCGCGACCTCAATCGCGTGCAAATCAACTACCATCAGCAGACTATCGAACTTGTCGATACTGCCGGCATCCGCCGCCAGGGCAAGCAAGAGGTAGGCATCGAGAAATTCTCAGTCCTCCGTACCCTTAACGCTATCGAAGAAGCAGATATTTGTTTCCTTTTGATGGACGTCAACGAGCTCAACGTGGCCCTCGACCAAAAGCTTGCAGGCATCATCGCCGAAGCAGGCAAGGGACTCGTACTCGTCGTCAGCAAGTGGGATAGTGTCATGGATAAAGACGCCTTCACTCGCGACGCACTCGCACCAAAGATTGCACATAATTTTGACTTCGTACCATGGGCGCCACTTATCTTTACAAGTAGCGTTACTGGCCAAAACGTCACGAAACTTTTTGACCTCGCCATCGACATCCGCACTCGCCGTGAGCAGGAGACCAAGACTCGCGTTCTTAACGATCTCCTACAAAAGGCTGTTGCAAAACACCCACCTGCAGGCCTCAAAAACACCCATCCAAAGCTTCGCTACATGGTGCAAACCGACACATTGCCACCTTGGTTTGTCGTGTATGGTTCAAACCTCAAATTCATTCACTGGAGCTACAAGCGCTACATAGAGCGCCTCGTTCGCGAAACCTACAACTACTCTGGCACGCCAATTAAGTTTAGCTACCGCGATGAAAAGCAAATCAAGAGCAACAAAGAACGTATCTCTAAAGGCCTAGAACCAGTCACGAAGGCCTACAAGCAGCGCAAAGAAGCTGAAAAGCTACAAGCAGAAAAAGACGCAAGGGAAGAGGCAAATTAAAAGAGCCGCTGCACTGATCTCGGGTCCGGCTGCCACTCACATGGCAGCCGGACCCGAGAAGCGCGAGGCGGCTCAGGCGGCCGTTTTCTCAGAGTTGTGACGAGTACGCGACCTCCAGGCCGCGACGATCATGGTGAAGCCGATGGACAGCAGCACGCCAGCCACCAGCAGGCCGGTGGACACCTGAGCGATGCCGGCGTTCGTCATCGTCGTGCCGCACAGCGCGGTCATCTGCCTGCTGTCGAACAGCGTGCTCATTGCCAGCCATGCGACATAGGTCGCAACGGCGAGCACCAGCACACCGGCAGCAGCAAGAGCCTTCGACGTAACCTTCACGGGGGGACTCCATTCGGTCGATGCATCATCACGGCGACGACACATTAAGATATATTATACCAAGACATAAGCATTATGTCAATACTATGCACTAAGCGCGTTCGGCAATGTGCGATATACTAAAGGAAGATATGAAACTCATCTTTGCCCAAGGTAATCCCGGCACACAGTACACCGCAACCCGTCATAATGTCGGCTTTTTGCTTATCGACCAACTAGCCAAAGAGTGGGGCGCTACATTTAACCCCAAACCAAAGCTCAAGGCAGATATTGCTGAAGCCTCTGTAAACGGCGAGAAAGTACTGCTCGTTAAGCCAACGACATTCTACAACGAAACCGGCCAGACCGCCCGTCTATTGCTCGATTTTTATAAACTCACATCAAAAGACTTTCTAATCATTCATGATGACCTTGCACTACCCCTCGGTACTATCCGCACCCGCCTTGGCGGCAGCGATGGAGGCAACAACGGCCTCAAATCACTTGCAGCGCATATTGGAACAGACACTGCTCGTATTAGGGTAGGCGTCTGGGTTGAGTATCATCACGGCGCCGACAAAGTCGGCATCGTACTCGGCAAATTCAACCATGACGAGCAAAAAGAGCTGGCAAGCGAACTCCCAACAGTCCAGCGTATCACCCAAGATTTTATTGCAGATAAATTCGAAGTAACAACGCACAAGTCACAAAAAGGAGAATAGCCCCCGCCGGCAATGGCGAGGGCTACCCCTTGTGACTGTTGTGGGTGAACGGTGAACGAGCAACGCTAGTTGTCGCCGAACCCCCGAGGGAGGTCCTTGTCGAGTTCATCGTCGCTGTCGATGGCGAAGCGCATCTGCTCGCCCTGCCACTTACTGGCGAGCTCGATCAAGACCACCCAGCCACACCAGAAGGGAATGACGAAGAAGTAGATCAGGGTTCCCGTGACCATGAACGCAAGAAGCGTGAGTGCGGCCATACCCTGAAGCATCCTGCGTCGGATGTACTCGTGCCGGCTTTCCGGCAACCCAAGGCGCGACGTCTGCGTCGCGAAGTGCCTTCGCACCCACGACTTTACCACGCCCTCACGGTATGGGGGATCAAACCTAATGATGCTCATCAAACACCAACTTTCACTAAGGGGCTGTACGCCCAGGTTACCAAGCAATACGTAATCGAACTATACAATAAAGACAATAAATATGCAATTACATCACGCGCGTCACAAAGAACATTGTCAAAAGTCCCAAGACAGTAAGAAGGATGGTGGAATATGATGAATGTTTTGAGTGCGCCTCAGGCAAAATTTCACTGGTAGAGATATAGAGCAAAAAGCCCGCAAAGAAGCCAAGGTAAATCACCAGTAGATTATCCGGCAAGTGGAAAAACAGGGTAGAGAATGCACCGAGGATTGGCGCCAGTGCATCAACGAACAACATAATACGTGAGCGCCTCGTACTGTTACTATTCACGAGCATCAGATTCACCGTATTGAGCCCATCACTAAAGTCATGGGCAATCACTGCAATCGCAACAGCAATACCAATTGCACCGCCTGCTTGGAACCCGAGCCCAATCGCTACACCGTCCAAAAAGCTGTGGCCAGCCAGCGCCAGCGCCGATGCTACGCCCACATTTGGATGTTTATGCACCTCATACTCGTGCTCTTGTGATTCGTGAATCAAGATAGACTTCTCGACAATATGAAAGGCCATGAAGCCCACTACAAGTGCCAGCATCGGCCATATTGTCTCAACTTTAGTCTGCTCAACTAACTCAATAATTTCAGGTAATAAATCAAAGGCAACGACACCCAAAAGCACGCCAGCAGTGTAGCCTAAAAATCGATGTAGTTTGTCACGAAAACGCAGAGCTGTCAAACCGCCTGCAAGAGTTGAGAAAAATGTTGTAATAGAAAGAAGAATCGGAAGCATTAGGTTTATTGTACCTGATTATTTCTGGCAACCAAAAAGCGCCAGGTAAGGGTGGGCATCACCTGGCGCCATTTGGACCCTTCATCCCACCCTGATCGGGCATAGCGTGACCCACCTCACAACATATGGAGGTCCGCCGGATAAAGGGGTT
>Ga0157369_10000863_pt1 | contig 38656 bp, 36 predicted proteins | sample C25metaG_FD_113461 | JGI IMG/M metagenome (GOLD analysis project Ga0157369, IMG submission 113461) | Corn rhizosphere microbial communities from Kellogg Biological Station, Michigan, USA - C2-5 metaG | ecosystem: Host-associated > Plants > Roots > Rhizosphere > Soil | place: USA: Michigan... | reverse complement strand
TTCAACCACTTCTTCCGCGGCAAGGAGGGCGGCGAGTCCGGCGACCAGGTCTTCATCCAGGGCCACGGCTCCCCCGGCATCTATGCCCGTGCGTTCCTCGAAGGCCGGCTGACCGAACGCCACCTCGACGGCTTCCGCCAGGAGATCTCGCACGCGCCGTACGGCCTTCCGTCGTACCCGCACCCGCGGTTGATGCCGCAGTTCTGGGAGTTCCCGACGGTGTCGATGGGGCTCGGTGCGATCCAGGCGATCTACCAGGCGCGATTCAACCGCTACCTGCACGACCGGCAGCTCAAGGACACGTCGCGCTCGCACGTGTGGTCGTTCCTCGGCGACGGCGAGATGGACGAGGTCGAGTCGCTCGGCGCGCTCGGTGTCGCCGCGCGCGAGGAGCTCGACAACCTGACGTTCATCGTCAACTGCAACCTGCAGCGGCTCGACGGACCGGTGCGCGGCAACGGGAAGATCATCCAGGAGCTGGAGTCGTACTTCCGCGGCGCCGGCTGGCACGTCATCAAGGTCGTGTGGGGCCGCGAGTGGGACGAGCTGCTCGCCCGCGACACCGACGGCGTTCTCGTCAACGTCATGAACACCACGCCGGACGGGCAGTTCCAGAAGTACTCGGTGAGCGACGGCGCGTTCATCCGCGACGACTTCTTCGGTCGCGACCCGCGGCTGCGCAAGATGGTCGAGCACCTGTCGGACGAGCAGCTGACGAGGCTGTCGCGCGGCGGCCACGACTACCACAAGGTGTACGCCGCGTTCCGCGCCGCGCGCGACCACGTCGGCCAGCCGACGGTCATCCTCGCGCAGACCATCAAGGGCTGGACCCTCGGCAAGGACTTCGAGGCGCGCAACGCGACGCACCAGATGAAGAAGCTGACGAAGGCCGAGCTGAAGGAGTTCCGCGACCGGCTCTACCTCGAGATCCCGGACAAGGATCTCGAAGGCGAGCTGCCGCCGTACTACCACCCGGGCGAGGACAGCGACGAGATCCAGTACATGCTCGAACGCCGCCGCGCCCTCGGCGGTTTCCTGCCCCGCCGCATCGACCGCTCGAAGCCGCTGACCCTGCCCGGCGACAAGGCGTACGACGCACTGAAGAAGGGCAGCGGCAAGCAGCAGGTCGCGACCACGATGGCGATCGTGCGCCTGATCAAGGATCTGATGAAGGACAAGGGAATAGGCGCGCGGTTCGTGCCGGTCATCCCCGACGAGGCGCGCACGTTCGGCATGGACTCGCTGTTCCCGACCGCGAAGATCTACTCGCCGCACGGGCAGCGCTACGACCCGGTCGACGCCGAATTGTTGTTGTCCTACAAGGAAGACACCCGCGGTCAGATCCTGCACGAAGGCATCAGCGAGTCGGGATCGATGGCGTCGGTGATCGCGGCCGGATCGTCGTACGCGACGCACGGCGAGCCGATGATCCCGGTCTACGTCTTCTACTCGATGTTCGGCTTCCAGCGCACCGGTGACCTCATGTGGGCGATGGGCGACCAGCTCGCGCGCGGCTTCCTGCTCGGCGCGACCGCCGGCCGTACGACGCTCAACGGCGAGGGACTGCAGCACGAGGACGGTCACTCGCTGCTGCTCGCGTCGACCAACCCGGCCTGCATCGCCTACGACCCGGCGTTCGCCTACGAGATCTCGGTCATCGTCAAGGACGCGCTGCGCCGCATGTACGGCGACGAGCCGGAGAACGTCTTCTACTACCTCACCGTCTACAACGAACCGAAGACGCAGCCGGCCATCCCGGACGACGTGCCGGACATCGAGCAGCAGATCGTTCGCGGGCTCTACCGCTGCGCGCCGGCGCCCGAGGTCACGAGCGACGGCAACAACGGCGACGAGCCGCCGCGCGCGCAGCTGATCGGCAGCGGTACGGCGATCCACTGGGCACTCGAAGCGCAGCGGTTGCTCGCCGAGGAGTGGGGCGTCGCCGCCGACGTGTGGAGCGCGACGTCGTGGACGGAGCTGCGGCGCGAGGCGCTGGAGTGCGACCTGCACAACCGGCTGGTCGCGGCGGGTGACGGTGCGGCCGGTGATGGGGAGGCGAGCCACCGCACGCCGTTCGTCACCGCGCAGCTCGAGGGCGCACCCGGCCCGGTGCTCGCGGTCAGCGACTGGATGCGCGCGGTGCCCGATCAGATCGCGCCGTGGGTTCCGGGCGACTGGTCCTCACTGGGGACCGACGGATATGGCCGATCCGACACCCGGATCGCGCTGCGGCGCTACTTCTCCGTCGATGCCGAGTCGATCGTGCTCGCGACACTGACGGAGCTGGCTCGCCGCGGCGAGGTGAAGGCGGACGCGCCGGCCCGCGCGGTCGAGCGCTACGACCTCGGTACGACGCCGAAGGCGTAGGCCCGGGCCGCTACGCCGCTTAGTAGTCGGCCTGCTGTTTGCGCGCGACGTAGATCACGCCGGCGCCGACGCCGAGCAGCACGATCTCGGCACCGGCCATCGTGACGATCGCCCGCGCCGGCACGTCGAACTTCATCGCCGGCAACGCCGCCGTGCGCTCGGGCGCCGCGGCGACGTGCTGCACCGCGGCGCGGGTGTGACTGTCCGCGAGCGGGGCGGTCGTCGTACCGGCAAACGGGGCGCTCACCAACAGCGCCGCTCCGAGTGCGGACGGCAGCACGGCCGCCGCTGTCACCCCCGTACGCCATCGACCCATGTGCGCTCTCTTCCCGGTTGTGTGGATGCGTATGCCTTTGCGGGGTATTGCAGCGTCAACGAAAGGAGCGACCGTGGATCGCGGCAGTGACAAGGTGAGCCCGCGGCTGGACGACGAGCTCAAGCACGAGACCGAGGGATTGGTGCGCTCCGGGCACAGCACCCACGCCGAGGAGTGGAAGGACCCCGAGCCGCCGGGAGAGGACCAGCCCGCCGCCGATCGGGCGGCCGACGGCAATCTGTACGGCGGGACCCCGGCCGGGATGGAGCCGGACGACGTCGAGGGTCGCTCCGAGCTGGCGAGCTACCTCGGCAAGGACTGCTACCCGATGGTGCGCGCGCAGGTCATCGACCTCGTCATGGACCGCAATGCCCCGGACCGCGTCGTCGATCTCGTCAAGCGACTGCCGTCGGATCGCGAGTTCACCAATGTCAACGAGATCTGGAGCGCGCTCGGCGGTCGGGTCGAAACCGGCCGTTAGCTAGTCATTGCGGGTGGCGTGCGATAGCCCGTACGTGCCGGTACCCGTCACCGATCATGTGGTTTTCGGGCAGATTCGCGGCTATGTCCTGGCCTTCTCTTGTGCGGATGCCGAAAGATTCCGGCAAGACAAGGGAGCGGCCATGGCGCGACGGCGGATCGCAACGATCAACTCGCTCGACGAGCACCCGAACCTGCCCGAGATCCTGGGCGTTCTCGCGCAGCTCCCGCACGTCTCCGACAGCGACCTTGTCCAGCTCGCGGACAACTGGCGCAACACGGTCTACCTCGCGGAGGCCCGGGCCCGCGCGCTCGACCCCGACAGCCCGCTGGTGCTCGAGGTGCTCGCGGCGTTCGAGGCCGTGCAGGCGCTGTTCGCCGACGACGTCTGCGGGGAGGCCGACTACATCGAGCTCGAGCCGGAGGTCGCGTCCGTCGCGCTGAAGGCGGTCCGCGACGCGATCGCGGCGTCGTACGCCGAGCCGCTGCTGAGCCGCGCCGAGCACGCCGCGCTCATGGCGCCGTGGCGCGCGGTCTACCCGACCGCTCTGGTCGATGAGCCCGACCTCGGCGAGCACGGCGCGCAGGTGAAGGCGCTGCTGTCCGCGATGCCGCGGCTGGCGACCCGCTGCCACGACACCGATGCCGCCGCGCTGTACAACGCGATCCTGCGGACAAGCATGACGTTGGACGAGGACGTGCGCGCGATCGCGCGCGACGAGGCATGGCAGGCGGCGCTGCTCACCAACCGCCGGCGCGTGTGGGGCCTCATCCGCCGTAGCGGCGCGGAAGGCATCGGCCGGTTCTGCGGCCAGTGCCGGACCCGTCACGACGACGAGGACACGATGCGCGTGCTGTCGCTGTGCCTCGACGCGGCGTGTGCCCTGCTGGTGGCCGACGCGGTGGACGACAACCTGGTCGACGTGCTCACCCTGCCGGTCCAGAAGCTCATCCCGCTGCAGCGCACCTCCGGCGACTGACCGCTATCGCGCGAGGCGGGCGAGCAGGTCGTCGGCGTTCTTCGTGTTGATGACCCGCTCCGCCGGTACGCCGCATTCCTCGGCCCGCTCGCAGCCGTTCTCCTGCCACTCCAGCTGACCGGGCGCGTGCGCGTCGGTGTCGATCGAGAAGTCGCAGCCCATCTCGACCGCGAGCGACAACAGCCGCCGCGGCGGGTCTAGCCGTTCCGGCCGTGAGTTGATCTCGACCGCCACGCCGAAGCGACGGCACGCCTCGAACACGATCTCGGCGTCGAACTCCGACTCCGGCCGGCCGCGGCCGACGACGAGGCGCCCGGTGCAGTGACCGAGCACGTCCATGTGCGGGTTCGCGATCGCGGCGACCATGCGCGGCGTCATGTCGGCTGCCGGCATGCGCAGCTTCGAGTGCACCGACGCGACCACGACGTCGAGCTCCGCGAGCAACGACGGCTCTTGGTCGAGGCCGCCGTCGTCGAGGATGTCGACCTCGATACCGGTCAACAGCCGGAACGGCTTTGCCTCCCCCGCCGCGGCTTCTTCGGCGAATCGCTCGTTGAGCCGCCGTACGACGTCCAGCTGCTCGCGCAACCGTTCCGGCGAGAGCCCGCGCGCGACGGTGAGCCGCGGCGAGTGGTCGGTGAGCGCGACGTACTCATGACCGAGGGCGCGCGCCGCCAGCGCCATCTCCTCGATCGGCGAACCGCCGTCGCTCCAGTCGCTGTGCATGTGCAGGTCACCCTTCAGCGCCTGCCGCAGCGCGCTCGGCTGCTGGTCCTCCTGCCGGCCGAGCAGGCGCGCGAGGTACTCCGGCTCACGACCGGCGAGCGATTCCTCGATGACGCCCGCGGTGACCTTGCCGACGCCGGGGAGCTCGGTCAGCGTGCCGTCGGCGGCGCGCTTTCGAAGCTCGGCTCGGCCCTGCTCTTCCGCGATCGCGGCGGCACCACGAAAGGCACGCACCCGGTACGTCGGCTCGCGCAACCGCTCGAGCAGGTACGCGATCTCCTTGAGGTCGCGGACCGGATCGCGCGCGTCGGAATCCACCTCCACGACGCTATCGGGCCTTTCGCGAGCCACCTCCCTACGAGAGAGTGGCGCCGTGAGCACACCTCCGCGCCCGCGGGTGCGCGCGGCGACGGTGAAGCGGATGCAGCGGGCCTCCGCCGACATCGCGGCCGAGTCGCTGGCCCGGATGGAGGCGACGCTGCCGTGGTTCGCGGCGATGTCGCCGAATCAGCGGTCGTGGATCGGCCTCGTCGCCCAAGCCGGTGTCGCGAGCTTCGCCGAATGGCTCGCGCATCCCCACGCCGGCCACGACATCACCGGGGGCGTGTTCGCGACGGCACCGCGCGAGCTTGCCCGCGCGGTCACCTTGCAGCAGACCGTGGAGCTGGTGCGGATCGCGTGCGACACCGTCGAGGACCACGCGCCCGACCTGTCCGCGAGTGGCGACGAGGACGCGCTGCACCGCGCCGTCCTCGCCTACAGCCGCGACCTCGCGTTCCAGGCCGCGCTCGTCTACGCGAAGGCCGCCGAGGAGCGCGGCGCCTGGGACGCGCGGCTCGAAGCGCTCGTGGTCGACACGGTCGTCGCCGGCGAGCCGGACGAGGAGTTGCTCTCCCGCGCGGCCGCCCTCGGCTGGACCGGACACGCGGCCGTCGCGGTCCTCGCCGGTACGGCGCCCGAGGGCGAGACCCAGCGCTCGATCGAGGAGATCCGCCGGGTGGCGCGGCGGGACGGGTTCGACGTACTCGCCAGCATCGGCGGGCGCCGCCTGATCTGCGTCCTCGGCGTCGAAGGCGATCCGCTGCCCGCGGCCGCGCTGCTGTCCGGGCAGTTCGCGCCCGGGCCGGTCGTGCTCGGCCCGCCGGTCGCGGACCTCGCGAGCGCGCCCGCCTCGGCCCGGGCCGCGCTCGCCGGGCTCGCCGTCGCGGTGGCGTGGCCCGCGGCGCCGCGGCCGGTCACCGCCGAGGCGCTGCTGCCGGAGCGGGCGCTGGGCGGCGATCCCGAGGCGCAAGCGGCATTGGCTGATGTCTACAGCGCCCTCGACGCCGCCGACGCCACACTGACCGACACATTGTCCGCATTCATGGAGTTGGGCGGAGCGCTCGAGGCGACCGCCCGCGCGCTGTTCGTCCACCCGAACACGGTGCGCTACCGCCTGAAACGGGTGAGTGAGATGACCGGGCTGGTTCCGAGCCAGTCGCGCGACCGGTGGACTCTTGGCATCGCGCTCGCCCTCGGCCGGCTCGACCGGCGCCCAGCGCACGCCACCCCCGAGTTGTAGGAACCCTACAAAAGGCTCGGCCGGAATTCGTGCGCGGCGGCACCCTCTGTCGGGCACCCGATTCGCTTGGGTGGAGACGTGCTCGCCCTCCTTGCCCCTGGACAGGGTGCACAGGCCCCCGGGATGCTGGTCCCCTGGCTGGACGACGCCGAGATCGCGGCGACGCTGCGCTGGTCGTCAGCGGTCACCGGCCTCGACCTCGTCACGCTGGGCACGACCGGCAGCGCCGACGACATCCGCGACACCGCCGTGGCGCAGCCGCTGCTCGTCGCGCTCGCGCTCGCCGTGGGTCAGCGCCTCGTGAGCGACACCGATTTCCCCGTGGTGGCCGGGCACAGCGTCGGCGAGTTCGCCGCGGCCGCGCTGGCCGGCGCGCTCACCGCCGAGACCGCCTTGACCCTCGTCCGCGAGCGGGGCCGGCTGATGGCCGCGGCGTCGGCGGAGACGCCGACCGGCATGAGCGCCGTGCTCGGTGGCGACGCCGACGAGGTCGCGGCCGCACTCGACCGCCACGGCCTCACCGCGGCCAACGTCAACACGACCGGCCAGGTCGTCGCCGCCGGCCGGCTCGACGCGCTCGACGCGCTGGCCTCCGATCCGCCGCCGCGCGCGCGCATCCGGCCGCTGCCGGTAGCCGGCGCGTTCCACACCGCGTTCATGGCGAGCGCGCGCGACGGGCTCGCCGAACTCGCCGGCCGTGCACCGCGCACCGATCCGTCCCGGACACTGGTCGGCAACGGCGACGGCGCGGTCGTCCGCGCCGGCGACGACGTCGTACGCCGGCTCGTCGCGCAGGTCGCGCAACCGGTGCGCTGGGACCTCTGCATGGCGACGCTCACCGACCTCGGCATCACCGCGACGGTCGAGCTCGCGCCCGGCGGGACGCTGACCGGCCTCGTCCGCCGCGCGATGCCGGGCGTCGAGACGCTCGCGATCACGACGCCGGACGACCTCGCCACCGCGCGCGCCATGCTCGACCGGCACGCCGTCGCGACCAGCGAGCCCGCGCCCTCGTGGCGGGTCGCGGTCGCTCCCGTCGCCGGCACGTTCCGCCGTACCGACGCCGAGCCCGGTACGACGCTCGCGGCCGGCGCGCCGCTCGGCACCGTCGTCTCCAACCGCAGCGAGGCCGCGGTCGAGGCGGCGCACGGCGGCGTCCTCGTGGAGTGGCTCGTGCACGACGGCGATCCCGTCTCGCCGGGTCAGGCGATCGCGCGGCTGCATCCGCTCGGCGCGGACGCCGCGTTGCCGGAACGAGGGGTGCACGAACGCGGGGTGTACGCGTGAAGGCGTCGAGCACGTTGCGGCACTCGCGCATCGTCGCCCTCGGTGAGCACCGGCCCGCCGGCTCGCTGACCAACGACGACATCGCGGCGCGCGGTCTCGACACGACCGATGAGTGGATCCGCACCCGCACCGGGATCGCCAGCCGGCACATCGCGGCCGACGACGAAACCGTCGTGTCGATGGGCATCGACGCGGCGGCGAAGGCGCTCGCGAGCTGCGGCCTCACCGGCGACGACGTCGACCTCGTCGTCCTCGCGACCTGCACGATGCGCAACCCGATCCCCGGTGGCGCCGCGCGGATCGCGAGCGGCATCGGCGCGCCGGGCATCGGCGCGTTCGACATCAACGCGGCGTGCGGCGGCTTCTGTTACGCGCTGTCGATCGCGAGCGACGCCGTACGCGCCGGCAGCGCGAACCGCGTCGTCGTCGTCGGCGCCGAGAAGCTCACCGACTGGCTCGACTGGACCGACCGCGGCACGTGCATCCTGTTCGGCGACGGCGCCGCCGCGGCGATCGTCGAATCATCCGACGAGCCCGGCATCGGCCCGGTCGCGTGGGGCAGCGACGGCGACGCGTACGCGAGCGTCGGCGTACCCGAGGGCGACTGGGCGATCCGCATGGACGGCCCGGCGGTCTTTCGTTGGGCCACCACACAGCTCGCGCCCGTTGCACGGCGCGCGTGCGAGCTGGCCGGCATCGAACTCGCCGACGTCCGCGCGTTCGTGCCGCACCAGGCCAACATCCGGATCGTGGACGCGCTCGCCCGCGCGCTGAAGCTTCCGGACAGCGTCGTCGTCGCGCGCGACATTGCGACCACCGGCAACACCTCGGCCGCGTCGGTACCGCTCGCGCTCGCCTCGCTCGTCGGCACCGGACAGGTCGAGCCCGGCGACCTCGCGTTGCTGCTCGCGTTCGGTGCCGGGCTCACGTACGCCGGACAAGTCGTCCGAATTCCCTGAGAAACAAAGGAGAAATACCGTGTCGCAGCAAGAGATTCTCGCCGGCCTGGCGCAGATCGTGAACGAAATCGCCGGCGTCCCCGTCGGTGACATCACCCTCGACAAGAGCTTCGTGAACGACCTCGACGTCGACTCGCTCTCGATGGTCGAGATCGCGACGGCGGCCGAGGACCAGTTCGGCGTACGCATTCCCGACGAGGACCTCAAGGACCTCAAGACCGTCGGCGACGCCGTCTCCTACATCGAAAAGGCGGGCGTCGCGGCGTGACCGACGCAACCGTCGTCGTCACCGGCCTCGGCGCGACGACACCGCTCGGCGGCGACGTCGCCTCGACGTGGGCCGGCCTGCTCGAAGGCCGCTCCGGCGTGCGGCGGATCGACGCCGAGTGGGCGGCCGACCTGCCGGTGCGGATCGCCGCGCAGGCAGCCGTCGAGCCGACCGACGTGCTCGACCGGGTCGAGGCGCGAACGCTCGACCGGTCACAGCAGTTCGCGCTCGTCGCGGCGCGCGAGGCGTGGGCCGACGCCGGCTTCTCCGCCGACGTCGGCGTCGACCCGGAGCGCCTCGCGGTGGTCGTCGCGAGCGGTATCGGCGGGGTGCTCACGTTGCTCGGTCAGTACGACGTGCTGCGCGAGCGCGGTGCGCGCCGGGTGTCGCCGCACACCGTGCCGATGCTGATGCCGAACGGCCCGGCGGCGACGGTCGGGCTCGCGCTGACCGCGCGGGCCGGCGTACACACGCCGGTGTCGGCGTGCGCGAGCGGCGCCGAGGCGATCGCGCTCGCGCTCGACCTGCTGCGCGCGGGTCGTGCCGACGTCGTCGTCGCCGGTGGTACCGAGGCGGCGATCGCGTCGTTGCCGATCGCCGGCTTCGCCGCCATGCGCGCACTCTCGACTCGCGAGGACGATCCCGAGTCCGCGTCGCGTCCTTACGACAAGGCGCGCGACGGGTTCGTCCTCGGTGAGGGCGCGGCGCTGCTCGTGCTCGAGACCCGGGAGCACGCGCAGCGCCGTGGCGCCCGCATCTACGCCGAACTCGCCGGCGCGGGTATCAGCGCGGACGCGCATCACGTCGCCGCGCCGGAACCGACCGGTGCGGGCGCGGCCCGCGCGCTGTCGTTGGCGATGCGCGACGCGGGCCTGCGGCCCGGCGATGTCAATCACGTCAACGCGCACGCGACGTCGACGCCGCTCGGTGACGTCGCCGAAGCACATGCACTGCGCACTGCACTGGGCGACGTCGCCGCGACGATTCCGGTGACGGCGACGAAGTCGTGCACGGGCCACCTGCTCGGCGCGGCCGGTGCGCTCGAAGCCGCGGTCACCGTCCTCTCGCTGCACCACGGCGTCGTACCGCCGACGCGCAACCTCGACGATCCGGACGACGACATCGGCCTCGACGTCGTGCGGTTCGAGCCGCGGGCGATCGCCGGAAACGGTGGCGCCGCACTGTCCAACTCGTTCGGCTTCGGCGGTCACAACGTGACGCTCGCGGTCAAGGCGGTCTGATGACTCTCGTCGGCTCCGGGCCCGAAATTCGGGTTGCGCGGCAACGGGATCCGCGCGATCCGTGGCTGCGGCTGGAACAGCTCTGCGACGCGAACAGCGTGCGCGGCCTGCACGCGACCGCGGGCACCGGCGTCGTCGCCGCGGTCGGCCGGATCGACGGCGGCGAGGTGGTCGCGTTCGCGACCGACCCGACCGTGCAGGGCGGCGCGCTCGGCGCGGAAGGATGCGCCGCGATCGCGTCGGCGTACGGCGTCGCGATGCGCCAACGCGTGCCGATCGTCGGCGTCTGGCACTCCGGCGGCGCACGGCTCGCCGAAGGTGTCGCCTCGCTCAATGGGGTCGGCGAGATCTTCACCGCGATGACGCTCGCGTCCGGTCGCGTCCCGCAGATCTCCGTCGTCCTGGGCCCGGCCGCCGGCGGCGCGGCGTACGGCCCGGCGCTGACCGACGTCGTGATCCTCGGCCCGCACGCGCGCGTGTTCGTCACCGGTCCCGACGTCGTCCGCAGCGTCACCGGCGAAGACGTCGACATGCTGCGCCTCGGCGGCCCGGAGCCGCACGGCCGGCGCAGCGGCGTCGTACACATCGTCAGCGACACCGACGACGACGCGTTGCTGCGCGCGCGGGAGACGGTGTCGTTGCTCTCGCATCACGGGCACCTCGGCGCGGTCCCCGATCGTCCGCTCGCCGATCTGTTGCCGGAGTCGCCGAAGCGCGCGTACGACGTGCGGCCGCTCGTCGGCGCCGTACTCGACGCGCCCGGACTCGAGTTGCACCCGCGCTGGGCGCCCAACATCGTGACGACGCTCGGCCGCTTCGGTGGTCGGGCGGTCGGCGCGCTCGCGAACAACCCGATGCGCCTCGGCGGGTGCCTCGACGCCGCGAGTGCGGAGAAGGCGGCGCGGTTCGTGCGGATGTGCGACGCGTTCGGCCTGCCGCTGATCGTGCTGGTCGACGTACCGGGCTACCTCCCCGGCGTCGGCCAGGAGTGGGACGGCGTCGTACGGCGCGGCGCGAAGCTGCTGCACGCGTTCGCCGAGGCCGCCGTGCCGCGGGTGACGCTCGTGACCCGCAAGGCGTACGGCGGCGCGTACATCGCGATGAACTCGCGCTCGCTCGGTGCGACTCGCGTGCTGGCGTGGCCGGGCGCGCAGGTCGCGGTGATGGGGTCGGTCGCGGCGGTGCGCATCCTGCACCGGCGCCGGCTCGCGGAGGTTGCGGCCGAGCAGGTGCCGGAGCTGGAGGCGCAGCTCGCGACCGAGCACGACGAGATCTCGGGTGGGCTCGACCGCGCGGTCGAGCTCGGCGTGATTGATGAGGTCGTCACGCCGGAGCGCACCCGCAGCGCGCTCGCGGCCGCCCTCGCGACCGCCCTCGGGGCCGCGCCGTCGGCACGCGGGCGGCACGGCAACATCCCGCTGTAGCCCCGGCCCCGGCCCCGGCCCCGGCCCCGGCCACGGCCGTGGCCGCGCCATGCCGACCACGGAGCGTAAGCAACGGCAGACACCCCCTGCGGCGACCTACCACTCCCCTGTGTTGAGTCACGCTCCCAGCGGGTGGTCTCAAGCCTCTGGTGTGTTGAGTCAGTCTGCTGGCGCTTAGGTCGGGGAGGGGGCGCCGCGTGGGGGTGACTTTCCGTAACGACGTCGGGCGCGCGCCCGGTACGCCGGCACGGGACCGCGAGCGGCCGGCCGACGCGGACGGCGCGCTAGATTCGCGCCGTGCGCACTTCGGTCTTGCTGCCCATCGGCGCGGCGCTCGGGCTCGTCGGCTTCCTCGCGCTCGCGGTCGAAGCCGTGCGGGCCGCGATAAGCGACGTCTCGCTGTCCGGCTGGCAGTCCGCCGTACCGTGGGCCGGCCTCGGCCTGTTCGTCATCGGCGCCGGCCTCGTCGTCGCCGCCCTCCTCAGCGACGCGGACGCCGACACCGACGCCCGACCCTAGGACCAGGAGGAACTGCTCAGCGCACCACCTTTCGTGGCCACGACACAAACCGGCCGTCCGATTTTTGTGGTTTATCCCCGTCTGCGTTGGCTATGTCCGGGCTGGCAGGTAAGCCTTACCCGCCGCCGGGGGCGCAGGCCCGGCACGTTCAAAGGAAGGCGAACGAGTGACATCACGCTGGGCAGTAGGAGCAGCCGTCGCAACACTTCTGGCGGCTGGAAGCGGCTTCGGCGCCTACGCCGCCGGGGCCGACGCCGGACAGCCGACGCCGGAGACGGTGCGGATCTGTGGCATCGGCACCATGGGTCAGGACGTCCAGGAAGGCGCGAGCAACCAGGACCACCCCACCTCCTCGATGTTCTCGGGCAACGAGGAGTCCAACCCGGCGACCGAGTGCACGGGCGACAACAGCTCCGCCGGCAGCGACACCTGGACGATCGACCACTCGAACGTGAACGTCGTGACCGAGCGCGGCACCGAGCACGGCATCTGGCAGCGCGGCACCGCCGGTGCTCCGCCCGCCGGCTTCAACGGGCACATCACCGACTACGACCACGGAACCGCGGGTGCCGGCGACCCGTGCACAAGCGACGGCCGCACCGTGTACTACCAGAGCGGCAAGGACACGGAGTGCGTCCCGAGCTTCGGCCCGGTCGGCAACTTCAACACGCACGGCGGTGCCGCCACCGGCCAGCACTTCCGCGGCAACTACGGCACGATCATTTTCCAGCAGGGTGACGCCACGTCGACCAGCAAGTGCCAGGTCGGCAGCCAGACCTACTGCATCCAGATCGACCTGACCGGCCAGACCAACTAGCCGCCCGCCAATCGCGCGCTGGTTCGCTTCGATGCGAGCCAGCGCGCGATGGCGTACGGCGGGGGTCGGGAGCCCTCAGCCCGCCGAGGACAGCCAGCGCACGGGGGTTCCGTCACCGGCCAAACGGTAGGGCTCCAGCTCGACGTCCCAGGGCGCGCCGAGCAGCCGGTCGAGGGCGTGCCGCAGCGTCGCCAGGTCGTCGACGGTCGCGATCACGTGCCGCAGCCGGTCCTCCTGGACGAGCACGTCGCCGTTGCCGCTCATCGCCGAGCGGAACACGCCGAGGTCCGGCGTCATCGCGTACCGCTCGCCGTCACAGCCCGCGCTCGGCTCCTCGGTGACCTCGCACCGCACCAGCGGCCAGTCGCGCATCGCCGCCGCGAGCCGCCCCGCCGTACCCGGCGCGCCGCGCCACCCGGTCTGCGCGCGCAGGCAGCCCGGGGCCACCGGCTGCGGCTCCCAGTCGAGCCGTACGGGGATGCCGAGGACACCGGCCACGGCCCATTCCACATGCGGGCGCAGCGCCGGCGGGCAGGAGTGGACGAACAGCACTCCGCGCGCGGCCACGCCGCGTGCGGTCGCCGAGTCGGCCATGACGGACCTCCATCGTCGTCGAGGGTCGGCTTCCCCACCGGCCTCGCGACGCGCCCGTACACGGCGCTCTACTCACTCATTGTGCACCATCAGTCACTCCAACACCAGCTTTCACGCGCCCGCGCTTGCCCAGCGGCTCCTTGGCCTGCAGCTCGAGCACGATCGGCGAGCGGTCCAGGCTGACGATTCCCCACAGCAGCAGGAGGATCCCGAGCGCCTGGAACGCCAGCCCGCCGATCGAGGTATCCACCGACTCGTTGAACGCGAACACCCCGATGCACACGGCGATCGCCGGCTCCATCGCGTCCATCACCGGCACGCTCGCCGGCAGCGGCCCGGCCTGGAACGCGCTCTGCTGCACGATCGCCCCGAGCACCGCGACCACCGCCATCGCGTACGGCTGCCACGAGGTGAAGAACGTCGACGCGCCCTCCCCGAGCAGGTGCGTCGAGGCCTTCGTCAGCGCCGCGAGCAGGCCGAACGCCGCGCCGGCCGCCATCCCGTACGCCGACGCCCGCGCGGGCCCGCGGAGCAGCCCACCGAGCAGTACGCCGAAGGTCATGAGGCCGCCGACAGCGATGAGGATGAGGGCCCAGCGAAGCCAGGTCGTCTGCGGTACGCCGTCGCTCGGGGAGGCGCCGACGAGGAACGCCGCCAGCCCGCCGGCGACCGCGATGGTGCCGGTCCACTCGCGCCAGCCCAGCCGCCGGCCGCGCAGCCGCACCGCGAGCGGGATCGCGAACAGCAGGCCGGTCACCGCGAGCGGCTGCACGAGCGCGAGCGGCCCGAACGCGAGCGCGAGCGCCTGAAGCCCGAAGGAGAAGAAGTCGCCGGCGATGCCGAGCAGCCAGCGTGGCCGCCGCGCCAGCCCGACCAGCAGCCGCAGCGACATCGAGTCCTCGCTGGGCGCCTCGCGGGCCGCGCTCTGCTGCAGAACGGAGCCGACCGCGAACGTACATCCCGCCGCGATGGCGGCGGCCACGGACAGGGCCAGCACGTCGAATCGACTCCGCTTCGTCTACCTTCAGGTCCGGTGCCTAGTCTGCCAAGCGGACCCGGCCGTCCCCGGAAGGAACCGCGCCCGCATGGTTCTGCTGCTCGCGTTCGCCGCGTCGCTGTGCTTCGCGGCGGCGTACGTGTTGCAGTATCACGAAGCCCACGAGGCGCCGCGTGGCCTTTTCCTCTCCCCCCGGCTGCTGGTCGAGCTGGCGCGGCACCGGATCTGGGTCGGCGGCATCGCCGCCATGATCATCGGCGACCTCTTGCAGGCGGCGGCGCTCGGCAAGGGCAGCCTCGCGGTGGTCGAGCCGGTGCTCACGGCGAGCCTGCTGTTCGCGCTGCCGCTGTCGGCGGCATGGCGGCGCGAGCGGCTGCGTCCGATCGAGTGGGCCGGCGCGATCATGGTGAGCGCGGGCCTCGGGCTGCTGCTCGGCGTCGGGTCGCCGACGACCGGGGCCTCGGACATGCCGATGTTCCAATGGATTCTCGTCACCCTCGCCGCGTGGGGGCTGTCGCTGTCGCTCGTCTCCGCGGGGCTGCGGCTGCCGTCACCGTCGCATCGCGCCGCGCTCATCGGCGCCGGAGCCGGCGTGCTGTTCGGCCTGCAGGACGCGCTCACCCGCTACTGCCTGCACTGGATCGACAAGGACTTCATGCACCTCGTCGTGTCCTGGCAGCCGTACGTGCTGATCGTCACCGCGATCTACGGGCTCACGTTGACGCAGTCGGCCTACGAGGCGGGATCGCTGTCCGCCGCGCTGCCGCCGATGGCCGTCGGCGAGCCGGTGATCGGGATCCTCATCGGGATGGTCGCGCTGGACGAGACGTTCGACACGTCGCTCACCGCGTTGCCGTGGGAGGCGTTCGGCGCGGTCGTGATGGTCGTCGGCGCGTGGCTGCTCGCGCGCTCGCCGCTCGTCTGCGGGCCGGCCGGCCCGCCGCCAACCGAGCAGCTGCACCGTGTCCTGCACCACCACGACAAGGCCGTACTGTAAGAGCGGTGCACGTACGTCTTCACAACCCCAAGCGCGACGTCGAGGTCGGTGGCCCGCTGCGCGTCACCGAGCTGGTCAAGACGCTCGGCCTCAACCGCGAGTCCGTGCTCGTGATCCGCGGCGACAGCCTCGTCACGCACGACGAGACGTTGCAGGACACCGACGTCGTGGAGATCAGGCCCGTCATCAGTGGTGGGTGACGCGCGATGAAGTGCAAGCCGTGCGGGCAGCCCGCCGTCATCGACATCCCGAGGCACCGCGCCGCGTTCTGCGCCGGTTGCTTCACGACGCACTGCCAGGAACAGGTACGCCGCGCGATCAGCTCGCACCGGATGATGGGCCACTCCGAACGCGTCCTCGTCGCGATCTCCGGCGGCAAGGACTCGCTCGCGTTGTGGCACATGCTCGTGGCGCTCGGCTATCGGGCCGACGGCGTCTACCTCGGTCTCGGCATCGGCGACTACAGCGACACCAGCCGCGGGTACGCCGAACGCTTCGCCGCCGCGCATGGGCTCACGCTGCACGTAGTCGACATCCCGGCGGAGCACGGGTTCGCGATCCCCGAAGCGGCGCGCGCGACGAAACGCGTGCCCTGCTCGGCGTGCGGCCTGTCGAAGCGGCACCTGCTCAACCGCGCCGCGCTCGACGGCGGGTACGACGTGCTCGCGACCGGACACAACCTCGACGACGAGGCCGCGGTCCTGTTCGGCAACGTGTTGCAGTGGCAGGTCGGCTACCTGGCCCGGCAGCGGCCCGTGCTCGCCGCGACCGACGGCTTCGCCCGTCGGGTGAAGCCGCTCATTCGCATGGGTGAGCGGGAGACCGCGGCGTACTGCGTCGTCAACCGCATCGACTACCTCGTGGACGAGTGCCCCATGGCGGCCGGCAACAAGCACCTGCGCTACAAGGAAACCCTCAACGCGATGGAGGAACGCTCGCCCGGGGTGAAGGCGACGTTCTACCTGAAGTTCCTGGACGAGATGCTGCCCGTGCTCGACGGCGTCGCGGCCGACGAACGCGCATTGGTCGGCGTGTGCAGCCGGTGCGGCTCGCCGAGCTCGGCCGCCGTGTGCGCGTTCTGCACCCTGGTGGAGCGGGTCGCGACCTAGGAGGATTGACGCGCAGGTCCGCGAGGTAAGTTGCCTGCGTGCGCTACCTCCTGCTTGTCATCGTCGCGGTCATCTTCCTGACCGGGATCGTGTGGTGGGCGGTCTTCCTCGGTAACGCCGTTCGCGCGCAGCTGCGCAAACGCTGACGTGCCGCGCCGGGGGCTCGCGGCCGCGGCCCTCGCCGCCGCCGGGTTGAGCATCGTCGCCGGGTTGAGCGCGGGCTGCTCCTCGTCGTCGCACCCGCCGCTGCCGGCGAGCAGCGCGGTGCACGGACATCCCGATCTCGCCGGGTTCCTGCAACTGCCGGTCGCGACCCCGAGCACGTGCCCACCGAACGTGAACGGTACGACGGCCGGCCGCCGCTCTCCGTGGGTCGGCACCGTCGACGTCTCGGTGTTCCTCACCGCGACCGCGTCGCTGCCCACGCTGCATACGACGGTGGCCGCGCTCCCCGACGTCGCGGCGGTGTTCGACGAGACGAGCGAGCAGGCGTACGAGGAGTTCCGGCGCCTCTACACCTGCAGCGCGGGCGTGCCGCGCTCCGCCGTACACGCGTCGTTGCGGCTCGTCCTCGTGAGCCTCGACCTGACCACGCGCGACGCGCTGGTCAAGCAGTTGCTGCGGCTGCCCGGCGTCGAGACCGTGTCCTGCGATCCGTCGGCGCCGTGCGTTGACGTGGTGACCGGTAAGTAGGCGTCAGACAGCGAGGCCGAGGCGGCGGCGCGCCGCCAGCTCGACCTCGGCGAGCTCCGGCTGCTCCCCGCGCGACGCAGCCAGCGAGACCGCAGCCGTACGCACCGCGCGGATCACCTCGATGACGGGAACCTGCGCTGCCTCTTCGGAGAGCCGCAGTGTCAAGACGAGATAGGCGGTCAGCGGCGCATCAGCGTCGCCGCCGTCGCCGTTGGACGGTGGCACCGGAAACTCCCTTGTCGTGGGCTGACTGGGCGGCCCGAACGACGGACGGCACCCTGGAGAGCTGGGGTATCCGGAGAGTTCGGCCATTCTGACCGTTACTCCTGCCGGGTGAATCGAAAAAGTCGGTGGAATGAGGCGGGTGAGGCTGGGGTAGGCGCCTGCGCATGACGGTGCCTCGCCTTGACGACTCCCCCATCCCGCCGATCAGCGCCGACCGCCGCCGCCGGGCCGCGCTGGTCGTGTGCGGCCGCGCCGAGGACCGCGAGTCCGCCCGGCTGCTGCTCGAAGCGCTCGGTCTGCTGGACGACCCGGACGTACGCCGCCGCGCCTCGTGATCGTCGTGATCCTCTTGATCATCGCCGCCACAGCGACATAGAGGTCGCCCTGGCGGCGCGACGTACCGGTGGGGCCGCGGGGCGGGTCAGATGTCGATGACGCCGCGGGGGTGGCGTCGACTGTTGATCGGGCGGCGGTGCGTGCCGGACCACAGCGCGACCGCGATCGCCGCGATGCCGATCTCGACCAACAGCGTCGCGACCCGGTGCAGGTTCGCGGTCGTTCCGATGATTCCGCCGACCAGTGACCCAACGAGGCCGCACGCGATCGTGGCGAACACCCCGATGGGCTGAGGACCCGGGACGATAAGCCGGCCGAGGGCGCCGAGGAAGATGCCGGCGAGGGCGGTCCAGATCACCCACGCGAAGGCCATGCCGGCCAGCGGCAGGACGACGAAGATCAGGACCAGGAGGGCGAACACCGCGAGGATCACGGGATCCAGCGTACGTCGCTCAGTGCAGCCCGGCCTCGTGCGCGAGGTGGCCCGCGGGCTCCAGCTGGAACGTCGAGTGCTCGACATCGAAATGTCCGGTGAGGCAGCGCTGCAGCTCGTCCAGCAACGTCGGCGTGCTGCCGTCGCCGAACGCGGCGTCGTCCACGACGACGTGTGCGGTGAGGATCGGCAGCGATGCGCCGGCGGTCCACACATGCAGGTCGTGTACGTCGACCACTCGCGGCGTCTCGATCAGGTGCCGGCGCAGCTCGTCCAGATCGACGTGCTCCGGGCTGCCGTCGAGCAGCACCCGCCCGGACGCGCGCAGCAACTGCGCGGACGAGCGCACCATGAGCGCGACGACGACCAGTGACGCGGCCGGGTCCGCGCGCCGCCAACCGGTGAGCAGGAGTACGACGCCGGCGGCCAATGTCGCGGCGAGTGCGACCGCATCGGTGACGACGTGTGCGAGCGCGCCGGCGATGTTGAGCGAGCGCTGGTCCGCGCGGCTGACCAGCGCGACGGCGAGCAGATTGACCGCGAGGCCGACCACGGCGACGACCACGAGCGGTACGCCGGTGACATGCGCCGGCTGCACGAGACGCCGTACCGCTTCGGCGAAGACGACCGCGGCGACGACAGCGAGGGTGACGCCGTTGACGGCGGCGGAGAGGATCTCGGCGCGTTCGAGGCCGTAGGTCCACCGGCCCGCGGCCGCGCGCTTCGCCAGCCGGGCCGCGCCCGCGGCCATCAGCAGCGCGAGAACGTCACCGAGCAGGTGGCCGGCGTCGGCGAGCAGCGCGACCGACGAGACGACGACGGCGACGACGACTTCCACGACGAGGTACGCCGTGAGGACGGCGGCGGCGCCGAGCAGCAGCCGGATGTCGCGCACCCGGCGAGTATCACCCGATGGGCAACACAATCGCGCGCTGGTTCGCTCCGATGCGAACCAGCGCGCGATTGAGGGAGGGCAAAGTTGGTTCAGGCGGGCAAGTCGTTGTTGGTGCCCGCGCAGTAGCCGGCGCCGCCGGCCGCTGCGTTGCTCCACAACGACTGCACCGGGAACGAGCCGCCGCGGTTGCCCTTGATGTTGCCGGCCGCGCCGGGCTCCGGCAGCGCCGTACCGGTGATCGGCTCTTCACCGACGTAGGCGCACTTGTCGCCGTTCTCGTTGCCGTCGAACGGGTCGTACCAGCCGCCGATGGTGACGCTGCCGAAGTGGTCCTCCGCGCCCGGGTCGGTCACGGTCTCCTCGATCTCGTGGCCGAGGGCGACGGTGAAGCCGTCGAGCTTGCCGCTCGGGCCCTTGTTGACGAGGTTCTCGCCGCAGCCGCTGCCCTGGTTGAGGACGTACGGCATGTTCGTGTAGGGAACGCCGGGCTTGAGGCCCTTGTAGTCCTTCGCGTCCACCGAGGGCTCGATCAGGTCGTGGAAGGCGCAGTAGCCGTCGGCCTGCGCGACCGGGTCGGTGAAGTGCTTGGGCTGCAGGATGACGAAGTTGCTGTCCATGAGCTGGCTGTCCGCGACGTGGAAGTGCACGGCGGCGCGCTCGGCTTCCTTCGCCATGTCGTGGTAGCTGATCTTCGCCGAGGTCGGGTTGACATCGTCCACCCAGATGCCCGCGAGCTGGTTCTTGTCGTTCGAGATGAACTTCTTCTGGTTCTGCACGATCTGGTAGTACTGCGACTGCACGCCGGCCCAGCGGGTACCGCCGAGCTGCGAGACGAAGTCGGCCATCCGCTTGCCCGCGCCGTCCGGGTCGCACTTGAGCGTCGCCTTGATGGCGCCCTCGTCCAGCTTGCTCGGGATGCAGTAGTCGAACGCGCCGGGGCGGTCCCAGCCGAAGAACACGAGGTAGATGTGCGGGTGCACCTGCACCCGGCCGCCCCAGTAGGCCATGTTGCCGAGGAACGGCTGGCCGGTCGCGGGGGTCTCCGGCAGCGACACGCACGGGCCGACGTGGTCCGGGGTCGAGCCGATGACGCCGGTGTCGACCGACGGGACGGACGTGACCGGGATCGCGCACGGCGGGGCCGGCGGCTGGATCGGGTCGCCGGTCGCCAACGCGGGCGAGAGTGCGGGCGACAGCGGGGATTGGCCGGTCCGCACCTTGGTCAGGTTGGACAGCGTCGGCATGAACACGGGGTGGTGCGCGGCCGTCGCGGGCGCGGTCGAGGCGTTGGACGGCGCGGCAAGCGCGGCGCCGGTCGCGGCGAGCGTGCAGGCGAATCCGGCGACGAGCGCACGGCGAACGATGGGCACAGTTCGGTTCCCTCCGAGTCGGTTCATGGTCAACAACGACCCAGCGGGCCGTTCGTAACGCGCGGCGCTGCGACCGACGCTTCAGTCGTTACGCCCGACGAGCGGCTGGCCGCCGGTGACGGAGCGGGCGATGTTGATGCTCACGTTGCCCGGCGGCTTCTCCAGGTTGGCCGCGTCCCAGCTCAGGTAGACCAGCGTGAGCGCGCCGACCTGGTCGTCCCACACGAGGTCCGCACCGACGATGACGACGGCGTTCGGCCCGCGCGGCGAGGCGAAGATCGGTGCCGAGCGGTTGCGCCCGGTCGGGCGGAGCTTCTGCGTGCCGAGCGGCGCGAAGTCGGTCCAGTTGCGCAGGTCCGTCGACCGCGTCATGTAGATGTCGCCGAGGAAGCCGTCCTGCCAGATCATTTCGTAGTAGCCGTCGTGCCGGACGATCGCGTCGATGCCGATGAGGCCGCCGCCCTTGTTCTGTCCGGTGTCGTCACCGATGAAGGGGTCGTAGATCGGGTTGTACGACGCCTTCGTCCACGGGCCGGTCACGTCGTTCGCGGTCGCGACCGAAAGCGTGTAGTACTCGTGCGTGTTGTTGGTGCACGTCGGGCACTTGCGGCCGGAGCGGTAGATCATCAGCCACTTCTCGGTGCCGTCGGCCTGGTCGAGCCGCAGCACCTTCGCGTACCCCGTCTCGAGCGAGTCGTACGACGGCGAGCCGGCCGGCAGGACAGGCAGCCCGCCGTTGATCGTCGTCCAGTTGACGCCGTCGGCCGACTCCTGCTCGAACATGTCGAGCGAGCAGGCGCCGACGCCGGTGACACAGCCGGACTGATGCGCGTGCGGGAACGAGTAGAACATCTTGTGCAGCGGCGACCAGACGACGTCGCCGCCGGTCCACGAGTAGGGGCCGTAGCCGGTGGGCTCCGGGTTGATCGGCGTGACGAAACCGCGGTCGGTCCACGGGCCTTCGAGCCGCGGCGCGGTCAGCAGATCCATGCGGCCGCCGTGCGACGCGGTGTACGACGGGCCGCCGTGGCGCCAGACCCAGAGGTACCAGCGGTCGAGCGGGTGCGCAAGCTTGTCGTCGACGCGCATGACCGTGGGAGTGACCCGGTCGGTCTGGCCGTTGTTGTCGGTCTGCGGGGTGAACTGGTGCACCGGGTTCACCGGGTCGTCCACGAAGTCGGGCTGGATCCACCCGACGGTCTCCGGCGTCTCGTCGGGCAGCGGCGCGGACGCGGTGGTCGACGCGACGGTGTCGGTCGGCGACGGCCCGGCCGCGCCGGCGAGCGTTGGTACGGCGACGGCCGCGAGTGCGGCCAGCATGAGCGCGGCGCGCTTGTACGACGTAGGCATGTGTTGGCTCCCCCTGCGCTGCGCGGCCCCGTTGCCGGCTGCGCGCCAGGGTTCGGCGTCGTACGTCGTGTTCCTGCACGAGCGGTGGGCCGGGCAGGGCTCGAACCTGCGACCAAGGGATTATGAGTCCCCCGCTCTAACCCACTGAGCTACCGGCCCGCGGCATGTGTCGCGCACGCGCAGGCGCCAGGTTATCCGCGCCCGCGGCCGGGATGCGTCCAGAGCCGACCAGATGACAACGAGCGTTGCCATACCAGCCGAAATGGTCATATCTCGTCATGGCTAACGGAGCACCGTTCGGATGAGGCTTGAGCGTGGCGCCGACACGGGGGCGTCGTAGGTCTCGACGAGGAGCCATTCGCGTGTCCCAGATTGCCCTGCCCCGCAATCCCCTCTTGCGCCGCGCCGGCATCGCCGTTCTCGCGGCGGCTCTCGGCGTCGCTGCGCTTCCGGCCACTGACGCGGCCGCCGCGGGCGACTCGCACGCCTCGGGCGTCGCCGGCCTGCACGCGGTCAAGGGGCAGCCCGCGGTCATCACGTACCGCAGCACGCCCGCGACCTCACGCCGGCCGGGCGCGCGCGACTCCGTCACCGCATCCGACGGCACCACCGCCTCGCTGGTGCCCGCACCCCCGGACGGTCCGGCGCGGTCGACATGGATCGTGAACTACGACAGCGGCTTCACCACCGCGACGAACGGCGCCGCTGCGCAAGCCGCATTCCAGGCCGCCGTCGATGTCTGGTCGCACATCATCACCTCGAGCGTGCCGATCGTGGTGAACGCGAGCTACGCGAACCTCGGCGGCAACGTCCTCGGCCAGGCGTACTCGGCCGAAGCCCTCGGCGGCCCCGGACTCGGCGACGGCACCCATGGATACCCGATCGCGCTCGCCAATGCACTGCTCGGCTACGACTACGACCCCTCCAACCCGGACATCGTCGCGCAGTTCAACAGCAGCCCGGTCGAGCCGTTCTATTACGGCACGGATGGCGCCCCGACCTCGGGAACGGTCGACTTCGAGAGCGTCGTGATGCACGAGCTCGGCCACGGCCTCGGCTTCGCCGGCTCGATGACCATGAGCGGCAGCAACGTCACGTACGCGAGCACCCCGATGAAGTGGGACACGTACCTGCAGAACGGCTCGGGCACGTCGATGCTGAGCTACGCCAGCGGCTCGTCGCAGCTCACGACCGCGATGGAGAGCCCGCTCTACTGGAACGGCTCCAACGGCATCACCGCCAACGGCGGCACGAACCCGACGATGTACGCGCCCGCGACCTGGCAGCAGGGCAGCAGCGGCGGCGCGCACCTCGACGAGGCGACGTATCCCGAGGGCAACGCCTTCTCGCTGATGACGCCGTCGATCACGTCGCAGGAAGCGGTCCACTCCCCCGGTGCCGTCGCGGTCGCGATGCTGCATGACATCGGGTGGACCGCGTCGCTGCCGACGGGCTCCGCTCCGTCGGCGCCGACCGGCGTGACCGCCACGCGCGGTGACGGCCGCGCGACCGTCGCCTGGAACGCGAGCACCGACTACGGCAACGCGGTGACCCAGTACGTCGCCACCGCTTCGCCCGGCGGCGCGACCTGCTCCACCACCGGCGCGCTCACCTGCGCCGTGACCGGCCTGACGAACGGAACGTCGTACACCTTCACCGTCACCGCGACCAACTCGATCGGCACGAGCACGGCGAGCAGCGCGAGCGCGGCCGTCGTACCGGCGGGCAAGCCAGGCACACCGACGGCGCCGTCCGCGACGGCCAACAACGCGGCCGCGGCCGTCAGCTGGACCGCGCCGTCCAACAACGGCGACGCGATCACCGGGTACGACGTCGAATCGTCGGCCGACAACGGCTCGACGTGGTCGTCGCCATTGAGCTCGGCGTTGACGAGCAACGCGACGCAAGCGACGTTCAGTGGTCTCACCAACGGGACGTCGTACGTCTTCCGGGTCGCGGCGATCAACACCGTCGGCGAAGGCAGCATGTCGCCGCAGTCGGCGGCCGTCGTCCCGGCTGCCGGCGCGCCGGCGGCGCCGACCGGTGTGACGGCAAGCCGCGGCGACACGCAGGCGAGCGTCTCGTGGACCGCGCCGAGCGACACCGGCGGCGGCCCGATCACCGGGTACTCGCTCGAGTGGTCGAGCGACAACGGGGCGACCTGGTCATCGCCGCTCGCGTCCGCGACGACGAGCACGCTGACGAGCGCGACCGTGACCGGCCTCACCGACGGCACGGCGTACGTCTTCCGCGTCGCCGCGATCAACGCGATCGGCACCGGCGCGTTCTCGGCGCAGTCGGCCGCGACGACGCCGGCCGGTGTTCCCGGCGCGCCGACGAACGTGGGCGGCACTCCCGGGAACACTCAGGTGACGGTCACGTGGACCGCGCCGTCCAACAACGGCGACCCGATCACCGGCTACAGCGTCCAGTCGTCGACCGACGGTGCGAACTGGTCGTCACCTCTCGCCTCCGCGCTGACGAGCACCGCGACGGCCGCGGTCGTCTCGTCGCTGACGAACGGCCAGGCCTACCGCTTCCGGGTCGCGGCGATCAACGGCATCGGCACCGGCAACGCGACCGCGACGTCGAGCACGATCACGCCGGCGACCGTGCCGGGCGCGCCGACGAACGTCACCGCGTCACCGGGTGACACCAAAGCATTGGTGTCGTGGACCGCGCCGGCGAGCAACGGCGGAGCGTCGGTCACGTCGTACACGATCCGGATCTCGATTGACAACGGCGGCTCGTGGTCGACGCTGGGCAGTATCGGCGGTACCGCGGTCAACATCACGAACCTCACGAACGGCACGACATACGTCTTCGACGTCGCCGCGACGAACTCGGCGGGAACAAGCGCGTATTCGGCCACGTCCAACGCGGTCACGCCAGCGAGCGTCCCGGGCGCGCCGAGCAACGTCACCGGCGCCGCCGGCAACGGTCAGGTGTCCGTGACGTGGACCGCGCCATCGTCGAACGGCGGCTCGGCGGTGACCGGCTACGACGTCGAATGGTCGAGCGACAGCGGGAACTCCTGGTCGTCGCCGCTGTCCTCAGCACAGTCGAGCACGTCGACCGCGGCGCTCGTCACCGGCTTGACCAACGGGACGTCGTATGTGTTCAAGGTCGCCGCCCGCAACGTCATCGGCGCCGGCTCGTTCTCCACCACCTCGGCGGCGGTCATGCCGGCCGGCGCGCCGACATCGCCGACGAGCGTCAGCGCCGTTGCGGGCAACGGCCAAGCGACGGTGTCGTGGAGCGGGCCGTCGAGCAACGGCGGCGCCACGATCAGCAGCTACGACGTCCGCTACTCGTCCAACAGCGGCTCGACGTGGACCTCGGCCGGCGTCGCGTACACCGGCAGCCCGGCGACCGTGACCGGCCTCACCAACGGCACGTCGTACCTCTTCCAGGTCGCGGCGATCAACAGCATCGGCGCGAGCAGCTACTCCTCGCCGTCTTCCGCGGTGACGCCGTCCGGGCCGCCGGCCGCGCCGACCGGAGTGACCGCGACGGCGGGCAACGGCCAGGCCACCGTCGACTGGACGCCCGGGACCAACGGCGGCTCGGCGATCACCGCCTACGCGATCCGCTACTCCAGCGACAACGGCTCGACGTGGACCGTCGCGGGGTCGGCCTACACCACGCACCCGCAGACCGTGACGGGCCTGACTAACGGCACGTCGTACATCTTCGAAGTGAACGAGAGCAACGCCAACGGATCCAGCGCCTACTCGACCGCGTCGACGGCGGTCACGCCGGCGACCGTGCCGGCGGCGCCGACAAGCGTCTCGGCGGTCGCCGGCGACCAGAAGGCGACCGTGTCGTGGACCGCGCCCGGCAACAACGGCGGCGCGTCCATCACCGGGTACGACGTGCGCTACTCGTCCAACAACGGCACGACGTGGACCTCGGCGGGCGTCGTCTACTCAGGCAGCCCGGCGACCGTGACCGGCCTCACCAACGGCACGCCCTACGTCTTCGACGTCGCGGCGATCAACAGCGTCGGCACGGGCGCGTACTCGACCGCGTCGGCCGCGGTGACTCCGGCCGGGGTGCCGGCCGCGCCGACCAGCGTGACCGGCACGCGCGGCAACGGCCAGGTCAGCGTGAGCTGGCTCGCCGGCTCGTCGAACGGCGCGAACATCACCGGCTACGCCGTGCGCTACTCGACCGACAGCGGGGCCAACTGGACCGCGGCCGGCACGTTCGGCTCCAGCCCGGCCACCGTCACCGGGCTGACCAACGGCACGCCGTACGTCTTCGAGGTCGCAGCGATCAACAGCGCGGGCACGGGCGCGTACTCGACCGCGTCATCGGCGGTCACGCCCGCGACGACACCGGGCGTGCCGACCGGGCTGCTCGCGTCCGCAGGTGACTCGCAGGCGTCGCTGTCGTGGTCCGCGCCGTCGTCCGACGGCGGCACCGCGATCACGGCGTACAACCTGCAGTGGTCGAGCAACAACGGCACGACATGGTCGGGCAAGGCCGTGACGTCGACCAGCACGCTCCTGACCGGTCTCGTGAACGGCACGCCGTACGTGTTCCGCGTCGCCGCGGTCAACGGCGTCGGCAGCGGGAGCTACTCCGCGAACTCGGCGCCGTTCACGCCCGCGACGACGCCGTCGACGCCGACGAGTGTCACCGCGACGGCCGGCGACCAGCGAGCCACCGTGAGCTGGACGACGGCGTCGAACGGCGGCGCGGCGATCACGAGCTACGACGTGCGTTACTCGACCAACAACGGCACGACGTGGACCTCGGCCGGTGTCGCCTACCCCGGCAGCCCCGCGACCGTCACCGGCCTGACCAACGGCACGTCGTACGTCTTCGACGTCGCGGCGATCAACAGCATCGGCACCAGCGCGTACTCGTCGGCGACGTCTGCAGTCGTCCCGGCCGGCGTCACCGGCGCGCCGACCGGAGTCACCGCGACCGCCGGCAACGCGCAAGCGACCGTGTCGTGGACCGCACCGTCGACCAACGGCTCGGCCATCACGTCCTACGAGGTGCGCTACTCGACCAACAGCGGCGCGACGTGGACGTCGGCGGGCGCGAGCTTCGCGTCCAGCCCGGCGACGATCACCGGCTTGAGCAACGGCACGTCGTACGTCTTCGACGTCGCCGCCATCGACGCCAACGGAACCGGCGCATACTCCGCGGCCTCATTGGCGGTCACGCCGTCGACGACGCCCGGCGTGCCCGCGTTCGCGAGCATCACCCGGGGCGACGGCCAGGTGTCGCTGACCTGGTCTGCCCCGTCGAACGGCGGCTCGGCGATCACCGGTTACGACGTCGAGTGGACGAGCGACGGCGGTACGACGTGGTCGTCGCCGCTCGCCTCCGCGGCGAACAGTCCGGCGACCTCCGCGACCGTGACCGGCCTGACCGACGGCACGACGTACAAGTTCCGGATCGCGGCGGTCAACGCGAACGGCGCCGGCACCTTCTCCGGCATGTCCAACGGCGTGACCCCGGCGGGCGTGCCGGGCACGCCGACCGCCGTCGCCGCGACGGCGGGCGACGCGTCGGCGACCGTGTCGTGGACCGCACCGGCGAGCAACGGCGCAGTCATCACGTCCTACGAGGTGCGCTACTCCTCCGACAACGGGACGTCGTGGACGTCGTTCGGCAGCGTCGGCGCCACGCAGGCCAACGTGACCGGGCTGACCAACGGCACGTCGTACGTCTTCGACGTCGCGGCCCACAACCTCATCGGCCAGGGATCGTTCTCGGCCCCGTCGAGCGCCGTGATTCCGGCGACGGTGCCGGGCGCGCCGACCGGTGTCGTCGGCGCCGCCGGGCCGGGCCAGGTTTCGTTGTCATGGACCGCGCCGTCCGACGGCGGCAACGCCATCACCGGCTACGACGTCGAGTGGTCGAGCGACAACGGCACGACGTGGTCTTCGCCGCTGTCGTCGGCGACGACGAACACCGCGACGGCGGCAATCGTGACCGGCCTGACCAACGGCACGTCCTACGTGTTCCAGGTCGCGGCCATCAACGGCCTCGGCACCGGCAACTGGAGCGCGCAGTCCGCGCCGGCCACCCCGGCCACGACGCCGTCCGCGCCGACGGCCGTGACCGCGAGTGCCGGCAACCAGCAGGCGACCGTCTCGTGGCAGCCCGGCAGCGACGGCGGCTCATCGATCACGAGCTACGACGTGCGCTACTCCTCGGACAGCGGTGCGACCTGGACGTCCGCGGGCGTCGCGTACTCCGGCAGCCCCGCAACCGTGACCGGACTGGTCAACGGCACGTCGTACGTGTTCGACGTCGCAGAGATCAACGGCGTCGGGACGAGCGCCTACTCGGCCGCGTCGTCACCGGCGGTCCCCAGCGGAGTCCCGGGTACGCCGTCCGGCGTGTCGGCCAGCGCCGGTGACGCGCAGGCGACCGTGACCTGGACCGCGCCGTCCGCCAACGGCTCGACCATCACGGGGTACGAGGTCCGCTACTCGACCAACGGCGGCACGACGTGGACGTCGGCGGGTGCGAACTTCTCCTCCAGCCCGGCGACGGTCACCGGGCTCGCCAACGGCACGTCGTACGTCTTCGACGTCGCCGCCATCGACGCGAACGGGACCGGCGCCTACTCCACGGCCTCGTCGCCGGTGACGCCGTCGACGACGCCGGGTGTGCCCACGTCCGTCAGCCTCACCCGCGGTGACGGCCAGGTGTCGCTCACGTGGTCGGCGCCGGCCGACGGCGGCGCGACGATCACGGGTTACGACGTCGAGTGGTCCGGCGACGCCGGCGCGACCTGGTCGACACCGTTGTCATCCGCCACGACGAGCGCGGCAACCGCCGCGACCGTGACCGGCTTGACGAACGGCACCGGCTACATCTTCCGCATCGCGGCCATCAACGCGAACGGCACGGGCACCTTCACCGACGCGTCCGCGACGATGACCCCGGCCGGCGCGCCGTTCGCCCCGACCGGCGTCTCCGCTACCGGCGGCAACGGATCGGCGATGGTGTCGTGGACCGCGCCGGACGGCAACGGGTCTGCGGTCACGTCGTACGTCGTCGAGTACTCCACCGACGGCGGCACCACATGGACGCCGGCATCCGGCTCGTTCGCGAACAGCCCGGCGACGGTGTCGGGCCTGACCAACGGGACGCCTTACGTGTTCGCCGTCGCGGCGGTGAACGACGCCGGCACCGGTGCGTTCTCCGCGGCGTCCGCCGCGGTGACCCCTGCGACGACCCCCGGCGCCGTGACGAACGTGACCGCTGTCCGCGACGGCGACGGCTCCCTCGCCGTGACCTGGACCGCGCCCGCCGACGGCGGCAGCGCCATCACCGGGTACGACGTCGAGTGGTCGACCGACGGCACGAACTGGTCGGCGCCGCTCGACTCCGCGACCACGAGTACTGACACCGGCGCCGCCGTCACCGGCCTCACCAATGGCACGCCGTACGAGTTCCGGGTCGCGGCCGTCAACGGCGTCGGTACCGGGCCGTTCTCGACCGCGTCCGCGTTCGCGACGCCGGCGACGGTCCCCGGCGTGCCCGGCGGTGTGTCGGCGGTTGCCGGCGACAGCCAGGCGACGGTCTCGTGGCAGCCCCCGGCCAACGGCGGCGCGGCGATCTCGAGCTACGACGTGCGCTATTCGAGCGACGGCGGCACCACGTGGACGTCGACCGGCGCCGCGTTGAGCGCCAGCCCCGCGACGGTGACCGGGCTCGTCAACGGCACGTCGTACCTCTTCGACGTCGCGGCGATCAACGACGTCGGCGCGAGCGAGTACTCGGCTGCGACCTCGGCGGTGAAGCCGTGGCGCGACGCGTCATCGCTGACGCAAGGCGCGTCGCTGACCGTCAACTACGGCGTGACCGTCGTCGAGGCGACGGTGCTGCACGACAAGACGACCGGCGCGACCATGGCCGGCTACGGCGTCGACCTGCTCTCCCGCACCAGCACGGCACTGCCGTGGAAGCTCGTCCGGACGGTGTCGACGTCGTGGACCGGTGGCGTGAAGCTGGCGGTCCGGCCGCCCGTGCGGACGATGTACATGTGGCGGTTCAACGGCGTGCCCAACCACGCAGCCACGACGTCCACCGTGCAGACCGTCTCGGTCGCCCAGACCGTCGCCGCGTCGGCAACGGCGACGAGCATCGTGCACGGCGGCGTGGTCAAGTTCTACGGAACCGTCGCGCCGAACGAGGCCAACCAGTACGTCTACCTGCAGATCCTGGTGAGCCGCACCTGGAAGACGACGGCGGTCAAGGCGAAGCTGGTCTACCAGCGGCTGCCGAACGGTCACTCTGCCGTGGGCTTCGTGCTCGCGCTGAAGACCGGCACCACGGGGACGTACTCGTACCGCGTCTACCGGCCGGCGACGACGGTCAACTCGGCCGGCCTGTCCAAGGTCATGTCGCTGCGCGTCACGTAGACCCGCGGAGGCGCTCGCCGAGGAACGCGATCTGTTGCGGCGCGCTGTGCCGCCAGAACGCGAGGTTGTGGCCGCCGAGGCTGAAGTCGGTTTCGGGTCGCGGCGTCAGCTCCGCGGCGAAGAACCGTGTCGTCGGGTAGAACGGGTCGAACGTCCCGATCGCGATCCGCAGCGGGATGCCCGACAGGCGCGCGCGCTGCGCGATCACGTCGTTGCGGCGGAAGTCGGCCGCGTCGTCGAACGCGCCCGGCGCGGTGTCGGACGGCTTGCGCCACAACGCAGGACTGTCGACCGCGACGGCGGCGCATCGCGACGGGCCGACGCGCTCGGCCAGCAGGAGCGCGCCGTACCCTCCCATCGACCAGCCGGCGAGACCGAAGCGGTCCGTACGCAGGCCGCGTTGCGCGAGCAGCGGGATGAATTCGGTGAGCAGCATCAGCTGCGGGTCGTCACCGTTTGCGCGCCGGTGCCAGTAGTCGTGGTTGCCGCCGTCCGCGGCAGCGACCGCGAACGGCGGGGTGCCGGCCTCGACCGCGGCGACGAGGTAGCGGCCCCATGCGTGGCTGTCGAACACGGTCGAGTGGCTGTCGCCGCGGCCGTGCAGCACGAGGACGACCGGTACGCCGCGCCGCTCGCCCGGCGGGTACGCGATCGACCAGCCGACGGTGCGCCCGCCGCGCGCCTTCGACACGAACGAGCCGCTCTCGGTCACGGCGTTCGTTGCGGGAACCTCGTACGGCGGCGCGCTCGCGAGGTCGAAGAACCGATTCAGGAACCGGCGGAAGACGAGTCCCTCTTCGACGAGGGCGCCCCCGGCGGCGGCGAGGGCGAGGGCGCTGATCACGACCTGGCGCCGGGACAGAAGCACCCCAACAGGGTGCCGTACGGGTGCGGCGCGGCGCGGCGCGGCGCGGCGCGGCGCGCACAAGATCATTGCGCCCTCAGCGGGTCGTTGCGAGCAGAATCGGCTGGCTGGCGGCGCGATGATCTTGACCGGTCCCGGCTAGTTAGCTGCGAGAGCCGTCGCGCGGTGCTGGTCGTCGATCCGGCTGGTGCGCGAGGATGCGCGCATGGCGACGTTCATCACGCGGCTCGACGGCGCGGGCAGCGGTCCGCGGCTCGCGGTCAAGGACCTCATCGACATCAAGGGCGTACCGACGACAGCCGGCTCGCGAGCGGTCGAACGACGCGCCCAACCGGCGACCGCGGACGCGCCGTGCCTCGCCGGTGCCGTCGCGGCCGGCGCGCGCATCGTCGGCAAGACCAACCTGCACGAGCTGGCGATGCTGCCCATCGGGACGAACCCGTGGTTCGGCACGCCACGCAACCCGCTCGACGCCGCACTGATCCCGGGAGGTTCGTCGAGCGGTTCGGCGGTCGCCGTCGCCGACGACGACGCGGACATCGCCCTCGGTTCGGACACCGGCGGATCCGTACGGATCCCGGCGGCCTGCTGCGGCATCACCGGCCTCAAGACGACGCACGGCCGCGTGTCGCTCGACGGCGTCTGGCCGCTGGCGCCAAGCTTCGACACGATCGGGCCGATGGCGCGCGACGTCGCGGGAGTCATCGCCGGCATGCAACTGCTCGAGCCCGGCTTCCAGGTGGCCGAGACGGCGCCGCGAACGGTCGGCCGGCTGCGTACCGCCGGACATCCGGCGATCGAGGCGGCCGTCGACCGGGCGCTCGCGGCCGCCGGATTGGAGGTCGTCGAGCTCGACTGGGCCGAGGTGGCGGCCGGAGCCGATCTCTGGACCGCGATCTACTTCCAGGAGCTCTGGACCGCCGACCACGACGTCGTGGCCGCCGACCGCGAAGGCGTCGGCGACGACATCGCCGGGATGGTCGAGATGGCGCCGGCGTTCGCGACCGGCGCCGACGACGCCCGCAACCAACTGGCGACGTGGCGGCAGTCGCTGCTGTCACTGTTCGACCGCGTCGAGCTGCTCGCGCTGCCGACGATGCCGGTGTTCCCGCCGCGACTTGAGGACGTGACGCCGGACACGCTGGTACCGATGGCGATCGAGCTGACCTCGCACGTCACGCCGTTCAGTGCCGCCGGCGTACCGTGCACGGCGCAGCCGATCCCCGCGGACGCGCCGCTGCCGGCGAGCCTGCAGCTCGTCGGACCGCCGTCAGCGGAGGCCGCGTTGCTCGCGACCGCCCAACTCGTCGAGTCGGCGCTCTCCGGCTAACCGAGTTGGTTGTTCGGGTCGTAGACGACGACCGTGCCCGCGACGATGTCGTGCAGCGTGCGGCGGTCGTCGCGGGTCAGGAAGAAGATGAACGAGATCAGCAGCGTGATGAAGCTGAGCACGCCGTCGACGATGCGGCCGATGATCTCGCGCAGCGCCATCCGCCCGAAGCCGGGCACCGATTGGGTGTCGGGGTGCCAGCAACGCATGCCGAGGACCTTGAGCGCGGGCGTCTGGCCCTTGCCCCACAGGATCGCGCCCCAAATGATGTAGCCGATGCCGAGGGTCACGATCGCGAGCGGGATGGCCAGGAAGTACGCACCGATCCGCCGGCCGGTCGACGCGAGCTCGACGCCTGGCGGCAGCACCAACGCACCACCGGGAGCGCCCGGGACAGGGGCCTGCCCGTACGGCTCCGCGTACGCCGGGGCGGGCGGAGGTGCGGTGGGTGCCTGCGGAGAGTCGTCACCAGAGGCGGGCGGCGGAGGTGGCTGCGACATGGGTTCCCCGTTCGATCACGAAGCGGTTGCACGGAACAAACATGGACCAAGCACCTGGATGATGCCACGCTTGGCGACCGATGCGTAGGTCTGGAGGGCTTCGTCGTACTGGCTCCCCCATCTGGACTCGAACCAGAAACCTACCGATTAACAGTCGGGCGCTCTGCCAATTGAGCTATGGGGGACCGCGCCGCGCGACTTCCGCGACGACCGCGATAAGACTAGCGCAGGCGGGGTATGCCTGATGGCGGTCACAGGAGGCTGACATATGCGCTACAAGCTGACGTTCGCGGTGGGCTTCGCCGCCGGTTACACCCTCGGCGCCAAGGCGGGCCGGGAACGCTACGAGCAGATTTCCCGCGTGCTGCACGGCGTCGCCGAGAGCCCCACCGTGCAGTCCGCGGCCGGGGTCCTGCAGGCACAGGCCGGCAAGGTCGTCGACAACGCCCGCACCGCGTTGCTCGACAAGTTGCCGATCGGCGCCGGCCACGGCCGCGACCCCTACGGCCCCGGTCCGGTGCCGGCCATGAACGGCCACGGCACCGCTCCCCCGGGCTAGTCGCACTCGTCGCACTAGAACGCCGCTTCCCGGGGTACGGGTCTCGTCGTACGACGACATCGGACCCGTTAGCCCGGGAGCGGAGGAGTACCGACGTGAGCAGCCGCATCGGCGAGCCGAGCGATCCGTTCGAGGACGAGGGCCAGGCGAGCGCCGAGCCCGGTCTCCCCGGCAAGCGCATCACCGGCGATCCGCAGGACGACATGCCGGTCGCGGGCGACGTACCGCTCGCGGTGAACGACTACGGCACCACAGCGCGCGAGGAGTCCCTTGGCGAGCCGCTCGACGGGCGGCTCGCGCGCGAGGAGCCCGACCTGTTCGAGACCGCGCCGCCGGTCGTGAGCGACCGCGAGGGCATCGACAACCCCTACCCCGCGGACCGCGAGGAGCAGGTCGGCCGCATCGTCGAGACGGACGAGGGCGCGCGCGAGGACACCGAGGCGACCGCGATCGCCATCGACGTCGGCACCGACCAAGGCGGGTTCAGCGCCGAGGAGCGGGCGATGCACATCGAACCCGAGGTCTGATGCCGCGCCTTCGGCGGGTCGACTGCGCGCAGCCGGGGATCCGCCGGGTACGACGCGGTCGCGGGTTCAGCTACGTCGGCGCCGACGGCCGGCGCATCGACGATCCCGTTGTCCTGCAACGGATCTCCGAGCTCGTCATCCCACCCGCGTGGGAAGACGTGTGGATCTGCACCGTGCCCAACGGGCACATCCAGGCGACCGGGACCGACGCGGCCGGACGGCGGCAGTACCGCTACCACGACGACTGGCGCCGGCACCGCGACCGCGCGAAGCACGACCGGATGCTCGAGTTCGCCGCGACGTTGCCCGCCGCGCGCGAACGCATGCTCGCCGACCTCGCCCGGCCCGAGCCGGACCGCGAGCGCGTCCTCGGCGGGGCGGCGCGGCTGCTCGACCTCGGCTTCTTCCGTATCGGGTCGGAGGAGTACGCCGAGACCAACGGCTCGTACGGGCTCGCGACGTTGCGTCGCGAACACGTCACATGCTCGCGCGGCGTCCTGACGTTCGACTATCGCGCGAAGAGCGGCAAGCAACGCGAGCAGTCCCTCGCGGACGAGGAGTTGTGCACGCTCGTTCGGCTGCTCAAGCGGCGTCGCGGTGGCGGCGACGAGCTGCTCGCCTATCGCAACGACGCCGGCGAGTGGGTCGACGTGCGCAGCACCGACATCAACAACTACCTGCGCGAGATCACCGGCGGCGAGTTCACCGCGAAGGACTTCCGTACCTGGCACGCGACGGTGCTGTGCGCCGTAGGTCTCGCGGTGTCGGCGCAAGCGCCGACGTCCGAGTCCGCGCGCAAGCGGGCGGTCGCGCGGGCCGTCGCGGAGGTCGCGCATTACCTCGGCAACACGCCCGCGGTGTGCCGCGCGTCGTACATCGACCCTCGGGTGATCGACCTCTACAACGACAACGTGACGATCCACGCGGTGCTCGGCGAGCTCGGCGCGGGCGCGTCATTCGGCGAGCTGTCGACGCAGGGCGCGATCGAGCGGGCGGTCTACCAGCTGCTGCGCGAGCCGTCCCGCCGCCGTACGTCGGTGGCCACCGCGGCCTGACCTCGTACCCTGGTGGGGTGCGGCGTTTCCTGACCTGGCGGTGGTGTCTCGCGCACCTGCTGCTGGTCGTCGCCGTCCTCGTGATGCTGCGGCTCGGTCAGTGGCAGTGGGACCGCGCCAACTCCGCCACCGGCGGGCTGCAGAACTACGCGTACGCGCTGCAGTGGCCGTTGTTCGCGCTGTTCGCCGTCGTCGTCTACGTGAAGACGATGCGCGAGGACGGCCGCCGGGACGACGACCTTGGGGGGTCGCGCGGGGTTGCTCTGGACCCGACGGCGTCCGGGGTACGGCGGGAAGAGGGCGTGCGGGTCGGCGTGAGCACGCCGGCCGTTGCGGTCGACCCGGACGATGTCGAGACGCAGGAGTGGAACGCGCGGCTCGCGGCGCTGAACGCGGCGTCGGCACGGACGGAGGCGGCGCGTGGCCGAGGTCGTTGACGGCGCCGTCGTCGTTCGCGAGGAGCGGGTCCGGCGCGCGCTGACGCGCTACCGCGTGATCGCGTGGATCGTCGGCGTCCTGCTGATCGTGTTGTTCTGCGTCGGCATCCCGTTGCAGTTCGCGGCCGGGCATCGTGGTGTCGATCGGATCGTCGGCATCGCGCACGGCATGGTCTTCTACCCGCTGTACCTGCTCGCGACGGTCGACCTCGGCTGGCGTTCCCGGATGCGCCCGCTGCGGTTGCTGCTCACCTTGCTCGCCGGCACGGTGCCGTTCGTGTCGTTCGTGGCCGAGCGCGAGACCCGGCGCTGGGTGACTGGGAAGGCCGACTAGCGGCTGTGGACGCCGGGTAGCGCAGCCCGCGTACTAGTCGTTATCTTTTGCGCGTGCGTGTACGGGTGTGGTCCGCCGGGCTGGCGGCTTGCGCGGCTTTGCTGCTGTCCGCCTGCTCGGGCGACCCCGGCCGGCCGACAACCCTGCCGACCCTGACGCCGAGCCCCACCGCAAGCCCAAGTACGACGCCGACGCCCGGCGACCTCGCCGCCGCGACGCAGGTCGTCCGCGAGTACTACGCCCTTCTCAACGGATTGTCGAGAACGATGGATTCACGCGGGCTGGCCGCGCTGATGGCAGTCGACTGTCCCTGCCGCCAACAGGTCACGGCGATCGAAAACGCCAGATCGAAGAGCGAGCGCTACGTCGATCGCGTGCACCTCGTAAGCGTCACCGCAGTTCGCGACACATCGACACAGGTCTCTGTGCTCGTTCAGTACGACGCCGCCCCGGGTGGCTTGATCGACGCGACCGGCAGACCGGTGACGACGTCGCCTGCTCGAAAGGGTGTCAAGCGGTTGTTTCGCATCGCCTTGAGAACTGGCCGCTGGTTGATCGTGAACATCGGCACAGCATGAAGATGGTCCACCAACTGCTCGTGACAGTTGCCCTTCTGAGCTTCGCGTCGCCTACGGGATTCGCAAACGCCAGCACTGGCTGCGGAGACTTGACTACGAGCTTGTGCGGTGTGACGGCGCAGCCTGCGCGGGGCGACTTTCGTGGGCTGATCATGGTTCGCGAACAGCCGGACGTACTCGATCGCGCCGCTTCCGCGGGAACGTCTCCCGGCTGCGGCGACTGCATCTGGGAGGTCATTCTCGCCTGCCCGACCAACCTCGCCGGCACCCCGGAGGACATCGCCGCATGTGGCGCCGCAGCACAAGCGCCCAATTGCAAGCGCGGGCAGCAGATCTATCGCCTCTACCTCACTACCGGCGCGGTCACCAACCGCTTCGAAGGCGCGCTGTGCCTCGGCAGCATCGACGACGTCATCCCGGTCGGCAACATCGCCGCCGCCGACGTCGCCCGCTACCTGCGCGACGTCAGCCCGCCCGACCTCGTCCTCACCACCAGCCCGCCGCGCGGCACGCTCGTCAACTTGCCGACGTACTTCGCCGTCCGCCCTCCACTGACGCTCAAGCCGGCGCCGTTCGGCGGCCCGCTGGTGCACGAGACGATCACGCTCATGCCGTCGGCGTACGCATGGTCCTGGGGCGACGGGACCGCGAGCGACTGGACGACCGACGCCGGCGACACGTACCCGCGCGGCACGCTCGTCCACCGCTACCCGCAGAGCGGCACCGCGCGCGGCAGCCTCACGACCCGATGGGGTGGCACCTACACGATCACCGTCGCGGGCCGCACGTTCGGCCCGTACGACGCCCTCGGCACGGTGACGCACGAGCAAGCGTTCGCGCTCGCGGTGTACACCGCGCGAAGCCAGCTCGTCAGCCACGCGTAGAGTCAGCTGTCAGCCCTCTCGCCCGGCACGGTCCATCGCAGGCCACGAGACTCCCCGTACCGAAGGGTTCACAAGGGCACGGCGCTTCCCACGGCGCGTTTCCCTCCGCGCCGGGCGAGAGGGGGTCTGAACATTGCTGACAACGCGTATCCGACACTAGGTACACGGATGAACCGGCCAGGAATTACCGCCGAGACCGGATCGAATTCCTGGTCACGTCACGTTACGGCACGTTTGACCGTATTTGCCAGCCGAAACCGGCCAGTTGGCGAGTACTCGCCAGCCGAATGTCACCTACTCGACAGGTGGTGAGACGTCCGGCGAGTCAGGGGCGGCGGGCGACCCAGCCGCCGCGGGCCGCAGCCGCAGCGCCGCCACGGCCACCTGCGCGATAGCGGCGATCATCAGGACCCACGCGCCCCACCGCAGCCCGGCACTGATGCCACCGGTGTGGACCGACGGCTGATCAAGGCTCTTCACTACGAGGAGCAACGCGCCGACGGCGTCGATGCCCAGCACGACCACGCTCCACGGGATCTGCAGTGCGGGCAGGTCCTCGTCGCTGAACCGGTCCACCGCGACGATCGCGGTCGCGATCAGCATGAGCAGCACCCCGAGCGCGGTCCACCGGTGCCAGACCCACGTCGACGTGCTCTTGTTGACCGTGATGGCCCCCGCGGACAGCGACAAGCGCGTGCCGTACCAGGGCACGACTAGCGACGCCACGAGCACCAGCAGGCCGAGCCCGAGGAATGCGGCGTCGTCGCGCGGCAGCGAGCGCAGGTCGGTGCGTGCCATTCGTCAACCCCCAGTCAACGCGTACGACGGCCCCGAGATTACTCGTCCAGGTAGTCGCGCAGGCGTTGCGACCGCGACGGATGCCGCAGTTTCGACAGCGTCTTCGACTCGATCTGCCGGATCCGCTCGCGGGTCACACCGAACTCGCGCCCCACTTCCTCCAGCGTCCGCGCGTGCCCGTCGGTCAGGCCGAAGCGCAACTGGATCACCTTCTTCTCCCGCTCCGAGAGTGTGTGCAGGATCGCGTCGAGCTGCTCCTGCAACAAGATGAACGAGGCCGCGTCGATCGGCACGATCGCGTCGCTGTCCTCGATGAAGTCGCCGAGGTTGGAGTCCTCCTCCTCGCCGATCGGCGTCTCCAGCGACACGGGCTCCTGCGCGAGCTTCTGGATCTCGCGCACGCGCTCGGGCGGAAGGTCCATCTCCGACCCGATCTCCTCCGGGGT
>Ga0157369_10000859_pt1 | contig 38720 bp, 36 predicted proteins | sample C25metaG_FD_113461 | JGI IMG/M metagenome (GOLD analysis project Ga0157369, IMG submission 113461) | Corn rhizosphere microbial communities from Kellogg Biological Station, Michigan, USA - C2-5 metaG | ecosystem: Host-associated > Plants > Roots > Rhizosphere > Soil | place: USA: Michigan... | reverse complement strand
GACAGTCATTCATCTAGGCCAGCAATCGCTCACTGGCTCAAGCAGCCTACCCGGGTTCAGTACGGGCCGTACCTTGTGAACCCCTATTTGGCCTTGCTCCGGGTGGAGTTTACCGTGCCGCGAACTGTTGCCAGACGCGCGGTGCGCTCTTACCGCACCCTTTCACCCTTACCTGATCCCGCTTGCGCGGGCCATCGGCGGTTTGCTCTCTGTTGCACTGGTCGTAGGCTTGCGCCTCCCAGGCGTTACCTGGCACCCTGCCCTATGGAGCCCGGACTTTCCTCCCCTCCGCCCGTCTCCCCCGAAGAGGACGACGACGAAGCGGCGACTGTCTGGTCAGCTTCGGCGCGCAGTATAGAGGGTTTGCGCCCGCGTGTCACCCTTCCGTCGACATTCCCACCGCCAGCGTCGCCGCGATATTTCGCGAGGCGCGGTAAATGTTGTCAAACGCGCCGCGAAACGCCTCCTCCAGCGTGCCAATCGTGGTCAACACACTGAACACCGCGTCGATACCGTACTGATGCACCACGCCGACATCGCTGGTCAAACTACCGGCGATACCAATCACCGGCTTATGGTATTTTTTCGCTACCTGCGCCACACCCACCGGCACTTTGCCGTGAATGCTCTGGCTATCGATGCGCCCTTCGCCCGTCACTACCAGCGTGCAGTCGTGGATATGCTCCTCCAGATTAAGCGCCTGGGTAACAATCTCAATGCCACTGCGCAGCTCCGCACCGAGAAACGCCATCAGCGCTGCCCCCATACCGCCCGCCGCGCCCGATCCCGGAACACGCTTCACATCGATATGCAGATCTTTTTTGATCACCTCAGCGAAGTGATCGAGGCTGCGATCCAGCTCGACGATCATCACTTCCGTCGCCCCTTTTTGCGGGCCGAATATACGCGATGCGCCGCTCTCGCCGGTGAGCGGGTTGGTCACATCGCAGGCCACGCGGATAGTACACTCCTGCAAGCGCGGATCGAGGCCAGAGAGATCAATATGATTAAGGCCGATCAGGCTTCCGCCGCCATGACTAATCTCTTTGCCATTAGCATCCATAAGACGCGCGCCCAGCGCCTGCACCATACCGGCCCCGCCGTCATTGGTCGCGCTGCCGCCAATGCCGATGATAATGTTGCTCGCCCCTTTATCTAGCGCCTGCAAAATAAGCTCCCCGGTGCCGCGCGACGTGGTAATTAACGGATTACGTAATTCGGGCGCGACCAGTACCAGCCCGCTTGCTGCCGCCATCTCAATAAAAGCGGTCGCGCCATCGCCCGAGCTTCCCCAGCAGGCCTCAACCGGCTCGCCCAGCGGGCCGGTCACGCGGGCGGTATGCATCGTGCCCTGCGTGGCGGCGATCATCGCCTCAACGGTACCTTCACCGCCATCCGCGACCGGAACAGAGACATAGTGCGCATCGGGAAAGATCTCCCGAAATCCTTTTTCTATTGCCTGCGCGACCTGCGTCGCAGAGAGGCTTTCTTTATAAGAGTCTGGGGCGATTACGATTTTCATAGTGGTGAGCCTGGTCAAGCCGCGCACGTCACCCTGCACGCGAAAGAAAGCCTGCAGAAGTGGATATCAAGAGAAGCAAGGGCGCACCTGCGCCCTTTCTGATTAACGAGTGACTTCGACTTTCGCCAGTTTCTCGTAGTAGCACGCCAGCGCGCTGTGATCGGAGGTGCCCATGCCATCGGCGCGCAGCGCCTGCATCATCTCCATCACCGCGGCGGTCAGCGGCAGCTGCGCGCCCACGCCGTGCGAGGTATCAAGCGCATTCGCCAGATCTTTGATATGCAGATCGATCCGGAAACCCGGTTTAAAGTTGCGATCCATCACCATCGGCGCTTTCGCCTCCAGCACCGTACTGCCCGCAAGGCCACCGCGGATCGCCTGGAAGACCAGATCCGGGTTAACGCCCGCTTTCGTCGCCAGGGTTAAGGCTTCCGACATCGCGGCAATGTTAAGCGCCACGATCACCTGGTTTGCCAGCTTGGTGACGTTCCCCGCGCCGATATCACCGGTATGCACCACCGATCCCGCCATCGCTTTCATCAGGTCGTAGTGCTTATCAAACACGGCTTTATCGCCACCAACCATCACAGAGAGCGTGCCGTCGATCGCTTTCGGTTCGCCGCCGCTGACCGGCGCATCCAGCATCTCCACGCCTTTCGCTTTCAGCGCTTCGCTGATTTCACGGCTTGCCAACGGCGCAATGGAGCTCATGTCGATCAGCACCGTGCCCGCTCTCGCCCCTTCAATAATGCCGCCTTCACCCAGCGCCACCTCTTTGACATGCGGCGAGTTCGGCAGCATGGTGATGATGACATCACACTGCTCGGCAATGGCTTTGGCATTGCTCGCGGTTTCTGCTCCGGCGGCGACCAGCTCGCCCACCGCGTCACTGTTGCGGTCGACGACCACCAGTGAGTAACCGGCTTTGATGAGGTTTTTACTCATGGGTTTACCCATGATGCCGAGGCCAATGAAACCGACTTTCATCGTCATAATTGCGTCTCTCTCTTTCAGGTGGTGAGGTTATTTTTTAAAGGCGTCGGCGAGTCGCTGCGTCGCCGCACGGAATACGCCCAGATCGCTGCCGACGGCAACCACGGTCGCGCCCCACTCCAGGTAACGACGCGCGTCTGCCTCAACCGGCGCCAGGATGCCGCTCGGTTTGTTGTGCGCCTTCGCGCGGGCGAAAATATGTTGAATGGTGCGCTGCACTTCCGGGTGCGCAGCGTTGCCGAGGTAACCGAGCGTCGCCGCCAGGTCACTTGGCCCGACAAACACGCCGTCCACACCGTCGGTCGAGAGGATCGCGTCAAGGTTATCGACGCCCGCCTGGCTCTCTATCTGCACCAGAATCGAGATATTGGCGTTGGACTGGCGGAAGTAGTCCGGCACGGTGCCGAACATATTGGCGCGGTGCGATACGGAGACGCCGCGAATGCCTTCCGGCGGATAGCGGGTCGCCGCCACGGCCAGCAGCGCATCCTCTTCACTCTCGACGAAGGGAATCAGGAAGTTATAGAAACCGATATCGAGCAGGCGCTTAATGATCACCGCATCGTTGGTCGGCACGCGCACAACCGGCGCGCTGACGCTGCCTTTGAGCGCCATCAGCTGCGGTACAAAAGTGAGCACGTCATTGGGCGCGTGTTCGCCATCAAGCAGCAGCCAGTCGAAACCCGCCAGCCCCAGCACTTCCGTGCTGATATGGCTACCCAGCGCAGACCAGCAGCCAATCTGAACCTGCTGCGCGGCCAGCGCGGCCTTGAATTTGTTAGGGAAGATATCGTTAGTCATCTTTTGTACCTTAAATGTGTTGGTGCTTATTTCTTCAGTTCCATACGTTTGATGTCGCCGACGACAAACAGGTAACAGACCATCATCATCAGGGCCGAACAGCCGACGAACACCAGCGCGCCGTTGAAGGAGTGCAACTCTTTTACCATGTAGCCGATAACCAGCGGCGTCGCGATAGAGGCCACATTACCAAAGACGTTAAACACGCCGCCGCACAGGCCGACAATCTCTTTCGGCGCGACGTCGGAAATCACCGGCCAGCCGAGCGCACCAAAACCTTTGCCGAAGAAGGCCAGCGCCATCAGCGCAACCACCAGCGCAGTATTGTTGGTGTAGTTACAGAGGATAATGCTGGAGGCCAGCAGCATCCCCATCACAATAGGGACTTTACGCGCCACGGTCAGGGATGAGCCACGTTTAATCAGGTAATCGGAGAAGAGCCCGCCCAGCACGCCGCCGACAAAGCCACACAACGCCGGGATGGAAGCCACAAAGCCCACTTTGAGGATCGACATCCCCTTCTCCTGCACCAGGTAGATGGGAAACCAGGTGAGGAAGAACCAGGTAATGGTGTTGAGGAAGTACTGACCAAAGAAGATGCCCAGCATCATACGGTTGCTCAGCAACTGCTTGATGTAATCGAGCTTCGGCCCGGCTTTCTTGTCGTCGCCCGCTTTTTTGTGGTCCATATCAACCACCGCGCCGTTCGCCGCAATGTACTCCAGCTCTTCGCGGGTCATACGCGGATGGTCGGTTGGGTTATGCACAAATTTCACCCACGCAAAGGTCAACACAAAACCGATCGCGCCCATGACGGTAAAGACGTGCTCCCAGCCCCAGGCATAGGTCAGCCAGCCGAGCAGCGGCGAGAAGAGCGCCAGCGAGAAGTACTGTGCTGAGTTAAAGAGTGCCGAGGCGGTGCCGCGCTCCTTCGCCGGAAACCATGCCGCAACGATGCGCGCATTTGCCGGGAAGGAGGGCGCTTCAGAAAAACCGAGCATAAAGCGCATGATAAACATCGACACCCCGGCCCAGGCGAGCGGGAACACATCAACAAAACCTTGCAGGAAAGTGAAGAGCGACCAGAAAAAGAGGCTGTAGGTGTAGACGCGTTTAGAGCCGAAGCGGTCGAGCAGCCAGCCGCCGGGGATCTGCATCAGCAGGTAGGCCCAGCCAAAGGCGGAGAAGATGTAACCCATCGAGACGGAATCGAGTTGTAGCTCTTTGGCAACATCGGTTCCGGCAATAGAGAGCGTGGCACGGTCAGCGTAGTTGACTGCGGTGACAATAAATATAATCAGCAAAATTAAATAACGGGTAGGAATCGCCCGTTTTGCTTCGACGGTTTGTTCAATAGCCATTTTAATTTCCTCGGACACCGCTAACTTTTAAATATATTTATTTGGGTGGTTTATCTGATGGTATTTAACGACGTAGAGTTAATTCAGATAACAGATACAGAGATTTAATTAGCCCTCAGTATAAGCAGCGTCGGGAGAGCATACATTGTAACCTTGCTCAATTTTTTAACTATTTAAAAAGATTATTTTGAGCATATGCCCATAAAGCTGGGCGCTGATGCACACTTCTTGCATTATGCCGCCGCGCAGCGTGCGGCCCGGCATTAATAAGTGATATGCGTCACATTTTAATGATTGAACTCCTGACATTCTTATTTCCAGTAAACAAGATTTTTCTTGCTGATATTAATTACAGAGTAAAGAAATGGTTTCTCTATTGTGAGTGATGCAGCGTACAGTGAGCGGGAGATAAATTAATAATGTCCGACATTGAAATAAGAGAGCAAGTGCCTGGCGCGTTTTATATTAAGGTTCACGACACCGATAATGTCGCGATTATCGTTAACGACAACGGCTTAAAAGCCGGTACCCGCTTCCCGGATGGTCTGGAGTTGATTGAGCATATTCCGCAGGGGCATAAAGTCGCGCTGGTCGATATTCCTCATCACGGCGAGATCGTGCGCTATGGCGAAGTGATCGGCTACGCCGTGCGCCCGATCCCGCGCGGCTGCTGGATCGATGAATCACTCGTTGAGCTGCCGACGGCCCCTCCGCTCAACACCCTGCCGCTGGCGACCAAAGTGCCCGAACCTTTGCCGCCACTGGAGGGGTATACCTTCGAAGGCTACCGTAACGCGGATGGCAGCGTCGGCACGAAAAACCTGCTCGGCTTAACCACCAGCGTGCACTGCGTGGCCGGGGTGGTCGATTATGTGGTAAAGCTGATCGAACGCGATCTGCTGCCAAAATACCCCAATGTCGACGGCGTGGTCGGCCTTAATCACCTTTACGGCTGCGGCGTGGCGATTAACGCCCCGGCGGCGGTGATCCCAATTCGCACTATCCACAACATCTCCCTCAACCCGAACTTCGGCGGCGAAGTGATGGTGATTGGCCTCGGCTGTGAAAAATTACAGCCGGAGCGGCTGCTACAGGGAACGGATGATGTGCAGGCGATCCCGGCTGACGGCGCCAGCATTGTGCGTTTGCAGGATGAGCACCATGTGGGCTTCCGCTCAATGGTGGATGACATTCTGCAGGTCGCCGAGCGGCATCTGATCAAACTCAACCAGCGTAAACGCGAAACCTGCCCGGCTTCGGAACTGGTGGTTGGCATGCAGTGTGGCGGCAGCGACGCCTTCTCCGGCGTGACCGCTAACCCGGCGGTAGGCTTTGCTTCCGATCTGCTAATCCGCTGCGGCGGAACGGTGATGTTCTCGGAAGTGACGGAAGTGCGCGACGCGATCCACCTGCTCACCCCGCGCGCGATTAACGAAGAGGTGGGCAAACGCCTGCTGGAAGAGATGGCCTGGTACGATAACTATCTCGATCTTGGCAAAACCGACCGCAGCGCTAACCCGTCGCCCGGCAACAAAAAAGGCGGACTAGCTAACGTGGTGGAAAAAGCGCTGGGCTCGATTGCCAAATCAGGCAAGAGCGCGATCTCCGAAGTGCTCTCCCCCGGCCAGCGCCCGACTAAACGCGGCCTGATCTACGCCGCCACACCGGCCAGCGATTTCGTGTGCGGCACCCAGCAGGTCGCCTCCGGCATTACCGTGCAGGTCTTTACCACCGGTCGCGGCACGCCCTATGGGTTGATGGCGGTACCGGTGATCAAAATGGCGACCCGTACCGAGCTGGCAAACCGCTGGTATGACTTGATGGATATTAACGCGGGCACCATCGCTACCGGCGAAGAGAGCATTGAAGAGGTGGGCTGGAAGCTGTTCCACTTTATTCTCGATGTCGCCAGCGGGCGTAAAAAAACCTTTTCCGATCAATGGGGATTGCACAACCAGCTGGCAGTGTTTAACCCGGCGCCGGTGACCTGATCCCCGCAAGAAGATGTATAAACCTCACCCTTAGCATGGCTCCGGCCATGCTTTTTTTTGCCCCTCTTCCTTTCATTCTCTTTCCCTCCCTTTCGAAAGTTTCGCTTTTACGATTCAAATCACAAAAAAGCATTCCGAAAGACTATATCTTCTTTCGAAGAAAATAAACGAAAGGGTTCGGAGGCAGGATGTTTATCATTTCCACCAAAACCATGCTCAGTAAGGCGCAGCGCGAAGGCTACGCGGTGCCTGCTTTTAATATCCATAACCTCGAAACGCTTCAGGTTGTCGTTGAGACTGCCGCCGAGTTGCGCTCACCGCTGATTGTAGCGGGTACACCAGGGACCTTTAGCTACGCCGGGATCGGCAATATTGTTGCCATTGCCGCCGATCTGGCAAAAACCTACAACCAACCGCTGGCGATCCACCTCGATCACCATGAAGCGCTTGCCGATATTAAGCGCAAAGTACACGCCGGGGTGCGCTCGGTGATGATCGACAGTTCGCACCTCCCCTACGCAGAAAATGTGGCAGTGGTAAAAACCGTTACCGACTTCTGCCATCGCCATGACGTCAGCGTTGAGGCGGAGTTGGGGCGTCTTGGCGGCCAGGAGGATGATCTGATCGTCGACGCCAAAGACACGCGTTTTACCAATCCGCAGCAGGCGCAGGATTTTATCGAAAAGACGGGTATCGACTCGCTTGCGGTGGCGATCGGTACCGCACACGGCCTCTACAGTGAGGAGCCAAAGCTCGATTTCGACAGGCTGGCAGAGATTCGCCAGGCCGTCGAGGTTCCGCTGGTGTTACACGGCGCTTCCGGCCTGCCTGCGGCCGATATTCGCCGCGCTATCGGCCTCGGCGTCTGCAAGGTCAACGTCGCCACCGAACTTAAAATCGCCTTTTCCGACGCGCTTAAGGCGTACCTGCTCTCGCAGCCGAATGCCAGCGATCCGCGCCACTACATGGTTCCGGCCAAAGCCGCCATGAAAGAGGTGGTACGCAAAGTCATCCACGATTGCGGCTGTGAAGGGAAGCTGTAAGCCCACCCATTTAACCGGAGAATCACGTGAAAGAGATTATTGCCCGCCATAAAGCGGGAGAGCACCTTGGCATCTGTTCCGTCTGCTCGGCCCATCCGTTGGTTATTGAAGCCGCGCTGCGCTTCGATTTGCATACCGATAACAGCGTGCTGATCGAAGCGACATCCAACCAGGTTAACCAGTTTGGCGGCTATACCGGCATGCAGCCGGCCGATTTCCGCGACTTTGTCTATGCCATCGCCCGCGAGGTCGGCTTCCCGCTGGAGCGGCTGATCCTCGGCGGCGATCATCTCGGGCCCAACTGCTGGCAGAACGAACATGCCGACGCGGCGATGGAGAAAGCGATCGCGCTGATCGAAGCTTACGTTGCCGCCGGGTTTAGCAAGATCCACCTCGATGCGTCCATGTCCTGCGCGGACGATCCCGTTCCGCTGGATCCGCAGGTGGTGGCAGAGCGCGCCGCGCGCCTGTGTCTGGCTGCGGAGCAGACGGCAAGCGAGGTGCAGAAACAGGCGCTGACCTATGTCATCGGCACGGAAGTACCGGTGCCGGGCGGCGAGGCCAGCAGCATCAGCGCGGTGCACGTTACCCATGTGGAAGATGCCGTGCGCACGCTGGAAACTCACCGTGTCGCCTTCGAGGCGCTGGGGCTTGAAGCGGCGATGAAGCGGGTTATCGCCATTGTGGTTCAGCCCGGCGTGGAGTTCGATCATACGCAGGTTATTCATTACCAGCCTCAGGCTGCCGAAGCGCTTTCCGGCTGGATCCGTCAGACGCCGATGGTCTATGAAGCCCACTCGACGGATTACCAGTCCCGCCACGCCTATCGCGCGCTGGTACGCGATCATTTCGCCATCCTGAAAGTTGGCCCGGCGCTGACCTTTGCCCTGCGCGAAGCGATTTTCGCCCTCGCGCAGATGGAGAACGAGCTGATTGCTCCGGAGAGTCGTAGCCGGGTGCTGGAGGTGATTGACGAAGTGATGCTCAACGAGCCGGACTACTGGAAGAAGTATTACCACCCCACCTGGAGCCAGGCGATGGTCGATATCCACTTCAGCCTCTCTGATCGCATCCGCTACTACTGGCCCCACCCGCGCATCCGCCAGGCGGTGGAAAAACTGCTCGCGAATCTCGACGCCGTCAGGCTGCCGCTGGGGCTGATTAGCCAGTTTATGCCTCTACAACTGGAACGCGCGTCGCTAAACGAGATAGTCACAACGCCACGCAGCCTGATTATTGACAAAATACAGGACGTATTGCGTGCCTATCGCTATGGATGCGCCCCTGAAACTGCCTGTTAAGCGGAGTGTGTATGAGCCAACTGTTTGTCCGAACCGGAGTGGATTTTGCCTCGCGCCAGCAACTGCTGGCACACATTGGCGAGGAGATGCTGGCAAAAGGCGTCGTTCAGCAAAGCTACCCCGCCGCGCTGCTGGCGCGCGAGGAAAACTACCCAACCGGCATCGCGCTGGAGCGTCATGGGATCGCCATTCCCCACTGCGAGGCGAGCCACGCCCTCTCCCCGGCGCTCTATCTGATTCGTCCGCGCACACCGGTTTATTTTCAACAGGCTGATGATGATGGCGACATTGCCGCATCGCTGATTATTGCCCTGATTGTGGAAAACCCGGCGGCGCAGCTGACGCTACTGAGAAAACTGTTTAGTGAGCTACAAAACCCGAACACGCTGGACGCGCTGCTGAACGCCGCGGATGACGATCTGGCGAGATGTTTTCGGGAGACGATCCTGGAGCCTGAAACGTGCGGACAGGCTTAATAACATACTGATAATAAAAAGGAGTACCCTATGAAACGTAAAGTGATTGTCGCCTGCGGCGGTGCGGTCGCCACCTCCACGATGGCGGCAGAAGAGATCAAAGAGCTGTGCGATACGCACCACATCGAACTCGATCTTGTGCAGTGTCGGGTAAATGAGATCGAAACCTATATGGACGGCGCGGATCTTATCTGCACCACCGCAAAAGTGGATCGCGCCTTCGGCGATATTCCTGTTGTGCACGGTATGCCCTTCGTTTCGGGAGTGGGCATTGAGGCGCTACAGCAAAAAATCCTGACCATTCTCGTGGGGTAACGCTATGTTTAGCGAAATAATGCGCTATATCCTCGACTTAGGTCCTACCGTTATGCTGCCGGTGGTGATCATTATTTTCTCGAAGCTGCTGGGGATGAAACTCGGCGACTGCTTTAAATCCGGTCTGCATATTGGCATCGGCTTTGTCGGCATTGGCCTGGTGATCGGTCTGATGCTCGACTCCATTGGCCCAGCGGCTAAAGCCATGGCGGAGCATTTCCAGATCAACCTCCAGGTCATTGATGTTGGCTGGCCGGGATCGTCACCGATGACATGGGCATCGCAAATTGCGCTGGTTGCCATCCCTGTCGCTATCGCCGTGAATATCATCATGCTGGTAACGCGCATGACGCGCGTGGTCAACGTGGATATCTGGAATATCTGGCACATGACCTTTACCGGCGCGATGCTACACCTCGCCACCGGCTCTTACTGGATTGGCATCCTCGGCGTGGCGGTGCACGCGGCGTTCGTCTATAAACTGGGCGACTGGTTTGCCAAAGATACGCGTGACTTCTTTGGCCTCGAAGGCATCGCCATTCCTCATGGCACCTCTGCCTGGCTGGGGCCGGTTGCCGTACTGGTGGACACCCTCATTGAAAAAATCCCGGGGCTCAGGCGTATCCATTTCAGCGCCGATGATATTCAGAAACGCTTTGGGCCATTTGGTGAACCGGTCACCGTCGGTTTTGTGATGGGGATTGTGATTGGGCTGTTGGCCGGTTATGACCTGAAAGGTGTACTGCAACTGGCAGTCAAAACTGCGGCCGTTATGCTGCTAATGCCGCGGGTAATCAAACCGATTATGGATGGCCTGACGCCAATCGCGAAGCAGGCGCGTAAACGTCTGCAGGCAAAGTTCGGCACCCAGGAGTTTTTGATCGGCCTCGATCCGGCGCTGCTGCTGGGCCATACCTCGGTGGTCTCCGCCAGCCTGATCTTTATCCCCCTGAGCATTCTGATTGCGGTGCTGGTGCCGGGTAACCAGGTGCTGCCATTCGGTGACCTGGCAACCATTGGTTTCTTTGTGGCGATGGCGGTGGCGGTGCATCAGGGCAACCTGTTCCGCACGTTGATCTCCGGGGTGATTATTATGAGCATGACCCTGTGGATCGCTACGCAAACCATCGGCCTGCATACGCAGCTGGCCGCCAACGCGGGCGCGCTAAAAGCGGGCGGGATGGTGGCCTCGATGGACCAGGGCGGTTCCCCGGTCACCTGGCTGCTCATTCAACTCTTTACCTGGCAAAATCTGGTCGGTTTCGTGGTTATCGCCGCGATTTACCTGACCGGTGTCCTGCTTACCTGGCGCAGAGCGCGCCACTTTAAAGCGGCAGAGAAAGCGGCAGCCACGCCGGAAAGCCAGCCCGCATCGTGATCGTTGGGGAGCGTTCGCTCCCCTGTTACATCCTGGAGAGTGTTATGAAATCAGTGGTTATTCATGCTGAGGGCAACATCTGCGTTGAAGATCGCCCCGAACCCCAGTTGCAGCATGAGGATGAGGTGAAGGTGAGAGTAGTCAGCTCCGGCCTGTGCGGCTCAGATATTCCGCGCATCTTCGCTAACGGCGCGCATTTCTACCCTATTACCCTTGGACATGAGTTCAGCGGTTATGTCGAAGCCTGCGGCCCGGCGGTCACCGATCTGCACACTGGCGACGCCGTAGCCTGCGTGCCGTTGCTGCCCTGCTTTGACTGTCCTGCCTGCCACCGGGAGTACTACTCGCTGTGCAAACGCTACCAGTTTATCGGCTCGCGCTGTGACGGCGGCAATGCCGAATACATTGTCGTTAAGCGGCCCAACCTGGTTCGCTTACCTGCGGATCTGCCCATTGAAGATGGGGCGTTTATTGAACCGATAACCGTTGGCCTGCACGCGTTTCACCTCGCCGGCGGCTGTAAAGATAAAAACGTGGTGATCGTCGGGGCTGGCACTATCGGGCTGTTGGCAATGCAGTGCGCACGAGCCTTAGGGGCAAGAAGCGTCACCGCCATTGATATCAACCCTGAAAAATTAGCGCTGGCCACCGCGCTTGGCGCCACCCGCACCTTTAACAGCCGCGAGCAGAGCGCGGCTGACATCCTCGCCGGGCTGGAAGCAGAGAGCTTCGATCAGCTTGTGCTGGAAACGGCTGGCACACCACAAACGGTCTCGCTGGCTATCGAAATTGCCGGGCCGCGTGCGCAGGTGGCGCTGGTGGGGACGCTCCATCACGACCTTACGCTTACCGCCACGATATTTGGGCTGATTTTGCGCAAAGAGCTGACGCTTATCGGCAGCTGGATGAACTACTCCGGCCCCTGGCCCGGAGAGGAGTGGCATACTGCGGCGCGTCTGCTTGCGGAAAAACGTCTCGCCCTCGAGCCGCTGATTGCTCATCGCGGTGGCCCCGAAAGCTACGCGCGCGCGGTACAGGCGCTGAATGGCAAACCGATGCAGGGAAAAATATTGCTGCGCCTTGATTAAGCGACAGAGCCAGCAACCTGCGCTGGCTCACATTTCCTTTCGAAAGTTAACGTTCACGTTTCACAAACCTTCGATTACACTACGGGGAGTTAATTCGCAGGCAAATCAACATGAACTCATTTGAACGAAGGAACAAGATCGTCGATCTGGTGAATGCGCAGGGAAGTGTGCTGGTCATTGACCTCTCGAATAGCTTTGGGATTTCAGAAGTGACTATCCGCGCCGATCTCCGTCTGCTGGAAGAGAAAGGCCTGGTGACGCGCTTTCACGGCGGCGCAGCGAAACCTGGTAGCTATATGCTCGACAGCGAAAATCAGGAAGTGGTGCTGGAAGATCGCTACAAACTGGCGAGCGATCCGAAGAAGCGTATCGCTCAGGCAGCAGCGGCCATGATCGATGAGGGGATGACGATTATCCTCGACAGCGGCAGCACCACCATGCTGATTGCCGAAGCGCTGGCGAAAAAAAGCAATATCACCGTTATTACCAACAATCTCCCCGCTGCGTTTGCCCTGTCGGAAAACAAGGACATCACACTGGTAGTGTGTGGCGGCACCTTGCGGCATAAAACCCATTCGATGCACGGCACGATTGCAGAGCGATCGCTACAGGGTATCAGCGCGGATATCATGTTTGTCGGTGCAGATGGCATCGATCCGACCCATGGCATCACCACCTTTAATGAAGGCTACTCCATTAGCAGCGTCATGGCAGCGGCGGCGCATAAGGTTGTGGCAGTGGTGGATACCAGCAAATTTAACCGCCGCGGCTTTAATCAGGTACTGCCGATGGAGAAGATCGACTGCGTGATCACCGACGAGGGGATGGGCGAGAAAGAGAAAGCGGCACTGAGAAAACTGGGTAAGGATCTCCGGGTGGTTTAATACCCTGCTGGCGTTATTAGAGGGCTGCTGTCACGTTACCTGCCAGGGGCCCCCTTTCTTCGCACCGACACGTAGCAGCTTTCCCTTTTGCTGTAACGATTGCAGGTAGCGCTCCGCCTCGCTAAAGGAGGAGATTTGTTACGACATCTCTTCCGACAGGTTATCCGACAAGGTAAATGACGGATTAAGCCCCTCGATCAACGCCGCGTTGACCGCCGAGAGCATAAAAGCGACGAACGCCGTACAGTCACTGGCCTTATCGCACTCTCCGAGCACCTTGTAATAGCGGTCTTGCTGGCAATGAATGATGGTTTCTATCGGCAGCCAGGCCAGTTCGGAGCGCCACTCGCTAAGCATAAGCATCTGCCATAAGCGGCCCATGCGTCCGTTGCCATCGGCAAAGGGGTGAATAAATTCAAATTCGTAATGGAAAACTGAACTGGCGACTAACGGATGCAAATCCGTGGTGGCGAGCCATTCCAGTAGCTCATCCATAAGGTGCACAACCCGTGAGGCGGGCGGTGCCATATGGATTAACTGCGTTTCACGATAGATACCGACATTGCCGCGCCGAAAATAGCCGGGATTATCCACAAGACCAAATGTCAGCAAGCGATGCGCTTCCAGCAAGTCGGCAACACGTCCGCTTTTCCAGCGAGTCATGGACTCATAGGCGTTTATCGCATTGCGCACTTCCTGAATATCTTTTGCCGGTGCCAGCACGCGCTTCCCTTCCAGCACGGCGGTAACCTGCTCTGTCGTCAGGCTGTTATGCTCAATCGCCAGCGACGCCTGAATAGTACGAATACGGTTATTTTTGCGCAGCAGCGGTGAAGAGCGCCCGGATTGCGCCGCCCAGTGCCCCAGCAACTCCGCGATCTCAACGACCTGATTGAGGATCGCGGCGGTGATGGTAAAGGGAGGCACATAGCGGCTCATCGGTGTTACCCCTGGTTATCCAGCGCGTATTTATAGAGGGCGTTTTTCTTCACGCCGTGGATCTCTGCGGCCAGCGCGGCGGCTTTTTTCAGCGGCAGTTCGGCTTGCAGCAGCGCCAGCGTGCGCAGCGCATCGGCGGGTAGCGCATCCTCCTGCGCTTTATGGCCTTCGACAATCAGCACCATCTCGCCTTTACGGCGGTTCTCATCCTCTTTCACCCATGCCAGCAGCTCACCGACCGGCGCGCCCTGAATGCTCTCCCAGGTTTTGGTCAGCTCGCGCGCCAGCACCACGTAACGGGACGGCCCCCAAACTGCAACCATATCCTCCAGGCTCTCCAGCAGGCGATGGGTCGATTCGTAGAAGATCAGCGTGCGCGGCTCGGCCTCAATCGCTTTAAGCGCGTCGCGGCGGCCTTTTGATTTCGCCGGGAGAAAGCCTTCGTAACAGAAGCGATCGGAGGGCAACCCTGCCGCACTGAGGGCGGCAATCGCCGCGCAGGGGCCGGGGAGCGGCACAACGCGAATGCCGGCTTCGCGGCAGGTACGCACCAGGTGATAGCCGGGATCGTTAATCAGCGGCGTACCCGCATCCGAGACGAGGGCAATGTTCTGCCCCTCTTTCAGCTTCGCCACCAGCATTTGCGCTTTTTGCTGCTCGTTATGGTCGTGAAGGGCAAACATCCGCGCGTTGATAGCGAAATGTTGCAGCAGTAAACCGGTGTGGCGGGTATCCTCAGCGGCAATTAAATCAACGTCTTGCAACACGGTTAACGCGCGTTGGGTAATATCAGCCAAATTCCCGATGGGAGTAGGTACAATGTAAAGCTGACCTTGAGAATTCTCCGCCGATTCGTGTTGTTTCATTGTTTCATCCGTATTGCCGATTTAATATTGAGCACTGCGTAAAAAATATCACTGGATACAGTATGCTACCGTCAAAATTTCTTCGTTCGAAAGCCACGCGCTGCCTGCCTGTGGTGCTGGCCGCCCTGCTGTTCGCGGGCTGCGGCACACAGTCAACAGACCAGAGCACCTCACATATGGAGGGCTCAGCGCAGGCTGATTCTGCCTACTACCTGCATCAGATGCAGCAAAGCACAGATGATAGCAAGACCAACTGGCAATTACTCGCCATTCGTGCACTGCTCAAAGAGGGCAAAACCCAGCACGCCAACGAGCTGTTTGGTCAGCTGCCGCAGGATCTGAACGATACGCAGCGTAAAGAGTACGCGCTGCTCGCCGCCGAAATGAAGCTGGCGCAGCGTGATGTAGCCGGTGCGCAGGCGCTGCTTGATAAGATCGATCCCGCTGAGCTTGAGAAGAACCAGCAGGCGCGTTACTGGCAGATCGCCATTGCCGCCGCGCAGGGTAAACCCTCCCTGACGCTGCTGCGCGCCCTTATCGCCCGCCAGCCGCTGCTGACGACGCCGGAAGAGCAGCAGAAAAATATTGATGCTACATGGCAGGCGCTCTCCTCCATGACCCAGGATCAGGCGAGAACGCTGGTGATCAACGCCGATGAAGTGACCCTGCAGGGCTGGCTCGATCTGCAGCGTATGTGGTTTGACAACCGCAACGATGCCAAAATGCTCAAAGCCGGTATCAGCGACTGGCAGACCCGCTACCCGCAGAACCCGGCGGCGAAAATGCTGCCGACTCAGCTCTCCAATCTGCAAAATTTCAAAGCGGCATCGACCAGTAAAATCGCCCTGCTGCTGCCGTTAAACGGCCAGGCGGCGGTGTTTGGTCGCGCTATCCAGCAGGGTTTTGAAGCGGCGAAAAACGGCGCTTCGCCGGTCTCCGGCCCGGCGGTTCCTCAGCAGGTGGCGCAGGCCGCCACCTCTGACGTGGTAAGCCCTTCGCAGGCGAATGTTGCCGACCTGACCAGTGGCGAGGCACAGCCGAACGTTGCTGCACCGAATGCCCAGCCGGTACAGGCACCGGATAGCGCGGCGCAAAGCGCCCCTGCCGATGAAACGCAGCCTGCGGAAAATGCACAGCAGCCAGCCGCCAATAACCAGCAGCCTGCTGAAAGCGCGCAGCAAACACCTGCGGCGACGCCACCACAAACCACCGCCTCTCAGCCCGTTGCCGTTACCGCACAATCTAACGCCGGCGCGGAGCTGAAAATCTACGACACCAGCGCGCAGCCGATGGATCAGATCCTAAACCAGGTGCAGCAGGATGGCGCAAGCATCGTCGTTGGCCCGCTGTTGAAAAACCACGTTGAAGAGCTGATGCGCAGCCATACCACGCTCAATGTGCTGGCGCTTAATCAGCCGGAGCAGGTCGAGAACCGCCCGAACATCTGCTACTTCGCCCTGTCGCCGGAAGATGAAGCCCGCGACGCGGCGCGCCATATTCACGATCAGGGGCGTCAGGCACCGCTGCTGCTGATCCCGCGCAGCGCGCTGGGCGATCGCGTCAGCACCGCATTTGCTGACGAGTGGCAGAAAATCGGCGGCGGCGTTGTGCTGGCGCAGAAGTTTGGTTCCACCGCCGAGCTGCGTATGGGGCTGAATGGCCGCTCCGGCATCTCAATGACCGGCAGCCCGGTCTCCGCCAGCCTGCCGCAGCAGCAGGGCGTGACCATTGGCGGCCTCAATATTCCGGCACCGCCGAGCGACGCGCAGATTAGCGGCGGCGGCAAAGTTGATGCGGTTTATATTCTGGCGACGCAGGATGAAATTGCGCTGATCAAACCGATGATCACCCTGCGCACCGGCAGCCAGAGCGGTGTGATGCTCTACGCCAGCTCGCGCAGCGCGCAGGGCGGCGCAGGGCCGGACTTCCGCCTTGAGATGGAAGGGCTGCAATACAATGAGATCCCGATGCTCGCAGGCGCGAATCCTTCCCTGATGCAGCAGGCGCTGCGCAGTGTGAATAACGACTACTCGCTGGCGCGTCTCTACGCGATGGGCGCGGATGCCTGGTCGCTGGCGAATAACTTCTCGCAAATGCGTCAGGTGCCGGGCTTTGAGCTGAACGGCAACACCGGCGATCTCACCGCCACCCAGGATTGCGTGATCAACAGGAAGTTGTCATGGCTCAAATACCAGCAGGGGCAGATCGTCCCGGCAAACTAACCCGCAAACAGAGCGGCGACGCCTGGGAGATGGAGGCGCGCCGTTTTCTGCAGAGCAAGGGATTGCGTTTTATCGCCGCCAACGTGCGCGAGCGCGGCGGCGAAATCGACCTGATTATGCGCCACGGTAGCACCACCGTCTTCGTCGAGGTGCGCTACCGCGCCTCGGCGCGTTTTGGCGGCGCGGCAAGCAGCGTAACCCTCGCCAAGCAGCGCAAACTGCTGCATACCGCCCATTTGTGGCTTGCCCGGCACAATGGGAGTTTTGATACTGTGGATTGCCGGTTTGATGTGGTAGCCTTCACCGGAAATGACGTTGAGTGGCTACAGAACGCCTTTGGCGGCCACGCATAATTGCTCAATCATAGGGATTACCGTGCTCGAACGAATTAAAGTCTGCTTTACGGAAAGCATTCAAACTCAAATTGCAGCTGCGGAAGCGCTGCCCGATGCGATTTCCCGCGCAGCCATGACAATGGTGCACTCCCTGCTCAACGGCAACAAAATCCTCTGTTGTGGCAACGGCACCTCCGCCGCCAACGCACAGCATTTTGCTGCCAGCATGATCAACCGTTTTGAAACAGAGCGCCCCAGTTTACCTGCCATTGCACTTAATACCGATAATGTGGTCTTAACCGCGATAGCGAATGACCGTCTGCATGACGAGATTTATGCCAAGCAGGTGCGCGCCCTGGGCCATAACGGCGACATTTTGCTGGCGATCTCCACCCGGGGCAACAGCCGCGATATCGTAAAAGCCGTGGAAGCGGCCGTGACGCGTGATATGTCGATCATCGCGCTGACCGGTTATGACGGCGGCGAGCTGGCTGGCCTGCTGGGCCCGCAGGATGTGGAAATTCGTATTCCTTCTCACCGCAGCGCGCGCATCCAGGAGATGCACATGCTGACGGTGAATTGCTTGTGCGATTTGATTGATAACACGCTTTTTCCTCACCAGGATGATTAAGGAGTACACATGAAGGCATTTACGCCCCTCGCAGTCCTTATTTCCGCACTGCTGCTACAGGGTTGCGTTGGCGCAGTGGTGGTCGGGTCTGCCGCCGTTGGCACCAAAGCCGCGACGGATCCCCGCACCGTTGGCACCCAGGTGGATGACGGCACCCTGGAGCTGCGCGTCAACAGCGCACTGTCTAAAGATCAGCAGTTGAAGAAAGAGGCGCGTGTTAACGTCACCGCCTATCAGGGGAAAGTGCTGTTGACCGGCCAGGCGCCGAATACCGAACTATCTTCACGGGCGAAACAGATTGCCATCGGCGTGGAAGGCGCAACGGAAGTCTTTAACGAGATCCGTCCGGGCCAGCCGATTGGTCTGGGAACGGCTTCGTCCGATACCTGGATCACCACCAAAGTGCGCTCGCAGCTGCTCGGCAGCGACCAGGTGAAATCCTCTAACGTGAAAGTCACCACCGAGAACGGCGAAGTGTTCCTGATGGGTCTGGTGACCGCGCGTGAAGGCCAGGCTGCGGCGGATATCGCCAGCCGCGTCAGCGGCGTCAAGCACGTCACCACCGCCTTTACCCTGCTCAAATAATGAAAAAGCCCGGTATCAACCGGGCTTTTTTCTTTCACTTCACGCGTTACACCAGCGCGACAAATCCGGTCAACATTCCGCACACCGCCACCAGCGCGGCGGTCAGCCACAGGGCTTTTGCCGGGAAGGATTTGCGCAGCATCACCAGCGACGGCAGGCTTACCGCCGGCAGCGTAATCAGCAGCGCCAACGCAGGCGCCATGCCCATCCCCGCCAGCATCATGGTCTGCACAATCGGGATCTCGGCCGCCGTTGGAATGACAAACAGACAGCCGGCAATCGCCATCGCCACCACCCAGAGTACCGTGTTATCCACCGCGCCATCGGCATGGGGGAAGAGCCAGACGCGCGCTGCGCCAAGTACCAGCACCGCAAGAATATAGACCGGGATGGTGCTCCAGAAGAGCTGCCACAGCGCCCGGCCCCAGCGAGCCATAAAGCTGCCCTGCGGCTCCGGCAGCGTGATATCCACGGCCTCCGCCTGCTGCGGGCTCTCTTTAACCACGCTCTGCACAATCATCGCCACACCAAGCACCGTCACCAGCCCCGCCACCAGGCGAATGGCGGCGAAGTGCCAGCCGAGGACAAAGCCCATAAACACCAGCGTGGCCGGGTTAAGCAGCGGGTTACCCATCCAGAAGGCGAGCGCACCGCCCATCGAAACACGCTGGCGACGCATACCGGCCGCGACGGGTGCCGCGCAGCAGGAGCACATCATGCCCGGTAAAGAGAAGAGTGTGCCGAGCAGCGTGCCGCGAAAGCGCTGCTGTCCGAGCGTGCGCAGCAGCCAGTCGCGCGGGATCAGCACCTGAATCAGTGAGCCAAGCAGCACGCCAAGCACGGCGGCTTTCCAGACGGCGAGGAAATAGACCATGGCATAATCCAGCGCCGCCTTAAACGGGCTGGCATCAGCCTGGGCAAGAATCGATTTACCAATGCTGTGCGTCTCGGCGGCGGTGAAGGCTTTGCCGTAATAAGGCTGCCATTTCACGAACCATAGACCAACAATAACAACAAGAAAGAACAGCGCGGGTTTCCACCATTGGATCGGTGTCGCCGCCTGAGGTGAAGACTGACCAGCCATAACATGCCCCGGGGATAGTGTAGTTTTTAGCCCCGGCATAGTACGCCTGAATTGCTATTTTGCAAACGGGCTCTGAGCGGCCATCGCCCGCAACTGGGCCGATTCGATAATCTCAACGCCGCGATTGCCGCCAGAACGCGCAGCGGCCAGCAGCGCGCGGGCGACATCCTGCGCGGCAATCGACTTCCAGTTACCCGGCAGCAGGCGGAAAAGCGGTGCCAGCAATGATTCGTTAGCGCGCTTTTTCTCACGTTCGCCGAGCAGCATCGACGGGCGCGCCAGCGTCAACGATGGCCACTGCTGCGCGATAAGCGCCGCCTCCATCTCCCCTTTCACCCGGTTATAGAAAAAGGGCGAATGTGCATTAGCGCCCATTGAACTCACCACCAGCAGCTGTCTGGCTCCGAGCCTTTGGCCGGTTAACGCCGTGTCCACCACCAGCGTGTAATCGGCCAGCACAAATGCCTCTTTGCTGCCCGCTTCGCGCCGCGTGGTGCCCAGGCAGCAGAAGACCGTATCAACCGGTTCGGTGACCTGCGCCAGCGCATCGCTGAGCTGCGGGTCGTGCGGATTGATGACGCCTTCGGCACTTTGCAGTGGGCGACGCGTTGGCGCATAGATGGCGCTGACGCCTGGTTCCGCCATCAGCAACCGCAGCAGATGCCCGCCCACTAAACCGGTCGCACCGGTGATCAATACTCGCTCCATCCCTTCTCCTTTACAGACGAATCTGCCTTGCAATGTCAGCCTCGTGAACCAGGCTTACGGTTACTGGTGAGTTACAGTATGGATAACTCCCTTTCTGAAGCCAAAACAACGGAGGAAGTATGAGCAAGAAAATAGCGGTCTTGATCACCGACGAGTTTGAAGATTCAGAATTCACCTCTCCGGCAGAAGCGTATCGCAAGGCCGGACATGAGGTTGTGACGATTGAGAAAGAGGCCGGAAAAACCGTCACCGGCAAACAGGGCGAGGCAAAAGTTAAGATCGATAAAGCCATTGATGACGTAAGCCCGGATGAATTTGACGCCCTGCTGTTACCTGGCGGTCACTCTCCTGACTCCCTGCGCGGCGACGATCGCTTTGTCACCTTTACCCGCGAGTTTGTTGACTCCGGTAAACCGGTATTCGCCATCTGCCACGGCCCACAGCTGCTGATTAGTGCCGACGTCATTCGCGGCCGCAAGCTGACGGCGGTAAAACCGATTGTGATTGATGTGAAAAACGCCGGTGCCGAGTTCTTCGACCAGGAAGTGGTAATCGATAAAGATCAGCTGGTCACCAGCCGTACGCCTGATGACTTACCGGCATTTAACCGCGAAGCGCTGCGTCTACTCGGTGCCTGAGTCGCGTAACCAGTGAAACTTTTTACCAAACCCCAGCGTGTTGTCGGTGAATTTGATTTCGCGAAGGCGAATCTCCCACATCGGGGCTGACAATGCGCGGGCTATCGGAAAGCGTCGGTTGTAGCGTTCGCGCAGCACCGCGCTTTCCACCTCTTCCAGCCGTTTTATCTCACCGGAAAACTGTACGCCGCGAATCAAGGCAACGCTTTTCGGCTGCCCGTTAACCGTACCGGCAACCTTAGCCTGTATACCTGTCATCTGTGAATGGCGCGTTTTATCTTCGCTCAGCACATAGAAGGCGACGGCCTGCGGATCGTAGATATAAAAGGCGTTGGCGCACCAGAGTTCACCCTTTTTTGCCACGCACCAGGTCACGACATGCTGCTTTGCCAGCCAGCGGTTAATCGCCGCAAGGGACTCCATTTTTTCTCCTTCTCATGCTATTTTTCGCCCACCTTAACACAGCGAAGATTGCCATGACGCCCTGGTTTCTCTATCTCATCCGCACACGCGACAACCTGCTCTACACCGGTATTACCACCGATGTCGCGCGGCGTTTTACGCAGCATCAAACGGGAAAGGGAGCAAAAGCGTTGCGCGGTAAGGGCGCGCTGGAACTGGTCTTTTCGGCGCAGGTTGGTGAGCGTTCGCTGGCGCTACGCCTCGAGTACCGCATCAAGCAGTTAACCAAGCACCAGAAAGAGCGCCTCGTTGCCGGAGAGGGCATCTTCGAGGCGCTGCGGGAAACACTGCTGACGTCAGCGGTTAAAAGCGATTGAAGTGATCGCTGTACTCCACCAGACCACTGACGCCATTGAAGGCGTCGTCAGCCAGGCGATGGACGAGGAATGCGGCTTCGCTTTGCGACCAGGCGCAGCGTAAATCGTACTGCGAGGCGCGCTCAAAGCCCAAACGCTGGTAGAAATCGGCATCACCCAGCGTTACCGCAGCGGCATAGCCAAATTCGTTGAGGGAATCCAGCCCTTCATAGACGAGCTGGCGGGCGATGCCCTGACCACGGTAAGCCTCGTCTACCGCCAGCGGCGCGAGCGCGACCCACTGTAACTCCTCTCCTGCGACAGCGACCGGGCTAAATGCCACATAGCCGACCACCTGCCCTTCATCGTCCGTGGCAACGCATCCCAGCGTGATCAGCCCGTCTTCGCGCAGATCGTGCACCAGAGAGGCTTCAGCCTCGCCGCTAAAACTGCGGCGCAGCAGGGCATCGATACCGGGTGCATCAATGGGAATTTCAACTCTAATCAGCATGGCTCACCTACAGAAGGTTGTGTCGTTGCAGGCGGCGCTTTCAGGCCAGCCTCAACAAAATCCGCCAGCTGTAGCAGCATCACCCGCAGGGGTTTTGGCATCTGCTCCAGCTCAATGGCGTCCATCAGGTTTTTAACATACAGCCCCAGTTCCGTGTCCCCTTCAATAAGCAGGCGACGCTGGAAGAAAAGCGTATCCGGATCCTGTTTTCGCGCGGCAATCATCAGTAAATCGCTGGCATCGGCGCTAAAGCTGACATCCGCGTCGGCAGACTCACGTACGATCATCTGCCCATCCTCAACAGAGGTATACCACGTCAGGCCAATATCACGTACCTGAATACTTAACCAGCGCCCTTCGAGAAACTCAAGCTCACCCTCCGCCAGCGCCTGTTGGAATTGCCAGCGCAGCACCTGCTCAAGTACCTGACGTTTAAGCACAAACGGCGTCAGCTTCACCGGAAAAGCAAGCAGTGACGGGCCAAGATGAACAAGCTGTGAGCGCAATTTTTCCAACACGACGATGACTCCCTGAAGTGATAATGCGGGCTATTTTGCCACAAACAGCCGTGTGCATAGCGGCGCACATCAACAATTACGGAATAAATGGGCAACGATTATTGCCGTCATCAATACGCATTTAACTGCCTCAAATCAAAAATTGTCGCTGACAGGTTAACTAGAATCCCAGTTCATTAACAATTCAGTGACCCTTCGGGGTACGCCCGGGCCACTGCGCCCCTGATTGCAGGAAAGACTATGGAGTTGCTCTGCCCTGCCGGGAACCTACCGGCACTGAAAGCGGCCATCGAAAACGGTGCCGATGCGGTGTATATCGGCCTGAAAGATGACACGAACGCCCGCCATTTTGCCGGACTCAACTTTACCGAGAAGAAGCTGCAGGAAGCGGTCAGTTTCGTCCACCAGCACCGCCGCAAGCTGCATATTGCTATCAACACCTTTGCGCACCCGGATGGCTATCAGCGCTGGGAGCGCGCGGTGGATATGGCCGCGCAGATTGGTGCCGATGCGCTGATTCTGGCCGACCTCGCCATGCTGGAGTATGCCGCCGCGCGCTATCCGCACATCGAGCGTCACGTCTCCGTGCAGGCCTCGGCGACCAACGAAGAGGCAATCCGCTTCTATCACCGTCACTTTGATGTCGCCCGCGTGGTGCTGCCGCGCGTACTCTCCATTCATCAGGTCAAACAGCTTGCCCGCGTGACGCCGGTGCCGCTGGAAGTGTTTGCCTTCGGCAGCCTCTGCATCATGGCCGAAGGGCGCTGTTACCTCTCCTCTTACCTGACCGGCGAGTCGCCGAATACCGTCGGTGCCTGCTCTCCGGCACGCTTTGTGCGCTGGCAGCAGACGCCGCAGGGGCTGGAATCACGCCTCAACGATGTGCTGATCGATCGCTATCAGGAGGGGGAAAATGCCGGTTACCCGACGCTGTGCAAAGGGCGCTATCGGGTGGATGGCGAGCGCTACCACGCGCTGGAGGAGCCGACCAGCCTCAATACGCTTGAGCTGCTGCCGGATCTGCTGGCAGCGAATATCGCTTCGGTGAAGATTGAAGGACGCCAGCGCAGCCCGGCATATGTCAGCCAGGTGGCTAAAGTGTGGCGACAGGCGATCGATCGCTGCATCGCCTCCCCGCAGGATTTTGTGCCGCAACCGGCGTGGATGGAGACACTCGGAGCCATGTCAGAAGGCACCCAGACCACCCTTGGCGCGTATCACCGTAAATGGCAGTAGGTAAACCATGAAATATTCATTAGGGCCGGTGCTTTACTACTGGTCAAAAGAGACGCTTGAGGAGTTTTATCAGCAGGCGGCAAACAGCCGCGCTGATGTGGTCTATCTCGGCGAAGCGGTGTGCAGCAAACGCCGCGCCACCAAAGTGGGTGACTGGCTGGCGATGGCGAAAGCGCTGGCCGACAGCGGCAAACAGGTGGTGATTTCAACGCTGGCACTGGTGCAGGCCTCATCGGAACTCAACGAACTGAAGCGCTATGTCGATAACGGCGAGTTTCTGCTGGAGGCGAGCGATCTCGGGGTGGTCAATATGTGCGCTGAGCGCAAGCTGCCGTTTGTCGCCGGGCATGCCCTCAACTGCTATAACGCCGTTACCCTGCGTTTACTGCTGAAACAGGGGATGGTGCGCTGGTGCATGCCGGTGGAGCTCTCCCGGGACTGGCTGGTAAACCTGCTCGAGCAGTGTGAAACGCTCGGTATTCGCCAGCAGTTCGAAGTCGAAGTGTTGAGCTACGGCCATCTGCCTCTCGCCTACTCTGCCCGCTGCTTTACCGCGCGCTCGGAGAATCGGCCAAAGGATGAGTGCGAAACCTGCTGCGTTAAATACCCGACCGGGCGCAGCATGCGTTCCCAGGAGGATCAGCAGGTTTTCGTGCTCAACGGCATTCAGACCATGAGCGGTTATGTCTACAACCTCGGTAATGAGCTGACCTCGATGCAGGGGCTTGTCGATGTGGTACGGCTCTCGCCGATGGGGAGTGAAACCTTCACCATGCTGGAGGCGTTTAAAGCGAATGAAACCGGCAGCGCGCCGCTGCCGCTGGCGTCGAACAGCGACTGCAATGGCTACTGGCGCAGGCTGCCGGGACTGATGCTAGAGGCGTAAAAGGCTCACTTTGTTAACAGCAATCGTCGCCCGTTCATGCAGTATGAAAGTTGCAGCTTTTCTGGCCTGACGCGGCTCCTTGCGCCAGGCTGGAAGAAGACCTTCAATCTGATGACGATGCTGTAGCAAAGTGAGTGTTTATGTCTGAGAAAACCGTTGCGTTTTCGGTGCTGGATTTAGCGCCGATTCCACAAAACTCAAGCGCGCGTGACGCGTTTACCCATTCCCTCGATCTGGCGAAGCTGGCAGAGAAGCGCGGTTACGATCGCTTCTGGCTGGCGGAGCACCACAATATGACCGGCATCGCCAGCGCGGCGACGTCGGTATTGATCGGTTACCTGGCAGCGAATACGCAAACCCTGCGTCTCGGCTCTGGCGGCGTGATGCTGCCGAACCACGCTCCGCTGGTGATTGCCGAGCAGTTCGGTACGCTGAATACGCTCTACCCGGGACGTATCGATCTCGGGCTTGGTCGTGCGCCGGGCAGCGATCAGCGCACCATGATGGCGCTGCGCCGCCATATGAGCGGCGATGTTGATAATTTCCCGCGCGATGTGAAGGAGCTGGTCGACTGGTTTGACGCCAACGATCCGAACCCGCACGTGCGCCCGGTGCCGGGCTACGGCGAGCAGATCCCGGTGTGGCTGTTAGGCTCCAGCCTTTACAGTGCGCAGCTCGCCGCCCAATTGGGTCTGCCGTTTGCCTTCGCCTCACACTTTGCGCCGGATATGCTGTTCCAGGCGCTGCATCTTTATCGCACCCAGTTCAAGCCCTCGGCGCGGCTGGAAAAACCCTATGCAATGGTGTGTATCAATATTGTCGCCGCCGACAGCAACCGCGATGCGGAGTATCTCTTTACCTCGATGCAGCAGGCGTTTGTGAAGCTGCGCCGCGGTGAGACGAGCCAGCTTCCGCCGCCGATTGAGAATATGGATCACTTCTGGTCGCCGTCTGAAAAGTATGGCGTGCAGCAGGCGCTGAGCATGTCGCTGGTGGGTGATAAAGCGAAAGTGCGCCACGGTCTTGAGTCGATCCTGCGGGAAACCGAGGCGGATGAAATTATGGTTAATGGGCAGATTTTCGATCACCAGGCGCGGCTGCACTCGTTTGAGCTGGCGATGCAGGTGAAAGAGGCGTTGTTCGGTTAGAACGTTGCCCGGCTTTTGTGCCGGATGGCGCTGACGCTTATCCGGCCTACGGGATCGTGCGGACTTTGTGCCGGATGGCACTGCGTTTATCCGGCCTACGGGATCGTGCGGTGTTTATGCCGGATGGCGCTGGCGCTTATCCGGCCTACATAATTGTGCAGGCCGGGTTTGATTAGTGATAGACCGGCAGCAGGTTAAAGCTTGATAACAGGTGCACCACCGCGTTGCCTGCGCCGAAAAGCAGGATCAAAACAATCATCGGCTTACCGCCCCAGACGCGAAACGCCGGACTACCGAAGCGTTTACGTGACGCATTCGCCAGCAGCGCTGGCACAATCGCTGCCCAGATAGTGGCGGCTAAACCCGCATAACCAATGGCGTATAAAAAGCCGTTCGGCCACAGCAGACCACCAATAATCGGCGGCAGGAATGTCAGCAGCGCGGTTTTAAAACGTCCCAGCGGGGCGTCGTCGAACTTAAAGAGATCGGCCAGGTAATCAAACAGCCCCAGCGTCACGCCGAGGAAAGAGCTGGCAACGGCAAAGTTAGAGAAGATCACCAGCAGCAGATCGAGGCTGCGGCTGTTCAGCACCCCGCTCAACGCCTGCACCAGCACATCGATATTGCCGCCTTTAGCCGCGATATCGATAAACGCCGGACGGGCAATATTCCCCATCGTCACCAGTAACCAAATCACATACAGCCCGAGCGCCAGCAGCGTGCCGTAGACCAGGCAGCGGGTAATCACGCGCGGATCCTTGCCGTAATATTTCATCAGGCTCGGCACGTTGCCGTGGTAGCCGAAAGAGGCGAGACAGAACGGCAACGTCATCAGCAGATAGGGCGTGTAAGAGGCGTCGCTCTGCGCCACGTTAAATAGCGTTGCAGGCTGCACATGCCCGAGCAGGCTACCGAAGGTGAGGAAGAAGGTGATCACTTTCGCGCTCAGTACAATCGCCGTCATGCGGCTGACTGCGTGGGTTGAGAGCCAGACGATAAACGCTACCAGCAGCGCAAACCCCAGCCCGGCCAGCCGTGGCGGCACATCCAGCGACATTTCCGCAAAGGTGTGGTGCAGGATCGAGCCGCTCGCCGAGATGTAGGCGTAGGTCAGGATATAGAGCACAAAGGCGATAGAGAGGCCGTTAATCAGGTTCCACCCTTTGCCCAGCAGATCTTTGGTAATGGTGTCGAAGCTCGCGCCGCTGCGGTAGTTGAGGTTGGCTTCCAGAATCATCAGGCCCGAGTGCAGCATGCAGAACCAGGTAAACACCAGTGCCAGAAGCGACCAGAAGAACCACGCGCCGGACATTACCACCGGCAGGGAAAACATGCCTGCGCCAATAATTGTGCCGCCGATAATCACCACTCCGCCGAACAGCGAAGGGGAAGCCTGGGTGGTTGTCAGTGTCGACATCTGAAACGTTCTCCTGTAATGGCGCTAAGCCGAAAGTAAAGCCGATGCATTGTACCAGTACAGGAGTACATTGCGGATAAAAAAAGCCCCAATCTTTTCGATCGGGGCTGTATCTATTACTTTACGTTTGAAGCGTAAGGTTTACGCGTCACGACGACGGGTTGTGCCTTCTTCGCGGCGCGGGCCGCGATTTTCACGACGCTCACCGCTGAAACGGCCTGCACCAGCCGGTGCTGCACCATCACGACGCGGACCGCGACCACCTTCACGACGCTCGCCGCCGCCGAAGCTACGACGCTCACCGCCGCCAGGACGACGTTCGCTGCGCTCACGCGGCTGTGCATCGCCCAGCAGCTGCATATTCATCGGTTTGTTGAGAATACGCGTGCGGGTAAAGTGCTGCAGAACCTCGCCCGGCATGCCTTTCGGCAGCTCGATGGTGGAGTGAGAACCGAACAGCTTGATGTTGCCGATGTAGCGGCTGCTGATGTCGCCTTCGTTGGCGATTGCGCCAACGATATGACGAACTTCAACACCGTCATCACGGCCCACTTCAATACGGTACAGTTCCATATCACCAACATCGCGACGCTCACGACGCGGACGGTCTTCACCGGCACGTTCAGTACGCGGACCACGGTCATTGCGGTCGTTACGATCGCCACGGCGTTCGAAACGCTCATCACGCTCGCGGAACTCACGCTTAGGACGCATCGGTGCATCCGGTGGCAGGATCAGCGGACGTTCGCCCTGTGCCATTTTCAGCAGTGCGGCAGCCAGCGTTTCGATATCCATCTCTTCTTCAGAAGAGGGCTGGATTTTCGCCAGCAGCGCGCGGTACTGGTCCAGATCGCTGCTTTCCAGCTGCTGCTGTACTTTCGCGGCGAATTTTTCCAGACGGCGAGTGCCCAGCAGTTCTGCGTTCGGCAGCTCTACTTCCGGAATGGTCAGCTTCATCGTACGTTCGATGTTGCGCAGCAGACGACGCTCGCGGTTCTCAACGAACAGCAGGGCGCGGCCAGCACGGCCCGCACGACCGGTACGGCCGATACGGTGAACGTAAGACTCGGAGTCCATCGGGATGTCATAGTTAACAACCAGGCTGATGCGCTCAACGTCCAGGCCACGGGCCGCAACGTCGGTTGCAATCAGGATGTCCAGACGACCATCTTTCAGACGCTCCAGAGTCTGCTCACGCAGAGCCTGGTTCATGTCACCGTTCAGCGCGGCGCTGTTGTAACCGTTGCGCTCCAGCGCTTCAGCCACTTCCAGGGTCGCGTTTTTGGTGCGCACGAAGATGATCGCGGCATCAAAATCTTCTGCTTCAAGGAAGCGAACCAGCGCTTCGTTTTTACGCATGCCGTAGACAGACCAGTAGCTCTGGCTGATGTCCGGGCGAGTTGTCACGCTGGACTGAATGCGCACTTCCTGCGGCTCTTTCATAAAGCGGCGGGTAATGCGACGGATCGCTTCCGGCATGGTGGCGGAGAACAGAGCGGTCTGATGACCTTCCGGGATCTGCGCCATGATAGTTTCTACGTCTTCGATAAAGCCCATGCGCAGCATTTCGTCGGCTTCATCCAGCACCAGACCGCTCAGTTTGGAGAGGTCCAGGGTGCCGCGTTTCAGGTGATCCAGCAGGCGTCCCGGCGTACCGACAACGATCTGCGGGCCCTGACGCAGGGCGCGTAATTGCACGTCATAACGCTGGCCGCCGTAAAGAGCAACCACGTTCACGCCATGCATGTGTTTAGAGAAATCGGTCATCGCTTCAGCTACCTGAACCGCCAGTTCGCGGGTCGGAGCAAGCACGAGGATCTGCGGCGCACGCAGGTCCGGATCGATGTTATGGAGCAGCGGAAGAGAAAACGCTGCGGTTTTCCCGCTACCAGTCTGGGCCATGCCCAGCACGTCACGACCGTTCAGCAGGTGCGGAATGCACTCAGCCTGGATCGGAGATGGTTTTTCGTAACCGAGATCGTTAAGGGCTTCAAGGATAGGAGCCTTCAGGCCCAGATCTGCAAAAGTGGTTTCGAATTCAGCCATGTAGTACAAGTGCCTCTATGTCATTGGCGGCCAGTCTACATAACTCATCGTGAAAATATTTGGCAATTTTCATTGAAAAGTGTGAACCGGCTCAAAGTAGGTGTATTGACGAACAACAACGCCCTCACCAGTTAAGGTGATGGCAATCAAAAAAGATTACGGGCTGATGTTTATGTCGTCAGCTATTGCTGGTCCGATTCTGCCAGGTCGTCTTGCTCCTGGCCCAAGAGCGATAATTCCAACAATGCATAACGGTGCTCAACGAAGTTGTGGACGTTGTTAGCAACCGCTAATTTGAACAGTGCCGTAGCGCTGTCCTTATCCCCCAGACTTAGGTAGTACTTACCTAAATAGAAGTTGGTTTCACTGAGATGCTCAGCGAGCGAGGTGTTATCCGTTGCGTCCGCCTTCAGGCGATCCATTAGCTCAGATTCGCTAATGTCACCGAGGTAGAACTCGACAATATTCCATCCCCATTGCTCCTTGTCCGATTTTTCGAAGCGCTGTTTCAGTGCTTCTTTCGCCTTGTGCTCATCGAGCTTCCGCTCAACGATGTAAAGCCACAGGCTACGGAAAGGATCATTAGGATCGTCTTGATAAAACGCCAGCAGATCATCTTGCGCTAACTTATCACGACCGCCATAGTGCAGAGCGATGCCGCGGTTTAAGTGCGCGTAGTTGTAAGTTGGATCAAGCTCAAGTACAGAATCAAACGCTTCATAGGCAGCATCAAAATTGCCTGCCTGCGTTAAATAAATGCCTAAGTAATTGAATACTTCAGGCATATCGGGTCGGATGGCCAGCGCTTGTGAAAAATCATTCCGCGCCAACGCCCTCAAACCGAGACTATCATACAATACTCCGCGCTCATATAAAAGCTGTGCGCGTTCATCATCGGATAAAGCCCGACTGGCAAGAATTTGTTCCATGCGTGCCAGAATCACTTCTTGCTGCAAAGTCGGTTGCAATGGCACCGCGAGGACTTCGCTCTTACGCCAGGCAGAGTTGCTGCATCCTGCCAGCGTTAGAGCTGTCGCAACGAAACACCAGCGCAAAAAAGGCTTCATTTCCTACTCCCGAAGACAACAATTGGATGAACGTCCTGTCCCCCGGCTGCAAACATGGCGTCCTGCCTGAGAATAAGCCCTCCGCCTGCGCGGAGGGCAAAGGCAAACCTTACTCGCCCAGTTCTGCTTGCGGCGCTTCTGACGCTTCAACAGGCTGAGTTTGCTCAGTTGCTTCTTTAATGCTTAGACGAATACGGCCCTGGCGGTCAACTTCCAGAACTTTCACCGGTACTTCCTGACCCATCTGCAGGTAGTCGGTCACTTTCTCTACGCGCTTATCGGCGATCTGAGAAATGTGCACCAGGCCCTCTTTACCGCCACCGATGGCAACAAACGCACCAAAGTCGACGATACGGGTGACTTTACCGTTGTAGATACGGCCCACTTCGATCTCAGCGGTGATCTCTTCGATACGACGAATCGCGAATTTCGCTTTGTCGCCGTCGGTTGCCGCGATTTTCACGGTACCGTCATCTTCGATTTCGATGGTCGTGCCGGTCTCTTCGGTCAGGGCACGGATAACGGAGCCGCCTTTACCGATAACGTCTTTGATCTTGTCCGGGTTGATCTTGATGGTGTGGATACGCGGTGCGAACTCAGAGATATCGCCACGCGGCGCGTTAATCGCCTGCTCCATCACGCCGAGGATATGCAGACGTGCACCTTTCGCCTGGTTCAGCGCAACCTGCATGATCTCTTTGGTGATGCCTTCGATTTTGATATCCATCTGCAGCGCAGAGATACCGTCGCGGGAACCGGCCACTTTAAAGTCCATGTCGCCCAGGTGATCTTCATCGCCGAGGATGTCAGACAGAACGACAAAGTTATCGCCCTCTTTCACCAGGCCCATTGCGATACCGGCAACTGCGGCTTTCACCGGTACGCCTGCATCCATCAGTGCCAGCGATGCGCCGCACACGGAAGCCATGGAAGAGGAACCGTTGGATTCGGTGATTTCAGAAACCACACGCACGGTGTACGGGAATTTATCAGCTTCCGGCATAACAGCCAGCACGCCGCGTTTCGCCAGACGACCGTGACCAATTTCACGACGCTTCGGCGAACCGACCATACCGGTCTCACCTACGGAGTACGGAGGGAAGTTGTAGTGGAACAGGAAGCTGTCAGTGCGCTCGCCCATCAGTTCGTCGATGTTCTGCGCGTCACGTGCGGTACCCAGGGTTGCTGTTACCAGCGCCTGCGTTTCACCACGGGTAAAGAGTGCGGAGCCGTGAGTACGCGGCAGAACGCCGGTACGTACGTCCAGACCACGGATCATATCTTTTTCGCGGCCATCGATACGCGGTTCGCCTGCCAGTACGCGGCTACGAACAACGTTTTTCTCGATAGCGTGCAGGATTTCGCCCAGCTCGTTAGCGTCCAGGGACTCATCTTCTGCAACCAGCGTCGCGATGGTTTCAGATTTGATCACGTCAACCTGAGCGTAACGCTCCTGTTTGTCGGTGATGCGGTAAGCATCGCTCAGACGAGATTCTGCCAGCGCTGCAACGCGCGCGTTCAGCGCTTCGTCGACCACTTCCGGCTGCCAGTCCCAGCGCGGTTTACCCGCTTCTTTCACCAGATCGTTGATGTTCTGAATAACAATCTGCTGCTGCTCGTGGCCATAAACCACCGCGCCCAGCATCTGATCTTCGCTCAGCAGTTCTGCTTCGGATTCAACCATCAGCACAGCAGCTTCGGTACCGGCAACAACCAGATCCAGTTTGCTGGATTTCAGCTCTTCCTGAGTCGGGTTCAGAACATACTGGTCGTTGATGTAACCAACGCGCGCAGAGCCGATCGGGCCGTTGAACGGAATACCAGAGAGAGAAAGTGCAGCAGAAGCACCAATCATCGCCACGATATCCGGGTTAACCTGCGGGTTAACGGAAACCACGGTCGCGATAACCTGGACTTCGTTGACGAAACCTTCAGGGAACAGCGGGCGAACCGGGCGGTCAATCAGACGCGCGATCAGGGTTTCGCCTTCGCTTGGACGGCCTTCACGACGGAAGAAGCCACCCGGGATTTTACCGGCAGCGTAAGTACGCTCCTGGTAGTTAACGGTCAGCGGGAAAAAGTCCTGACCTGGTTTTGCTTTTTTCTGGCCAACAACGGTAACGAATACCGCGGTGTCGTCCATGCTTACCATCACGGCAGCAGTTGCCTGACGGGCCATCATGCCGGTTTCCAGCGTGACGGTGTGTTGACCATATTGGAATTTACGAATGATCGGATTCAGCAAAATTCTATCCTTTCTTAATGAACATCAGCACACCCAGGGCGTGCTGATAATTAAACCGGACCTTCTTGCATCCTCGCGACTAATGACAACCTTAACCCGCCCATTGCGGATAAAGCCTCTCATTAGCCGCGCGAACCTCTGCAATGAAGATCATACCTGGCAACAATACATCAGTTTAGTGCCAATTGCTGCCGCCTGGTTGAAAAAAGGGGCCGTAAAGGCCCCTTCTTGAAACTCGCCAGACTTAGCGACGCAGACCCAGACGCTCGATCAGCGCGGTGTAGCGTGCAACGTCTTTACGTTTCAGATAGTCGAGCAGTTTACGACGCTGAGAAACCATACGCAGCAGACCACGACGGCTGTGGTGATCTTTTTTGTGCTCTGCAAAGTGACCCTGCAGGTGGTTAATCTGAGCAGTCAGCAGTGCAACCTGAACTTCGGTAGAACCGCTGTCGTTAGAACCACGACCAAACTCGGAAACGATTTTTGCTTTAGCTTCAACGCTTAGAGACATTTTCAACTCCAGTGATATAAGAATGACAGGGTGCCGATCTCTAATTCAGCTCCCCCAGGTTTAACGCCGGGTATGTTAAATACATAGCCCGGCGTTAAGCGGCAATATTCTACTCGTAGTCGGGCATTCCCGCAAGGTAAGCCCGTCAGTCAGCAGGATACTCAACAACCAGACGACGCGGCGCAACTCGCCCCTGATCATCAATTTCGCCCATGCCGATAAACTTGCCCTCTTCGCCTTCCGTCACGCGGACCAGCCCTTCGGCCGGCGTAGTAGAAGCGCGCACCGGTTGGCCGTTTTTGAAATAGGCGGCAACCACGGTGGGGATGTTGACAACAGGGAAATCGGAGGCCGGGCTATCCATCGGCATCAACAGCGGATCGAGCAGCTCTGCCGCAGGAATTTCCTGCTGCTCGGCCTGCTGGACTAACGCCTGCAACTGCTCAAGCGTAATCATCCGCTCAATCGGGTAGCGGCTTACCGCCAGACGACGCAAATAGATAACATGCGCGCCACAGCCCAGCTTTTCACCGAGATCGTCAATGATGGTGCGAATGTAAGTCCCTTTTGAGCAGTGGATTTCCAGCTCCAGCTCATCCCCTTCATGGCGGATAAACAGCAGTTCATAAACGGTAATCGGGCGCGCTTCACGCGGCACTTCAATGCCCTGACGCGCATACTCGTAAAGCTTCTTACCCTGGTACTTCAGAGCCGAGTACATCGAAGGGATTTGCTGCGTGTTACCGCGAAAGCTCTCCAGCGCACTCGCCAGTTCTGCGGCGGTAAAGGTCACCGGGCTCTCTTCAACGACCTGGCCATCGGCATCCGATGTATCAGTGCGTTGGCCAAGGCGGGCAATTACCCGGTAGCGCTTATCGGAATCCAGCAGATACTGAGAAAATTTTGTCGCCTCACCGAGGCAGATCGGCAGCATGCCGGTTGCCAGCGGATCCAGCGCGCCGGTATGACCCGCACGGTTGGCGTTATAGAGGTGCTTTACTTTCTGCAGGACATCATTGCTTGATGCGCCCTGCTGCTTATCCAGCAGCAGTACGCCATGCACGTCGCGACCGCGACGACGAGGACGACTCATTAGTCCTCCTTGCTGTCGTCCGGGTTCACACGACGTTCATCATCGTGCTTCACCACGCTGGTGACCAGGTTGGACATGCGCATCCCTTCAACCAGCGAGTTGTCGTAGAAGAATGTCAGTTCCGGCACGATACGCAGACGCATCGCTTTCCCCAGCAGGGAGCGGATAAAACCGGAAGCGTCATGCAGGGCTTTAATGCCCGCTTTGATCGACTCTTCATCTTTGTCATTCAGGAAGGTCACGAACACTTTGGCATACGCCAGATCGCGGGAGACTTCAACACCGGATACGGTGGTCATCATGCCCAGGCGCGGATCTTTGATTTCACGCTGCAGGATAGTGGCAATCTCTTTTTGCAACTCCTGAGCGACGCGCTGCGGGCGACCAAATTCTTTCGCCATATTACTTCTCCAGACTAAAAAGGGGCCGTAGCCCCTTTAGATATCTCTTGCCGGGTGGCGCTTCGCTCCCGGCCTACGTTGCGCTAATGCGTCGATTATTCGATAGAGCGCTTGATTTCGATAATTTCGAAGACTTCGATCATATCGCCGGTACGTACGTCATTGTAGTTCTTAACGCCGATACCACACTCCATGCCGTTACGGACTTCGTTAACGTCATCTTTGAAGCGGCGCAGGGATTCCAGCTCGCCTTCATAGATAACCACGTTGTCGCGCAGGACGCGGATCGGGTTGTGACGTTTGACGACGCCTTCGGTAACCATACAGCCAGCAACCGCGCCGAATTTCGGCGATTTGAACACATCGCGCACTTCAGCCAGACCGATGATCTGCTGTTTCAGCTCAGGTGAGAGCATACCGCTCATCGCCGCTTTCACTTCGTCGATCAGGTTATAGATGACGGAGTAGTAACGCAGATCCAGACCTTCCGCTTCGATCACGCGACGCGCAGAGGCATCGGCACGAACGTTGAAGCCAACCAGGATAGCGTTGGACGCAGCTGCAAGCGTGGCGTCGGTTTCGGTGATACCACCTACGCCAGAGCCAACAATCTTCACTTTCACTTCTTCAGTAGAGAGTTTCAGCAGCGAGTCGGAGATCGCTTCCACGGAGCCCTGAACGTCAGCTTTCAGCACGATGTTCACTTCGTGCACTTCGCCTTCGGTCATGTTGGCAAACATGTTCTCCAGCTTAGATTTCTGCTGGCGAGCCAGTTTAACTTCGCGGAATTTGCCCTGACGATAGAGCGCAACTTCACGCGCTTTCTTCTCGTCACGTACCACGGTGGCTTCATCACCCGCCGCCGGAACGCCGGAGAGGCCAAGGATTTCTACCGGAATGGACGGACCCGCTTCGGTCACTTCACGACCCAGCTCGTCACGCATCGCACGGACACGGCCATATTCGAAGCCGCACAGAACGATGTCGCCTTTATGCAGCGTACCTTCACGTACCAGGACGGAAGCTACCGGACCACGACCTTTATCAAGGAAGGATTCGATAACAACACCGCTCGCCATGCCGTTACGGACAGCGTGCAGTTCCAGAACTTCGGCCTGCAGCAGGATTGCATCCAGCAGGTCGTCGATACCGGTACCGGCTTTCGCGGAGACGTGTACGAACTGGCTTTCGCCGCCCCACTCTTCCGGAATGATCCCGTACTGAGAGAGTTCGTTTTTAACGCGATCCGGATCGGCTTCCGGCTTATCGATCTTGTTCACTGCAACAACTACCGGCACTTTCGCCGCTTTCGCGTGCTGAATAGCTTCGATAGTCTGCGGCATCACGCCATCGTCTGCTGCAACAACCAGAACAACGATATCCGTTGCCTGAGCACCACGGGCACGCATTGCGGTAAACGCGGCGTGGCCAGGGGTATCCAGGAAGGTGATCATGCCGTTGTCGGTTTCGACGTGGTAAGCACCGATGTGCTGGGTAATGCCGCCCGCTTCAGCGGATGCCACTTTCGTTGAACGAATGTAGTCCAGCAGCGAGGTTTTACCGTGGTCAACGTGACCCATAATGGTCACAACCGGCGCGCGCGGTTCAACCGCAGCACCTGTGTCACGGTCGCTCATTACCGCTTCTTCCAGCTCGTTTTCACGACGCAGGATAACTTTGTGGCCCATCTCTTCCGCAACCAGCTGTGCGGTTTCCTGGTCGATGACCTGGTTGATGGTTGCCATCGCACCCAGTTTCATCATCGCTTTGATGACCTGAGAGCCTTTAACTGCCATTTTGTTAGCCAGCTCGCCGACGGTCAGGGTTTCACCGATCACAACGTCACGGTTAACGGCCTGGGCCGGTTTATTGAAGCCCTGCTGCAGTGCAGAACCTTTACGCTGACGGCCGCCTTTACCACCGCGAACCGCGGCACGCGCTTCTTCACGGTCAGCTTTGCTTTCAGAGTGCTTGTTGCCTTTCTTCGGACGCGGGGCTTTAGCGGTACGGGTACGGCCGCGGCCACCTTCGACTTCACGATCGTTATCATCTTCAGCCTGACGTGCATGCTGGGAGGTGGTGACGTGATAATCACCGGTCGTCTCTTCTTCTTCGCCTGGCGTTGCCGTCCAGGTTGCTTCGTTCTGTTCTGCCATTCGACGGGCTTCTTCCGCTACGCGACGTGCATTTTCTTCCAGTTTACGACGAGCCTCTTCTTCCGCTTTACGCTTAAGTTCCTGCGCTTCGGATTCACGACGGGCTTTTTCCGTCTGGGCTGCCCTGGTCACTTCGTCAGTTTGATGGTTGCTCACTTTGCTATTTTCCGCAGCTTCGCGTTTCGTGCTTTCGGCATTTTCACGTTTAGCTTTTTCTTCAGCTTCACGTTTCAGACGCACTTCGGCTTCACGCTTGGCTTTTTCCTCGGCTTCTCGCTCAGCGGCTTCCTCTGCTTCACGACGGGCCTTCTCCTCCGCTTCACGCATCGCCTCTTCTTCCGCAGCGAGACGTTCAGCCTCTTGTGGATCGCGTTTTACAAAGGTGCGCTTTTTACGGACTTCGATCTGCACCGATTTACTTTTCCCACCGGTGCCCTGAATATTTAATGTGCTGCGCGTTTTGCGCTGCAACGTCAGCTTATCAGGCGCAGAACCGTGTTCACGGTTCAGATGCGCTAACAGCGTCTGTTTTTCCTGCGCCGTCACTGAATCATCAGCAGACTTGCGGATCCCTGCATCAGCAAATTGCTGTACCAGGCGGTCCACAGAGGTTTGAATCTCAGCGGCCAGCGTTTTTACGGTTACATCTGTCATGCTGTTCCTTCCTGCTACAGTTTATTACGCTTCGTCACCAAACCAGCAAATATTACGCGCGGCCATGATGAGCTCACCGGCTTTGTCGGCAGTTAACCCTTCGATATCGCTCAGGTCATCCACACCTTGCTCGGCGAGGTCTTCCAGCGTACAAACACCACGAGCAGCCAGTTTGAAAGCCAGTGCACGATCCAGACCGTCCAGGTTCAGCAGGTCTTCAGCCGGTTCTTTATTCCCCAGGCTTTCTTCCTGCGCCAGCGCCAGAGTAGTCAGTGCGCTTTTCGCACGATCACGCAGCGCTTCGACGGTGTCTTCATCCAGGCCATCGATTTCCAGCAGCTCTTTGATTGGCACATAGGCCAGTTCTTCCAGCGTTGAGAAACCCTCTTCGACCAGAACAGTGGCGAAATCTTCGTCAATGTCCAGATAACGGGTGAAGGTATCAATCGCTGCGTGAGCCTCAGCCTGATGCTTGGACTGCAGATCTTCAACGGTCATAACGTTGAGTTCCCAGCCGCTCAGCTGAGACGCGAGACGCACGTTCTGACCGTTACGGCCAATCGCCTGCGCCAGGTTGCCCGCTTCGACAGCGATATCCATGGTGTGCTTATCTTCATCCACCACGATAGAAGCAACATCAGCCGGTGCCATTGCGTTGATAACGAACTGGGCCGGGTTGTCGTCCCACAGTACGATATCGATACGTTCGCCGCCGAGTTCGGTAGAAACGGCCTGAACGCGGGCACCACGCATACCAACGCATGCCCCAACCGGGTCAATACGCTTGTCGTTGGTTTTCACCGCAATTTTGGCGCGAGAACCCGGATCGCGGGCTGCGGCTTTAATCTCAATAACTTCTTCGCCGATTTCTGGTACTTCAATGCGGAACAGTTCGATCAGCATTTCCGG
>Ga0157369_10000858_pt1 | contig 38766 bp, 42 predicted proteins | sample C25metaG_FD_113461 | JGI IMG/M metagenome (GOLD analysis project Ga0157369, IMG submission 113461) | Corn rhizosphere microbial communities from Kellogg Biological Station, Michigan, USA - C2-5 metaG | ecosystem: Host-associated > Plants > Roots > Rhizosphere > Soil | place: USA: Michigan... | reverse complement strand
CGTCGCCACGGGCAAGGCGCTGCTCGCCTACGCGCCCGCGTCCACAGTCGAGCTTGCCTGCAAAGCGTTGAAGAAACACACGGCCAACACCATCACGGAGCAGCAAGCATTCCAGCGCGAGCTCGGCCGTATTCGCGAGACTGGCTATGCGATCAACCGGGGCGAGTGGAGGGAGTCAGTAGTGGGCCTTGCCGTGCCGATTCTGGACTTGCGCCGAGTGGCCATCGCGGCGATCGGCATTTCGGGTCCGGTGGAGAGGCTGAGCACGAACAGATTGAAGGAACTAGCGCCCCTCGTCGTCAGGGCCGGACGGTCCACGACGCGCGCGCTGGGGCTCGATCGTTGAAGGCTTGAGGGGAAAGATCCGTCATTTACCGCAGTAGTTACCCCGTGGAGGACGTCGATGGGCAATGCGCCGAGCAAAGAGGCTTTCAGGGACCAACCGTACTCGGGTTACCACAAGCGGGACATCTCGCCGCCGGACGCCGAGCTGACACAGGTCGGCCCTGGAACCGCGATGGGGGAGTACCTGCGCAAGTTCTGGACGCCGGTATGCCTGTCGGTCGAGCTCACCGACGTGCCGAAGGCGATTCGCATCCTCGGCGAAAATCTGGTCGCTTTCCGTGACAAGGCTGGCAAGGTCGGCGTGTTGCACCGGCAATGCGCCCATCGTGGAGCCTCGCTCGAATTCGGCATCATCCAGCAACAGGGCATTCGCTGTTGCTATCACGGTTGGGTTTACGACGTCGACGGCCGAGTCCTCGAGACGCCGTGCGAGCCCGCTGAAAGCAACTTGAAGAACACCATCACCCAGGGCGCTTATCCCGCGTTCGAAAGGCACGGGTTGATCTTCGCCTACATGGGGCCGATCGAGAGCAAGCCCGACTTCCCCGACTTCGACGTGTTCCACGAGCCGAGCGACAACCGGCTCATTCCGTTCTCGAACGTCTATCCGTGCAATTGGCTGCAAGTGGCCGAGAACATCATGGACCACTTCCACAGCAGCGTCCTGCACAACAACATGGTCGTCGAAAGTGTCGACTCGAAGACGGCCTCGCGCCTGGCGCTCGAGGGGTTCGGCGCGATGCCGGAAATCGAGTGGATGACCACCCATGACGGCAATGGCATGTGTTTCACCGCGGCCCGGAGGATCGACGACGAAAAGGTCTACATCCGGATCAACAGCGCCGTCCTTCCGCACCACATGATCATCGGATCGCCCACGGCGCAGGCCTCCCGCACGCGGCATGGAAGGGTAGGCAACAACCGGTGGCACACGCCGGTGGATGACACGCACACCATCATCTTCGGGTGGCGCCACTTCAATGACGAGGCCGACCCCGATCACATTGGTCGGGAAGAGGATCTCGGCGTCGACAAGTTCGACTTCATTGACGGGCAGGTCGGTAACCGGACTTACGATCAGGGCCAACGTGCCCCCGGTGACTGGGAGGCTCTTACATCGATCGGGCCGATCGCAGTGCATCGCCGTGAGCATCTCGGACGCTCTGATCTCGGCGTCGCCATGTACCGCAAGTTGCTGCGCGCGGCGGTGCGCGGCGAGACGAAGCCCAACTCGATCCACGAGGCGCAGCGCGCGAAAGGCCAAGGTCTGCACATCTACACGCAGGACTCGGTACTCCGGGTCCCGAAGCGCGCGGGAACCGACGACAAACAGCTGCTGCGCAAGGTCGCGGCCCAGGTCTTCGCGATCATGCAGGAGGCCGACGCCCTGCCAAGCGCCGAGCGCGATCCGCATATCCGCAAGCGCCTGGATCAGCTGGGTGAGGGACATGCGCTGGTGCCGAAGGAGAAGGCTGCCGTTTAGCCGGACGTCGGTGCACGAGCGCGGGCCTTGTGCTCGCGCTTCATTCTTGAGATGGAGGAGATCGCGCAATGAGTAAGCTCCTTGGCCGCCGTTTGTTTCTCAAAGGGCTGGCCACTTTGCCGGCCGCTCCTTATCTGAATCTCGCGCACGCCCAGGGAACGGCAGTGCCCATCGGTGCGGTTCTGCCCTTCACCGGTAACGCTGGCGTGTACGGGCCGGATATGGCCGAAGCGATGAAGCGCACCGTGGCAAAGATCAACGGTGCGGGCGGCATCCTCGGGGGGCGCAAGATCGAGCTGTTGATCGAGGACTCCGAGACCAACGCCTCCTCAGCGGCGAACATCACGCAGAAGTTCATCAACGTGAACAACTGCCAGGCCGTCACGGGCTACTGGGCGACACCCGAAGCGCTGTCCTCGCGTCCCATCGCGATCCGCAACAAGGTAGTGCAGTCGGTCATGTGCGCTGCGGACGGGATCACCGAAGGCGATACCCAAGGCTACGTGTGGCGGTTCCAGCTCCGCGCCACCGGATGGGGCATCGTGATTGGACGTGCTGCGATCCGCCATGGACACAAGAACATCTGCATCATGGGACTGCAGAACGCGTTTGTGCTTCCGATCATGAAGGCCGTGCAGTCGCAGGTTGAAAGCGCCGGTGGCAAGGTCGTGGATTCGCTGGTCTACAACCCGGAGCAGCCTTCCTACCGGGCCGAGGTGCAGCGCATCTTCAGCCAGAAAGTCGATGCGGTGTATTGTTTCGGCCAACTCGCCGACTTCGTCTCGATTATGAAAGAAGTCGCTCGCAACGGCTTCGACACTCCGGTCGTCGCCTTGACTGTCATGGCGGACGCCGATGGAAAATTCGTGCAGGCGGTGGGGCCGCGCGTGGCGGAAGGCATCAGACACTTCCAGCCCATGCCCGATACGAGCCTGCCGGGTTACAAGGCGTTCCTCAAGCTCATGGGTGCCCCGGACGATCGCATTTACCTGTTTGCCCCTGATGCGCACGACCAGATCGCCGTCACCGCACTGGCCATGGAGAAGGCGGCGAGCCCGGTGGGAGCAGAGTGGGCGAAGCAGATCATGACGGTCTGCAATGGGCCCGGCGAGGAGGTACACGACATCGTTGAGGCACTCAAGCTCGTGCGGGCGGGCAAGCCGGTCAATTTCAGCGGCGCCGCGTCGGTCTGCGATTTTGCACAGAACGGAGACCAGGTGGGACGCGGCATGGGGGAATGGCTCAGGAAGGACGGCAAGAACGTCTTCGTCGGATTCGCCCGGCCCTGAGCGCACGTCCGCGCGGATTCCCCCAAGTGCGTCTCGCGACCCAACGACAGGACAGCGCACTGCCTCGTTGCATGCTCAGCGTCCAGAACGTCACAAAGTCCTTCGGCGGTTTCACCGCCCTTGCGGGCTGCAGCATCGACGTGAATGCGGGGACGATCACAGGGATCATCGGACCGAACGGTGCTGGAAAGTCGACGCTTTTCAACATCGTGGGCGGCGTCCAGGCCCCAACGGGCGGGGACATTCTGCTGGAAGGCCGGGGCATCGCGACGCTTACGCCGCAGCAGCGAGCGAGAGCCGGCTTGGTCCGGACTTTCCAGATATCGCGGGAGCTGGGCCAGCTGACGGTCCTGGAAAACATGCTTCTCGCGTCGGCGGATACGATCGGCGATGCAATCTGGAGCAACTTCATTTTCCCGCGGAGCGTGCGGCGGGCGCAGGAAACAGCGATCGCGCGTGCACGCATCCTTCTCGAGCAGGTCGATCTCTGGCGCATGGCCGACGAACCTGCGCGCAACCTTTCGGGGGGACAGAAGAAACTTCTGGAGATATCCCGTGCGCTGATGCTCCAGCCGAAGATCGTTCTGCTTGACGAGCCGTGCGCGGGCGTGAGTCCCGCCATGGGTCGCATCGTCGCCAACACGATCAGCCGTTTGCGCGCGCGAGGCATCACCTTCGCGATCATCGAGCACGACATGGACATCATCGCCACCTTGTGCGATCCCATCTACGTGCTCGCGGAGGGCCGCACGCTCACCTCCGGTAGCTTCGCGGAGGTCACCTCGAATCACGACGTCATGCGTGCCTATCTTGGGAGGGTCGCTTGAATCCCGTACTGGAACTCTCGGAGCTCCGCGCAGGGTACGGGACGGGCGACATCCTGAAGGGCGTGTCGCTCTACGTCGAGCGGGGGAAGATTGTCACGATCATCGGTCCCAACGGATCGGGCAAGTCCACCTTGCTCAAGACGCTCATCGGGCTCGTTCCAGTCCGGGAAGGTGACATCCTGTTGAACGGCCAGAGTATCCGCGCGTTCGGTGCTACGCGACGGGTGAGGGCTGGCTTGGCGTACGTGCCGCAGGAGTACAACGTCTTCGCCAACATGACAGTGCTCGAGAACCTGCAGATCTCGCACGAGTTCGCAGCCCGAAAAGGACATCGACCGGCCGGGAACGTCCTCTCCGACGAATTGCGCGAGTTGTTTCCCGAACTCGCTGGCAAGCTGGCCACCCGCGCCGGCAACTTGAGCGGCGGACAACGCCAGATGTTGGCGTTTGCATGTGCTCTGAGCGTTCGCCCCGACCTTCTCATCCTGGACGAACCATCCGCAGGGTTGTCGCCGAAGTACATGGCCGACATCTTCAAGTCCGTCGAACGAGTCAACAAGACCGGCGTGTCGGTGCTCATGGTCGAGCAGAATGCCGTCGAAGCGTTGGCCATCAGCGACCAATGCATCGTGATGGCGAACGGCCGAGTTCGCCTGGACGCGACCGCCCGCCAGGTCGAGCAAATGGATCTGCACGAGCTTTATCTCGGACCATTGGCGGAGCAGGCCGCGTGATAACGCAGACCCTATTCAACGGGCTTGTTACCGGCGCCATCATCTCCTTGCCGGCGCTCGCGATTACTCTGCTCTTCGGCGTCCTCAAGTTCCCGAACTTCGCCGTGGGATCGATCGTGACGGTCGCCGCTTACGCGGTCTTTGCGTTGAACGTCCAACTCGGCTGGCCTCTCTTAGTTGCGGCTGTGGTCGCTGCGGCGCTATGCGGCGCGTTCCTGATACTCGTTGATTCCGTGATCTTCCGGCCGATGCGGGACTCCGGATCGATCACACTCATGGTGGCGTCGCTCGGCTTGGGACTCATCCTCGAGAACCTGGCGCGGTTCTTCTATGGTAATGCGGCGCGCAGCTTCGACCTCGAGCTGTCGATGCCCTTTCGGGTCGGTGCCCTGCGGATGAATTCCGAGCAGCTCGTTGCGATCGGCATGTCGGCGCTATTGATGCTGGCGATGTACTTGCTCCTGATGCGCATGCCGATGGGCCGCAAGATGCGCGCCATCGCTGACAACCCCTCCCTGGCGCTCGTGCGGGGCATCGACCGCGCCCAGGTGATCCGCTGGACATGGATGATCAATGGAACGTTGCTGGCGGGAGCAGGCGTGCTGATCGGCATGGACCGCGCGCTGGAGCCGCTGATGGGAACGAACTATCTCATCGCGATCTTTGCCGCCGCCATCCTCGGTGGTTTGGGTAGCCCGCTCGGGGCTTTCGTCGGCGCTCTCATCGTTGGCACGTCCAGCGAATTGTCGACGCTGGTGTTGCCCCCGGGATACCGGACCGGCGTGCCCCTCTGCTTCATTGCAGCGATCCTCATCTGGCGCCCGCAAGGGCTTTTCGGTCGACCCCTCATAAGGCGATGATCTCCTACCTTCTGCTGATGGGCACCATCGCATGTTTCTCGGCGATCCTGGCGCTCGCGCTCAATTTCCAGTGGGGCTTGGGCGGCATGGTGAACTTCGGTCTTGCCGGCTTCTATTCGCTCGGCGCCTATAGCGCTGCCCTCCTGGCAGTGAAGGCCGGCGCCAATGTATTCGTTGCAACCGCAGGCGCCATGCTCGTGGTCGGCGCGATTTGCGGGATCGTGGCACTCGTGACGTTGCGAGTGGCGGAAGAGGATTACTTCGCGATCGTCACGCTGGGCGTCGGCGAAATGTTGCGACTCGTAGTCCTGAACGAAGACTGGCTGACCGGCGGTGCACTCGGTGTCACCGGCATTCCCCGGCCATTCGGACCGTCGGTCGCGTCGGCCTCCTACCCGATCGTCCAATTTGGCGTGGCCGCCCTGGTGCTTCTGGCGACATTCCTTTTCCTCAACGTCATTGCGCGATCGCCCTTCGGCCGCGTGATGCGCGCGATTCGCGAGGACGAGATCGTTGCCGCCACGCTCGGCAAGAACGTGCTCTGGGCGCGAGTCCGCATCTTCGCGATCGGCGGCGCGCTCATTGGACTCGCCGGCGGCATGCACGCTTACTACTACCAGTACATCGATCCCACGCAGTTCACGAACATCCTCATCGCGTATGCCTTCATGGCTGTCATCGCCGGCGGGCGTGGCGCGCATGCCGGCACCGTATGGGGCGCGGTGTTCGTGATCGTCCTGCTGGAAGGGTCGCGTTTCCTCAAGGATTTCATTCCGGGCGTCAACGCGGATCAGCTGGCCGCGCTGCGGATCATCCTCATCGGCATCGGGCTTCTGCTCCTGCTGCTTTTCCGCCCTCAGGGATTCCTGCGCGAATACCGGCTGCGCACGCGGCCCGAGCCGAAGGTTAATGCCGCGGGAATGGTGACAGCCGACCGCTAATCACGCAACGATTCCACCAAGGAGATTCAGGAACCATGGCACGTCCCGAACTAGAAGGCGAGTGGATCCAGGGCTGGCCCGACCGCGCACGCGCGAGGCTCATGCCCAGCAAGGACGCGGAGGGCCGCACTATCTATGCCCGCACCCCGTTGCTCGAGCTGGAAGGACTCATCACGCCGGTAGACGCCTTCTATATCGTCGCGCAGCTCAACATGTGCGAGCCGATCCATCCGGACGACTATGTATTGAATGTGAAGGGTCTGGTCGACAAGCCGATGCAGCTCAAGCTGGCAGATCTGCAGGCGCTGCCGACGCGAACGGTCCGAACGGTGATGGAGTGCGCGGGCGACGATGGAGAGTTCTTCCACTGGCAGAAGAAAGGGGGCCCCAAGCCGACGCGACTCAAGAAGCAGAAGGAGCAGGGCGGCTGGAACCAGATGGCAGGTGGCTCTGGCGAGCGCCCGAAGATCGAGGATGTCCTGGACTCGGTGCCTACCACATGCCTGGTTAGCGGCGGGGAGTGGACCGGCGTTCCCCTGGTCGAAGTATTGAAGATGGTGGGCGTGAAAGAGGGCGTCCAATCGGTTCATTTCGTCGGCTACGACCAGGGGCGGCCCGACCCGACTCCGCAGTTCGCGGCGACCGGCAGGACGGATATCGAGTTCCACGACCCGGGCGTGATCAACTACGACAAGGCGCTGCCGCTGGAGAAGGCGTTGCATCCCGACACGCTTCTCGCATGGGCCCAAAACGGCGAGTACCTTCAGCATGTGCACGGCGCACCGCTGCGCGTGATCGTGCCGGGATGGTCCGGGAACTGGTCCGTGAAATGGCTAAAGGACATCGAGCTGCTGGATCACACACCCGCGTGCTATTACCAGACGCACTATTTCGTGCACGGACAGTCGCCCGATGATCCGGACAAGCGACCGTGCATGGAACTTGGTTGCAAGAGCATCATTCTCGCGCCGATCGACGAGGACTCCCCGCTGCAGCGCGGCCGCCAGGTCGTCAAGGGCCTCGCGTGGAGCGGGGCTGGCGCGATCACACGCGTGGAGGTGAGCGTGGATGACGGGGCGACGTGGCAACCCGCCTATCTCGAGGATCATAACGACCGGTGGCTGTGGCGGCGGTGGTCCTTCGTCTGGGACGTCCAGAAGCCGGGCAAGTACAAGTTGAAAGCTCGCGCCCACGACGAGGCCGGGCGCGTACAGCCGCATACACCCTGGAACTTCCAGACCAAGCATTTCGACGGGATCGTCCCCGTCGATGTCGAGGTCGCCTGATGCGGCAAGCTCGATGAACATCTTCGTCTGCATCAAGGAAATCCAGAACCCGGAACTTTCATCCGAAGTATTCCGGGTGGATGAGGAGCGCAAGCAGGTGGTCCCCGTGCCCGGGATGTCGCTGGTGAGCAATCCCTTCGACGAGCAGGCAATGGAGGCCGCGCTCCGACTGCGCGACGCGGGGATCGAAGTCAACATCACGGCGGTAACCCTCGGACCGAAGAGCGCCCAGGCCGCTTTGAAGCGCGCGCTCTCCATGGGGGCCGACAGCGGCATTCTGGTCAGCGAAGACGGCCTCGATACCCTTGATGCGGTGGGCGTAGCCACTGCACTCTGCCGCGCCATGGAGCGCTCAGGGCCGGTCGATCTCGTGCTCGCCGGCAGACAGGGCGCCGATTGGGACGCGGGAATCGTCGGATGCGCCATCGCTGAAATCCTCCGCATTCCGATGATCAGTTTCGCAAAATCGCTGCGCATCGATAGTTCGAACGTCATCGTGGAACGCGTGCTGGATCAAGGCTTCGAGACGGTGCAGGCGCCCCTGCCATGCGTGGTCACCATCGCGAACGAGCTCGGGGAGCCTCGCAAGGCCTCCCTGCGCGAAACCATGCGCGCGGCGAAGAAGCCGACCGTGGTCTACGACGGCGCCACCCTCGGGGTCACGAGCGACTTCGTCCGCCAGTCCGCCGCGCGCCGCGCGCGCCAGAGACTGTTCATTCCCGCCAAGGAAGGTACGTGCGAGATGTTCACAAACGGCTCCGCGCAAGACATCGCGGGTCGCGTCGCCGCACGGTTACGTGAAGCGAAATGCCTCTAGACATGTCCTCATCCACCAAAGACATCGTTGTCGTAGTCGAGTCGGCTGACGGCGTACCCACCGGACTTTCCCTGGAGCTCCTCGCTCTCGCGCGGCAACTCGCTGGACGCACAGGTGGGGCGGTCTGCGCCGTCACGCTCGAATCGAGCGATGCGGCGCGGGCGGAGATGCTCGCCACACAGGGTGCGGACCGCATCTTCTGTGCGGTGCACACGCATGAGCAGGCTTATGAAGCGGAACGTTGGTTGCCGCTGCTGAGCGAAGTGATAGGGCGGCTGCCGGGAGCGCATGTATTGCTCGGCCATACAGCCCTTGGCGCGGAACTGGGGCCACGCCTGGCCCTGCGCCTGGATGGAGCCGTCGCCACTGCATGCGAGCGCGTGGAGATCGACGACGCTGCAAACCTCGTGATCCAGCGGCAGTGCTTCGGTGGCAAGGCGCGCGAAGTAATAACGCTCTGCAAGTCACCATCGGTGGCGACGGTACGCGCCCGCATGTACGAGCCGCTGGCGCCCGCGCCGCGCCAGGCACAGGTAGTGACTGTCGCGTTGACGTCCGAATCCCAAATTCGCACTCGGGTCATCGATCGCGCGGTCGAAGCGCAAACAAAGGGGCCTCGGCTCGAGACCGCGAAGATAGTCGTGGGCGGCGGGCGCGGGGTCGGCGGTCCCGAGGGATTCAGAGTGCTCGAGAGGCTGGCCGAAGCGGTCGGCGCGGCGGTCGGGGCGAGCCGCGTGGCGTGTGATCTTGGATGGTGTCCACCTTCTCGCCAGATCGGACTTTCGGGCAGGACGATCAGTCCCGATCTCTACATCGCGGTCGGCATTTCGGGAGCGAGCCAGCACATGGCCGGCTGCGGCAAGGCGCGGGCGATCTTGGCCATCAATTCCGACCCGGAGGCGGCCATCTTCAAGGACGCTACGTTCGGAATCGTCGGCGACTATCAGCAGATCGTTCCGGCGCTGATCGAGCAGCTGACTCGCGCGTCTGGATGAATCCGCGGCCTACTGGCTGAGCGATGCAGAGCCAGATCCTTACCACGCTCGTCAAGCAAATCACCCGGGAAGCGGAGGGGATCAATACCTATGTCCTGGTGGATCCGCGCGGCGGCGAATTGCCGCCTTTCACGGCAGGGGCTCATGTCGATGTTCGGATCCCGGGCGGTTTCATGCGGCAGTATTCGCTTTGCAACGACCCACGCGAGCGGCACCGTTACCTGATCGGGGTGCTGCGGGATTCCGCGAGCAAGGGCGGCTCGATCGCACTTCACGACAACGTCCGCGCCGGCGACCTGCTTGAAATCTCGATCCCCATAAATCGTTTCGAGCTCGCGTCTAACGCCCGCCGCCATCTCCTCCTCGCGGGTGGAATTGGGATCACCCCCATGATGGCGATGATGGAGTCCCTCCGGGCCGCGCATGCCGAATTCGTGTTGCATTACTGCACGCGCACACCTTCCGTCACCGCGTTCAGAGAGCGTCTCGCCGGCCTTGCAGAGGAAGGTCGCGTGGTGTTCCACCATGACGGAGGCGATCCGCGTAACGGCCTGGACATCAGGCAGGTGCTGAGCTCGTATGCACCCGGTACGCATCTCTACTACTGCGGGCCGACGGGTTTCATGCGCGCTGTCAAGGATGCGGCCGCGCATTGGCCGTCAGACGCCGTTCATTTCGAGCACTTCAGCGGTGCGGCTCCCGTCGTGCACGATCCGCACAGCTTCACCGTGAAATTGGCGCGCAGCGGCAAGACGTATGAAGTGCCGGGCGACAAGTCGATCGTCGCTGTTTTGCGAGAGAACGGGGTCCATGTCGACACCTCGTGCGAAGCGGGCATTTGTGGAACGTGCAGGACCCGATACCTCGAAGGGCAGCCGATTCACAACGATTTCGCGCTGACCGACGCGGAAAGGACCGAAGCCGTAATGATCTGTTGCGCTCGTGCAGCTACACCGGTGCTGGTGCTGGATCTCTAGAACCCGTCTCGAACCACGGTGCAGCGCCGGCTATGGCCTCGCAAGTGAGGGGCACTGCGGATCCGTCAGCCAGTTCCTCGAAAAATTCGGGCGCGCTGTTGAGTTCTATACTGCATTGACCCCGCCGGCTTCTTACATTATTCGAAGCTGTGTCGCTTCCCCGAGCAGGAGGACCGTATGGCGCGTCCCGAGGTGGAAGGTGAATGGGTTCAAGGTTGGCCAGACCGAGCACGGGCGCGGGCCATGCCGAGCAAGGACGCCGAGGGCAAGACGATCTACGCCCGGACCCCACTCCTCGATCTCGAAGGCCTGATCACTCCAACGGACGCGTTCTACGTCGTCTGCCAGCTGAACGCAGCGGAGCCGATCCATCCCGATGACTATCGGCTGGCCGTCAAGGGATTGGTCGAGAAGCCGCTCGAGCTCACCCTGGCGGATGTGCAGGAGTTGCCGACCCGGACCATTCGCACCGTGATGGAATGCGCAGGCGATGATGGAGAGTTCTTCCACTGGCAGAAGAAGGGCGGCGCCAAGCCGACCCGCCTGAAGAAGCAGAAGGAGCAGGGCGGCTGGAACCAGATGGCCGGCAAGGCGGCCGGTGACCGTCCGAACATCGAGGACGTGCTCAACGCCGTACCGACGACTTGCCTGGTAAGCGGCGGCGAATGGACCGGGACTCCGCTCTTCGAACTCCTGAAGATGGTCGGCGTGATGCCAGGCGTGAAGTCGGTCCATTTCGTTGGCTACGATCGTGGGCGGCCTGACCCTACTCCTCAGTACGCAGCGACCGGCAGGACCGACATTGCATTCCACGATCCCGGCGTCATCAATTACGACAAGGCGCTTCCGCTCGAAAAGGCCCTTCACCCCGATACCCTGCTGTGCTGGGCCCAGAACGGCGAGTACCTGCAGCACATCCATGGCGCGCCGCTACGGCTCGTCGTTCCGGGGTGGTCCGGAAACTGGTCCGTGAAGTGGCTCAAGGAGATCAACCTCCTGGACCACACCCCGCCCTGCTATTACCAGACGCACTACTTCGTTCACGGAAACGCGGCTGACGATCCGGCGAGAAAGCCGTGCATGGAGCTGGGGTGCAAGAGCATCATCCTCTATCCGATCGAGGAGGATTCGCCGCTGCCACGCGGACGGCATGTGGTAAAGGGCTACGCGTGGTCTGGCGCCGGTGCGGTCCGCAAGGTGGAGGTGAGCACCAATGGCGGCAAGACGTGGCAACCCGCGCGACTCGAGGACCACAACGACCGCTGGCTTTGGCGGCGCTGGACTTTCCTCTGGAACGTCGATCGCCCGGGTCGCTACAGCATCATGGCACGCGCAACCGATGAAGCCGGACGCGTCCAGCCGCAGACTCCTTGGAATTTCCAGACCAAGCACTTCGATGGAATTGTCCCCATGGACATCGAGGTGACCTGAGTGCGGATCCTGGTCTGTATCAAGTCGATCCAGAATCCGGAAATCGCAGCCAGCGTGTTTCGGGTCGACGAGGCACGCAAGGAAGTCATTCCTCTCGACGGACTCCCGCTCGTTACCAGCCCCTTCGACGAGCAGGCAATCGAAGCAGCACTGCGCATCCGCGATCGCGGACAGGAATGTCGCATCAGCGTAATCAGTTTCGGTCCGGCAAGCTCGAAGGCTGCCATAAAGCGCGCTCTGTCGATGGGGGCGGACGACGCGATTCAGGTAATGGACACGGGATTGGAGCAGGCTGATAGCGCGACAACCGCACGCGTTCTCGCGAAGGTTATCCAGCACGCGGGCCCGTTCGATCTGATCCTGGCCGGACGCCAAGCGGCCGATTGGGACGCAGGCATCGTCGGATGCGGCATCGCCGAACTGTTGCACATGCCGATCGTCACATTTGCGTACGCGCTGGAGGTGACCGGGGCGCGCGTCGTGGTCGAGCGCGTTCTCGATGACGGCACCGAGACGGTGGAAGCTCCGATGCCGTGCGTAGTGACCATATCCAACGAGCTGGGCGAGCCGCGCAAGGCCACTTTGAAGGAGACGATGCGGGCAGCCAAGAAGCCGATCGAGGTCGCGACCGCCGAGTCGGCGGACGTGGACAGCTCCAAGCTGCGCGCGGAACAGGAACACATGCGGGCGCGCGTGGGCCTGTACGTGCCGCGCAAGGAATCGAAGTGCGATCTCATCAGCGGCGCCACCGCCGAGGAGATCGCGCGTCAAGCCATTTCGAAACTCGCGGCAAGCAAGCTCATCTAGACGCATGCCGACCGATTCGAAAAAGCCCGCTGGCGTCCTCGTGATCGGCGAGATGGAGGACGGCGCTCCCTCTTCGCTGGTTCTCGAGCTGCTTGGACTTGCGCGACGGCTGCTGGACGGCAATGGGCCGGCGTCCGTTCTCGTGCTCGGGCAATCAGGCGTCACTCTGACCAGCGCGCTCATCGCCGCAGGGGCCGACCGGGTATATGTCGCGCCAGGGGATGCGCGGGACGTCTACGCCAGCGACGTCTGGCTCGCAGCCCTGCACGGTGTGCTTGCGAGCGTCACGCCCGACCTAGTGCTCGTCGGCCACACTTCACTCGGCGCGGAGCTGGCGCCACGGCTTGCCTTCCGCCTCGGGGCGGCGGTCGCGACCGGCTGCGAAGCCTTGGCGTGGGAGGATGGCCATTTGATGGCGACCCGTCCGTGCTTTGGCCATAAGGCGCGCGAGGTCATCGGGCTGCGCACGCAGCCTGCGATTGCGACGGTGCGCGCGCGTGCGAGCGACCCACTGCGGTTGGACGCAAGCCGCGTCGGGGACGTGGTCACCATTTCTATGGATCCACCCGACACTGCATCGACGCCGTGCGTCACCGCCCGCGCACGCGAGAATCGCAGCGACGGGATCCCGCTCGAGAAAGCGAAAGTTGTCGTCGCCGGCGGCCGCGGGCTTGGCGGCCCGGAAGGATTCAGCGAACTCGCGCGCCTTGCTGAGCGCATCGGGGGCGTCGTTGGCGCGAGCCGGGTGGCGTGCGACCTGGGCTGGTGTCCGCGCTCCTGGCAGATCGGACTTACCGGCAAGACAGTGACGCCCTCGCTGTACATCGCCGTGGGCATCTCGGGGGCAAGCCACCACATGGCGGGCTGCGGTAACTCGGGCGCGATCCTCGCCATAAACTCGGACCCCGAGGCGGCGATCTTCAAGGAAGCCCGCTTCGGCATCGTCGGCGACTACAAGCAGATCTTGCCCGTGCTGGTCGACCAGCTCGCGCGATTCAAGTCCCAGCAACCCGTTACCGGTGGCGACGCCGCCGTTGCGAGCCGGTAGAAACGATTATTGAAAGGAGAAGAGATGCCGCGCACCTCCAGACAGTGGACGGAGTACCCGAAGCTGCCCTCGACGCATTACGTGAATTCGCGGATCTATACGGACGAGGATCTGCATCGCGAGGAGATCGAGAAGATTTACAACAAGGTGTGGCTGATCGCTTGTCACGAGAGCGAGTTGCCGGGCAAGTTCGACTACCGCACCTTCATGCACCCGTCGGGAAGGAGCCTCGTGCTGATTCGCGGAGAGGACGACACGATTCGCGCCTTCTATAACACATGCTCACACCGCGGCAACACGCTGGTTCAGGAACCCGCAGGCAACGCGAAGCGGATTACGTGCGTCTTTCACCATTGGTCGTATGACGCGCACGGTAACTGCACCGACATTCCGCGGGAGGCGGCCGGATACGCCGGACGCGTCTGCAAGGCGAACGTCGGCCTTCGCGAAGTGAAGTGTGAAAAGGGTTTGGGGGGCTTCGTCTGGGTCAACATCGACGACGCCTGCGAGCCATTGAGCGCGTTTCTCGGCGACGCGCTGGAGGATCTGCAGGTCGAGCTCGCGCCGCCCTTGGAGGTGTTCCACTACCACCAGGCCGTGATCGACACGAATTACAAGCTGTGGCACGACACGAACCGCGAGCTGTATCACGATTACATGCACTATCACAACCGCCTCACGGGGTTGAGCCAGAAGGGATACTTCGACCGCGTGTTCCACACTTATCCCAACGGGCACGTACAGCTGGATTCGATGGAGATCCAGTACCAGGCCTATCGCGGCAAGCAGCGCACGCTCGGCTGGCCGGGCGCCACGGTCGCATGCCACAAGCTCATCGATATCTTCCCGGGCACGACGTTCATCCTGCGGGCGCCTTCGATGCGCGTCGATACGATGACGCCGCTCGGCGCGAACAAGGTGATGATCGAGTTCCGCGGCCTCGGGCTCAAGAGCGATACGCCGGAGGATCGGGCGGAGCGCCTCAAGGAGCACAACAACCTGTGGGGTCCGTTCGGCCTCAACCTGCATGAGGATTTGTTCGCCAACGAGTTGCAGACGCGCGCCATGCGCGACGGCGCAGAGGCCGCCCATGTATTGCACGCGCGGGAGGAAAACAACACGACTCACGACGAGATCGGCATGCGGCAGTACTACGCGGAGTGGGGCCGGCGCATGGGTCGCAGCCCACACGATCCCTACGGAAAATCCGCTACCGAGACCGCGTCCCAGACCCCGACGAAAGCGATGGCCCGCGCATGAAGAACCCTGACAAGGAAATCAGCCAGCTGGTGTACAACAGCTGCCTCAAGCTGGACGAGCTCGACTTCGACGGCTACCTGTCCCTGTGCTCGCCACGATATCGGTACCGGATCGTCGCCTACAGCCCTGAGCTGCGCAAGGACATGGTCTGGCAGGACGTCGACCGTGAGGCTATGCATCATCACCTGGACCTCGTCCCGAAGCATGTGCGTGACCTCTCGACCTTTGCCCGCTTCCCGACGGTCTATTCGATCGATTACGACGAGGGCTCGAAGCAGGCGCGCGTGCTGTCCGGCCTGCAGGTCTTCAAGACGAAGCTCGATGGGGGAGAGACCCATCTCTACGCGGTATGCCGCCTGCACGATGTGGTCGATTGCAGCAACGGTGAGGCGCAGTTGCTGAGCCGGGATGTGCATTTGCAGACTCGACAGCTCGGAACGGGGACGCAAATTCCCTTCTGACCGACGTTGCGCAAGTCCAGACCATAGGAGGAGACGCCGTGGCAATCAAATCCTGCGTGTGCAGCGCAACGATGCGTGTGGTGGCCCGGCTCCTGCCGGTCCTCGCAACGGTCTTCCTGTTCCACGGAATCGCCGCCGCCGGCGACGCCGATTACGGCAAGCCCGGGCAGCCCATCAAGCTCGTGGTCGGCTACCAGCCGTACGGGACCGAGAACCTTGACGCGATCGTCATCCGTGAGAAGGAGCTCTGGAAGACGCACCTGCCGGCGGGCTCTACCGTCGACATGCAGATCGCCTTGCAGGGTTCCATCATCGTGAACAACATGCTCGCGGGCAAGGCGCAGATCGGCTTCATGGGCGACATGCCCTCGATCATCTCGACCACGAAGGAGCGTCAAGCCGACCTGCGCATCGTCGGCGTGAACTCCATCGATCCGATGTGCCAGTACCTCGTCGTGCGCTCGGACGCGCCGAAGTTCGCAGACAAGCGCGCCGCATTCGAGTGGCTGAACGGCAAGGTGCTCGCGGCACCAAAGGGTAGTTGCGCGGACCGCTTCATGAATGTCGTCCTCAAGAAGGAGAACATCAAGCCCGACGCGTACCTGAACCAGGGCAACGAGGTCATCATCAGCAACTTTCGGGCGAAGCGCCTCGACGGTGCCGTAACATGGGAGCCGTACATCGGCAAGCTGGTCGCGGAAGGCCTTACGCGGATCGTGGTCAATGGCGAGCCCTACGACGAGAATAATGTGACGTTCGTCGTGATGCGTGCCGACCTCATAAAACAACGGCCCGACGTCGTTAAGGGAATGCTAAACGCCGAGCTCGACGCGCAGCTGTTCATCTCCGACCCGAAGAACCAGAAGGAGATCGTCGACATCTTCGTGAAGGCCAATCCGGGTTTTTCGCCCAAGGTTTTCTGGAACACCCTCTATGGGACCTATCCGGGCGACGAGGGGCGATCGAAATCGAGACTCACGTTCGCGTTCACGTTCACGCCGCAGGTCATGGACGTGATCAACAAGGATGTGGCCTTCCTCAAGTCGATCAACACCATCGATGTCGACAAGCTGCGCCCCGACGCAGTGATGCCGCAGTTCACCGAGGAGATCCTGAAGGAGCGCGGTCTGAAGTCTCCCGTCGGCGTCGTGTACGCGCAGCCCAAGCCGCCTGCCGGACTGTGAGCGTCATGCACGGCGAATCCGCGGCGCCGGCGATCGGGCTCGGGTGGAAGCATCGGTTCGACGCGATCGGCACGGGCTGCCTCCACTTCGTAAGCGGCCCGAAGCCCTACCTGATGCTGATCGGTTTCGGCCTCACGTTGGCGCTCTGGCACTTCTCGGTCGACGTCTGGCGCCTGCCGCGCTTCAAGGAGATGCCAGGCTTCACCGAGGTCGTCCACGAGTGGGCTAGCGCACATCCTGCATTCGGGATCTCGCTTTTCACCGCCGATTACTATCGGGACATCTGGGTGAGTTGCCGACGCGTGGCGATCTCGTTCTTCGTCGCGAGCAGCCTTGGCATCCCGCTCGGGCTCATGCTCGGCTGGTCGAGGAAATTCCGCGGGTATGTGTTCGCGGTCTTCGAACTGTTGCGGCCCATTCCGGTGATCGCGTGGGTTCCACTCGCGATCCTCATGTTCACGGGCCAGGAATCCCCCGTGATCTTCCTCGTCAGCATGGCGTCGCTCTTCGCTACCGCGCTCAACACGAAGCTGGGCGTGGAGTCCGTAGACGAATCGTGCGTGCGCGCGGCGCAGTGCCTCGGTGCCAGCCGCCACCAAGTTCTGTGGCATGTGATCATCCCCGGTGCGCTTCCCTATCTGTTCACCGGCCTTCAGATCGGCGTTGGCGTCGCGTGGTTCTCGCTGGTCGTGGGCGAGATGGTGTCCGGGCAATTCGGGCTCGGCTATCGCATCAACGCTGCCTATACCACGGTGGCCTACCCCACCATGGCGATATCGATGATCACGCTGGGGCTCGTCGGCTACGTTTCGAGTGCATTGATCCGGATGCTCGGCAATGCGCTCATGCGCTGGCGTACGAGTGAATTGGCCTTGTAGACGGCGAGAGGCGCCATGGACACCGCGATTCGAGCCCAAGTGCCGCGAACTGCACGGCCAATCCGCACGCATCTCAGCGTCGATGCCGTTCGCTCCGCAATCGGGATCGCGGTCTTCGTCGCGATTTGGGAGCTGGGCGCACACAGCGCGCAGATCTTTGGCGCGCCATTTCCTTGGATCGGACGGCTTCCCGCGCCCGAAGCGGTGCTGGCGACATGGGCAGACCTGGTCGTCCACAAGGCGTACTGGATCGACCTTTACCTCAGCTTCTTACGTGTCGCGAGCGGTTTCCTGGTCGCGGTGGTAATCGGCGTGCCCTTCGGGCTCCTGCTGGCGCTGAACCGGTGGGCATATCAGATCATCTTCCCGACGTTCGAGGTGATCCGGCCGATCCCGCCGATTGCGTGGGTCCCGGCATCGATTCTCTTCTGGCCGACCCAGGATCTGTCGATCGGCTTCGTCATCTTCCTGGGCGCGTTCTTCACGATCGTCCTGAACGTGCTGGGGGGCACGCGCAACATCGACCGGCGCTATTTCGAAGCGGCGAGGTCAATGGGCGCGTCGCGCTTCAATATCTTCCGGCGTATCGTGATCCCGAGCGTCCTTCCCTCCATCCTCGTCGGCGCCGTCGTCGGCATGGGCATCTCGTGGGAGGTCGTGATCGCGGGCGAGCTGATCTCGGGCGGCGGATCAGCCGCCGGCGCGGGCGGCGGCATCGGCTTCTTCATCTGGAACGCTTATGTCACGGCGGGACAAGCGGCCGAGGCGAAGATCGTCGTAGGCATGATCAGCATTGGCATCATGGGGTACGCGTCGTCCGAGCTGATCCGCTGGGTCGGCCGTCGGGCCACGCCGTGGTTGCGCCTGAGGTGATGTCAGGGGCCCACTCGCTGTGCGGCCTTTGCAAGCCCTTTGAGATCCGTGATGACGATGTAGCGGTTCTCGGTTGTCACGGTGCCCTCGCTCTTGAACTGTTTGAGGGCGAGCGTCACCCAAGAGCGCGTCGCGCCCACCATGCGCGCGAGCTCCTCATGGCTGAATTGCTGGGCGATGCGCGTCCCGCGCGCGCATTTCTCACCGTGGCGCTCGCCGAGCTGCAGCAGCAGGTGAGCGACCCGCGCGCGTACGGACTGGGTGCCGAACGACTGCAGGAGTACGGAGACCCAGTAGAGCTTGTACGAAAGCGTCTCGATCACGTAGTGGGCGAGCCGCGGGATACGCATGCAGAGGTCCTCGAGGTCTTGGCCCTTGATCTGCTCCGCTACAACCTCCGTGGCCGCCTGCGCGGACCAAATGTGCAGCTGCGTTTCCCGGAACACGCTGGGACCGCCCACCATCGCGCCTTCATTCCAGTAGGCAATGGTCATTTCCTTGCCTGAGGGCGAAACGTAGTAGGTGCGGACCATCCCACGGCGGATCAGGTAAGAGCGGGTGTATGGCTCGTTCTGTGAGAAAAGGTTGGTGCCAGGCGCGAAGTGCTGCGTGGTGCAGCGAGAGAGGAAGATTTCGCGCTCCTCGGGCGAAATCTCGGCGAAGAGGTCTAGCTGGTCGGGATGGACGACGCAACGGCCCAACGGAGCCAGCGCTATGGCTTCGTCGCGCGCGGGCGCGCGCGCGGCGCCGCGTCTCGCCTCCTTGCTGTGCGGCATCGGTTCTTCCCGCCAAAAAAAACCCGGATCATGTCCGGGTAAAGGAGGAGCATAGTCGACCGGGCGTTGCCGGTAAATGCCGAGTCCGGTGCGACCAGCGGCCGCGCTGCGAAATCAGCGCTCCTGGCGCACGGATCGTGCGTTCAGGCGAATCAGGGCTTGCAGCCTATCCCCCGCCCGACGCCTGGCGTTGATCACTGTCAGCGTCGGCCGGGGCCCGATTCGCGGACGGGACCTCGGGCAATTCGACATAGAGCTGGCCATCGTTGGCCTTGACCGGATAGCACTGGACCGGCCGCACGGAGGGGATCCGGGCATTGACCCCGGTGCGAACGTCCCACGTCCAGCCATGCCATGGGCAGGTAACGACGTGGCCGCAAAGGTCGCCTTGGCCCAACGGCCCTCCCTTGTGGGGGCAGGCGTTGGATATGGCGTAGTAGACGCCCTCGACCTTGAAGAAAGCCAGCGTCTTCTCGCCCACGCGAATCACGCTGCCGCGTCCCTCTTGGACAGCGTCCGCGGCACCCGCATGAACGAGATTCGGGGAGGTCAACGTCTCAGAAATGCCGCCCGAGGTTCAGGAAGTCGCGTGCGTTCTCGTAACGGATGCGCTCCTTGTCGCGCTCCGAGATGCGCTTGCTGCTCGCGAGGATCTCGACGTCCCTGAACTTCATCGCGCCGCCCGGATCGTCGTGCGGATAGTCGGTTGCGAAGAGAAAGCGGTCGGCGCCCAAGAACTCCACCGCATCCGGAAAGAAGTGCTCCTCTGTCTCGATCGTGAACCAGAAGTTGTTCTTGAAATAGTGACTCGCCGGCTTCTTGTTCTTCTCGAGGTAGACGTCCGGCGGTGTGAGCGCCTTGGCACGCACGAGGATTTCGTGGCGCTCATCGGTGAAGTCGTGCCCGCGCCCGCGGAAGAATGGCGTGGCGTCCTCGTTGTCGTAGTCGACGATCTCCTTGTCGAACGTGGCGTCTAGGTCCCGCACGAGGCGCTCGATGAATTCGGTGCCCGCTTCCGTGTAGACAAACTTAAGCTTCGGGAACTCGTCCAACACACCGCTCGAGAAGAGCGAAACGAGGCTCATCTGCCCTTCGTTTGGCGCGAAGAAGTCGAGTCCCTCTTTCTGGAAGGCAACGTTGTTGCTGATGCGGTGGCCGTGCTGGATCGCGTGAAGGAAGATTGGCATGTCGAGCGCTTCGGCGGCGGCCCAGAAGGGCTTGAGCTGGCGTTGCGCGCCCAGCGCCTCGCTGTAGATGTGCTCATTGACCGGGAACACCTTGTCTAGAACGACGCCCTTGAAGCCTTGGTCATGCGCCCATTGAATTTCCTCGACCGCGCTTTGGACGTCCTGCAGCGGCATGACCGCCATGCTCGCAATGTGCCGGGGATATTTCCGGTCGATCTCGAGCGCCGCGAGGTTCCAGGAATGCGCCATCGCCGCGGCGAGCTCCGGGTCGACCGTGTAGTTCCACCAAGAATTGAGCTGGGGGATCATGACTGTGAAGTCGATGCCCATCCCTGCGTATTCCTGAGCCCGCGCCTCCATGCTGATCATTCCGGGATAGTGCGCGCCCGATCCCGGGGCGCCGATCGGCGTGAGGCCTGCCTTGTGAGGAGGCGCGCCCGGGAACTCCAGGGCCGAGTAGGCGCCGTGTTCGTCCAGCCGGATGCGCGGCTTCACCGCGTCGAACTTGGCCGGCATGCGCTCGAACGCATCGAGCGCCATGAAGTGAGTATCGCAGTCGATGATCATCGAAGCTTCTCCTTCCTAGGACTGGAGCGCTTTGATGATGATGCTAATGGCGTGTTTCGCGGATTGTCTGTTCAGAACTTAACCACACCCCGCTGGGCGGCGATTTCAGCCGTGAGGCTTGAACGTATAGCACCACGCTTCGCCCTCGAGGACGGCCTCCCCGGTCTGGCGGCGGATCGTCACGCTGAGTTGGCACACGGGCTTGGTTTCGTGGACCGAGAGCACGACTGCCTCCGCGGTGATGGTATCGCCGATGAAAACGGGCGCAGTGAACTTCCAGTTCTGGCTGAGGAAGACCGTGCCCGGGCCGGGCATCTCCATCGCCACCAACGCATGCATGAGGCCGGTAGTCAAACCGCCTTGTACGACGAGCTCGCGAAATTTGGTCTTCTCGACGAATGCCTTCTCGAAATGCAGCGGATTGTAATCCCCGGTGATCTCGGCGAACTTCTTGACATGCTCGGCCTCCAGTTTGAGGGTGCGCGTGGCGCGTTGGCCGACTTTCACCGTCATGGCGCGGTATCTCCGAGGATGACTTGAGGCGCCAATATCTAGCGGCCTTAACGCGGTGTCAAGGTGTGATAGTGGAGGCGAGATTTGCAAGCCTAAAGCGCTGCTGCCGAGGCGCATTCGGAGCAGCGCCGCTCAATTCACCACGTTCTTGAGACGTGAGAGGCTCGTGATCATGAGCCTCTTATCGAGCATCTTCACCATCCCGTGGCGCTCGAATTCGGCCAGCTTCATGTTGACCCACTGACGTGTAGCGCCGACCATGCTCGCGAGATCATCCTGGTTGAAGCGGCGCGAAATGGCGACCCCGTGGATGGTCTCCTCCCCGTGCAGCGCCGCTAGCTTCACCAGCAGGCTTGCGAGACGAGCGCTTACCGACCGTGTTGCCAGCATCTGCATGAGCAGCGAGTCCCAATAGCATTTGAAGGAGAGCGCATCGAGCACCGCGTCGCCGATTTCAGGCACGGCAAGCGCGAGCTCTTTCAGGTCCGTGCCCGACACGGCGTAGGCCTCGGTATCTTCCGCGGCACGCGCTGACCAGACGTGCTTGCGCGTGTCGTCGAACCAGTGCGGTCCACCGATGATGTCGCCGTCGGACCAGTAGCCGATGGTGAGCTCCTTGCCTCTCGACGAAGTGTGGTAGCTGCGCACCAGCCCGGACTCTATGAGGAACGTTGCCTTGTGGCGGCTCCCCTCGGAGTACAGGAGGTCGCCACGTCGGAAGCTCACCGACTCGCAACGGCCGAGCAGCAACTGGCGGCGCGCGTCATCGAGGGTGTGCAGGATGCTTCGCTGCCTGAAGCTGCCGGCTTCGATGGCCGCGCGGGGGGGCATTGCGTTTCCTTCTTACGGGACATCGTCACCGAGCCAGTGTCGGCGCCATTTCCAATGATGTCAATAAATTGACAGACGAGTCGCGCTCGCTCGCCGTAGTCTGATTTCGAACGCCGATCTACGTCGGCTCCCAGCGAGATCTGAGAATGGACACGTTCGCCGAGGCCGACGCTCCCTTCGCGATGCCTTCGTTGATGGACCCGGGGGTGATCGAGGATCCGTACCCGGTCTTCGATCGCCTGCGCGAGCACTCGCCCGTCCATTGGGACGCGAGCCAGAACGCGTGGCTGATTTCCAGCTATGCCGCGGTGAGCGAGGTTCTGCGGCAGCCGAAGCTCTTCGCGTCGGACCGCGCGACGTTCTACTCGCACTACCTGCCGCCCGAGAGGAAGGACGTCTACGACATCGTCTTCCACGTCTATCCCAGATGGATGGCCGGGAACGATCCCCCGGTCCACGATCACATGCGGCGCATCGTGAACACCAATTGGACGCCCGCCAAGATCGGCAACCTGCGGGCACAGGTGCGCGAGACGATTTCATCGCTGCTCGATGCGCTTCCGTCCGACGAGCCCATCGACCTCGTGCAGTCGTTCGCCGTTCCCTTGCCTGCCATCATCATCAGTTCCGTGATCGGCATCCCGCCTGAGCATTGGTCGTCGATCAAGAAGTGGACCGACGATTGGGGCCGGCTACATTTCAGTCCAGGAAAGGACGTGGAACTCTGGGACAAGGGCGCGGGCGCGCTGAAGGAGTTCTACTCTTACGTTGCCTCGCGTCTGAGCGAACGCAAGAAGAACGCCGGAAACGACTACTTTGCGCGCGCGATCGAGGCCCAGTTCGGGGGCGACCGGCTGTCCGATGACGAGATCACCGTGCATATCATCGAGCAGCTGTTCGCAGGCCACGAGACGACGACTAACCTGATCGGCAACGGAATGCTGATGCTCATGCGCAATCGCGCGCAGTGGCAGCGCCTGTGCGCCGAGCCGTCGCTGGCCGCCTCGACCGTCGAAGAAGTGCTGCGCTACGAGGGACCGGTCAAGATGATCACCCGCTGGGCGCGCGAGGACTATGAGCTGTGCGGCAAGACGATTCGCAAGGGTGACGATATTCTCCTTCTCCTCGCGGCCGGGAATCGGGACCCTCTTCAGTTCGATGATCCGGAGCGCTTCGACATCGGTCGTTCGCCGAACCATCACCTCACGTTTGGGCAGGGTATTCATTTCTGCCTCGGGGCACCGCTCGCGCGGCTCGAGGGCGAAGAAGTATTCCGGGCGCTTGCGATGCGTTATCCGCATTTCACCCTGGGCGCGGGTGAGCCGCGCCACAGACCCATCATGAGGGCGCGGGCAATCGAAAGCCTGCAGGTGAGGCTGGGCGCACCGGTATGACCCAACCAGTCTGGAAGGAGCTCAGGTGGCGAAAAAGGTCATAGTGCGTGTGGACCGCGAGCGATGCGTCGGAGCCGCGATGTGCGTCGCGGTGGCGCCCGACGCGTTCCAGATCGACGCCGAGGGCAAGGCGGTCGTGGTGATCCATGCCGCAGACGAGGTGGAGCGCATGCGCCAGGCGGCAGAGGAGTGTCCCGCCGCCGCGGTGATTCTCGAAGATGCGGAAACGCGAGAGCAGGTCTTCCCGTGACCACGTAGCCAACAAGGAGGAGTCCATGCATCCGAAGCATTCCGCTTCACGCCGCAGGTTCCTGGCCGGAACGGGTCTCGCCGGAGCATTCGCGGCGGCGCAGCCGTTCTTGCTTGGCCAGTGCCTCGCCGCCTTCGACTTCAAGACCGCTGGCAGGCGCTACCCCAAGGAACTCAAGATGGCGAGCCAGGTGAGCTCCTCGACGCCCGGCTATGTCTGGGAGTACACGGATCTCGCCAAGCGCCAGCTAGGCGTGACTGCCGAGTGGCATACTTACCTGGCGGGCGCGCAGCAGATGCAGGCCTTCGCTATCGGCCAATGGGAAATCGGCTACGTCGGCGTTCCACCCCTCATCACGGGTGTCGCGCAAGGCATGAAGGCTCGCGCCATCGCGGTGGGCCAATCCCAGGGCTCGAACGTCGTTGCGCGCAAGGGGCAGGGTTTCAAGACCCTAAAGGAATTGGGCGGCGACCACGTAAAGGCATGGCAGCAGTTCAAGGGCAAGACCATCGGCTTGCCGCCGAAAGCCTCGATCCAGGATGCGATCACGCGCACCGCGCTGGCCGATGCTCGGCTCACCGACCAAGACGTCGACCTGCGCAACTACGACGCAGTGCCGTCCCTGCCGGATCTTCTCGCGCAGGGTCAAATCGATGCCTTCGTCGGGTGGCCGCCCTTCGATGTCGTCGCCACGAGCAAGGGCGCGGGAATGATCGCGATACCCGGAGACGAGTTCGGCAAGGGCGACTGGCGCGAATACCCCATGAATTGTCTCGTAGCCTCCGAGCGCCTGATTCAGGAATACCCGGACGTGGTGCAGGACTGCGTCTATATCCATACCCGTGTCAACGAGTTCCTGATGGCGTACCCCGACGAGACGGCCCATATGCTCGCGGCGATTTTGAAGGTGGACGAACGCGGGGGCCTCGAGGGCTACCGCCTCACGCCGAACTATTGCCCGAACATCACGCAGGGCACGATCCATAGTTGCATGCGCTTCGTGCAGACGCTCGCGAACGCCAAGTACATCCAGCACGCGCCGGCGGAGTCGGACCTCTTCGACACGCGCTTCATTCGCAACGTGCTGCCCTCCGACTCATGCACCGATCGCGTGGGCAACGTTCAGAAGAGCGCGGCACTGCACGAGTTCATCACGGGCAAGGCCGCCTGATCGAGATGGCGTCGAGAAACGTCGTGTCCCGGACGGACCTCCAAAGCGTGTCACCGTCACCGTCCTCGACGCCCGATCGCAGATTGCGCCTGCGTCGCACCGCATGGCCGATGATGCAACCGCTCGTCGCGCCCATCGTCATCCTGGCCGCGTGGGCGATCGCCTCGCAGCTCGAGCTCTTCCCGACCTATATCGTCCCATCGTTGCCCCTGGTCCTGGGCGCGTTTCGCGACCTGGTGCAAAGCGGCGAGATCTTCCACCACATCGTTGCCAGTCTGGCTCGCGTGGGTGGGGGCATCTTGCTCGGCATCGTCGTTGGCGTGCCGATGGGGTTCGCAATCGGCTGGTTCCGCGGGATGGAGCGAAGTTTCGAGCCGATGCTCCACGTATTGCGGCAGATCCCGCCGATCGCGTGGATTCCTTTCGCCCTCGTCTGGTTCAAAGGCGGTATCGGATCGGCCATGTTCGTCGTTTTCATCGGCGCCTTCTTCCCCATCCTCGTGAACACCATGATGGGCGTGCGGGGTGCGTCGCAGGGATTGATCGAAGTCGGGTACACGATGGGCTGCAGCCAGCGTCAGCTCCTCACCAAGATCGTCCTTCCCGCATCGGTGCCGTTCGTCTTTTCCGGCATCCGCATTTCGATGGGCATCGGCTGGGCATGCGTGGTCGCCGCCGAGTTCTTCGGATACAAGTACGGGCTCGGAGCCCTCATCTCCAGCTCGTACCAGGTCCTGCGCATGGACCGGATGATCGTCGGCATGGCGTTCATCGGCCTGGTGGGCTTGGGTATGGACAAGCTGTTTCGGTCGCTCGAGACGCGAGTCTTCAAGTGGAAGGGGCAGTGATGCCGCTGTTCAGCCTCCGCGGTGTTTCCAAGGAGTTTCTGTCGCAGAACGGCATGCCGGTCGCGGCGCTGGAGGACGTGAACCTCGACGTCGAGGAGGGCGAGTTCCTCTGCCTCGTCGGGCGCAGCGGATGCGGCAAGACCACGCTGCTGCGCATCTTGGCGGGACTCGAGCGGCAGTCGACCGGCCAAGCCGCATTTGACGGCGCCATGATCGCCGGGTGTGACCCGCGGCGCGGAATGGTTTTCCAGGACGCGCGCCTCTTCCTTTGGCGCAACGTCGCCGCGAACGTCGCGTTCGGCCTCGAGGTGAACGGAACTCCGAAGCGTGAGCGACAGAGGCTCTCGGAGCATTACATGGAGCTGGTCGGGCTCAAGGAATTCGCCACCGCCTATCCATACGAGCTCTCAGGCGGAATGCGGCAAAGGGTGTCGCTCGCACGGGTACTCGCGACCAACCCTCGCGTGATCCTCATGGACGAGCCGTTCGCAGCGCTCGACGCCCTCACGCGCAACCACCTCCAGGAGGAACTGCTGCGCCTCGTCGAATGCGAGCGCAAGACGGTCGTGTTCGTCACGCACAGCGCCGATGAGGCGGCCTTTCTCGCCGATCGCATCGCAGTATTCTCGCGCCGGCCGCGCGGCATCGGGCGGGTGCTTGACGTTCCGATGCCGAAACCACGCAGGAGGGAGTCGCCCGAAAGCTCCGCGTTGAAGCAGAAAATCTTCGACCTCATCGCGGATTACGACTAGAGGCGACCCGCGTGCCGGACGTGGATCGCGCGATCGTTGTGGGAGCTGGCGTAGCGGGCGCGGAAGCGGCCATCGCACTGCGCCGACAAGGGTTCGCCGGCCCCATTACCCTCTTGGGCGCGGAGCGCCATCGTCCGTACCAGCGACCGCCGCTCTCCAAGTCTTATCTTGCCGGCGCCGCAACGGTCGATTCGCTCTTTGCGAAGCCGGACGCGGCTTACGAGAAAGCCGGGATCGAGATTGCGTGCGGCACGCGCGTCGAGGCGATCGACCGCGCCGCGAGGACGATCATGCTCTCAGACGGAAGGACGCTCGCCTATCGTGCGCTCATCCTCGCGTTGGGAGGCCGTGCGAGGTCATTGAGCGCCGTGTTGAAGGGTATACCCGCCTCGCTCGCCAACCTCCACAGCATCCGCACCCTCGACGACGTCGATCGCCTCAAGCCCCAATTGGCGCCGCGCAAACGTATGGTCATAGTCGGTGGTGGATACGTCGGCCTGGAGATCGCGGCGGTCGCGACCAAGCTCGGGCTCGAGGTCTGCGTGCTCGAGAGGCTGCCGCGAGTGCTCGCGCGCGTTACGGCGCCGCAGGTGTCCGCGTTCTACGAGAAAATCCATCGCGAAGCAGGTGTGCAGGTGCACACGGGCGTGGAGATTGCCGGCCTCGAGTTGGATCCGACGGGAGAGCACATCCAGGCGATTTCGCTAGGCGATGGCCGGTCGATTCCAGCCGACATCGTCATCGCGGGCGTCGGCATGGTTCCCAACGTGGAGCTCGCGAAGCGAGCCGGCCTCGCCGTGAGCGACGGCATCGTGGTGGACGGGGAGGCGCGCACGGACGATCCCGCGGTATTCGCAATCGGCGATTGCTCTTGTCGTCCGTGCATCGGCCAGGCCGATCGCATGCGTCTGGAATCGGTCCCAAATGCGCTCGAGCAGGCGAGGACCGCCGCCGCGGCGATATGCAGCAAGCCGCTCGTCGCGTCAGGCGTGCCGTGGTTCTGGTCCGATCAATACGACCTCAAGCTGCAGATCGCAGGCATTTCGAGGGGGTACCAGGATGTCGTGGTGCGCGGGTCCATCGAGGATCGGCATTTCTGTGTCTTCTACCTGAGTGATGACCGCCTCATCGCTGCCGACACCATCAATTCTCCGCAGGACTTCAGCGCTGCCCGCGCGATCATCGGAAAGGGCACGAAGGTCGACGCGTCGCGCCTCGCCGACCCGTCAGTGCCTTTGGGTACGCTCGGATGACTAGGCCGTCGTTCCGAGAGTATGCGCCGCGCGTTCCGCGAATCGTCTGGGGCGCAGGATGCGCCGGGGCAATCGGCGACGAGATGGTGCGCATCGGCGCACAACGCGCGTTGATCCTCTGCAGCGCAAGCATCGGCTCGTCGGCGTGGCTTAAGACAGTGCGAGCGGGCTTGGGCTCGCGGTGCGCGGCCGTGGTCGCCGGAGCCCAGGCCCACACGCCGATCGAGACGCTCAATGCGTGTGTCGAAGCCGTCAGATGCTCCTCGGCCGACTGCCTGGTCATGGTGGGCGGTGGCAGCGTGCAGGACACCGCGAAACTCACCGCGCTCATGCTCGCGGAGGGCGAGGACCTCGAACGGCATCGCGTGCGGTGGACTAGCGATCGGCGCCTGGAGATTCCGACGCTCGCGGCGCAGAAGATGCCGCTCATCGCGGTGCCCACGACCCTCGCCGCGGCGGAAGTGGTAGGTGCGGCGACCTACGTTTCCGGCGACAAGCGCTATGTGATCGTGGACCCGGCGCTGCTTCCGCGAGTCGTGCTGTACGACCCTGACATCGCCGTGCGCACTCCAGTTCAGATTTTCCTCGGAACGGGCATCAACGCGGTCGCGCACTGCGTGGAGGCCATCTGCTCGATTCGCGCGCAGCCGTTCTCCGAAGCGCTGGCGTTGAAGGCCCTTTCGATGCTGGTCGAATCGCTGGGCCGATGCGCGCTCGACCCTGCAAGCCGCGATGCGCGCGAGCAGGCCCAGCTCGCGGCGGGAATGTCCGGAATTGCCTACGCGACGACATGGCTGGGAATCGCACATTCCCTTTGCCAAGCGCTCGGCGCACGCCTTCGCGCGCCCCAAGGCGCCTTGCACGCGGTGATGCTGCCGCACGCGATGCGCTTCAATGCGCCCGCGACGAGCCGGTATGAAAACGAACTCGTCGCAGCGATCTTGCGGGGTATGCCGTCGCTGGCCGACGAAGCCGCACAGGACTCGGCGTCACTCATGGGGGCGTTCATTGCCAGGCTGGGCCTGGCGCAAACCTTGCGGAAGATAGACGTCCCGGCGACGTCGCTCAAGGCGATTGCCGACGACGCATTCACGATCTGGCACACGTTCTTCAACCCGCGAAAGGTCGAAAGCCCGCGCCAGCTGGTAGAGATATTGCAAGCGGCCTGGTAGCGCGGCGCACAGCGCAGCGGGTGTGATGTATTGGGCGGCAGCGTCCGATGGCCCAAATGTGGCCTTGGTGGCGTCTTCTGATTGCAGCTAACATCCGACTCCGGCTAAATCGAGGCGGCGTTGTGCAGTTTCCACGCACGCTTGGCGCAGCGCCCATTAAATAATTCGGTGTGACATGGACCCAGGTGCCGTACTCAATCGAGGTTGCGAAGCCCTTTCGCATAAGCAATATAGGCAAGCGCTTGAGCATCTGGTCTGGTTTCACGAAAACGCGGTGCTGCAGGATCGCGCCTACTACGGTGTCCGCTTGTCGTTTGCATTAGGCTGCTGGAAGGAACTCGCGAGCGTATACCCCCCCGCAATGGAGGCGCTTCGGTTCGTGCGCTCACGGGCGATCGGAGCGCTCCGCGCGGGGCTGGGAAATCGCGATCTATTTCATGACTTCGTATCGATAAATCGCGAACTGGGCGAGGCGCGCGAGACGTACGATCTGTTTCGCACACTTTCGGCGAGGCAGCCGGCGCTGGCAGAGGAATGTCGTCATTTGGCTGTTGACGCTATCGTCGAGACGGGAGATTTTGATCTCGCATCGAGGTGCCTGCCTCCGCCCGAATGCCATCTTCTGTGGCTTAGCGAACGCCTCAACGCGGACTTAGAGCCGAAGACCGTTCCCGCCGCAACGGCCTTGCAGCGCCGGGAGATTTACGTACAAAACTATTGTTCAGACGTCCGGGCCGCTTTGTGCATCTTGAAAGGCCTGGGGAACAAAGACGCAGCGAGAGCCGCCCTAGAGTGGGCGATAGCCTTAGTCGAATCTAAAGCCGCCCGACTGATGGTTGCGCAAGAGTTGGGCGAATGTGACGAGTAGCCAGCCGCCAAACCTCCGCAAGTTGTAGCTTCTCTGGTCGGCGGGGCGCTGGCGTTAGACACCTCGTTCGCGCTACGAGGAAGCCTATGCAGCAATTTCTGGTGCCGGGCTATGGCTTTTTATTCTGCGAGGGCGGGCTTAGCCTGGCGGAAGCGGCAGCGATCTGCTGGCGCGCCGGTGCGCTAAGCGACGCCGATTTCGAAGATCGAGGTGTCCCGGCATTGCGGCGCCATCTTTACGCGATTACATGTCAAGGGATGATACCTGTCGGGCACCGGGATCATGCTCGAAAGGGCCGAAAGAGGAGGCAGACACCGGCTGATGCGGGATGCGAACGCCTATGCTCGCGCCACTGGTGTTTGCGACCCGAAATACATCTCAGGGACCATCACCATGGAAGCTCTTGTAGCCTTCGGAATTCCTGTAACAGGGAAAAACCTCATCGACGCCGAGTTGATGTTGTCACTGCACAAGCTCGGTGTTGAGGTCGGAGATTCTCACACGACCAGGAACCATGTGACGAATGCGATCGCTCTGTAAGGAGCTGATCCTTGCAGAAACTATCCGACCGGTCCCGCGCGTATGCGGTCTGAGTCGTGCAGGTGACTCGGCATCAGGACCGATCCATGGACCGGCCACGACGTACGGTTGTCAGGTGCGAACGCGGCGTATCGGCCCCCGGTCACGACCGAGGATAGCTACCGGCACCCAGGACTCGCATTCGCTGATCGCGCCCAACATCGGATGGCCGGCGGCGCAGAGCCGCACGCTCGACACGCGCCGCTCCTCACCTGCTTGACGTCCCGTGAAGTTCGCACAATTGCGGCACAGGATGAGTTTCCGGCCCTTTGCGTCCATCCGACTACGGTAGCGCCCGCGGGTCAGATAATCGTTCGGACGAGCGCTTCCTCTTTCGTGCGCACTTTTTACGCCACGCGTGGATGGAGCCGGGACCACGAAAGTCGGATCGATCCTACGGCGGGGTGTCAGGCACGGATCCCGACCCCCTTTTCCAGACGACGCGCTGGACCCGGATCGCCGCGACGCTCCGCGCGCTCGACGATCCCGCCCACGAGGCGCGAACGCATTCGCAGAGCTTCCTCCACGGTGGGAATAGCGTGGCGTTGGCATAGGGCTCCAATCACGAGCGCAAAAAAGCGCGGGACCGCAAAACTCCACAATCCCTGCCGAATGCGTGCGCCATCCCCTAGAATGGCCGCACCATGCGGCTGCGATCGAGCCTTTCGCTCCTCGTCGTCGCGAGCGTGATGCCGCTCGCGGGCTTCGCGCTCATCGTCTCCGCCGTGCTCGTGGAGCACGAGCAGTCCAACTACGCGCAGGTGGCGCTCGACCGCAACCGCGCGTTCATGACCGCGGTCGACACGCAGCTCAAGGGATACGTGAGCGTGCTCGAGTCGCTCGCCGCGGCCTCGTCGCTCACGACCGGTGACCTGCGGACCTTCCACGACCACCTGGGCTACGTGCTGCCCACGCAGCCCGACTGGATCAACGCGGTGCTCATGGATCCCGACGGGCACCATGTCGTGAATGCGCTGGTGCCGATGGGCACGTCCCTGCAGCAGATGCCGCAGCAGGCGAGCAGCATCGAGACGGTGAGGCGGACGCTTCAACCCGCGGTGGGCGATCTCATCGAGCGGGGGACCATCACGCACCGCAGCGGCCTTCCGGTGCGGATTCCCGTGATGCGCGACGGCAAGCTGCTCTACATCCTGACGGCCATCATCAAGCCGGATGCCTTCGAGCGCCTGATCCGCGAGCAGCAGGTGCCGTCGAGCTGGGCGAGCGGCCTCGTGGACCACGCCGGCAAGATCGTCGCGCGCATCCCGCCGGTGCCGCCCGGCACGCAAGCGAGCGCGGATTACCTCGAGCACACGCGTGCCGGCCAGGAAGGCTGGTATCGCGGCCGCACGATCGATGGCCGCGACACGTTCACCGCGTTCACGCACGGCGCATTCAGCGGCTGGTCGGTCGGCTTCGCGATACCGGCCAACGTGGTGCTGCTCGGGTCGCGCCGCGCCGCATGGCTGATGGCGCTCGGCATCGGGCTGTCGCTGCTCTCCGCGCTCGCCGTGGGCTTCTGGCTCGTGCGCCGCATCTCGCGTCCGATCGCCGAGCTCGCCGCGGCCGCGCCCGTGCTCGGGACCAACAAGGCGTCCATCGCTTACGAGGCCCGCATCGACGAGGTGCGCGAGCTCGCCCGTGCGCTGGCGGAAGCCTCCGAGGCCATTCGCGAGCGGCGCGAGCGGGGCGAGCGCGAACGCGAGGCCCTGCGGGCATCCGATCGCTCGAAGGAGGAGTTCCTCGCGATGCTGAGCCACGAGCTGCGCAATCCGCTCGGTGCCTTGGTCACCGCCGCGCGGCTGCTGCGCGACGCGTCGCCGGACAGCGACGTCTACAAGCGCGCGCAGGAGGTGCTCGAGCGCCAGACACGCCAGATGACGCGGCTCATCGAGGACCTGCTCGACACGAGCCGCCTGGCGATGGGCAAGGTGACGCTCGCGCTCGAGCGCATCGACCTCGGACAGCTTGCCGGCTCCGTGGTCGAGCTCTGGCGCGCGGGCGGCCGGCTCGCGCGGCACGACGTGGTCGTGCGCGCCAAGCCCGCGCTCGTGATCGGCGACCGCGCCCGCTTCGAGCAGGTGATCTCCAACCTCCTCGACAACGCGCTCAAGTTCACGCCGCCCGGGCGCCGCATCTCGGTGGAGGTCACGAGCGAGGGACGTTTCGCGTTCCTCTGCGTGGCGGACGAGGGACGCGGCATCGACGGCGCGGACCTCGAGCGCATCTTCCAGCCCTTCGTGCAGGGGCCGCAGGACGAGAGCCGCAGCGAAGGCGGCCTCGGCGTGGGCCTGGCACTCGTGCGGCGCATCGTGGAGATGCAGGGGGGCGATGTGCGCGCCGAGAGCGAGGGCAAGGACCGCGGAGCGCGCATCGTCGTGCGGCTGCCGCTGGCACCCGACGAGTCCATGTTCCCCCCGGCGAACGAATAATCGGCACGTCGTTCGCGGACCATTCTTGCGAATGAAATTCGCCGGCGTGTCATCGTGTGAATGGCATCACACGTTGCATGGAAATGCGGGTGCTATGTTGCGCGCCATGATTCGATACCGCGTGTCCTCGAGGGTCGTCGCCGTGGCGGAAGACCTGTACCACATCGCCGTGACCGCGACCCGCGAAGACGCGCCGCGAGACGGGGTCATCTGCCGGCGCCAGGAGTGCGGATCGCGCCATGGCGCGGAGCAGATCCGGGAGATCCTCGTGAACCAGGTGACCGCGGCGGTGCAGGCGGTGGGCGGACGCGTCGTGGCGCTGGAGGCGCTTTGAAGAGGGCGCTGCGCGAGCGGGCATGGGCTGTCTCGCCGCACGTCGCGCCCGAGATCGCGCCCTATGCCGAGCTGCTGCCGTACGCCACGCCGCCCGTCGACGTCACGTGCCGCCACGGCTGCCACAGCTACGTCGCCCGCCAGGTCGCGCTGCGCGACCGGTACATCCTCTTCGTAGACCCCCGCACGGGGCAGTTCGGCATCGCGCTGCTGGACGCATCGGGAGGCGTCGAGGCGCGCCAGTATCCGTGCCCCAGCATCGCGATCCGCATGTTCCTGGGGTCCCCCGGGGCGATGGACGAATGAGCGTCAGCGCTTTCCGACACGCGCGGGGGCCATCGGCAGCGTGGCCGAGGGGCCGGGCTCTGATGCCAGCAACCCGAGGGTTCATGGTTTCCTTGGGACATGAGTGCCGCACCTTCCGAGATTCCCTTCATCCGGCCCAACCTGTGGGACAACTGGCGCGTGCGCCTGGACCTGCAGGGCGAGGTCATGTTCTGGACGACCAAGCTGCAATGCTCCGACGACGAGCTCTTCCGCGCCGTGCAGGAGCGGGGGGCGATCGCGAAGGACGTGGCGGCCTACCTGCGCGAGCAGCGCGATGGAGCCGGCTCGGCGGCCTGAGCGTCGCAAGCCCATGCGCAACGAATTCCACGAACCCATCCGTCCGGGACGTCCCGGCCATGGCCGCGCCGTGATGACATCCTCGGTGCGCATGCCCGACTACTGGCGCATCGACCTGTCGCAGCCGTGGCAGGTGCGCTTCTGGACGCGCGAGTTCGACGTGACGGAAGAGCAGCTGCGTGAAGCCCTGCGCGAGGCGGGCGACCATGTGGGCGACGTGCGCGCGCACCTCGAGCGCCGCTAGGCGCCGTTCGCGATTCCCAGTCTTGCGTTGATGCGCCGGCCCAGGTCGTAGAGCCGGTCCCGCCACGGCTCGATGCGATAGCCGTTCTCGCGCGCCTTTTCCTCGCTCGCATCGTCGTCGTACGCCACGTCCGCGAAGGTCACCGTCGCGTCACTCGTGTCGAGCACCGCGAACTGCGCGAGCTTGGAGCCGCGCTTGCGCGCCGCGTCCACCGAGCCGGGGTTCACGAAATACTCGCGTCCGGGTTCGAGGCGTATGCGGCCTTCACTCGCCGCGAGGTCGATGTCGCGCACGGTCTCGCCCACGACCTCGAAGACCTTCTGGTCGTGCGTGTGGCCGAAGAAGCACACATTGCGCGCGGGGAAATCCGCGCGGAGGTACGCCACGTTCTCGATGACGTGCTTGGGGTGCGTCATGTACTGCTGCACGTCGCGCACGCCGCCATGCGTGAGCACGTAGCGGTCCTCGACCAGCGCGTGCGAGGGCAGCGTCTCCAGCCAGGCCGCGGTCTCGGGAAGGAGCTCGCGCCGCGTGCGCTTCAATGCGTGCATCGCCTTGTTCGAGCAGCGCTCGAACCCGAGGCGGCCGGTGCCGATGAGGTCGTGGTTGCCCGCGATGCAGGTCGCCTCGCGCAGGCGCAGGCGTGTGGCGCACTCGTCGGGATCGGCGTTGTAGCCCACGACGTCGCCCACGCAGAGCAGGCGCGAGACCCCGAGCCCGTCGAGCTTCTCGAGCACCGCCTGGAGCGCCTCGCGGTTGCCGTGGATGTCGCCTAGGACGCCGTAGAGCGCCATTGCCGCACGTAGCCGAGGAGGATGTCGCATGCGCGGTCCCACTTCTGCAGGTAGCGCGCGGCCAGGAAGCTCACCCAGGGGCCCGGGTCGCTCCACGCAAACACGTTGTAGACGTTGCGCGAGAGGAGGATCGAGGCGAGCCAGGCGCCGAAGGTCATCGCGCCCTGGTCGGCGAGCGCGCGATACGCCCGGAAATCCAGGTGCAGCGCGAGCCAGCGCCGCGTCGTGCGATAGCGCCCGGTCTCCCATTGCGCGCCGTCCACCAGGAAGTCGTAGGCCGCGCGCATGAGGTTCAGGCCGTTGCATGCCGCGAGGTAGTGCCAGAGCGTGTAGCGCGCGTTGATCTCGAGCAGGTACCACTCGCCGTTGCGCGGGTCGCGCTTGAAATCCATCTTGAAGATGCCCTTGAGCGGGAGGCGGCGCGCGACCTGGCGCCCGATCTGCTCGAGCGCCGCGTCGTGCGCGAGCTCGATGAAGGCGCTCTCGCCATCCACCGGCGGATAGGTGCGGATCTTGCGGCCCACGAACGACACGAGCACCTCGCCCTGGCCGTCGGCGAGCCCGTGGAACGACCACAGGCAATCCTCGCCGCCGGGAATGTATTCCTGGAACGTGAGCTGCTCGCGGAAGAGCGCCACGACCGGGTCGGCCAGGACCTGCGCGCCCGTCTCGAACACGCGCGCCTTGGCATCCCCGGGGAAGAGACGGTCCTTGAGCTGCGAGCCATACCAGTCGACCTTGATGCTCGGCTTGATGAGCACGGCGCCCATGGTCCCGCCGAGCGTGCCGTGGCCGCTGCCTTCCCACGCCAGCTCCTGCGGAATGGGGAGTCCTCGCGCGACGGAAAGCGCCTGGAAGCGATCCTTGGCGATGAGCGCGCGCCCGATGTCCGGGTCGTTCAGGAGCAGCAGGAAGTGACGCTGCAGCCGCTCGCGATGCGCGTAGATCAGCTCGAGCGCGTCGTCGCTGCCGTACATGAGCGGCACGCGCCGGCCGTAGAGGTTGCAAAGCTTGTCGGCGAGGGCCACCAGCGCGTCGACCGCGGCCTCGCCCTGCTCGAGCGGCGGCAGCACGCACTTGCCGATGCAGTAGCGCGAGGCGAAGGCGGCGTCGCGCGGGTCCGGCGAGACCACGATCGCCTGGATCCCCGCGAGCCCGAGGGCGCGCACGAGGCTGATCCCGCCCATGAGGACCACGGGGAGGTGCTTCAAGTCCAGGCGATGCAACGGCAGGTCGAGTTCGTGAGCCATGGATCGTTGGTTCTTGTAGGAGTGTGGGAAATGCTAGTGACGGCTCGATGCACGTGAGTGGTGGCGAAATCGCCACAAAGTGGTCCGGATGGACTAGGCCGCCAGAGCTGATCCGAAAAGAGGGGTGCTTAACCTCGAATCGTTCACAGCCTGGAGGCCCCGATGCTCGTTGCGATTCACCAGCCCACCTTCTTCCCCTGGTTGGGATACCTCGACCGCATGGACGAGGCGGACCTCTTCGTCATCCTCGACCACGTGCAGTTCGAGCGGCGCAACTACCAGAACCGCACGATGATCCGTCTCGAGGACGAGGCGCGGTGGCTCACGGTGCCGGTGGTGCAGCTCTCGCAGAAGGAGAAGATCATCGACAAGAGGGTCGACAACCCAGCCCAGACCGACGGCGACCGGTGGTGGGGGCCCAACAGCTTCAACACGCTCAAGTACGCGTACCGCAAGGCGCCGTTCTTCGAGACGTACGCCGCGGAGCTGCGCGACATCTTCCACGCGAAGTGGGACAAGCTCGTGGACCTCGACATGGCCGGCCTCGAGTTCCTGCGCAAGCACCTCGAGATCTCGACCCCGCTCGTGAAGAGCTCGACCCTCGCGCCCGAAGGGCAGCGCTCCGAGCTGCTGCTCGACATCTGCCAGCGCGTGAAGGCGGGCGCTTTCCTCGGCGGCATGGGCGGCTCGCGCACCTACCTCAACCAGGCGGCCTTCGATGAGGCGCGCATGGGAGTGAAGTGGCAGGAATTCCGCCACCCGGCTTATCCGCAGCAGGGCAGCGCGCCCTTCATCAAGGGATTGTCCGCGCTCGACGTGCTGTTCAACTGCGGGCCGGAGAGCGCCGGGATCCTTCGCAGCTGCCGCACCAGGGCGACCGATGAGCTCCTTGCCGCAGCCTGAATCCACCGCGCAGTGGTACGAAGACAAGGTTCGCACCTATGGCTTCGACCACCGCGGCCTGGGCTTCCGCAGCCGCTCCTCGCAGGTCAAGCGCTTCGAGGCGCTGCTGCGGGTGGGCGAGCTGGACGGACAGCGCGTGCTCGACGTGGGCTGCGGCTTCGGCGACCTGCTCGCGTTCCTGCACGAGCGCGGCATCGAGCCCATCTACACCGGCATCGACGTGTGCGAGCCGATGGTGCGGCGCTGCGTCGAGCGCTTCGGCGAGTCCGGCCGCTTCGTCGCCGCCGACGTGCTCGACTACGAGCCCGCGGGGAGCTTCGACTACGTGCTCGCGAGCGGGCTCTTCGGGCTGGATGCCGAGGACACGCGGGAGCGCATCCTGCCGACGCTCGAGCGCATGGTGAGCTGGGCGCGCACGGGCGTCGCCGTGAATTTCCTGAGCGCCGCCTATCCCAACCCGGCGGAGAACCGCATCTACGTGGAGCCGGGCAAGGCGATCGAGGCGGCCCTCACGCTGGCACCCTCGGTCCGTCTCGACCATACGTACCTGCCGAACGATTTCACCCTGTATCTCTACCGCAGCCCCCTGTGGGCTTGCGATTCCGAAGCGAGGACCGCATGAAGAGAGCCACCGACACCGAAGTCCGTCCGCTCGGCCGCAGCCTTGCCTCGCGCTACGCGGGCCAGACCGTGGTCGCCATCGGTGCGCATCCCGACGACCTCGAGATCGGCATCGGCGGCACGCTCGCGAAGCTGCAGCGCGTGGGCGCCCGCGTGATCATGGTGGTCGCCTCGATCCCGAAGGACTTCGAGATCCGCCTCGCGGAAGCGAAGCGCGGCGCGGAGATCCTGGGGTGCGAGCTGAAGCTCCTGATCGACGACGGCCCCAGGCGCCTGGAGGACGTGAAGACCTTCGACCTCGTGGGCATGCTCGACGCGGTCGTGCGGGAATACCAGCCGGCGGCGATGCTCACGCACAGCTCGGTCGACTTCCACAACGACCATCTGCTGATCTACAACGCGTGCCTGCCCACGCAGCGCCACGGCTTCTTCGACCTGATGTCGTACCACCCGACCAACTGCCGGCCGGTGCCGATCCCGTTCCACCCGAAGATCTACGTGGATGTCACGGACACCATCGACGCGAAGATGCACTCGATCACCGCGCACGCGAGCCAGTTCGGCGGCCGCGGCCTCGACACCGAGATGTACCGCGAGCACGCCCACATGCAGGGCCGCCTCATCGGGGTGCCGTACGCCGAGGGGCTGGAGGCGGTGCGGATGGTGATGGCCTAGTTGTCGCCCCGGCGTAGGCCGGGGCCCAATTTTCGCCGCCGTTCATCCCACTCACCCGCCCGTTCATCCTGCCCGGCCACCCCGGCGGGCGTCATTGCGCCCGGCCGCCGGTATCATGGCGCGGCCATGAATCCGTTCGCACGCCGCCGCATCCCTTCGCTCGAGGGCTTCACGCTCATCGAGATCGTCGTGGTGCTCTTCATCCTGGGCGTCGTGATCTCCATGGCCGCGGT
>Ga0157369_10000857_pt1 | contig 38789 bp, 32 predicted proteins | sample C25metaG_FD_113461 | JGI IMG/M metagenome (GOLD analysis project Ga0157369, IMG submission 113461) | Corn rhizosphere microbial communities from Kellogg Biological Station, Michigan, USA - C2-5 metaG | ecosystem: Host-associated > Plants > Roots > Rhizosphere > Soil | place: USA: Michigan... | reverse complement strand
GGGCGCGAGGCGGAGGAGCGCGCGATGGGCTACATCGAGAAGGTGAACCTCACCCGCTTCGCGGACAACCTGCCGCACATGCTCTCCGGGGGCATGAAGCAGCGCGTCGCCATCGCGCGCGGCATGGCGATGGAGCCCGACATCATCCTGATGGACGAGCCCTTCGCGGCGCTGGACGCGCTCACGCGCCGCAAGATGCAGGACGAGCTGCTCCAGCTCTGGGAGGGCACGAAGTTCACGGTGCTCTTCGTCACGCACTCGATTCCCGAGGCGGTGCGCATCGGCAATCGCATCCTGCTCCTGTCGCCGCACCCCGGGCAGGTGAAGGCCGAGCTCAACAGCGACGGCACGGACGCCGCGGACGCGAGCGGCGTGCGGCTTTCCGAGCGCATCCATCGCATGCTGTTCGCCGAAGGCGAGGCGATCGAGGAGCCCGCCCATGGCTAGCCCGCCCTCGGTGCGGCCCGAGTACGTCCGCGACCAGGTCGACGAGCAGCAGTTCGGCGTCGTCAACAAGCCCCTCACGCCGTGGGAGCGCGTCTACGGCAACGCGCTCGTGCGCAAGACCGCGATCCTCCTCATCCTCGCGGCGGCGTGGCAGGCCTACGCGATGCACCTGGACAACTCGCTGGTGCTTCCCACCTTCATCGACACCGTGAAGGCCTTCGTGGAGCGCATGGAAAGCGGCGAGCTCGTGCGCAAGTCGTGGACCTCCCTCAAGGTGCTGCTGCAGGGCTACGGCCTGGGTCTCGTGATCGCCTTCTTCGTGACGGTGCTCGCGATGGCCACGCGCATCGGCAACGACCTGCTCGAGACGCTCACCGCGATGCTGAACCCGCTGCCCGCCATCGCGCTCCTGCCCATCGCGCTCATCTGGTTCGGGCTGGGCAACGCGAGCATCATCTTCGTCCTCGTGCACGCGGTGATGTGGCCGATCGCGCTCGCGACGCACTCCGGCTTCCTCGGGGTGTCGCCGACCATGCGCATGGTGGGGCGCAACTACGGCCTCACCGGGTTCGGCTATATCGGCAAGATCCTGGTGCCTGCCGCGTTCCCGAGCATCCTCTCGGGGCTCAAGATCGGCTGGGCCTTCGCGTGGCGCACGCTCATCGCGGCCGAGCTCGTCTTCGGGACGACGTCGGGATCGGGCGGCCTCGGCTGGTTCATCTACGAGAACAAGAACGTGCTCGACATCCCGGCGGTCTTCGCGGGGCTCTTCACCGTGATCATCATCGGGCTGCTGGTGGAGAACCTGATCTTCCGCACCATCGCGCGCAGGACCATCGTGCGCTGGGGCATGCAGTCCTGAGCGCTACGAGAGGACCTCGGCCAGGGCGGCGAGGTCCCGCGCCTCGTAGTCGGGACGCACGGCCGGGTCGATCATGAGGTCGCCGGAGCGATTCGACCACGCGCAGCGAAGTCCCGAGAGCTTCGCGCCGAGCACGTCGTTGCCCGAGCCCGCGACGTGCACGAATTCGGCCGTCCCGATGCCCAGCTCCTTCGCGGGCAAGGCGTAGATCGCGGAGTGCGGCTTGTAGGCGCCGGCGCGATCCGACGCGAAGACGTGATCGATCCTCACCGCGAGGCGTGCCGCGAGCGCGCGCAGCATGTCCTCGTCGCCGTTGGAGAGCATCCCGAGCTCGAAGCCGCGCTCGGCGAGCTGCGACAGCGCTCGCTCGGCCTCGGGCCACGGCCGCAAATGGTCCCACGCCGCCATGCAGCGCTCGAGGTCGCGGGAGGACATGCGTTCGCCTGCGCGCGCGAGCACGTAGTCCAGCGCCCGGCGCGTGACGAGGCGAAACGACAGCCTGCCGCCGGGCAGCGAGTTCGTGAGCTGCGCGTACTCGAGCTGCTTCGCGCGCCACTGGCGCACGAGCACCCCCGCGCTCGCGACGCCGCACGACTCCACCAACGGGACCAGCGTTCCCTCGTAGTCGAAGAGCGCGGTGTAGACGTCGAAGGTGATGAGCCGCAGCCGCGGCGCGCCCGTCGCCAAGGCCGCTAGACCTTGTAGTCGAAATTCGGCGGCCGCTTCTCCTTGAGCGATGCGAGCCCCTCGCGCACTTCCGGGCCGTTGAAGCTCAGGAGCTCGAGCGCCGCCGAGTTGTCGAAGATGGGGCCCGCCATGCGCAGCCAGTTGTTCATCGCGTACTTGCTCCAGCGGATCGGGCGCTGGGCGCCGGTCGCGAGCCGCGTCGCCACCTCGAGCGACTTGGCCTCGAGCTCCTCGTCCGGCACGCACAGCGACACGAGCCCGATACGCTCGGCCTCCTCGCCCATCACGGGCTCGCAGGTGAGCACGTAATACTTCGCCTTCGCCATGCCGCAGAGCAGCGGCCAGATCATCGCGGCGTGGTCCCCGGCCGCGAGCCCCAGGCGCGTGTGCCCGTCGATCAGGCGCGCGCTCTTCGCCGCGATCGACACGTCGGCCATGAGCGCCGCGGCGAGCCCCGCGCCCACGGCGGGGCCGTGGATCGCCGAGACCACCGGCTTCGAGCAGTTCACGATGTTGTAGCAGAGCTCGCGGAACTCGCGCAGCGCCTCGGTCTGGCGCTGGAAGTCCTGCGTGAGGCGCTCGACCATGCTGAAGTCGCCGCCCGCGCAGAACGCCTTCCCGGCGCCACGGATGATCGCGACGTTGACCTCCGGATCGCGGTCCACGTCGAGCCACACGCGCGTGAGCTCGCCGTGCGCTTCCCACGGGAGCGAGTTCAGCTTCTCGGGCCGGTTGATGGTGATGCGCACGACGCGCTCGGCGGGACGGTCGAACTGCAGGTACTTGTAGGCGGCGAAGTAGTCGCTCATGGGAGGGTCGCGGGAGTGGAGGGGGAACCGGAACGGGGGATCGAATCGGATGCGGGAACCAGCGCGCGTGCGAGGTCCGCGGCGCTCGTGCGCGGCAGCGCGGTCGCGAGGCGGATCGCTTCGTTCGCGCCGGCCTCGCCGAGCGCCTCGCTCACGTTCTCGCGGAATTTCGCCGCGATCTCGTCGAACGCGAGCGGGTTGTCGGGATGCCCGCGGTTCACGTCGAGGCGCTGCACGATGCGCCGCCCATCGGCGAGCGTCACCTCGAGCAGGCCCGGAAAGGTGCGCGGGAACGGCATCTCGCCCGGCTGTGCCGTGCGATAGGTGACCTTCGCCGCGAGCTCCAGGAGCTCCGCGCGCGCGAGGTTCGGCGCCGCGAAAGTGCGATGGCCGATGGAGCCATCGACCATGCGGGCGGCCAGCAGGAACGGCAGGCTGAACTTCGCGGCGTAAGGCGTGCGGGGACGGCGCTTGTCCTCGATCGGATCGCAGATGAGCGGCTGCTCGATCGCGGGCACCACGCACTCGATGCGCTCGATGTCGCGGGGCGCGACACCGCTCGCCACGAGCGCCCCGGCGCAATCGATGAACGCGTGCGCGAAGTGGCAGCACGGATACGGCTTGATGGAGACGCGCGTGACTTCCCAGCGCTGTCCCAGCCCGGCCGCGAGAAGCTCCGGCTTCGCATCTTCAGCCAGGCCGTGCGTGCGCAGCAGGCCGTCGCGTCCCTCGAAGACGCTCGCGGGACCGGTCATGCCCGCCGCGGCGAGCGATGCCGCGACCAACCCGGCGTGCGCGCTCCAGCCGGCGTGGACACTCTTGGCCGACGATCCGTTCGACAGGTATTCATTGATGCCCGAGGCCATGCTGCCCGCGAGCCCGAGCGCATGCGCGGTGCGCCCCGCGTCGAGCCGCAGCAACCGCGCCGCCGCCGCCGCCGCGCCGAAGATGCCCGCGACGGAGGTCGTATGGAAGCCACGCCGGTGAAAGCCGCCGCCGGAAGCGAGCCCCACGCGCGCCGCGACCTCCCATCCGGCGACGAACGCCGCGACGACCTCCTCTCCGCTCGCCTTGCGCGCCTCGCCGAGCGCCATGACGGCGGGGGCCACGATGGCGCTGCCGTGCACGATGCCGTCGGTATGCGTGTCGTCGTAGTCGAGGACGTGCGCCGCGATACCGTTGGCGAGCGCGGCCCAGGACGCGGAAAGCGCGACCGGGCTGCCCCACACGGCGACGGATCCCGCGGAGCCGTCGAGCGCGCGGATGCCCGCGAGCGCGCTCGCCGCGTTCTCGTGCGCGCGCCCGCGGATGGCAACGCCGACGGTGTCGAGCAGGTGACAGCGCGCCGCATCGACCGCCGCCCGCGGCAGGTCGGCGTGGCGAAGGTTCGCGACGAAAGCCGCGAGCGCCGCCGCGGGCGTGCCGGGCATGGACGTCAGCTCCCCGGCAGCCCGTGCGCCGAAGGGAAGAAGAAGTCCTTCCACGACGTGGGCTGCGCGCCGATCCGCCCGATCCGATGCAGGAAGACCGCGACCGGATAGGTGTTGCTCGGCTGCAGGCGGAAGGCGATCTTCGGGTTGTCGAGCATCGCCATCATGTCCTCCAGCTTCGTCTTCTCCTTCGTCACGCGCAGGTAGATCTCCGCGGCCTTGCGATGGTCGCCGCGAATGAGCTCCATCGCGTCTCCCATCGCCTCCACCACCGCTTTCGTGGCCTTCGGGTTCTCGTCGACGAACTTCGACGTCGCGTAGAGGACGATCAGGGTCGCGGGTCCGCCGTAGACGTCGTAGCTGTCGAGCACGGCGTGGATGGCGGGATTCTTGAGCTCCATGAAATCGTACGGCGCGGCGGTGAAATGCGACGTGATCTGGTTGCCGAAGCCGGAGATCATCGCCGCGGCGGCATCGGGGTGCCGCATCGACACGGTGAGCGGATCGAGCTTGGTGTAGCTCGCGTCGCCCCAGAGCTTCGCGGCCGCCATCTGCAGGGTCACCGCCTGCATCGAGGTCTTCACCGCGGGGAGCGCGATGCGGTCCTGGTCGGTGAAGTCGGCGATCGTCTTCACGTTGGGATCGCGCGTGGTGAGCGTCATCGGCACGTCGCTCACGGCGGCCAACCCCTTCACGTCGCCCTTGCCGCCGCGGGATTTGTCCCACAACACGATGAGCGGGCCCACGCCGCCGGCCGACAAGTCGACGGCATGCGACAGCAGCGCGTCGTTCACGGTCGCGCCGCCCGAGAGCTGCACCCATTCCGCCTTGAGCTCGATGCCGTCGGCCTTCGCGCGCTTCTCGACGAGCTTCTGGTCCTCCATCACGACGAGCGGCAGGTAGTGGATGCCGAACTGGCGCGCGATCTTCACTTCGGTCACTTCGGCGCGCGCCAGCCCGCTCGCGGCCATGACGGCCGCCGCCACCATGCCCAGGAGCCCGAATGCCGCCTTCGAATGCTTCATGGTCCCTCCTTCTCCTCCGTGTTGTGCACCGGGCCGGTTGCCGCTCGATCGCCGCGGAACTTCGGCTTCCTTTTCTCCCTGAACGCGCGCACGCCCTCGTCGCGCTCGCCGCTCGCGATGGCGAGCGCGAAGAGCTTGTTCTCGTAGTCGAGCCCCGCCGCGAGGTCGAGGTCGGGGCTGCGCAGCACCGCGTCGCGCGCGGCCATGAGCGACACCGGACCCTTCTCGCGCCACCGGGCGCAGATCGCGAGAGCCTCCGCGATGAGCGCCTGGGGCTCGCATACGCGATTCACCAGCCCGATGCGGAAGGCCTCCTCCGCGTCGATCGCCTCGCCGAGCGTCACGAGCTCCATCGCGCGGCCGAGCCCGACCAGGCGCCCGAGGCGCTGCGTGCCGCCGCTGCCGGGGATCACGCCGAGGTTGATCTCGGGCAGCCCCAGCTTCGCGCCACGCGCCGCGATGCGCAGCGTGCACGCAAGCGCGAGCTCGAGCCCCGCGCCGAGGCAATGGCCGTTGATCGCCGCGATCGACGGCAGGCGCAGCGTCTCGAGCAGCCGCGGAAGCTCCCGCCGCAGCTGCGCGCGCGTCGAGAGCTCGCCCTCCACCGTGCGCTGCGCCACCTCGTTGATGTCCGCGCCGGCGGAGAACGCCTTGTCGCCCGCGCCCGTGATGACGATCGCATCCGCCGCCCCGCCCGCCTCGAGCTCGCGCAGGTGGGCCACGCATTGCTCGCGCAGCGCCAGGCTCATCGCGTTGCGGCGCGCGGGATCGGAGAGCGTCAGGATCGCCACGCGCTCCTCGATGCGCAGCTCGACCCGTGCGCCTGCCTCAGCCATGGTCGTGCCTCCTGAGCTCGGCCTTGATCGTCTTGCCGCCCGCGTTCTTGGGCAACGCGTCGACGATCTCGATGCTGCGCGGCTTCTTGAAGTCGGCGAGGTGGCGCATGCAGTGCGCCTGCACCGTCGCGAGGTCGAGCGATTCGCCCGCGCGCACGACCAGGAATGCCTTCACCGCCTCGCCCCATTTCGCGTCGGGCACGCCGACCACGGCCGCATCGAGCACCGAGGGATGGAGCATGAGGACCTGCTCGACCTCGGCTGGATAGATGTTCACGCCGCCGCTGATCACGACGTCCGACAGCCGGCTCACGAGGTGCAGGAAGCCGTCCTCGTCGAGATAGCCCAGGTCGCCGGTATGGAACCAGCGCCCGGTGAACGCGCGTTGCGTCTCCTCGGGGCGGTCGCGGTAGGTCGTCATCACGGACGGATTGATGCACCAGACCTCGCCCACCACGCCCGGCGCGCACGGGCGGCCCTGGGGATCGGCGATCATGAGCTCCACGTTGCGGAAGGGCTGCCCCACCGACCCGGGCTTGCGCAGCTGGTCCGCCGGGCGCAGCACCGTCATGCTGTTCGATTCGGTCGAGCCGTAGTAGTCGTAGAGGTCGGGGGTGAGCTTCTCGATCACGCGGCGCTTGGTGGCGAGCGGCAGCGGCGAGCCGCAGGTGACGAGGCGCTTGAGCGTTGCGGTCGAGCGCGACACGCCCCCGCGCTCGACCGCCTCGACGATCATGGTGAGCATCGTCGGCACCGAAAGCGCGGAGGTGATGCGCTCGCGCTCGACGATCTCGAGAAAGCCGGCGGCATCGAAGTGCGGCATGATCCGCACCGTGGCGCCCGCGTAGAGGTGCATGAGCGTGAACGTGAGTCCCGCCGAGTGCACCTGCGGCATGGTGCCGAGGTAGCGGTCGCGCTCGTCGAGGCCGTATTGCACGGTCGCGTTCAGCACCCAGATCATGCGCGCGCGGTGCGTGGCGAGCGCGCCTTTCGGCTCGCCCGTCGTGCCCGAGGTGAACATGAGGCTGAAGAAATCGGTCTCGGCGACGTCGGGCAGCCGCACGCCCGAGCGTGGGGCGACGAGCGATGCGAGGGCGAGCGCGCCGTCCTCGTCCGCGGCCGCATCGACCTGGACCAGCGTGAAGGGCGCGATGGCGGACTTCCCGGCGGCTTCGTGCACGACGGCCGCGCCCGATCGCGTGGTGACGATCACGCGCGGCCGCGCCTGGCGCAGGATGGCCGAGACCTCGAATGCCTTGTAGCGCGGGTTGATCGGCGAGAAGATCGCGCCGGAGCGGGCCACGCCCAGGACCACGATCACGTAGTCGATGCAGTTCGGCAGGTACGCGCAGACGACGTCGCCGCGCGCGATCCCCAGCGCCACCAGCGATCGCGCGAAGGCATCGACCCGCGCATCGAGCTCAGCGTAGGTCACCGAGCGCTCGCCGTCGTGCAGCGCGCATTTGCCCGGCTCGATGCGCGCGTACTGGCGCGGCACGACCCCCACCGTGAGCTCGGTGCCCGCCACGCGCACGCCTTGCAGCGCTTCGTTCATGCGGCGTCCGCCCGAGAGGCGCACGCGTCGATCGCCTCCATGAGCGGAATCTCCGCCGGGCAGATGCGATCGAGCTCCGGCGTCGCGCGCGCCTTCAGGGCCCGCGCATCCGCGGCGACGTCGCCGACGCGCGAGCCGCCGCGCGCGTCGCGCTCGTCGAGCGCCAGCATCATCACGCGATTCACCTCCGCCGGGCCCGCGTGGCCGGGACGGGTGTCGGTCGCCGAATGGCACGCGCCGCAGGTGAGGCAGCCGTTGTGCCGCTCGATCATGGCGCGATCGCGCTCCTGCGGCGGCATCGTGCGCGGCGTGCGGCGATCGGGCTCGGCGGGCTCGAGGCCGCCCTGCACGCGCTTGAACGACTCGAAGAAAGGCGTCAGGTCGTTCACGAGGTCGCGCAGCACCGGCAGCGCCCGAAGCGGCGCCACGCGGACCACGTCCGTGCCCAGGTCCGCGATGGTGGCCTGGCAGGAAAGCATCTCGCGCCCGTTCACGATGATCGCGCACGAGCCGCACATGCCGGCCCGGCAGGAGAAGCGGAAGCCGAGCGTGGGATCCAGGTGCTCGCGCACGTGCAGCAGCGCGTCGAGCACGCGGCTCGTGGGCGAAGGCACCGGCACCTCGAAGCGCGCGGGCTTGCCGCGGTCGGTGCGCGCCACCTCGAGGACGATCGTGTGAAAGGGTTTCTGCGCCATGGAGGTGCGTCCTCAGATTTCGGTGGTGAAGCCGGTGGTGGCCGTGGCCTTCTCGGTCGGGATGACGGTGTCGCCCTGCAGCTCCTCGGGCTTGCGCCGCGTGAAGCGCACCGGCCGGCGCTCCGCGCGGATCGCGCCGTCCTCGCCGCGCGACATGAAGATGTTGTAGAGGCCTTCGGGGCTCGTCTTCGGGAAGTCCTCGCGGTAGTGGCTGCCGCGGCTTTCCTCGCGCAGCAGGGCCGACGCGCGGATCATGCGCGCGACGACGAGGAGGTTCTCCACGTTGATGCGCTCGTTCAGCACGGCGTCTCCCGTGGGATCGCGCGCGATCGGCACCTGGGCCAGCGCCCGCTCGATGCGGTCGAGGTCGGACTGCGCCTGCTCCAGGGAATCGGCGCTGCGGATGATGCCGATGCGGTCCCACGCCACGCCGCCCAGCTCGCGTCGCAGCGCGAACGGGTTGCCGCCGCCGTCGCGTGGCGCGAGCTTGCGCGCGCTGCGCTCGGCCTCCGCCGCCGCGGGTTCCGCACGCGCGGCGCCCGCCAGGTGGCGCACCATCGCGTCGCCGGCGACAGCGCCGAACACGATGGATTCCGCGACGCCATTGCCGCCGAGGCGATTGGCGCCGTGCACGCCGCCCGCGTCCTCGCCCGCCGCATAGAGTCCCGGGATGCTCGTGCGGCACTCGGGGTCGATGCGCATGCCGCCCATCTGGAAGTGCGAGGTCGGCGTCACCGGGATCGGCTGCTGCGCCATGTCGATGCCGATCGAGAGGCAGCGCTTGTACATGCCGGGCGAGGACTTGAGGAGGAATTCGCGCCCGAGGTGCCGCACGTCGAGGTGAACGCCGCCTTCCGCGCAGCCACGGCCCGCGCGCATCTCCATGAAGCTCGAGCGCGACACGCGATCGCGCGTGGAGCGCTCCATCTTGGCGGCGTCGTAGCGCGCCATGAAGCGCTCGCCCTGCGCGTTCAGGAGATGGCCGCCGGCGCCGCGCAGGCCCTCTTCCAGCACGACGCCGGTCATCACCGATTCGCCGGCGATGAGCCCGGTCGGATGGAACTGCATCATCTCCATGTCGACGAACTCGGCGCCCGCGCGGAATCCCATGGCGAGGCCGTCGCCGGTCTTCTCGAGCGCGGCCGGCGTGATGCGATAGAGCGGCGCCGCCCCGCCGGTCGCGAGCAACGTGGCGCGCGCCGACATGCGGATGGTCTCGCCGGAGTTCATGTCGAGCAGGAGCGCGCCGCACACGCGCTCGTGGTGCTCGTCGAACAGCACGTCCACGCCGCGGACCTCGTTGAGGATCCTGATGTCGCGGATCAGGACCTGCTCCGAGAGCCGGCTCATGAGCTCGATGCCCGTGAGGTCGCCCCGGTGCACCGTGCGGTTGAACGATTGCCCCGCGAGCGCGCGCTGGTGGATGGTGCCGTCGGCGTTGCGGTCGAAGTAGCAGCCGAACTTGTTCTCGAGCTCGATGATGCGCTCAGGCGCCTGCGTGACGAGCACCCACGCGAGCTCCTGCTGGTTGATCAGGCCGCCGCCCCGCAGCGTGTCGTCGTAGTGCTGCTCGAAGGAATCGCGCGCGTCGAGCACGACGTTGTAGCCGCCCTGCACCATCCGCGTGCAGCCGCTCTTGCCGAAGAGGCCCTTGCTCGCCACGACGATCTTCAGGCGCGGATCCGCATCGTGGGCGCGAATCGCCGCGTAGAGCGCGGCACCGCCGCCGCCGAGGATCAGGATGTCGCAGGCTTCATGCCGCATGGGCCGTGCTCCGGAAGGAATGTTCGCTGTAGCCGAGCGCCGCCGAGATGCGCGCGGCGGCACGAAGGACGAGAGGAATCTCGCGCTGGATGTAGGCGGCGTCCATGCGGAAGGCCGGCACGCCGATGCCGCAAGCGGCGACGACCTCGCCGGCGTGGTCGCGCACGGGTGCCGCGATGCCGCCGATCTCGGGATGGTTCTCCGCGAGGGTGACCGCGTAACCCTGCGCACGCACCTCGGCGAGGCTCTCGCGGATCCTGCGCCGGTCGGTGACCGTCTTCGGCGTGCGCCGCTCGAGCGGCCGCTCCAGCACGAGCTCGGCCACCTCGGGATGGAACGCGAGCATCGCGCGGCCGGTCGCCGTGCACCAGGTCGGGTTCATCTGGCCCAGCCGCGTCTGCACGCGCACCGAGCGCGCGCTCTCGACGCGCGCCACGTACACCGCGGTGCCCGAGGGATCGAGCACCGCGAGGTGGACCGTCTCGCCCGCCTCCTCCACGAGCTTGTCGAGCACCGGCAGCGCGATCTTCACGAGGTCGAGGTCGCGCAGCGTGGCCGAGCCGATGCGCCACGCCTTGAGCGTGAGCGAGTAGCGGCCCGAGGCCGGATCCTGGCGCGCGAAGCCGGTGTGCACGAGCGTCGAGAGCATGCGGTGCACGGTGCCCTTCGGGCGTCCCGTGGCGCCGACGACGTGGCCCAGCGTCACCGGCCCCGGCGCGTCGCCGAGCGCCTCGAGGATCTCGAGCGTCCCCGCCGCGGAAGCGATGACCTGGTTGCGGTTCGCGGCCATGCGCGTCGGCCTAGCCCTTCGCCTCGATGTGCGCCTTGCGGATCACGTCGGCCGAGGAGTCGATTTCCCGCTTGATGAATTTCGCGAGGGCCTCGGGCGTGCCGCCGGTGGGCTCCGCGCCCTGCGCGCCGAGCGCCTTCACGATGTCCGGCATTCCGAGGACGGCGTTCACTTCCTTGTTGAGCTTCGCGACGACTTCCTGCGGCGTGCCCTTCGGCGCCACGAGGGCCACCCAGAAGACCTGGTCGTAGCCGGGAAAGCCGCTCTCGGCGACGGTCGGCACGTCGGGCAGCTCGGGGGAGCGCTTGGCGCCGGTCACGGCGAGCGCGCGCATCTGGCCGTCCTTCGCGAAATTCACGATCGCGGGCAACCCGGCCACGACGACGGGAACGTGGTTCCCGATCGCGTCCGTCACCGCGGGACCGCCGCCCTTGTAGGCGATGGGACGGATGTTCACGCCGGCCCTGAGCTTCAGGAGCTCCCCCGAGAGCTGCTGCGAGGATCCGACGCCCGCATGGCCGTACGCGAGCGCGTTCGGATCCTTCTTCGCCGCCGCGATGAGCTCCGCGAGCGTATGGATCGGCTGCGACGGATGCACCGCGATCACGTTCGGCATCGAGGCGATCCCCACGACGGGCACGAAATCGCGCTCCATGTCGAACGGCAGGTCCTTGTACAGGCTCACGTTCACCGCGTTGCCGTTGCTCGCGGCGAGCAGCGTGTACCCGTCGGGCGGCGACTGCGCCACGACCTGGCTGCCGATGATCGCGTTGGCGCCCGCGCGGTTCTCGACCACGACCGCCTGCCCCAGGCGCTCGGTGAGCTTCCTCGAGAGGATGCGCGCCACGACGTCCGTGCTGCCGCCCGGCCCGTACGGCACGATGATCTTGATCGGCTTCGAGGGATACGCGTCCTCGGCATGGCTTGCGGGCGCGCTCCCGAATGCGAGAAGCGCGGCCCCCACGATCCAAAGTCGTCTCTTCAGCTCCATCGCTCCTCCTCCTCCTGCATTGATGCGTAGATGCCCTCGCGGGCCTACGCCACGGCCGCCGCGGGGTGACGCAAGGCGGACTGGGCGGCGGCGTTCTCGCCCGCGATCCTTCCGCTCACGAAGCATTCGGCGAGGTTGCCGCCGGACAGATAGAGGAATCCCCAGATGCTGCCGAGCTCGCCCGCCACGTACAGGCGCGGGATCGGCTCGCCGAACGGGTTCAGCACGCGCTGTGCCACGTCGTGCGCGAGGCCGCCCTGCGTATTCGAGACCACCGGCCACATCTCGCCGAAATAGAACGGCGCGCGCGCGACCGGGCGGCGCGTGCCCTGCGGCCGGCCCCACTCGTCGGGCTCGCCCGAGGCGCAGAGCGCGTTCCAGCGCTCGAGCGTCGCGCGCAGGTTGTCCTCCGGGACCTCCATGAGGCGCGCCAGCTCCTCCACTGAAGCGGCGCGCTTCAGGATGCCGAGCTCCACTTCCTTCAGGTTGTCGTCGCTCCACTCGTACGGCTTCACGTGCGGATCGTTCACGAACGACTTCGCGACCGGGTACATGCGCCGGCCGTCCTCGTCGAACACCATGAACGCCGGCATCGCGGGAAAACGCATGCGCGAGGGATCGTAGCGATCGAACGGCCGATGGCCCGTGTCGTGCACGTACGGCTCGTACTCGTTCATGAAGCGCTCGCCGTCCTGGTCGACCAGGATCCACGACATCGCCACGTTCGCCTCCTGTACCTGGGGCGTCCAGTCCGGCAGCTTCTTGCTGCGGATGCCGAAGATGTAGGCGGGATCGGTGTGGCGAAAGCCGTAGCTGCCGTGGAAGTGCCACATGTGGCGCAGGTCCGCGCCCGCCTCCTGCGCCATGCGGATGCCGTCGCCGGTGTTGCCGCGCGTCGCACCCGGAAGCACGGGATGGAACTGCCAGTACTGCCGCTGCAGCTCCGCGCCCGACTCGAATCCGCCGCACGCGAGGACGACCGCGCGCTCGGCGTGGAGGCGCGTGGTCCTGCCATCGATCGCGCATTCGAGGCCCTGCACGTCGCCCGACGGGCCGCGCACGAGTCGCCGCGCCTCGCACGAGTAGCGCACCTCGATGCCGCGCGCCCTCACGTTGTCGTCGACCACCTTGAAGGCGTTGATGCCGGCGCGCAGCGAGCGCGCGTGCGGGTATTCGGCGCGCGGGTCGAACCCCGGGACGCTTTCCACCTCGATGAAGCGGAACACGTCCCAGCCCGGCAGCGGGTAGTTCGCGGGGCGATCGAGCACCGTGATCTTCGCCCCGTTGATGGCCGCGAGCCTGCGGACGCGCTCCTCGAGCTGCGTCATCTCGATCGCGAAGGCGGCGAGCAGCTCGTCGGGCGTCGTGCCGTCGTTGGTGGCGCGCAGGTACTCGAAGGCGCGCGCCGCATCGGTCGCGACGCGCAACCCGCCGCCCGAGCAGATGGAGATGCCGCCGGGAATCGACATCTTCTCGACGACGAGCACGCGGCTGCCCGCGTCGTGCGCGGCGATGGCCGCGGCGCCACCCGCGAATCCGTATCCAACCACGATCACGTCGAAGGGGGCTTGCGGCACGATGGGACGGTCCATGGCGATTGCGGAGGGGTTCTACAATGCAGAACGGCGCTGGCAGCTTCATCCACCCTATTCCGCGCCGGGGCGAGCTGTCAATCACCTTGCGCAATAGCGCGGTCTCTGCATCGCGTTCCGCATTGCGGACGGTTGCGTGGAACAGGGTGCCGGGCGAAGATGGCCCTTCCACGCCCCAAGGACCCGCGATGCCGCACTCGACCTACCTCGCCGACCGCATGGGACGCGCGGAGATCGCGCCCCGGGGATCGTTCGAGGCCGGCAGCTTCCAGTCGCTCACCCTCACCTACACCGCGGGCTTCTTCGGCATCGACGACACCGGCTCGATCAAGATCGTCCACCGCTTTGCCTCCGACATGGGTCGTCCGCAATTCACCGATCCCGCGGGGCCCAACTACACGACGGTGGAAGCCTCCAACGGCGCGCTGCTCGACGTGCAATACGACGGCAAGCGCAACATCCGCCCGTGGGACAAGACGCTCTTCATCCGCGTGGTGCGCGGCTTCCTGCGCGAGGGCGACCGCATCGTGGTGCGCTTCGGCGATCGTCGCGGCGGCTCGCCGGGCATCCGCATGCAGACCTTCCACGAGCCGACCTTCGAGTTTCGCGTGCTGGTCGACGCGTGGGCCACGTACGAGTACGTCGAGCTTCCGGAGCAGCCGTTCGTCTCCATCGAGGCCGGGCCGCCCGTCCTCTACAAGGCCGTGCTGCCGACGCTCCGGCGGCGCGGCGAGCCGTTCAAGCTCGGCTTCAAGGGCGAGGACCGCTGGGGCAACCCGTCGCACAAGGTGGGCGCGACGTTCCGCCTGGAACCGAGCCTGCCCGTCGCGGGACTGCCCGCCACGATCACGATGCGGCCCGGCGAATACGCGAAGGTCGTCGACGGCCTGCGCTGCGACGATTCGGGCGACCTCGTCATCCGCGTGCTGGACGCGCGCGGTGCGGTCGCCTGTACCAGCAATCCGCTGCGCATCGCCGCGGAAGCGCCGTTGCTGCCCTACTGGTGCGACCTGCACGGCCAGTCCGAGGAGACCATCGGCACCAATTCGGCGGCGGAGCTCATCGAGTTCGCGCGCGACCGCGCCTTCCTCGACGCGATGAGCCACCAGGGGAACGATTTCCAGATCACCACGCCGTTCTGGGAGGAGCTCAACCGCCTGAGCGCCCTCCACGACCGCGACGGCGAGTTCGTGATCTTCCCGGGCTACGAATGGTCCGGGAACACCGGGCTCGGCGGCGACCGCAACGTCCTCTTCCGCCACGAGGGCCGCCAGATCCATCGATCGCACCACGCGCTGGTGGAGGATCGCGGCGACGTGCTCACCGACGCGAATACCGCGAGCGATCTCTTCCGCGCGCTCGAGGGCGAGGATTGCGTGGTCTTCGCGCACATCGGCGGACGCTACGCCGACATCGAGATCTCGCACGACGCGCGTCTCGAGCGCTCGGTGGAGGTGCATTCCGATTGGGGCACGTTCGAATGGCTGCTCGAGGACGCCTTCCGCCAGGGATACCGCGTGGGAATCCTCGCGAACAGCGACGGCCACAAGGGGCGGCACGGCGCGAGCCATCCGGGCGCATCGCTCTTCGGCGCGTACGGCGGGCTCTCCTGCCTGCTCGCGCGCGAGCTCACGCGCGACGCCCTGCTGCAGGCGCTGCGCGCGCGCCACCACTATGCGACCACGGGCGCGCGCCTGCTGCTCGAGACGAGCGCGCGTTGCAGCCGCCCGGTCGAGCGCTTCGACGCGGATCCGGCCCTGGGGCCCGCGGCGTCCGCGCCCGCGGTCCGCCTCATGATGGGCGACATCGCGCGCACCGGCGAGGAGCGCGCGATCTTCCGCGTCGAGGCCGTCGCCTCGGTGCCCATCGAGCGCATCGAGATCCGCAACCGCTTCGAGACGCTGGAGACGGTGAGGCCGTACGGGCGCGGCGAGCTCGGGCGCCGCATCCGCGTGATCTGGGAAGGCGCCGAGTATCGCGGCCGGGGACGGCAGACGGTGTGGGACGGGAACGCCACGATCGACGGCAATGCGGTGCGGCGCATCCGGCCCATCAACATGTGGAACCTCGACAAGAAGGTCGAGCAGGTCGATGCCCACCACGTGCGCTGGACGGCGCTCTCGACCGGCAACTTCGGCGGCTTCGACGCCTGGCTCGAGAGTGCGGACGCGGGCTCCATCGCCATCGACACGGCGCTCGTGAAGGCGAAGGTCGCCATCGCGGACATCGGCTACGAGGACACGGTGTTCGACGCCGGCGGCATCCAGCGCCGCATTCGTGTCTTCCGGCTGCCGGAGGAGAATGCGCACGTGCGCATGACGTACGAGCGCGAGGTCGCGCTCACGGCCGCGCACGACAACGCGCTCTACGCGCGGGTGACGCTCGAGGACGGGCACCTCGCGTGGTCGAGCCCGATCTACCTCCTCGCCGCAAGACGCTGAGCGCGCACGCGCATCAATGCAGGCTCGTCACGATGATGCCCGCGCCGCCCGCGAGGAGGATGCCGAGCACGATCCGGGCGAAGCGCCCGGTGTCGAGGCGCGCATAGATGCGCCGCCCGATCCACGCGCCGGCGACGGTTCCCGGAAGCGCCACGAGCAAAAGGAATCCCACGCGCGCGTCGAGGATTCCCGCGCCGGCCTGGGTGACGAGCGCGAGCGCGAGGATGCTGAGGTTGTACCCCTGGAAGACCGCGCGGCGCTCGTCTTTCTCCCACCCGCGAAACTCGGCCCACAGCGTGGGCAGGATTCCCGAGAGCCCCGCCAGCCCTCCGAAGATCCCGCCGGCGAAACCGATGGCGGCATCGGCGCCGCGGCCGCCCCCGTGCCACGGAACGCGCCGCCCCTTGAGCAGCAACAGCGCGCACGTGACGATGAGGACCCCGCCCACGAACAACCTGAAAGCGTGCGCGTCGACGTGGGGAAGCAGCGCCACGCCCATGGGGACGCCGAGAACGCCGCCGAGCACGAACGGCGCGAGCCGCCGAAAATCGATCGCGTGCCGGATCGCGGGCAGCGTCTGCAGCTGCCCTGCCACGGAGCACGCGATGGTGAGCGGTGAGGCGAGGACCGGCGGCAGCACGTTCACCCAGATGGGCAGCGCGGTCATGCCCGTCCCGAAGCCCGTCAGCCCGTTGACCAGCCCGCCGGCGAAGGCGCCGAGCAGGACGAGAGCCAGCGCCGTGGTCGTCATGCGCGCATGATACGGGCGAGCCCATGACGCCGAAAGCAAAATCGGCGTCGCATCGGTTAAAGCGCGGCCGCGGCCGCCGGGCGAGACTCTCGCGATTCAACCACGACGGAGAAGCGCAAATGCAAGGCCGCCTTTCATGGATGCTCGGCGCCGCCGCGGTCCTCGTCGCCTTGTGCGCGGGCAGCGCGATGGCGCAGCCCAGGTATCCGGCCCGCACGGTGCACATGCTCGTGGGCTATGGTCCCGGCACGACCTCGGATGTCTTCGCGAGGCTGGTCGCGAAGAGCCTGACCGACCGCTGGCACGTGGCGGTGGTCGTCGACAACCGGCCCGGCGCCGCGGGGACGATCGCGGCGCAGGCCGTGGCCTCGGCGCCGCCGGACGGCTACACGCTCATGCTCATCTCGAATGCGTTCACGCTCGGGCCGCTGCTGCAGAAGGAGCTGCCGTACGATCCGTTCCGGGATTTCGCGGCGATCACTCAGATCGCGCAGACCCCGAACATCTTCCTCGCGAGCAAGACGCTCGGCGTGAGCAACCTGAAGGAGTTCATCGAGCTCGCCCGCAAGGAGCCCGGGAAGCTGCAGTACTCCTCCTCGGGGCGCGGCACGCCGAGCCAGATCTCGGTCGAGCTCTTCAAGTCGATGGCCGGGCTCAAGATCCAGGAGATTCCCTACAAGGACAGCAACCTCGCCTTCACCGACGTCATCTCCGGCACCGTGTCGCTCAACGCGCCGGGCCTGGCGCAGGGGCTGCCTTACGTCGCCGCCGGCCGCGTGGTGACCCTGGGCATCACCGGATCGAAGCGCTCCGTCGCGGCGCCCGACATCCCGACGCTCGCCGAGGCCGGCCTGCCCGGCTACGAGGCCTACGGGTGGCACGGCATCTTCGCGCCGGGCAAGACGCCGCCCGAGATCGTGGCGTTCCTGCACGACGAGATCGTCGCGATCCTCGACGATCCGAAGAACAAGGCGGTGTTCCAGAAGCAGGGCGCGGAGATCGTGGCGAACACGCCCGACGAATTCAGGGCCTACCTGAAGGCCGACTACGAGAAGTGGCATAAGCTCTTCGACGAGGTCGGCATCCGCCCCGAATAGGCGGGCGCGGGAGCAAGAGGAGAGGAAGTTGAGAGTCCGGTTACTGGGAACGGGAACACCGACGCCGTCGCTGCACCGCATGTGCTCGGGCTACGTGGTCGAGGTGGGCAACGACGTCATCGTCTTCGACCACGGCTTCGGGGCACATCATCGCCTGCTCGAGCTGGGCATCCCGCCCACGCGCGTCACGCATTTCTTCTGCAGCCACCTGCACTACGACCACATGGGCGACTACCCTCGCCTGCTCCTCACGCGCTGGGACCAGGGCGCCGGGCGCATCCCGGAGCTCAAGGTGTACGGCCCGCCGCCGATCAAGGCGGTGACAAAGGCGCTGTTCGAGGAGGGAGGTGCCTTCTGGCCCGACCTCGTGGCGCGCACCGAGCACATGTGCAGCGTGTCGATCTATCACGCGCGCGGCGGCGCCGGCGAGCGCAAGAAGCCCTCGCCCGAGGTGACCGAGATGCGGCCGAACGACGTGGTGCAGGGAAACGGATGGAGCGTGCGCGCCGCCGGCGTGGCCCACTTCGGGCCGCAGCTCGTCTCGTACGGCTTCCGCCTCGACTCGCCCGAAGGCTCGTTCGTCTACTCCGGCGACAGCGGGCCGTGCGCGTCGATGGAGCGCCTGGCGAAGGATTGCGATGTGCTGGTCCACATGTGCCACTACCTCTCCGGGACCGAGCTCTGCCCCGAGTTCGCGGAGTCGTGCATGGGGCACCGCGAGCTCGCGGCCCTCGGCGAGAAGGCCGGTGTGAAGAACCTCGTCATCACGCACGTGACCGAGCAGATCGACCAGCCAGGCGTGCGCGAACGCGTCGTCCGCGAGATGTCCGAGCTCTACACGGGCAACCTCATCTTCGGCGAGGACCGGATGGAGATTCCGGTCAAGGGTCCCGCGGCCGCGAAGCTTCTCTAGAGGCTGGGCCGCGGCCGCGACGTCGATGCGGCGCCGCTCACCCGCGCCGCGCGGCCTCGATCGCCGCGACGTCGATCTTGCGCATCTGCATCATCGCGTCGAACGCGCGCTTGGCCGCGGCGCGATCCGGGCCGGTGACGGCCTGGGTCAGCACGACCGGCGTGATCTGCCACGAGATGCCCCACTTGTCCCTGCACCAGCCGCAGGCATGCTCCTGGCCGCCATTGCCGACGATCGCATTCCAGTAGCGATCGGTCTCCGCCTGGTCGTTCGTCGCGACCTGGAAGGAGAACGCCTCGTTGTGCTTGATCGCGGGCCCGCCGTTGAGGCCGAGGCACGGGATGCCCATCACGGTGAACTCGACCATGAGCGCGTCGCCCTGCTTGCCCGAGGGAAAGTCTCCCGGCGCGCGGTGGATGGCACCGACGGACGAATCGGGGAAAGTGCGCGCGTAGAACCGTGCCGCGTCCTCGGCATCGCGGTCGAACCACAGGCAGATCGTGTTTTTCGCCGGCTTCACCATGTCGTCTCCAGGTCTGGACTGCGCACTATGCCATCCGCTCGATCACGCGCACCACCGACTCGCGGTACTCGCGAAATCCCATGCGCTGGTACAGCTCGCGCGCACGGGCGTTGTCGCGCATCACGTGCAGGAACGGCGTCTTGCCGCGCCGCATCTGGCGGCCCACGAGCTTGAGCATCAGGCGCCGCGCGAAGCCGCGGCCCTGCTGGTCTGGATGCGTGCACACTCCGCTGATCTCGTGGAAGGCGCCGCCCTGCATGCGCTCGCCCGCCATCGCGACGAGGCGGCCATCCTCGAGGTAGCCGAAGTATTCGCCGAGCTCGATCGTGCGCAGCGCGAACGGGCCGGGATGCGTGAGCTGCGCGAGCGCCACGGCCTGCGCTGCATGCGGCTCTCCCAGCGGCATCGCATCCGCGGCCGGATCCTCCCGCGGCATCGGCGCGTCCCACACCATCTTGAACATGGTGGTCTCGACCTTCACGCTCCAGTCGCGCGGCGGCGTGCCCGCCCAGCCATCGGTATAGAAGGATTCACCCACGTCGCAATGCGCGCGCAACGCGTCGAAGTCGGGCCGCACGGGATCGGCGAAGCCGAGGATCGGCGAGAACCCGCGCGCGTAGCGGCGCGCGGCAGCTCCGCCCGCCGAGAAACGCGCGTGCGGCCCCGAGAGCGAATGCCAGGTGATGTTGTCGAGGAGATCCAGCATGTGACGCTGCGCTACGCCGTCCGTCGGTTCAGGGGAGGTGATGCGCGGAACGCAAGAGTGTGACGCGTTTCACAGCGCCGCGAATCCGTTACGTTTGCAATGGGCGGACCCAACAGACGCTTCCCGGAGGTCGTCGTGCCCAAACCCTTCCTGCGAGTGGTCCTCGCGTCGCTCGCGTCGATGATGCTGCTCCTGGCGCCCGGATGCGGCGGAGGCGGCGGCTCCTCCCAGGATTCGGTGGCGAAGTCCGCCGTCGTGGTCGGCAGCCTCGCGTCGTCCAAGGCGATGATCGCGAAGGCGGCGAGCGACCCCATCAAGGTCTACGTTCTTTCGGACCCCGCGATCGAGACCACCGTCGGGGCCGATGGCACCTTCACGCTGCGCGGCCTGCCCGAGGGCAGTTTCGTGCTCGTCTTCACGCAAGGCGGTACGGAGGTGGGCCGGCTTCCGTTCGCCCAGGTCGCGCCGAACCAGCAGATCACCATCACGGTCCAGCTCGCGGCCGGCGAGATCGTCCTCGTCGACGAGGATCGCCGGGGCATCGGCGACGCCGGCGTCGAGCTGGAAGGCCCGGTTCAGAACGTCATCGCGACAAGCCTCACGGGCGACAGCCGCTTCGTGATCTCGGGCAAGGAGGTCGTCGCGCGCCCGGGCGTGACCGCGATTCGCCAGGGCGACGCCAGCCGGACGGTCGAGGACATCAAGGCCGGCACGCAGGTCCACGTGACGGGGACGAAGGTCGCGAACAGCACCGATGTCCTGGCCTACCAGATCATCATCCAGGCGACCGACAGCGGCGGCGGCGCCAGCGGCGCCGAGAAGCAGATGACCATCTGCCACATCCCTCCGGGCAACCCGGCCAAGAAGACCACGATCACCATCGGCGAGAGCGCGTGGCCGGCGCACCAGGCCCACGGCGACACGGAAGGCGCCTGCAAGGCCTAGAGGACGCGAGGCCCCGGCCGCAGCCGGGGCCTTTTCAGCGCCGCACCGACGTCCGGTCACGAAGCGTCACCACCAGCACGTCGCGATACGCCGGCTTCGCCGGATCGATCGGCCGCACTTCCGTCACGCCGTGCTTCACTCGCGTGTCGTGCACGAGCGCGCTGTCGAGCGGCTCCGTGAGCGTGAAGCTTCCGAGAAGCTTGCCGCCGAGGTCGTGGACGGTCGTGGTGCCGCTCGCGATGTTGACGCGATTCACCAGCAGCACGAGCACGAAGTCCACGCCGTCGCGGTGGACGCCTTCGGGGGTGGGCTTGCCGGCCGCGTCGGGGCGCGCCTCGATGCGGAACTGGTGGCACTCGATGTGCCAGCCCGAGGCCGCCTGCATCGGACCGAAGAAGCACAGACAGAAGCCGACGATCGCGTGGAACGACGCGCTCGCGAGCATCTCCGGGCGCATCGGCTCGAACCAGCGCTCGATCCCGCCCACGAGCGTGTTGTACTCGAGCGACTGGTAGTGCGGCTGGTGCGCCTCGACGGTGAACGCATCGCCCGCCGCCGTGGCGGAAAGCGTCGCATGGCGCCGGCGCCGGTAGCGATGCCCTTCGGGGAGGTGCTCGTCGCGCGCGAGGTCGTTCCAGCTCGCGGCGAACGCGTCCCAGTCCGCGAGCGCGCCCTGCGCCCCGAGCATCGCGCGCATGGACGCCGCCGGCACGAAAGCGAAGCCGGCGTCGCGAACGAGCCTCGAGGCCTGCGTTGCTTCCACGCGCTCCCTAGTCCTCGTGCGGCGCCATCACCTCGGCCGCGACGCCGCCGCCGGCGCTGGTGCGAACGGCGAGCGCCGGCTGCGCCGGATGCATTGGGCCCCGGCCTTCGCCGGGGTGACCGCTGCCGCGCGGGCCGCGGCCATCAATGCGCGCGCCTCCCCTGCCACCGCGACGCAGGAGCCGCATCGCGAGTCGATAAAAGTAGCGCACGAAGACGATCGTGAGCAGCGCCTCCGCGAGCGTCGCCACGAACGCGAGGAACGGATTCCAGCGCCCGGCGCGCCAGCGGAACTTCGCGATCGCGCGATCGCGCGAGATTTCGATCGAATCGTAGAAGGTCGGCACCACCAGCAACGTGAGCAGCGTGGAGGTGAGCGTCCCGCCGATGATCGCGACCGCCATCGGGCGATAGAACTCGCCGCCCTCGCCGAGCGCAAGCGCCACCGGCGACATGCCGGCGATGAGCGCGAAGGTGGTCATCAGGATCGGGCGCAGGCGCACGCGACCGGCATGCATGAGCGCATCCTCGCGCGGCACGCCCTGCGCTTCTTCCTTGCGCGCGCAATCCAGCAGCAGGATCGCGTTCTTCGCGACCAGGCCCATCAGCATGATGATGCCGATGAAGCTCATGAGGTTCAACGTGCCGTGCGTGGCGAGCAGCGCCCCCACGACACCGATCAGCGAAAGCGGCAGCGAGAGCATCACCGGCAGCGGCGCGGTGAACGAGCCGAACTGCATCACCAGCACGAGGTACATGAGCGCGATGCCCATGATGAGCGCCACGAACATCTCGCTGAACACTTCCTTCTGGTCGCGCGAGGCGCCGCCCAGCTCGAGGCCGTAGCCCGGCGGGAACTCCATCTGCTTCGCGAGCGCCAGCGCGTCGGCCGTGACCTCTCCCGGCGAGCGGTTGTGCACGTTGGCGGAGACCGCCACCATGCGCTTGCCGTCCGAGTGCTGGATCTGCGCGGGGCCCTTGCCCATGGTGATCTTCGCGATCTGGTCGAGCGGCACCACCATGTTGCCGCCGCCCACCGCGATGGGCAGCCGCTCGATGTTGCTCGCGTCGACGCGATCGTCCGGATGCAGGCGCACCGCGACGTCGCGCGATTGGCCCGTGGGATCGATCCAGTCGCCCACCTCGATCCCCGCGAACGCCACGCGCAGCGCCTGCGCGGCGTCTCCCACCGAGATGCCGAGCGAGTTGGCGAGCCCGCGGTCCAGCTCGATCTTGAGCTCGTTCTTCGGCTCCTGCTCCGAGAGGCCCACGTCCACGGCGCCGGGGACCTTCGAGAGCTTGTCCATGAATTCGTTGGCGATCGCCATGAGGCGGCGCGAGTCCGGCCCGGAGAACTGGATCTGGACGGGCTTCCTCACGCCGTTGTTGAGGTCGACGAGCACCGTGTACTCGGCGCCCACGAGCTGCTTCATGAGGCCGCGCAGCTCGACCGCGATCTCGGTGGCATCACGCTTGCGCGTCTTGGGCTTGCCCAAGTCCACGTACACGCGGCCGCCGCCGGCGTACACGTACGCGTTGGTGGCCTTCGTCTCCTTGATGCTGCGCGCGAGAGCCGCGGCCTGCTCCACCTTGGCGCGGTCGTACTCGATGCTCGACGAGGACGGCGTGCGCACGTCGATCGCGATCGTGCCGTAGTCGGACACGGGCAGGAACTCGGAGCCGCCCACCTTCACCTGGAGCACCACGGCGATCACGAGGCTCGACACCGCGATGAGCGCCATCCACTTGCGGTGATGCAGCGCCCAGGCGATCACGTTGCCGTAGCGGTTGGCCTGGCGGTCGAACCACTCGTTGAAGCGCTTCAGCACGCGCGAGAAGCCCGTCTTCGGCTGGTGCGCGTAGCCCACCGGGTCGCCCCAGTAGGCCGAGAGCATCGGGTCCAGCGTGAAGGAGATGAAGAGGCTCACCATCACCGAGGTCGCCACCGTGAGCGCGAAGGGCCGGAACCACTCGCCCGCCATGCCACCCATGAAGGCGACCGGGAGGAACACCGAGATGATCGAGAACGTGGTCGCCATGACCGCGAGGCCGATCTCGGCCGTGCCGCGGCGGGCCGCGGTCACGCGATCCTCGCCCGCCTCCATGTGGCGCACGATGTTCTCGCGCACGACGATCGCGTCGTCGATCAGCACGCCGATGGCGAGCGACAGGCCCAGCAGCGTCATGAAGTTGAGCGTGAAGCCGCACGCCCACACCGCGATGAAGGCCGCGATGACGGAGGTCGGCAGGGCGAGCGCCGTGATCATCGTCGAGCGCCAGGAATTCAGGAACGCGTAGACCACGAAGATCGTGAGCACCGCGCCGAAGAGCAGCGCGTCGATCACGTTGTGCAGGCTGCTCTCCGCGTCGTGGCCGCCGTCCTGCGTGACCTCGAGCCTCGTGCCCTTGGGGAGCGTCTTGTTGATCTCCGCCACCATGTCGCGGACGCGGTTCGCGACGCTCACGGTGCTGCCGTCGCGCGAGCGCGTGATCGACATGCCGACGTTGGCGTGGCCGTTGCGCAGGCTGAAGCCGTCGAGCTCCGCGAAGCCGTCCTCGACCTTCGCGATCTGCCCCAGGCGCACCACCTGGTCGCCGGGCAGGCGCTTCACGATGACGCTCTCGAACTCCTTGGGCGACTCGAAGCGGCCGACGAGGCGGATGCTCTCCTCCTCGAGCGCGCCCTTCACGCGTCCCACCGGCGCCGTCGTGTTCTGCAGCTGCAGCGCGCTCACGACCTCCTGCACCGAGACGTTGTACTCGCGCAGCTTCTCGGCCCGAAGCAGGACCGACAGCTCGCGCTTGAGCGAGCCGTTCACGTTCACCACCGCGACGCCGTCCAGGCCGCGGAACTTGTCGGCGAGCACGTCCTCGGCGAGGCGCGAGATCTCCGCGTGGCTCTGGGTGTCCGACGAGAGGGCGAGCTGCATGACCGGCTGCGCCGACGGATCGACGCGCGTGAGGATCGGCTCGCGCATCTCCACCGGCAGCTTGTAGCGCACGGTCGCGATGGCGTTGCGGATCTCGTCCGACGCCTCGACCATGTTCTTCTTGAAGTTGAACTGGATGACGATCTGCGCCTGGCTCTCGCTCGAGGTCGAGCGGATCTGGTAGACCTGCGGGATGCTCTGCAGCGCCTTCTCGATGCGGTTCACGATCTCGCGCTCGACCGTCTCGGGCGAGGCGCCCGGATACGGGATCGTCACCACCATCACCGGCATCTCGACGTCGGGGATGTTGTTCACGCGCAGCTTCTGGAGCGCCAGCAGCCCCATGCACATCAGGGCGATCACGATCACCACCGTCGAGACCGGACGGCGGATGCTGAAGTCGGAGAGGATCATGGCCTAGCGCTCCGTGCGCCCGGTCTCGCTCGCCCCGAGCATGGAGGTCGACGGCTTGCCCGCGAGCTGGATCTTCTGGCCGTCCTTGAGCAACGCCGACGGATAACGGATCACCTGGTCCCCCTCGGCGAGCCCTTTCTTCACGACGATGCTGCCGTGGCGCGGGTCGCGCTCGCCCACCACCAGCGGCACCTTCTGCAGCTTGTCGCCGGCGATGCGCCAGGCGCTCGCCTGGTCGCCGTCGCGCACGATGGCGCTCGTGGGCAGCGTCAGGCTCTCGCTGCTCGCGGTCTCGACGTGGCCTTCGGCATAGAGGCCGGCGAGCCTCGGTTGCTCCTTGCCGGCGAAGTCGACCAGCACCTCGACTTGCCGCGTCGTGGCGTTGGCCGCGGGGTTCACGCGCCGCACGCGTCCGTCGAAATCCTTCTCGCCGTAGCCGTTCACGCGGAAGCTCACGGGCTGGCCGGCCTTCACGGCTCCGATCTGGTCGCTCGAGACGAGGCCCTCGAAGCGCATGCTCGTGGGATCGATCACCTTGAGCAGCTCCTTGCCGACCTGCGCGCTGTCGCCGGCCGAAGCCTTGCGCTCGCTCACGAGGCCGTCGAAGGGCGCGCGGACTTCGGTGCGCTGCATCTGCTGGCGCGCGAGCACCATGCGCGCTTTCGCCGCCTCGAGGTCGCTCTGCGCGCTGTTGCGCCGCCCTTCGGCGTCGTCGAGCGCCTGCGCGGAGGCCATGCCCGACGCGCGCAGGGTCTTCATGCGCTCGAACTGGCGCTGCGCCTGGTCGAGCGCCTGCTGCGACGACCGCTCGGAGGCTTGCGCGGACGCGAGCGCGTCGCGAATCGCGGTGTCGTCGAGGCGCACGAGCAGGTCGCCCTTCCTCACCACGTCGCCGTTTTCCCTGAGCACCTGCACGACGACGGCCTGCACCTCGGCGCGCAGGTCGGCTTTGCGCTCGGGCTGGATGGAGCCGACGATCACGGGGCCGGAGGCAAGCGCGGTGTTGTGCACCGGCAGCAGGTCCTCGTTCGAGATGAGGAGCGGCGCCTGGGCGGCGGCCGTGTTCGTGTTGGGCTTGCTGCACGACGCGAGCACCAGGGCGAGCGAGACGAGAAGCAGTCCGCGGGTCAGGGGCATGGAAGGCCTTCGCTATTCTTGTGGATGCGGCAATCGGCACCGTACGCCGGCCGGGATCGCCGGGCCAGCGCGAGCGGACGAAACGCCGATTTCGTGGTGCGAATTGTAAGCTAAAAGGGCCCGGCGGCGGCCATCCGTGACATACGGTGACGCCGCTTCGGGAGCAGCTAAACTCTTGTCCCGACGGCCCATTTCCTGGCAAGCGCAGGGCCGGCGCGCGTCCGGGGCAGGCTAAACGATGAGCGGAATCTCGACCTGCGAGGCGAGCTTGCCCGCAACCTCCGCGTCGCGCACGCGCGCGAGGGCCGCACGAAACGCCGTGAGGGTGCGGTCGAGCTCGGACTCGCCGTGCGCCATGCTGGGCAGCATCATGCCCCGGAAGGTGAGGACCCCTTGCAGCAGCAGCTCCTGCTGCAACAGCGTGCGCTTCTCGGCGCGCACGCGCGGGTCGGACTCGTCGAAGCGGTAGACCATGCGGAACGGCAAGCCGACGATGCCGCCGGCGATGCCGAGCTCGCGACCCAAGTCATCCACACCCTGGCGCAAACGCCCGGCAAACCGTTGGAGCGCGCCGGGGACGTCGTTGGCGCGGTAGTAAGCGAGGGCCGCCTCGGCCGCGGCGAACGAGTAGGCCTCGCCCTTGAACGTCGGGTGGTAGCAGATGCGCGCGAGCGCGGGCGCCATGATCGATCGGCGGCCCACGACCGCGGAAAGCGGCATTCCGGATGCGAGCGCCTTGCCGAGGCAGGTCAGGTCGGGCACGACGCCCGTGGCCTGCTGAACGCTGCCGTGGCGATAGCGAAACCCCGTCATGACCTCGTCGAAGACCAGCACCGCGCCCTGCGCCCGCGTGATCGAGGCGACCTCGCGCAGGAACGCCGGATCGCAGTCGCGTACGGGACGATCCACACCCTCGACCTGCCCGGCGGGCTCGAGCATGACCACGGCGACCTCGGCCGAATGCGCTTCCATGAGGCGGCGGAAGGCGTCCAGGTCGTTGAGCGGGAAGCGCAACGCCTGCGGGTCCGCCGCGGCATCCGCGAGGGCCGGCTCCAGCACTCCGGCGAACGGCTCGTGCCAACCGTGGTAGCCGCTGTAGAGCACCTTGCGCCGCCCCGTGTGGACCCGGGCGATGCGAAGCGCCGCCGTGCAGGCATCGGAGCCGTTCTTGCCGAAGAGCACCGTCTCGGCCCCGGGCAGCGACTCGCAAAGCGCGGCCGTCACGCGCATCTCGCTCTCGTGGGGAAGGCTGAGCACTGCTCCCGATGCGAGCGCACGCGAGATCGCTTCGCGGATCTCCTCGTGAGCGTATCCGAGGAGCGCCGACCCGTATCCCATCACGTAGTCGACCCACTCGTGGCCCTCCGGATCGCGGATGAGGGCGCCACGCGCCTCTCGAACGACGAGCGGAAAGACGCGCCCATCGCGGCTGCGGGCGATGCCGTGGCTCGGCGTGTAGAAGGAGGGGTTCGCCGCCATTGCCTTCATCGATTCGTGCGTCGGGCGCGACGCGGGCAAGCGGCGCACGCGCACGGCGAGCGGACTCACCCCGTGCTGCTCGAACCACGCGACGTTCTGCTCGACGAACGAAAGGGCGATGTCCCAGTCGCCCGATCCGGCCGGAAGGACGGTGGTGAAGCGCATCGCCGCCTCGCCGCCGGCTTCGACGTCCTCCGCGACGCGCACCATCGCGTGCACCGCGCCGTTCACGCGCATGACGAGGTCGACGCACTCGCCGCGCTCATCGCGCCCGCGCCACCGCCGCGCGCCGCTGTTCCCGGCGCGGACGTAAAGCTGGCATTTTTCGCCTTCCCGCCATGCACCCGGCAGGTTGTGCTCGATCCAGCGCACGCCATAGGGAGGCGCAGCCGCGGGAACCGTGCTCTCGAAGGCGCCAGGTGCCGGTGGAACGACGGGCGCGCGCGCAGCCACAGTGGGCCGCTCGCGACGCATGAACGCGTGCCACCACGGCCGGGACGCTGGCTCGTGCGCGCCGCTTGCGACTTCGATCGAACCGGAATGCACGAGGAACCCCGCGGCCTCGGAGTAAGCCTCGTGTTGCCCCAGCATCTGCACGCGCAGCGCAAGGCGGCCCGCACGCCGCGGCGCCTCGACCTCGAAGACGAAGTGACCGCGGCCGCCTGCATGCACGTCCTCGCGCGGCCGCACCTGCGCCACCTTCATGCCATCGACGAGCACCGCGAGCAGCACGCCGCCGCCCTGCGCGTTGTCCTCGCAGAACCATCCCCGCGTGCCGCGATTCTCCAGCAGGAGCCGGCACACCGACGATTGCGCGGGACGCATCCGCGCGGGGATGTCCCGCATCACGACGCGGGCGCCGAAGGTCGCGTCGCCGCGCTCCGTGCCGGCATCGCCGGGGAGCGGCGGCGCGAGCCCGCTCTGCGCCCAAGTGCTCATCGAACGATGGACCTCGAGAAGCCCTGCACGAACGTCGATTCCGTACGGACACCGGCAAGTGACCTCGGCGCACGTGGCGCACGTCGCCTCGTCGCCGGGGTGAAGCCGCCGGTACTCCACGGCCGGCCAGGTCTCGAACGGCGCCGTCGGATAGGCCACCATCCCGCCCGCCCGGAAGAGCCACGACACGGGAAGCTTCTGGCTGCAGAGCGGCTCGCACGCGCCGCAGCGGCTGCAGATCGTCGCCGTCGTGAGCGCGACGCGCGTGGCAAGGGCTGCCTGTGCCCGCGAGTCGAGCTGCAGCGGGGCCTCGCCGGCGTGCGCGTTCTCCTCGGCTTCCGCAACGCAGGCGGTGCCCGGCATGACACATGCGACATCGGGATCGGCGAGGATGAACCGGAGGATGTCTGATGCGGGCACCCGCGGCGCGTCCGGCACGAGCGGCTGCCGCGGCGGGAATGCGCGACCCTCGACGAGCAGGCCACCGGCGAGCGGCATCATGACCATCACGCCGACGTCGCGCTCGCGGCAGAGCGGAAAGATCTCTTCGCGATTGCGCGGCAGGCTCTCGAAATGCCAGTCCGGCGCCGGATGCAGCGACAGCAGGTGGTAGCCGAGCGGGTTGTACGAGACCATGATCGCGTCGAACACATCGCTCTCGACGAGCTTGCGGACGTAGGCCGGCTCCCCGTGAGTCGTGCAGAAGATGCTCCCGAGGCGGTCCTGCGCTTTCATCCGCTGCAGGAAATCCACCATGCCGCCCTTCCCCCAGACGTTCTCGCGCAACGCCTCGCGGTCCTCGACCGCCGCGATGCCGTAAAGGTCGAGGCGATCCGCTCCGAGCCGGGAACACGTGCGCTCGAAGAGCGCCTCGAAGTGGCGCACCGGGCCGTCGGCATTGCCGTGCACGTCGTACGCGTTGGAGGCCACGATCACGCGCCGCGCGCTTCGCGCGATGGCTTTCCCGACCAAGGCCTCGGCGCCTTCGTAATCGGCGGACGTGTGGACGAAGTTCACCCCGAGCTCGAATCCTCGCACCAGCGTGTCGATCGCTTCGCGCTCGGGGACGAGCCTCAGCTGGTTGGTGCCGAAACCCACGACGGAGACCTCGAGCCCGGTGCGACCCAGCCTGCGGTATTCCATGGATCAATCCCCTCGCGCGATGACGCCGACGCGCGCGAGCACGCCGGACACGATCATGCGCAGCACGCCCGCCGGCCGGCGCAGTCGCGCGAGCGCCTCGGCGAGGCGGCGGATCTCGGCTTCCTTCCCGGGGATCTCGTCCATTACGGCGAAAACCGCGGCGAGCCGCGCGTCGAGCGTGCCGTGCGCATAGCCCTGCTTCTCGAGCATCACCTCCACTGCTCGACGCTCCTCGCGCTCGCAGGCTGCCGCCACGCGAGCGCCGATGCCGGTTTCCGGTTGGTGATTGTCGCCCGTGAAGCCGAAACGCGCGTGCATGCCGGCACGCCGCGCGCGGTGCAGCAGCCGGCCCGCCGCCTCGACGACAGGCGGCGCGTGGACCGGGTCGTTGTAGTCGACGTCCACGATCAGGTCTTGCATGCCGCAGGCGATCGCGCGCGACAGGAAGGCATCGAGCTCGGCATGCGAGCAGTTCTCGTCCTTCACGATGTATTTCACGGTCACGCGCGCACCGAGGGCGCGATATTCCTCGAGGTTGCGCCACACGCGCTCGAGCAGGTCGCGCTTCTTCATGCCGACGTAGGTCTCGCGAAATCCGGCGTCGACGGAGCAGATCACGTGGATGCGCTCGACACGGTCGGTGCGGCGCACGGCCTCCGGGAGCCGCGTCCCGTTCGTATGGATGTAGTGGAACGTGCCGTGCGCGAGGAGCTTCTCGAGCAGCGCATCGAACTCGCGATAGACCGTGGGCTCCCCGCCGCCCCAGTCGACGATCGCGCCGGGGGCGAGCAGGCCGTCATCGATCAGGGCCTGGACCGCGTCCATGAGCGCGTACGGGGCGAAACCATCCGCGAAGGTCGACGGGTCCTGGGTCTGCAGGTAGCAGTAGTTGCACTCGATGTTGCAACGGGCGAAGTGCGCGATGCCGACGATATCGATCGGGTGCTCGCGCCGCTCCCACGCGCGGGTCTTGAGGTGGGCGCAGCCGCAGCAGGCGGGGTAGCCTCCGTTGCGATTCGCGGCGCGGATCTCCTCGCGAACCTCGAGCAGCTCGCGCACGGGAATTTGGCCGCCGCGGTAAGGCGCCACGAACGGCAAACCGAGGTGGCGGTGGTGCGAGATGAGGCAGGTGTGGATGCTGCTGCGATTGAAGGCAATGCCGCCTTCGATCCATTCACAGCTGGGGTATTCCTGCGCCATCGGGTGATCCAACTTGCCGCGCCCCGCCTCGTCGCCGAACGTGGATTAAGCATACCCCAGGGCGACCGGTGGACGAAAAAAAGCCCGCGCTCGATGCGCGGGCCCTTGGCCGGGTTTTGGCTATTGCCCGATGCGCGAAGCCTGCGCCGCGTCGATCGTGGCGTCGGCATCCGGCTGCAGCAGGTAGCCGTCCTTCACGTTCTGGTTGGTCACGCGAACGACCTGGCTCAGGTACTGGCCCTTGTTCGGATAGAGCGACTGCAGCGTCGCGAGGTCGAACGGGAGGTGATAGCCCCATCGCGGGCAGGCGCTGCCCGGCGTCGTGCCGTTGTTCTGGCCGACGTTCGATGCCGTGGGCACCGCCATCGACGCGAGGCGGATGCCGCCTTGCGCGAGGCCGAAGGCGTCGCGCGCGATCGTGGCGGAGCTGCCCGGACCGAACGTCGCGATGTCCATCTTCGGCGCCGTGGGCGGGGCGATGTGCTGCGGGCTCACCCATCGGACCATCGCATCGATCGCCGCGTCCACCACGTAATGGCTGGGCGAGCGGCTGCCGATGTTGGGCACGGCGCAAGTCGGCGCGAGCGTCGCTTCGGACGAGGTGCCGAGGTCGCGCAGCTCGTTCGGCTCGCGTGTCAGGCGCAGGTGATGGTCCACGTGCGCGGTGCCGGCGACTTCCCACGCGCGGAAGAGCGCGGTGTCGGCCTGGCGCACGGACGCTTCCCCCGTCTGCACGTCCCACTCGAAGAGGACCTTCTGGATGGGCACCGTCGTGTCCGGCCGGATCGACTGGCCGAAGGTCGACAGCAGGATCACGCCGTCGTACGGGTGGCCCAGCGGCATCACCGAGTTGATGTAAGTGGCGAGCCGCGAGGCCGACTGCGATTCGCCCGTCGCGATGATGTATTTGGGCTTGAGGCTGCCCAGCACGTTGACGGCACCCGGCGTGCGGACCGCCTGGCCCGCCTGCGAGAAGATGTCGTACGAGAGCGCATCGGTCGGCGTGATCGTTCCACCGGAAGTCACGTCGAGGGAGCCGTAGCGCGTGGCGTTCCAGCTCTTCAGCTTGTCGACGCCCACGCGTTGCGCGGAAACGCCCACCCACGCATAGCCGGAGCGGACGACGTGCTCCCACGTGAAGAACCAGAAGTTCTCCGCGTCGAAGCCGTTGGTGACGTTGGTCCACTCGACGAGCACGGTGCCGTTGAAGTTCTTCGCGTCGGCGGGACGCCGCACGATGACCCGTGTCTTGTAGGGATGATCGCCATCGATCACGCTGCCGGTGGCGCCCGTTGGCGTGTTGTAGCGGTTCGCCGTTCCCTCGATGAAGTACTCCTCCTCGACGTATCCGTTGACCGCCATCGGATGGTCCGTGGCGAAGAAGACGTAGTTGTGCGACGCATCGCCCGGCACGGCGGTGGAAGCGATGGGTCCGGTCACGGTGGGCGTCGGAACCGCGATCGCGTCCAGGCCCCAGGCGGCGAGCGCCGCGCAAGCCAGCGCCCTGATTGCTCTTCGCTGCATGATCTCTCCTCGTGGATGTGAGCGGCCCGCGCGTGGACGCGGCCGCGCCTCCACCATCCCCGAGGGGCGCATTCGAAATCAATGGCGGCTTTTGATTTCCTGCGAAAGTCTGCGCGTAATGCGTAATCAGGCGCGCCGCGTCCGCGTAGACGCTAGTTGTTCACCTTGAGGTTCGCGGCCTTCACCACGGCGGCGGTGGACTGGATCTCATCGCGCACCATCTTCTTGAATTCCTCGGGCGAACTGGTCACGACTTCCGCGCCCTGCTTTCCGAACGCCTCCTTGACCTCGGGCTTGGCGAGCGTCTGCATGAGCGCTGCCCGGATCTTCTCGACGACCGAGGGCGGCGTGCCCTTCGGCACCGCGAGGCCGTTCCAGCCGCTGTACGCATAGCCCGGCACGGTCTCGTTCACGGTCGGGATATCCGGAAGCAGATCGCTGCGCTGTGGAAGGCTGTGCGCGATCGCGCGCAGCTTGCCGCTCTTGGCGTGTCCCAGCACGGAGGACGCGGGCGTGATGGTCCATTGCGCCTCGCCCGACATCACCGCCACGACGGACGCGCCGCCGCCTTTATAGGGCACGTGCGTCGAGGGAAACTTGCCCATCGTGATCAGCATCGCGCCGGCGAGGTGGCTCTGCGATCCCGGGCCGGCGGACGCCATGAACGTCTCGTTCGGATGCGCCCTGGCATAGTCCATGAGCTCCTGCAGGTTCTTCACCGGCAGCTTCGGGTTCACCACCAGCAAATTGGGCAGGACCGCGTACGTCGAGATGTAGTCGAAATCCTCGACCGGATCGTAGGTCAGGTTCTTGCGCAGGTTCGCCGCGATCGAGGTGCCCGAAGGCGTGACCGCCACGAGGGTGTAGCCGTCCGGCGCGGCCTTCTTCGCGACGTCCATGCCGATCGTTCCGCCCGCGCCCGCGTAGTTCTCGACGATGATCGTCTGTCCCATCGTGTCGCCGAGATACTTGGCGAGGATGCGCCCGAGCGTGTCGCTCGAGCTTCCCGCCGCGTTCGGCATCACGAGCTTGATGGGCCGGCTCGGATAAGTGTCGGCGTCCGCGCTCCACGCCGAGGCACTGAAGCCCCCGAGTGCCGTAGCGACCATCAGCGATGCGAGACCCCCGAAACAGCGCCGTGCTTGCTTCATGTCGTCTTCTCCCGGAGAGGATGGGTGTTGTCGTGGAGGAGGCGGAGCACTTCCGCCCCCGCGAGATGCGTTTCCTCGCGCATCAGGCTCTCGGCCTTCGAGCCGTCACGCTTGCGAATGGCCGCGTAGAGCCCGCGCAGGTTGTCGATGCTTTCCTTCGAGCGGCGCGGCGAGCGATGCGGGTGGCCCAGCCCCAGGGCACGCCAACGCGCGACGCGCGCATGGAGCGAGTCGAGCATCGACGACAGCGCCTCGCTCGCCGCGCCCGCGAAGAGAATGTCGTAGAACTGGCCCTTGGTGCGCAGGATGCGGCGAGGGTCGCCGGATTGGTACGCCTGCGCCGTGCGCTCGAGCGCGTCTCCCAGGCGCTTGAGTTGCAGGTCGTCCGCATGCTCGACGAAGAGCCGCGCCGCGAGGCCTTCCAGCAGCGCGCGGATCGCATAGAGGTCGCGCGCCTCGGACTCGGTGAGCGTGCGCACCACCATGCCCTTCTTCGCGTCCTCGGCGATGAGGCCCTCGGACTGCAGCTGGCGCAGCGCCTCTCGCACGACGGTGCGGGAGACCTGCAGCATGTCGATCAGCTCGCGCTCGATCAGCCGCTCGCCCGGGGCCAGGCGCCCGGCGATGATGGCCTCGCGCAGCTCCTCCAGCACCTGCTCGCGCAGCGGCGCGGCGGAGCGGCGGGCGGGAGCGAGGGCGGCGGCCAACTTCGTCATACGATCATATGATACGCTGATGCTTCGCCTCGTCCATACCGAACTATCCGAAAGGTCTCGCCATGGCAGCACGCACCGTGAACGTCGGCATCGTGGGTCTCGGCCGCTGGGCCCGGGTCCTCACCCGCGCCGCCAAGCAGTCGGACAAGATCCGCGTGGTTTCCGCCTTCAGCCGCTCGCAGGAAAAGCGCGACGCGTTCGAGCGCGACACGGGCGTCAAGGCCGTGCCGGACCTGAAGGCGATGCTGGCCGATCCTGCCATCGAAGGCGTCGTGCTGACCGTGCCGAACGAGCAGCACTATCCCGTCGCCCTCGAGGTCGCGAAGGCCCGCAAGCACGTGTACACGGAGAAGCCGATCGCGCAGAGCCTCGACGACGGCCTTCGCATCGCGGCGCTCGAGAAGAAATACGGCGTGACGGTGACCGTCGGCCACAGCGCGCGCCTCATGGCGGGCATCCAGCTCCTCAAGAAGATGATCGACTCGGGCGAGCTGGGACGGGTCGCCTTCATGGAGGCCAATTTCTCCAACGAGCGCGCGCTCGAGCTCACGCCGAGCACCTGGCGCTGGTATCGCGACCGCGCCCCCGGCGGCCCGCTCTCGCAGCTCGCGATCCACCAGTTCGACGTCCTGCACATGCTGGGTGGCGAGGTGCTCGAGGTGAACTCGGTGGCCTCGAAGCTTTCGCCCGTCGGTGCCGAAGTGGACGACCAGTCGATGACGCTCATGAAGTTCGCCGACGGCAAGGTGGGCTACGTGGGTTCCTGCTGGACTTCGCCCGGCATCTTCTCCGTGCGCGTCTTCGGCTCGAAGGGCCTGGTGCACTACGAGATCGACTTCGGCACGTGGGAGTCGCCCGAGAAGATCCACCAGAGCGCCACGATGTACATCCAGCGCGGCAAGGACGGGTACGGCAAGCGCGAGGAGATCCAGGTCCCGCAGAGCGACATGTTCCGCGCCGAGCTGGAGATGTTCGCCGAGAGCTGCGTGAGCGGCCGCGCCAACGACCTCAACGCCTATAACGGCAACGTGGCCGTCGCGATCGTGGCCGCGGCGCTGCGTTCCGTCGACAAGCGGGGTGCGGCGGTGCGCGTGCAGGACGTGATCGACGAGACCCAGGCGAAGATCGGCGAAGCCCTCGCCGCCGCCTGAGGAGGAAAAGACATGACAACCCTTGCCAGCCGCTATTTCTGGGAGCTCACGCAGCCCGAGATCGCGGCACAACTCAAGCGCAACCCGCTCGTGATCCTGCCCGCGGGCAGCGTCGAGCAGCACGGGCCTCACCTGCCGACGGGCACGGACATCTTCGCGTCCAACGTGATCGGCCACGCGGTGGCCGAGCGCATGGACGGCCTGGTGCTGCCGGGCGGCCCGATCGGCGTGACACCGATGCACATGCCCTTCGAGGGCACGATCACGCTCACGCCGGAGACCTACCAGCGCGTCGTGATCGAGACGTGCCAGTCGACCGCGCAACATGGCGCGAAGCAGCTGCTGATTCTCAACTGGCACGAGGGCAACATTCCTTCGCTCGCCATCGCGGCCGAGGCGTTGCACCGGCAGCACGGCCTCTCGGTCCTCACGGTGCAGGCCTGCTATGTCGCGGAAGAGCTCTTCGGCCATAGCTGCGGCGGCCTCACCCATGGCGGCGAGATCGAGGCGCTCGCCGTCCTCGCCTATCGCCCGGACCTCGTGCACCTCGACCGCATCGACTACTCGTCGGACGCCACGCAGGGCCGCAAGTGGGACAAGCTGCGCCGCACGCGCGCTTTCCAGCCGGTGCTGCGCGACATCAAGACGATCTGCCCGACCGGCTGGTACGGCGCGCCCGAGCACGCCACCGTCGAGAAGGGAATGAAGATGCTGGGCGACATCGCCGACGCCATCGCGAAGGACGCCACCGAGCTCTTCCACATGCTCGACGAAGCCGAGGGCGGCACGGCCGAGATCACGCAGCTGCGCAAGGTGGGCTGATGGCGCGCGTCATCGCACCCGGCGACGCGCGCAAGCTCGGGCTGCCCGGCCGCTCGTCGCTCGAGATCCTTTCGGGCGCACAGGGCTCGAAAGGTGTCACGCTGCGCCTCGTCGAGATCCCGGTGCCGAAGGCCGGCGACACGCCGCGAGGCCGCCACCAGCACAGCGACTTCGAGGAATGCATCTACGTGCTGCGCGGCCGCGGGATCACCTACGCCGGCGACGCGGTGCTGCCGGTGCAGGCCGGCGACACGATCCACATTCCGCCGCGCGAGCCGCACGTCACGCGCAATACCGGGGACGAGCCGCTCGTGCTTCTCTGCTTCTTTCCCACGGCGGATGTGTCCGTCGGCACGCAGGAGGGCCTGCCCATGCCGGCGCATCCGGCAGGAGGGTCGCGTTGAGCCACGAGGTCGTATGCCTCCGCCCCGAGGCGGATTTCACTCGCGCGGGCGTGAAGCCCTCGCCTTCGCTCAATGTCGCCTATCGCGCGCCGAAGGATCCGGACGTGCCGACCCTCGTATCGAGGGCGCGCGCGCTCGTGATTCCCGCGGTGGGCCCCGCGCTCGATCCGGATCTCTTCAAGGACACTTCGCTCGCGCTGGTGCAGGTGACCGGTGCCGGGCTCGACCGGCTGCCGGGGTCCACGCTCAAGAGCCGCGCCATCGCGGTGGCGAACGTTCCCGGCGGCAGCAATCACGCGGTCTCCGAGTATGCCGTGTCGACGGCCGCATTCCTGCTGCGCCGCTTCGGCTGGGCCGATGCGCAGATCCGCAACGGACGCTACACCGAGGGACGCGCCCGGCTCCTCGCGGACAACGTGGGCGGCCTCGAAGGGCTGCTCGTGGGCATCGTCGGCATGGGCATGATCGGCCGTGCCGTCGCGCGCGCGTTCCTGAACGCGGGATGCCGCATCGCTTTCTACGATCCGGCATCGGTGGATCCCTCGACGCTGGGCTTCGAGGCGCAGGCGATGCCGCTCGATGACCTCATCGCGGCGTCGGACGTGCTCTCGCTGCACCTGCCGCTGGTCGCCGAGACGAAGGGCCTCGTCGGCGCGCGCCAGCTCGCATCGATGAAGCCGGGCGCGGTGCTGGTCCAGGCGTCGCGCGGCGGCATCGTGGACGAGCGCGCGCTGGCCGATTCGCTTCGCAGCGGGCACCTGGGCGGCGCGGCCGTCGACGTTTACTCGAGCGAGCCGATCGCGCCCGACAACCCGCTGCTCGCCCTCGAAGGCGATGCCGCGTGGAAGATCCTTTTCACGCCGCACATCGCGGGAGTGACGCGGCAATCCGCGGCGTTCCTCTTCCGCAAGGCCTGGGAGAACGTGGAGCGCGTGGTGGTGCGGGGCGAAGCGCCGCTTTACCGCGTGTACTGACGCCGCGAGGACATGTGGGCAGGAGGCCCCCGGGAGTGAATATTGAAAATATCGCTCCACTGGGACACTTTCGCGTCCCATTGGAACGCCTCGCAGGTGGGCACCGCGCGCCTTGCTCTCCACAGAGGTCCCCTGGAGCGCTTTTGTGCTCCACTGGACCGAGTTTTTCAATATTCACTTTTCGGGACCCACCACCCGTCGCTTCCTTCGCGCGATCACTCGGGCCGGTCGCGTTCCACCATCGCGAGGTATTCGTGGATCGGCCGCGCCGCGAGCGGCTTCACCATGACGCGAAGGTCGCGCACGAGCCCTTCCACTTCGATGTCATGGCGCCGCTTGACCTCCACGAAGCCGGCCTTCTCCCAGAAGCGCTCGGCGCGGGTGTTGCCGACGACGACACCGAGGCGAACCCATTGCGCGCCTGAGGCCCGCATCCACCGCTCCAGCGAGGCATAAGCATTCCCGCTCTCCCCGGTGCCGTGCAGGCGCCCGGCCGTGATGAAGAGCCCGACGTGCCAGATGCCCACTGCGAAAAGGCCTTCGATGATCCCGGCCATCGCAGCCATGCGTCCGTCCGCGTCGCGCAACGCGACGAGCCATTTTCGTTGCCAGGGCCATTCGGCAGGCGGCTGATCGTCGAAGATCTCGCGCGCCGCCGTGGCTGCCGGCTCGCGCTCCATCACGACGCGCCAGTACTCCGGGTTCGCCACGATGAAGCGCTGGAGCTCGGCGACATCGCCCTCGCCCAGTTCGACCCATCCTGTATTCTTTGCGGCCATGACGAGATCGATCTTCGCAGTCCTCCTCGCGGCCTGCAATGGCGCGCTCGCCGCAAGTCCTGACGCACCGACCTTCCGCCTCGGAGACGCCGCGGCGCCGAACTCCTACGAATGGCACGTCTCGATCGATCCCGAAGCCGACCATTTCGACGGCGACGTGCGCATCGCGGTGCACGTCGCGCGCGCAATCTCGATCCTCTGGCTCAACGCCGAGCACCTGGAAGTCGCGGAAGCCCGGAGATGCGCTATCGCGGCGAGATGGAAGCGGTCGGCACGCGCGGCATCTTCCACCAGCGCGACGCCCGGGCGCTGGTATGCGCTTTCGCAGCTCGAGGCAATCAGCGCGAGTCGCGCTCTCCGACAAGCAGAACCGCGAGCCGGCCTTCCTTCCTGCGCCAGAACCGG